>Ga0131853_10000098_pt1 | contig 130366 bp, 106 predicted proteins | sample TergutLab28metaG_FD_92764 | JGI IMG/M metagenome (GOLD analysis project Ga0131853, IMG submission 92764) | Labiotermes labralis P1 segment gut microbial communities from Petit-Saut dam, French Guiana - Lab288 P1 (version 2) (version 2) | ecosystem: Host-associated > Arthropoda: Insects >...
GCCGCATCTATTCGTCCTTGCTTTATCGCTTCTAGGACTTTTTCCTTGGATTCTTGGCTTATTTGTATCATGGCTATAGTTTACTCTTTTTTCTTTTTTATTTCCACTTTCCGAATTGAAGAACAGTAAAAGATTATTTGCACCCTTTAACAAAAGTATGTTAGAATGTGCGTGCAATAAAAAACCGCAGTGACCGCAAGGTGTCGGCAAACACCATGCGGCAAGTGTAGGGATTCATAGCATCACCTAACACACACAGGCATTCACCTGCCACTACGCAATCATAGTTTAGCATTGTTTCACCTTTATTTCAACAACGTGCTTTTGTTTTTGGACGTTTTGATGCAATGAAGGAAATGTTATATTTGAGTTGTTGTTGGTGGTCATAAGGGTTTGCTTGACTTGATATTTTTGATTCTACAAGGTGTGTAGGTGATGGCAGTTTTTTGCCGTCCTTGCACATCTTTTTTGTTATGGGCATTTCCCACGGGGAGAATGATTAGGGATAAGCTTTCCTTTCCGTGGGGTGTTCAATTTTTCAAGAGAGGATTTTAAAAATGAAAAACAAACTTAAAAACTCCTTATTATTAATGCTGACGCCTGTACTGATATTTATTTTTACAGCTTGTTATTCTGCACCAGTAGGTACTCCAGCTTCAAATGTTCATATAGGCAATACTATCATTTGGATGATTATGGGCTTTATTTTTACGCTGATAATTGGACTTGTAGGGTTTTTATTGAGTCTAATACCTGGGATCGGCACTTTTTTTAAGTATTTGACGATAATAGCTATTGTAATGCTATGGATAATGATATTATTTATGATTTTTGTCTCATATGGATTATTAACAGGGTTGATAGGTATAGTTATATTCGTGATTGTGTTTGCCATCGTTCAAAAAACATGGAGGCCGTGGCCGCCGTGGTGGTGGTAAAACTACCAACAACAAAGTATATTTAAAAGATATTATAAAAAAATCGGAAGTGGACAAAATACCGCTTCCGATTTTTATATTTCAATTAAAATTTCAAAAAATTAATCAAACTTCTCCCCAGCAAGTGCAGCTTGCGCAGTCGTAAGCCTTGCAATGGGCACACGGAATGGTGAACATGAAACATAGTCCAAACCAATCTTGGCACAGAACATAATGCTGGATGGGTCGCCGCCATGCTCGCCGCAGATACCAATTTTTAAATCTTTGCGGGTGGCGCGTCCTTTTTTCACTGCAATTTCCATCAACTGACCAACGCCTGTTTGGTCAAGTTTAGCGGTGGGGTCGCCTTCATAAATATTCTTGGTGGTATAATCGTCAAGAATTTTACCAGCGTCGTCGCGGCTTAAACCATAGGTCATTTGTGTCAGGTCGTTGGTGCCGAATGAGAAGAATGCGGCTTCTGTTGCGATATCGTCAGCGATTAAGCAAGCGCGTGGGATTTCAATCATGGTACCGATTGTGTATTTTAATTCAACACCAGCGGCCTTGATGATTTCTTCAGCTTTGGCTTCAATCACTTCTTTTACATAGCGTGTTTCTTTTAAGTCACCCACTAGCGGAATCATGATTTCTGGTTTGATATCAAAGCCTTTGGCTTTTTTCACGTCTAGTGCGGCTTCAATGATGGCTTGGGTCTGCATTTCTGCAATTTCTGGGTAGCTTACGGCTAGGCGGCAGCCACGGTGTCCCATCATTGGGTTAAGCTCATGCAATGAATGTGCGCGGGCTTTTACATCTTCAACAGATTTACCCATGGCTTTTGCAAGGTCTGCAAAGTCTTTTTCTTCGGTTGGCATAAACTCGTGCAATGGTGGGTCAAGCAGACGAATGGTTACAGGGCGGTCTGCCATGACTTCGTAAATGCCTGTGAAGTCTTGTTTTTGGAATGGAAGCAGTTCTGCCAATGCGGCACGGCGGTCTGCTTCTGTGTCGGATAAAATCATTTTACGCATTTTGGGGATACGGTCTGGGTCGAAGAACATATGCTCTGTACGTGTCAAGCCAATACCTTCTGCGCCAAATTCTAATGCGCGTTGTGCGTCTTTTGGAGAGTCAGCGTTTGTGCGTACACCAATTTTGCCTGGGATTTTGTCAACCCAGCTCATAAATGTAGCAAAGTTGCCAGAAAGTTCGGCTTCGGTGGTGGCGATATTGCCTTTGTAGATGATACCTGTTGAACCGTCAAGAGAGATATAGTCGCCTTCTTTGATGGTTTCGCCGCCAAGGGTAAATTCGCCCTTGCCGAATTTGATATCTTCGCAACCAGACACGCAGCATGTTCCCATACCACGGGCAACCACTGCCGCGTGGCTTGTCATACCACCACGAGCTGTCAAGATACCTTGGGACACTTCCATGCCGATGATATCATCTGGTGAAGTTTCTAAACGTACAAGAATAACGCGTTCACCTTTTGCTGCGGCATCAGCGGCATCTTGAGCAGTGAAGTATACTTTACCAGCAGCAGCACCAGGTGAAGCCGGTAGTGCTTTGCCAATTTGTTGGCCAGCTTTAAGTTCTGCTGGGTCAAACACAGGGTGAAGCAGTTGGTCAAGTGCTTTGGGGTCAACTTGTTGCAGTGCTTCTGCTTCGGTAACAATGCCTTCTTTTACAAGGTCAACTGCAATTTGCAATGCAGCCTGTGCAGTACATTTACCGTTACGTGTTTGCAGAATGAAGAGTTTACCGTTTTCAATGGTGAACTCCATGTCTTGAATATATTTGTACTCTTTTTCAAGGCGTGTAGCGATTTCAATAAACTCTTTGAAGCAAGCAGGAGAATCCTTTTCAAGCTCCATAAAATCTTTGGGTGTACGCACACCAGCCACAACGTCTTCGCCTTGTGCGTTCATCAAATATTCGCCATAGATGACTTTTTGGCCAGATGCGGGGTCACGTGTGAACACAACGCCTGTGCCGGAAGTTGCGCCCATATTACCGTAAACCATTTCTTGTACGTTTACGGCTGTTCCCCATTCGTAGGGGATATCGTGCATACGACGGTATACAAATGCGCGTTCGTTGTCCCATGATTCAAAAACAGCGGTAATTGCACCATAAAGCTGTTCTTTCGCGTTGGCTGGGAAGTCTGAACCTTGGTCGTCGCGGTAGATTTTTTTGAATAGGTCAACGATAGCTTTCCAGTCATCAGAAGTCATGTCTTCATCTGATTTGTAACCTTTATTTTCTTTGTATTCATCCAACGCGTGTTCAAAACTGTGTTTGCTTACGCCAATCACAACGTCTGCAAACATCATAATAAAACGACGGTATGAATCATATGCAAAGCTGTCGTTGCCTGATGCGGCGGCAAGACCTGCGGCAACTGCGTCATTGATACCCAAGTTGAGTACGGTATCCATCATGCCAGGCATAGAGGCACGTGCGCCCGAACGTACAGAAACCAACAGTGGATTAGTAGCGTCGCCAAACTTTTTGCCGCTTGCGGCTTCCAGTTGTGCGATGCAGTCATCAATTTGTGATTTCATGTCTGGTGAAAGCACTTTACCGTTTGAGTTGTACCATGTACATGCCTCGGTGCTGACGATAAAGCCATTAGGTACAGGAATACCCATGTTGGTCATTTCAGCAAGGTTAGAGCCCTTGCCGCCCAAGAGGTTGCGCATTGACTTGTCGCCCTCTTTGAACATATATACATATTTGTGGCCCATGATAATCTCTCCTTTCTTAATGGGGGTTTCTGCGCGCTGTTATTTCAATGTAACTTTTGCGCCAACTTCAGCGAGTTTTTTAACGATTTCTTCACCTTCTGCTTTTGGTGCTGCTTCTTTCAGAATCTTTGGTGCGTTGTCTACTAGTTCTTTTGCTTCTTTTAAGCCAAGACCTGTGACTTCGCGCACGACTTTAATAACTTTAATTTTTTCTGAGCCAACTTCTGTAAGTTCTACATCGAAGTCAGTTTTTTCTTCTGCCGCTTCGCCGCCGCCTGCTGCTGGACCTGCCATCATCACGCCTGCTGCTGCGCTTACGCCAAATTCTTCTTCTGCTGCTTTGACTAGCTCGTTAAGCTCAAGTACTGAAAGCTCTTTAACGGCGTCGATAATTTCTGTTATTGATAGTTTAGCCATTTTATTTTTCTCCTTGTTGTTTTTAAAAGTTTTTTAAATTTAATACCGAACATTATTCGGCTGCTGGTGCTTCTTCGACTGGAGCCGCTTCTGCTGCCGGAGCTTCCTCTGCTACTGGTGCAGATGCTTCTACAACTGGTGCTGCTTCTGCCGCACTGGGGTCTTTTTCTGCTATCGCGTTGATTACGCGTGCAAAGCTTGCCATTGGCGATTTGAAGCTGCCCAATAATTTTGAAAGCAGTACTTCTCTGGATGGAATATCTGCGATGGCTTTTGTTTTTTCTGCATCATAGATTTCGCCGTCAATGGCACTGGCTTTAAATTCCAGGTTTGGCATTGCCTTTAGGTTTTTAGAAATGGCAGCGGCAGCGGCTGTTGCATCTTCGTATGAAAACGCCACCGCGGTTGGGCCTGCCAGATAGTCTTTGAGGCCAGCAAAATCTGTGCCTTCAATAGCAAATGCCATCATAGAGTTTTTGTAGACTTTGTAGTCAACACCGCCCACTTTACGTAAAGATTTACGTAAAACAGTGTCCTGCTCTACTGTCAAGCCGCGTGAGTCCACTAATACTATAGACTTTGCGCGACCCAGCCTTTCGCGAAGTTCTTCAACGACTACTTCTTTGGCTTTGCGGTTTTTTTCCAAGTTTGCTGATACGCTCATGTTTCACCTCCTATTGATTTGAATAGGGGCATTAAAAAAGCCCCAGACTTGTTATAACCATAGTCTCGGGCTTTGTACATATACAAACGCTTACTAGCGCAAGCGAAAAAATACGTTTTAAGTCCGCCTCGGCAGGATTTACGGCGTTTTCATTGAAACAAACCACCTGCTGTCTATGGCAGAGCTAGTATAGGGTCAGTTTGGACAAAAGTCAAGGGTTTTGTCACTTTTCTTCACCAAATATTTCTTGCATAGATTTTTTTGAAAGAGATTCATTTAAAATTTCCTGAATGCTTTTAAATTCTTTGTGGAATATACATGGATTGCCTTCTGTATTGTTAGGACATGCCGCACCACCCTGTAGGCATTCAGTTATAAGCAATTTATTGTCTACCGCAGTAACGATATCGTAAAGGGTAATTTTATCAAGAGATTGAGCCATTTGATACCCGCCCGACCTTCCGCGATGACTTTTTAAAAAGCCTGCATTTTCCAACTTTTTAAGTATTTTGTAAGCGAATTTGCTGGGGATATGTTCAGCCTCGCTTATAGCTTCCACAGTTTTTTTAGAACCATCGGACAACGTACGAATGATTCTTACACTGTAGTCACATTCTTTGGTTAGTAGCACTTTAACTACCCCTTTCGAGGATTTATTCCTACTATTCGCTTATATTTTACCTTATAAATCATCGAATGGCTAGCAGGTTTTTTTCACATTCATTATTGCTTGTGCATATTATGATAAATAATGCTGTCAGGAGTGATTGCTATGCCAAGAATTGCAATGTACGCTGGACACGGCGGAAGCGACCCAGGCGCAGTAGCACGTGGGCTTCGCGAAAAGGATTTTACGCTTGCGGTTTCAAATCAAGCAACAAATATTTTGCGCAGTTGGGGCTATACCGTAATCAATAATCGTACAACCGATGTAGACAGAAGCATCACACGGGATGCAAATTTGGCAAATGATAGCCGCGTTGATGCATTGGTAGAAATTCATTTAAACAGCAATGCGGGTACGCCAGCCACAGGAACAGAGGCATTTATTAGCATAAGAAACATAGGCAATTCCAGAGCCATTGCGAATGCCATTGTGCAAAGAATTGCACGTTTAGGGTATGTAAACCGTGGTGTAAAAACCCAAACCAATGCCGCTGGGCAAGACGCCTTTGGCATCTTGCGCCTGACAAACAGACCTGCGGTTTTGGTAGAATTGGCATTTATCAACAACCCGCAAGACATGGCGCGGTTTAATGTTAATGATATGGCACTTGCGGTTGCATCTGGTATACGTGATGCTATTCCTATAAGCAGTGGCGGTTTACCCGCATATCCAGGCACTTTGCTGCGCGTTGGCGACCGCGGCGAGTCGGTGCAACAGGTGCAGCGTTGTTTAAATGCGATTAGCGTACGTCAGCCTGCCATCGGGCGTTTAAATGAAGATGGTATTTTTGGCCCGCGTACGTTGGATGCCGTCACTACCTTCCAGCGGCTTTTTGGGTTGAATCCAGATGGAATTATTGGCCCGCTCAGTTGGTCAAGGCTTTCTCAAGAATGTGGAGGTGGCGCGGGTGGCAGTGGCTTACCACCGTACCCTGGGGTTGTCATACGCGTTGGAGCAAATGGCGAATCGGTACGGCAAATTCAACGTTGTTTAAATCGCATATCTGCGCGACATCCGTCGATTCAACGTTTGGCGGAAGATGGTGCTTTTGGCCCACGAACTCTTGATGCGGTGATTACTTTCCAACGTATTTTTGGTCTTTCAGCTGACGGTGCGGTTGGGCCGGCGACTTGGGCTCGGCTTTCGCAGGAGTGCTAAATCAAGTATAAAGTTGAAGCCGCGCAAATTGCGCGGCTTCACTTTTACTTTATAAAATGCGTTTAATCTCTGTCGCAAACACCATCCCCAGCAACCTCCCACTATCGGGTTCTTGCAATAGAGTGGGAGATATGTTGGATTGCCACTGTTGTAATAATATCTCTATTTTTCGCATCAGGTCAGCATATGTGTCAATTGGAATGCCGTGGTCATCCATAAACGGAACCAGCACCGACTGTATGGTTGGTATATCAAATACAGTTTTTAGTCTGTCAATGAGTACCAACGCCGCCAGATGATGGTGGGTATACTGCCGTTTGTTTACAGGCGGCGGAAGTAAACCGTCACGGATATAATTTTGAATCATACCGCGTGTGATTCCCAATGCTTTTTTTTCGCAAAATTTGAGCACCTGGGATATGGTTAGGGTAGGGGAATAGTGACGGATATCGTTTAATGGGTCATTGGGTTTATTCATTATTCACCTACACTTGGGTAAATCCGCTTTTGTCTACGCCGCAAACTGGGCAAGTAAAATCATCTGGTAGGTCGTCCCATTTTGTGCCTGGGGCTATACCATTGTCTGGGTCGCCGAGCGTTTCGTCGTATACGTAACTGCAAAAACATTCGTATTTCATATTTTCACCTCCTTTTTACATCGCTTCAAAGTCACTTGCACCATGTTTACACAGCGGGCAAATATAATCGCTGGGCAATGTATCGCCTTCATAAACATACCCACAAATTTTGCATACGAAGCCTTTTTTTGCGGAATCTTGTGGCAGTTGTGGCTTTGGTTTGATTTTATCAAAATAATATTGATATGTCACACTTGGCTTTTCTGATAGCATGACGGCCTGGGTGACATCTGCAATAAATATCGTGTGTGTATCATAGTCGTGTGTATTGCATACTCTTGCGGAAATGATGCTGTTTGTGTGGTTTGGAAGATAGCGGATTCCGTTTGCTGTGCGGTTGTCGTAATCGCAGTTGACAAATTTGTCTGTGTCTCTTCCGCTATGGAAGCCAAATTGTTCGAAAATGCTAAACGTTGTGCTTTCATCCAGGGTTGAGATATTGAACTCGCCTGTTTTTGTAATCATGTCGTGGGTATGATTGGCTTTGTTTACGGTGACGGCAATTTTTAGCGGGTTGTCTGTGATTTGAGTGACTGTGTTTATGATGCAGCCATTGTCTTTTTGTCCTTCTTTGGCAGTCAGCACAAATAGGCCGTATGAAATTTTAAACATGGTGTTTCTGTCAATTTCAGCAACCGCCGTTTTTTCGGCAGTGGTGGCTGACAACGGACTTGGAAAGTCTGTGGCAATGGCGTCTGCCATCGCGTCTAGTTCTTTCAGTTGTTCTTTTTTTAGGCTGGATTTTAAGCTAACAACCTGCTCGATAATGCGCATATTTTTGCATTTTTCCATTTCCTTACGCATTAAGCTACCGCTGGTTGCTGCCCACGAGCCATTTTCGATGAGGGCAACCGTGCGGTTTTGGATGTTGTGTGCAACTAAGTCTGACAAAAATTCTTCCATGGCTATAAAAATGCCCGCATTGTATGTCGTTGACGCAAAAACAAAATGACTCCATTTAAATGCCGCCGCAATAATTTCGGAAGCATGTGTCACTGACACATCAAACATCACTGTTTTAATGCCTTTTTCACGTAGGCGGTATGCCAGAATTTCTGCCGCGTTTTCAGTATTTCCATAAACAGAAGCATAGGCAATCATCACGCCTTTTTCTTCGGGCTGGTAGCTGCTCCATAGCAAATATTTCGATAAAATATCGGAAAAATGACTGCGCCATACAAAACCATGCAGCGGACAAACCAGTTTAATTTCAAGTGCAGACGCTTTTTTTAACAATGCCTGAACCTGCGGGCCATATTTGCCAACAATGTTGGCATAATAACGCCGTGCTTCATCCATATAGTCTCTATTAAAGTTCACTTCGTCGGCAAATAATGCGCCGTTTAACGCACCAAACGTACCAAATGCGTCGGCAGAGAAAAGTATTTTATCTGTCGCGTCATAAGTGACCATGACTTCCGGCCAGTGAACCATCGGTGCCATTACAAAATGAAGATTGTGCCGCCCTGTGTTTAGCGTATCTTGTTCTGTTACGACTTGTGCGTCAATATCTACTTCTAAAAATTGGTGTATGAATGCCAATGTTTTAGCATTGCAGATTATTTTCACATTTGGATATGTTGCAACCAATTCCTGTAAGCCAGCCGAATGGTCTGGCTCCATGTGCTGTACCACTAAATAATCAAGATTTCTGCCATCTAACGCATGAGCGACATTTTCTAAAAATCGTGTAGTGACCGCTTTGTCTACTGTGTCAAATAAGACGGTTTTCTCGTCCATTAGTAAATATGAATTGTAGGACACGCCCGTTGGAACGGAATAAACCCCTTCAAACATAGCTAAACGGCGGTCATTCGCGCCTACCCAAGTCAAGTCATTTGTTATTTTTTGTGTGCAGTGCATTTTTCACCTCATTTAAATGAGGGCTACGCCCTCAAACCTGTACTACCATAACCGCCAACACCGCGTTGGCTGTCGGGTAGTTCTTTATCTGCGTTGATTAGCGTAAATGATACCATTTCAACCTTGGCAATAACCATTTGCGCAATTCTATCTCCACGGTTTATATGAAAATCTTCGTTGCCTAAATTGATAAGCAGTACCTTTAACTCGCCACGATAATCCGCGTCAACGGTACCCGGCGTATTCAGCACAGTGACCCCATGCTTTAGCGCAAGCCCACTGCGTGGTCGAATCTGCGCCTCATATCCAAAAGGGAGAGCAATTTTGATTCCTGTAGGAACCAAAACGCGCTCTCCCTTTCTAATCACTGCCGAAATATTTGCGTGTAAATCAAACCCAGCAGAGCCTACGGTTTGACGAGCTGGTAAAGGAAGGTCTAACGCATCGTTTGTACGCTTGATAAGAAAATCATTTACAAGCGGAGTTAAGTGCATCTTTAGTCATCCCCTCAACCTGTTTGCCTACCAGTGAAAGACTCATCTGATCCATTTTTAAAATCTTGTCGCATACAGCATAAAACATGTCCATATTGATGGCGTCAATTTTTGTGACAAGTTCGTCGGGTGTGACCACTTTGTTTAGCATCAGCAAAGTGCGTCCAATGCTGTTCATGCGGCTTGCGGCGTTTTCCAGGCTAAGCAGGAAATTGCTTTTAAGCTGTTCTTTCGCCTTTGCAAGTTGCTCGGCGGTGATTTTGTTTGTAAACATCCCGCGTATTTCTTGTGAAATAAGTCCCAGCACGTCGTAAATTTGTGTTGGGTTTAACGCAGCATACACCAAGAAAACACCCGTATCATTATAGCTTGCGTTATATGAATAAATCGAATAAGCAAGCCCATGTTCTTCACGAATTTTTTGGAACAGCCTCGAACTCATACCGCCGCCCAAAATCGTATTTACCGCCGCCAATGCATAAGCATCGTCAAGCCCTGTAGGAATCCCAGGGAAACCCATGCACAAATGCACCTGCTCGATATCCTTTTCCTTCAAAGAAAAACCGGGAGAATACACCGCGTTTACGCTATCAGCTTCATTGGACTCATCTTTGAAATGTTCAAAAGCCTTAGTGATTTTCTCCAACACATCTTTTTCATCAATGTTTCCTGCGACGGCAACCACCACATTTTGCGGGCGATATTTCGCTTTTAAAAACGATTTAAAATCATCCCGCTGAAAGCTGCCAATTGTCTCTGGTGTACCAAGAATAGACATGCCTAATGGATTTTGAGGAAATGTATGGTATTGCAACAGGTCAACACACAAATCCTCGGGTGTATCTTCGTACATGCTTATTTCTTCTAATATCACGTTGCGTTCCTTGTCAATTTCTGCTTGGTCGTACTTCGACTCAAAAAACATGTCGGTGATGACATCCAGCGCAACATCAAAGTGTGTGTCCAACGTGCGGGTAAAATAACATGTGTATTCCTTTGCAGTAAACGCGTTAAGCTGACCGCCAACCGCGTCCATGGTGTCTGCAATTTCCATCGCGGTACGCTTTTGGGTACCTTTAAACATCATGTGCTCGATAAAATGGGACATTCCATTCGTTTGTAACGATTCGTTTCGTGAGCCATTGCGTACCCATAGTCCGAAACTTACTGAACGCACAAATGGAATCGCCTCCATTACAACGCGTAAGCCATTTGGCAAAGTGTGAACTGATATCAACTTCTTGGACTCCTATCCCTGTTCCTATCTCCGCCTCTTCCTTTATCACCGCCGCGGTTTCTGTCGCCACCGCGTCCCCTGTCACCACCGCCGCTGCGTGGGGGTGGACGTTTGACCGTGGTGTCTGCCGTTGGGTCTAATACCCCTTTACGCGACAAATTGATACGCCCTTGGTCATCAACTTCTGTGACTTTTACTTCTACGATGTCCCCAATTTTTGCAACCGCCTCTAAAGATTCTACGCGGGTCACATCCCATTGGGATACATGCACAAGCCCTTCTTTTTCTGGCGCGATTTCAACAAACGCACCAAATGCCATCAAGCGTGTGACTTTACCTGTGTATATTTTGCCAACCTCTGGCGGGTTAACAATGGCCTTAATAATTTCCACCGCACGGGTGACATTGGCTTGGCTTTTGTCTGAAACAAAAATGCGACCGTCATCTTCGGTGTCAATTTTTTCAACGCCGGATTCTTCAATATTACGTTTAATCACCTTTCCGCGAGAGCCAATGACTTCAGCAATCTGGTCTGGATTGATACGGATAATTTCCATTTTGGGTGCATATGGTGAAATTTCTGCACGAGGTTCTGCAATACATGGCAGCATGATATCGTCCAAAATCATATCCCTTGCCACACGGGTTTGTGCCAGTGACGCACGGATAATTTCAGGGGTGAGCCCATCAATTTTAATATCCATTTGGATGGCTGTAATGCCCTCTTTAGTACCAGCCACTTTAAAGTCCATGTCGCCAAAGAAATCTTCCAGCCCTTGAATATCAGTGAGCAGTATATATTTGTCTTCTGTTTCGCCTGTGACCAAACCCACAGAAATACCAGCCACAGGGCGTTTAATGGGTACACCTGCCGCCATCAGCGACAAAGTAGAGCCGCAAACCGCACCCTGAGAAGTAGAGCCGTTAGAGCTTAAAACCTCACTCACCAGCCTGATGGAATATGGGAACGCGTCTTCATCAGGAATAACAGGCAACAACGCCCGCTCTGCCAAAGCACCATGACCAATTTCACGGCGACCAGGCCCACGTGATGGGCGCGTTTCACCAACAGAATAGCTTGGGAAATTATAGTGATGCATATAACGCTTTGCTTCTTCTGCCTCGTCTAAACCGTCAAGCCGCTGTGTGTCGCCGCTAGAGCCTAAAGTAGTCACAGTCAACACTTCTGTTTGACCGCGTCTGAAAATGGCAGACCCATGTGTACGCGGCAAAATATCCACTTCGGCGGTGAGTCGGCGCACTTCCTGCATTCCGCGGCCGTCGGGGCGTTTGCCTTGCTCTAAAATCATGCGGCGCACAGTTTCTTTTTCAAATTTGTAAATAGCCGCGCCAATTTGTGATTTGTATTCATCCATCAGGTCTTCTGGGAAGGTGGGTACGAGATTTTCGTCTACATCATCACGCAGTTTTGACAATGCTTCGTCACGCATTTGTTTTAAATCGAAGAAGACGGCTTCTTCCATGCGCTTGTCGGTGATAAATGCGGTCACTTTTTCATATAAATCCGCAGGAATGACATTTCTTTCATAGGTGCGTTTGGGTTTACCATGTTCGGCAACAATGGTGTCTATAAACGCAATCACTTTTTTGTTTTCCTCGTGGGCAAGCATGATGGCGTTAAACATGGTGTCGTCGTCTACTTCGTTTGCGCCTGCTTCAATCATCATCACTTTTTCGCGTGTGGATGAAACGGTGAGTGCCAGCTTGCTTATTTCACGTTGGGCGGCATCGGGGTTTACAATAAGTTCGCCGTCAATCAAGCCAATGTTTACCCCAGATGTTGGCCCATTAAACGGAATTTCTGATACGCAAAGCGCAATAGATGAACCAATCATCGCCGCAATTTCAGGGCTTGCGTCTTGATCCATAGACATGACTGTAGCCACAACGCCCACATCATTTCTATAGTCGTCGGGGAACAGTGGGCGAATGGGGCGGTCAATCAAGCGGGATGCCAAAATGGCATGTTCCGTTGGGCGGCCTTCGCGCCTAAACCATGAGCCTGGAATTTTTCCTACGGCATAAAATCTTTCTTCATAATCTACGCTTAGCGGAAACCAATCGATGCCGGCGCGGGGTTTTTCACTGGTGGTGGCCGTAACCAGCACCACAGTATCCCCATAAGTCATTAGTGCCGAACCACCAGCCAGTTCTGCCACGCGTCCTATTTCGCAGGTTAGCTTGCGCCCACCCAGTGTTGTTTCATAAATCTTTGGCATTTAGCGTCCTACTTTCTGAGTCCAAGTTCGCCTATTAAAGCGCGGTATTTCACAACATCTTGACGCTTAATGTAATCCAAAAGACCACGGCGTTGTCCTACAAGTTTCAAAAGACCACGGCGTGAATGATAGTCCTTTTTGTGGGTTCTCAAGTGTTCTGTTAAGTGGTTTATTCTTGCGGTCAGCAAGGCCACTTGTACTTCCGGTGAGCCAGTGTCTTTTTCGTCACGGCCATGTTTTGAGATGATTACTTTTTTGTCAATCATTTTTTAGTCCTCCTAAAATATAAGTTGTTCCGCACGCCATGGAATGGTTGAGGATTCCAAAACCAGAGCGCGGGTCTATGGGAGTATAGCATAGGACATTGTAATGTCAAGGTGTCCTGTGAATATGTCTGCGGAATATTTTAAAAAAAGACTTTATCTCGAAAAAATTTTAGCGTATATTAAAAAGCAATGAGGGTGATGAAAAATGTTTAACATAGTACTGTGTGACGATGACAAAGATAACCTGAGCAAACTAAAAGATTTCATCGAAACCTATTTGCGTTGCTAATGTATTGTTTCACTTGATGATGTGAGTATAGATTATTGTGTGGGGTAGAAGTATTTTTGTCTGCCAATTCATGCTTTTTGCCCGTGAAGCCAATATCATGTCCGTGAAACAGTGTTTTTTGTCCGTGAGTGGGTAATAAATTATCGAAGAAAATAAAAAAATACCCCATGCAAGATAAATAATCTTGTATAAGGTATGTCATGAGTATACTGCTATTTATCGCAATTCCTTCAGAATTCCCGTCAATTTGTCTATAAAGTGATTGCCGACAGTAAAGACCGTGGACGTTGCTCACATCCAGCCTCATCCAAAGAGCAGATGAGAGTCATTTACTTTGTCGGCATATTTTCTGGTTTGTATTCTGCTATTTCTTCTAATCGGCAATCCAATATTTCGCATAACTTACTAAGTGTGTTAGTCGTGATATTGTGATTATGCCGCAGATTTCTTATCGTATCGGTATGAAAATCATATTTTTCTCTAAGCGTGTAAGTTGAAACACCTTTTTCTTTCATTGTTTCCCACAACCTATCAAAGATTATCATAAATTCAATCCTTCATTGTTAGTGATTGCATTACTTTATTATGCACGTTATAATGGCCATAAATAAGAACGTTGTAGCGTTCACAATGAGAGATTGAAATTATGGATATCAAAAAGTCACAAGCAAACTTCTATATCAAAGACAACACTTTCCCCATAGCTTCTGCTTGAGCTTTAACAATCGCATCGCAAAAACGGTCAAAGTCAGGGTCATCAATTTGAAGCGCAGGGTTTGTCAGATGATTATCTACAGATATTTTTACACCTTGGTCGAAACGCATGGTTGCGGTAAAACTTGGAACCAATCGCTTTATCTTGCTATTATCAAACACACCGTTTGTAGATTTGTCACCGTGCAATGAGCCTTCATAGTCGTTGTTGCAAGCCACGATAAAATCTGTGGATACATGCTGCAAAATGGGCTGTACCCCCAACGCGCTGCCAATCGCATGGTAAATTTGATTCCATGTCAGCACTTCGTCTGTAGTGATATGCACCGACTCACCCAGTGCAAGCGTATTGCCCATAAGCCCTTCAAATGCCTTAGCAAAGTCTTGGCTATGCGTAAGCGTCCAAAGCGTATTGCCGTCACCAGGGACTATGATTGGTTTTTTATCCATGATGCGTTTGAGTGTAGACCACGAACCCCTGTTGCCGTGGATAGCAATCGGCACTTTTTCAGTATTGTAAGTGTGGCTGGGGCGTACGATGGTTATCGGAAAGCCATTTTGCCTGTATTCGGTCATTAAGCGTTCTTCGCAAACTATTTTTTTGCGGGAATATTCCCAATGTGGGTTTGAAAGCGGGGTGGATTCGTGTGTCATGTAGTAACTGCGCGGCTTTTGATAGGCAGACGCGGTGCTGATGAAAATGTACTGCTTGGTTTTTTCTGAAAACAGACGGATATCGCGCTCTATTTGGTTTACGTCAAAATTTATAAAGTTTGCAATGACATCAAAAGATTCGTTTTCTAGTTTGGCTTTTACTGCCGATTCGTCGTTGATGTCTAGCGTCCATTGGTTTGTTTTTATCCCCAAGTTATGATTGCCTCTGTTTAATAGTGTGATGTCCCAGCCTTTTTCTACACATAATTTTGTGATGTCTGTGCTGATGACACCTGTGCCGCCGATGAATAATGCTTTCATGTGAGATTGCCCCTTTGTCATTTTCTTGTTAATTTTATCCATGATACCTTAATGTTTAGGATGATGTCCATGAAAATTTGAAATCGCTGAATGATAACTATATAATGTCATCATTAAAACCTGAAAGGACAAAAATATGACACTCACCTACACAGGAAAAACAAAGGATGTATACCAGCTTGCGGATGCAAACATGTTGCTGAAATTTAAAGATGATGTCACAGGCGAAAACGGCGTATTTGACCCTGGGGCAAATACAGTAGGACTATCCATAGACGGTATAGGCCGCGCTGGGCTAAGGCTGACAGAATATTTTTTTAGTCAACTGAATGCGGCAAACTACCCCACACATTTCATTAGTGCGGACATTGAAAAGGCAGAAATGACTGTACGCCCCGCAAAAATATTTGGCAAAGGGCTTGAGGTCATTTGTCGTTTTAGGGCAGTGGGTAGCTTCTTGCGACGCTATGGCGCGTATGTCACAGAAGGCGACAAGCTGGACGCACTGGTGGAAATTACAATAAAAGACGACGCAAGCGGCGACCCAGTCATTACCAAAGACGCATTAGCCATGTTGAACATATTAGCCGGTGACGAATACGAAACGCTAAAAACGTTAACCCAAAAAATTTCGCATTTAATAAAAGACAACCTACAAACCAAAGGTTTAGAATTATACGATATAAAGCTGGAATTTGGACGAATAAACGGTGAAATTGCCTTAATTGATGAAATTTCTGGCGGAAACATGCGCGTATACAAAAATGGCAAAATCGTTGACCCAATGGATTTAGCACAAAATGTTTTAAATGCGTAACAAAATAACCATCGTATATTTTTCCCTATCTTCCATAAACTAAGGTGCAAAATACTTTAGAGGAAGATGGGATTTTTTTATGAAAAATATTTTAAGATGTACATTAAAAGCCGCCGCTGTATTCACTTTAAGTGTGGCAGTTATTGCAACTTCATTGAGCCTAAGCTACACAGTACAAGCAAAAGAGCAGAAAAAGCTGCCCATATACAGTGTAGACATTCCAGAAAAAAAGATGTCTCTTTCATTTGACGCGGCATGGGGCGCAGATGATACAGACACACTGCTAAATATCCTAAAAGATAATGCAGTCACCGCCACATTTTTCCTATGCGGCACTTGGGTAGATAAGTATCCCGACGATGTGCGCAAAATCGCCGCCGCAGGGCATGACATTGCCAACCACGGCAACACCCATGCCCATGGCGCAAAGTTAAGCTTAGAGCAAAACAAAAAAGAAATCAAAGACTGCCACGACAAAATAAAAGCAGTAACAGGTCTTGAAGCGAACCTCTTCCGCCCGCCATATGGTGAATATAACAACACCGTGTTAGCCGCCGCCGAGGAACTCAATTACTACACGATACAATGGGATATAGACAGCCATGACTGGATGAAAAAGGGTATCGACTATGAAATTAACCGCGTACTCAACCATAAAGATTTGCAAAACGGCAGTATTGTACTATTCCACAATGACGCAAAATACACCCCGCAAACACTTGACCCTATAATCAAAGGGTTAAAAGAAAAAGGATATGAGTTAGTACCCATATCCCAGTTGATTCACAAAGAAAATTTTGAAATGGACCATACTGGACGGCAGAAATTGAAATAACGGCCAGTACATGAGCCACACCTTGCATGAAGAAAAAGGCAGGGTGTGGTTTTAAATTTTAAAATACCCAACAAGCCCTTTTAAAAGTTCTGCTTGGGAGTGCAGCTCTTCTGAAGCGGCAGCCGTTTCTTCTGATACTGCCGAATTGCTTTGTACCACTTCTGAAATTGAATCTACACCCACGCTGACTTGATCAACAGCATCAGTCTGTTCTTGAGATGATACAGAAATACTGTTGATGATTTGCAGTACCTCATTTGCATTAGATACAATGACATCCAACGCGTTTGATGTTGACTCTGCGATGGCACTACCAGCATCTACACGGTTGATAGACTCTTCAATGAGCCCTGTAGTTTCTTGTGCTGCCTCCTGACTGCGTGCGGCCAGGCTTCTGACTTCTTCTGCTACCACCGCAAAACCCTTGCCATGTTCGCCGGCACGCGCCGCTTCAACAGCAGCGTTGAGTGCAAGCAAATTGGTTTGGAATGAAATATCTTGAATGACTTTGTTGATGCGTGAAATATTACTGCTTGATTCTTTAATTTGAATCATCGCTTCAAGCATTTGTTTCATGGCTACATGTCCAGCTGTTGCATTTTCGGTGGACTTGTTTGATAGTATGCTTGCTTTGTTTGCATTGTCAGAATTTTTCTTGGTTTGCTGGTTAATCATATCAATGGACACATTAAGTTCTTCAACAGAGCTTGCTTGGTTTTGTGCTCCAATAGCCAAATTAGACGCACTTGAAGAAATTTGCTCTACACCAGACAGCAATTGTGAAGAAGCTGTAGAAATTTCTGAAATCGTTTTGTGTAATGTTTCAGAAATTTGATTGACGGAGGCTTTTATTTCGGCATAATCTCCGTCTAGTTTCGTGGTAATTTGACTGGTTAAATCACCGCTGGCAATGGCACGTAAGCAATCTTGAATGGCTTGCATATATACAGGCAATTCAGATACATACTCATTGAAATCATTTTTAATTTTTAAGAAATCGCCCTGATAATCGCCTGTGACTTTTGGAGGGGAGAATTTGCCCTCATTTAAGACGGCAATTGAGTTTCTAATTTCCACGATGGGTGCGTCCATTGCAGTCATAATGCCATTTAAACCCTTGATCACATCCACCCACGCGCCTTTAAACTTTGAAGAGTCTAATGAAAACTCCATATCGCCAATTTGCGCACGTTCAGCCACTTTTCCAACCGAATCGGCGATTTCTGTAATGCTTGCGCGAAGTCCTTCAATAGAATCATTGATGTAATGTTCGTCACCTGGAAAAGTGCGGATAGTGGCATTAAAATCGCCGTTAACAATTTCTGAAATGCAGCCCAAAATTTCTGTTTTTGCGGTAGTGTGAAGCTTTACCATTTCATTGACACCATTTACAATTTCGGCATAAGCACTGTCATAGCGGCTGCTGTCCGCCAAGTATTTGTACTTGCCTTCAATATGGGCATCGTGCATGACTGTTAAATCCTGTATAAGATTTTCTACGATATCTAAGTTGCGGTTGAATTCTTTGTCAATTTCATCTAGCCCAAACGAGTTGTCCAGGACAATATTCGTTACAGTTGATTTTCCAGTTGCAAGGGATAAAGAGCGGAAATTAAACGTTTCTACTGACCTGCGGATAGTTGCACGAATTTGTATATTCATTGAAACCATTGTAAATATTGCTACAACAGCCAATGCAAGCACAACCGTTAATAAAACAATCCAAAGCACCTGCCAAACCGGTCCACTTGTAACTGTTGTAGGAATGGCAGCTACTAAAGACCAACCTGTAGAATCCAGCGGAAAATGTATAAGATATGAAGAAACACCGTAATGATTGGTATGTGTAATAATACCTTCGCCAGCACGGAAACGGTTGATTATTTGCGCATAATCTGAAACGGCTGAAATATTTGCCGGCCCGTCGGCTGTCATTGAAAGTCTTGGGTCGGGGTGAATAATGGCTTCGCCGCCTGGGCCAATAAGATGTAAATATCCTTCGGCAAGGGCTTCGAAACTGTCTACCATGGCATATAGGGTATCCAGTTCGATATTCATGGAAATAACAGCCTCAATGCCATTTAAATTTGGAATATATCTTACGATTGTGGCTACAAAGCCGCCCGTTGCGGCATTGATATAGGGTACAGTAATTGCAATTTCACCAGCCGCACCCTCTGCCATTATCCACCATGGGCGTTGTTGGGAAACAAAGGCCGGATCGGTTGGAAACCAGCGTGTACTGTCATAAAACCCACCATCTGCTGTTGCAACCCAGATAGATTCTACAAAATAGTATTGGTCTGCAATAAATTCAAGCATATCTACCAGTTGATATCTTGGAATATGATGCACTACATGCGATAGATTGGTGATTGTTTGGTTACTAATTTCGAACCAAGCATCAAGCTCTTGGGCATTGGTAATTCTGCTTAAATATTCACGCTCTAAAATATTGTCGTAAATTGTACTGCGCACCACTGTGTTTACAATGATAACGGCAGCGATTAAGCCAATAATGGAAAATATAAGTATTCCCGCAATGAGCTTGTGAGATAGTTTTAGATTATTCATAATAACCCTCCCATGTTATATTTTTATGATTATTGTATTAAAATATCCTATCTTGTTGATTTATGATTCATATTGTATCGTATTAATTATCAAAGGGCAATAAAAAACTGAGATAATTTATCTCAGTTTTTTAAATTATAGATTATATATAGATTTATTTTATAATTTCACGTACGCCGTCGTCTGGTTCTGCTACATAGAAATCTGCGGTTATTCCTGTTTTGATTCTGTATTCTTCTCCTACATGCTTTATAAAATCGTCGATATATTGACGATGCACAAGACTGACTGTACAACCGCCAAACCCCGCGCCAGTCATGCGTGTCCCCAGTAATATGGGTGGGTCTGATGGATTTGCACCATAAAGAAATGCGGGCTGCACCATGGCGTCCAGTGCCCAACAGGCGACCTCATATAAATCTCTGAGCGATATATGAGAGGCTATCATTAAATGGAAAAGTTCTTCTAGTTTGCCGTCCTCCATTGCCTTTGCCGCGTCTTTTGTGCGCTGGTTTTCGTAAACGACATGTTTTGCGCGGCGGCGGTTTGTTTCATCGGTTATTGCAGAGGCATGTTTGTCAAACGCATCTGGAGTTAGGTCGCAAAGTGCTTTAATGCTACACACTTTTTGCAAATCAGCCAGTGCTTGATTGCATTCTTCTACGCGCTCGTTGTATTTGGAATCTGTCAGGCCGCGCTTACGGTTTGTATTTCCAATGAGTATGCGATAATCTCCAAGGTTTAGGGGGATGTATTTATATTCTAACGTATTGCAGTCAAGCAAAATAGCATGATCCTTTTTGCCTAAAGTACAGGCGAACATGTCCATAATACCGCAATTGACACCATTTAATACTTCTGCTTTTTGACATAATTTTATGCGTTCGATCGGGTCAATGTTTAGCTCAAACATTTCGTTTAGCGCAAAGGCAACCATGGAATTGAGGCTTGCAGAAGAACTAAGCCCGGCACCACTGGGTAGGTTTCCCCAAATATACATTTCAAAGCCGCTTAACGGATGCCCCATTTCCAAAAGCAGCGTGACAACAGCCTTTGGATAATTAGCCCAGCCATGGCTTTTTTTGTGGGCGAGACTGTCAAGCGATGTGACAGCGGATGTTTCAAAATTTCCGCTGACCAGTCTAATCGTGTTGTCATCGCGGAGTCTAATGGCACCATATGTGCCAATATCAAGTGCGCATGGTAGAACCAACCCGCCGTTGTAATCAATATGTTCGCCAATCAAATTGACACGGCCTGGTGCGAAAAATATGCGCACGGCCTTGTCACTACCTGCACCAAATGCTTTGGTGAAGCCGTTTAGAATTTGTTGTTGCATCATCATCATCCTTGTCTAATTACAAGCCCAAACAGGCATATTGATTGCGTCCACGGTCTTTTGCCTGGCATAGTGCTTCGTCGGCGCGTTTGATAAAGTTTGATGTCGTCCAATCTAAGGCATGTTTACCCTTTGTACCATAAACTACCCCCATGGAAATGCTGATAATATTTGATACGACATTAGAATCATTGGGAAGTTCAAGGCTTTTTATATGCTTTTGTATACGTTCTGCAAGAATTTTCGCGCCGTCTTCACTGGTTGCGGGCAGCACGGCAATGAATTCGTCATCGCCATATCTGGCCACAAAGTCACTGCCACGGTATAAGCAGTCTTTCAGTGCTTCGGAAATATATCTCAAGCATTTGTCACCAGCGTCGCGTCCATAAATGTTGTTATACTGGGAAAAATGATCAATATCAACCATGATAATACTCACATTATCATCTGCTCGCCCTAATTGAGTCAATATACGGTCTAAATTTTCTTGTAAATAACGGCGGTTGAAAATGCCCGTAAGTATATCAAAATGGTCATTGCTTAAAAATGCATGTTTTTCAGAAGCTTTTGGTGGTGTATGTGATATGTTATAAAAATGTTTGTAATGTTTCAGTAACTTGCCATATTCACTTACAAGATTGCTGTAATCAGCACAGTCAATCTTGCTGTCTGCTTTTTGCAAAGTTTCCACGGCATTGTCGTGAATTTGCTGCCAGCTTGAAAAAAAATCCATTGCGATGCCTCCACGTTTTGCGTATTTCTGCCGCCGCCGAAGGCGGCATGGATTAGATTATGTAAATTAAACGCTAGTGTAGGGAAATAGTCAAGTTTTTTGTTTTTATTTATTTTTGTTTAAAAAATTTAAAGACATGCATAATTTTCTAATTTTATGCAAAACTAAGATTGGTGTATTTCTAAAACCAATTCTCCCCCCAAAAAAGAGGTGAAAAAAATGCAAGGACTCAAGCAATCTGAACTCAATTGGATTCGTGAGGTAGTGTCTGCCCACAGTATGACAGCCAGCAAACTTGGCACATATGCCGGACAGGTGCAAGACCCACAAATCAAGCAAATGTTTACCCAAGCATCTAACCAGGCAAGACAGGCTGCACAAAATCTACTTCAAATGTTGTAAAAAAGTATGAAATGAGAAGGGAGCAAAACCTATGCAAATGCAAGAAAAAGACATCGTACTTGACGTGCTTGGCGGCGTAAAATCCAGCCTAAGCCATTATGCCACATTTATAAGCGAAACCGCCAACCCAACCCTGCGCCAAACCTTTCAACAAATGCGTGACGGCGACGAAAAATTTCATTATGACCTATATAAAATAGCCGAGCAAAAAGGCTACTACGCAACATCTCCAGCCGCCGACCACAATGCAATAAGCAGCGTCAGAAGTGCGCTGACCACATCGCCTTCAATGAGCTAAATGGTATAAAAAATCTCGTCATTGCGGGTCAAGCCTGCAATGACGAGATTTTTATTTAATATTCACATGTAATGTGGCTACAATGTCTTTTAACGCGTCTATTTCACTTTTTAGCATCATGACTTCTTGGCGAAGGATTTTCACTTCATTTGGCTGGCTTGGTGTTTCTTTCACTTTGTTTTCTTGTACACTGACTTTTGATGTCACAGATACTCCCGATAGTTTTTCAATGACTTGCTTTACGCTTTCTGGCTTTGGCGGTTTTACGATATAGTCTTTTGCGCCGGCAAGGGTGCATTTTTCGATATCTTCCATATTGTTTGGGGTAGTACACATGATTATTTTTGCATCAGGGTCGATGTCTATCAATGCCTTTACGACTTCTGCACTGTCCATGTCGGGGATGGAAATGTCACATAGTACAAACTCCGGATTTTCAGATTTATATTTTTTTATGGCATCCGCACCGCCTGTTGCTTCAATGATGTCCTCTTTGCTATAGCCGCAATATCGTGTAAGCACATCTTTTAATATAACACGTATGATGGCAGCATCGTCAACAACTAATATTGCCATGCGACTACTCTCCTTTTAATCTCGTGCAGGTTTCCATCACATATGCGGCAAATTCGTCACAAGTGCAGCCTGTATCGCGCCCTGTAATCACCATTTTTCGTTCGGTATTTCCGCAAATATCCAATGCTTTGGTAAACAGCGCGCTTTCTTCGGCATAGCCAATATGAGAAAGCAGCATTGCCGCGGCGCGCATCATGCTTGCAGGGTCGGCATATTTGTCCCGCCCTTCTGCAACCATGCGCGGCGCAGAACCGTGAATGGCTTCAAACATCGCGTATTTCGCGCCAATATTTGCACTACCCGCTGTGCCAACGCCGCCCTGAAATTCTGCCGCTTCGTCAGTCAAAATATCGCCGTATAAGTTGGGCATAACCAGTACCTGAAACTGAGTGCGCCGCTTTTCGTCAATTAACTTAGCGGTCATGATATCAATATACCATTCATCAATGTTAATGCCGGGGTAGTCATTGGCAATTTCACGGAAAATATCTAAAAACTTGCCGTCCGTCGTTTTAATCACATTGGCTTTAGTAACAGCCGTCACACGTGTTTTGCCGTTTTGCTTGGCGTACTCAAATGCGGAACGAATAATCCGCTGGCAGCCCAAAGTTGTTGTCACCGTAAAGTCAACCGCTAAATCCGCGTCAACATGAATGCCCTTGCTGCCAACGGCGTACGCGCCCTCGGTATTTTCGCGGAAAAATGTCCAGTCGATATGCTGCGCCGGCACCCGTACAGGGCGTACATTAGCAAATAAATCAAGTGCTTTACGCATTGCTACATTGGCACTTTCTACATTGGGCCAAGGGTCACCTTTTTGAGGGGTGGTCGTCGGCCCTTTTAAAATGACATGGCATTTTTTGAGTTCGGCTAAAACATCGCTGGGGATAGCTTGTTGCAACGCGGCACGGTTTTCAATGGTAAGCCCTTCAATATCTTTGAAAACTACTTTGTCGGCAGCCAGTGCGTCTTTTAATAAAAATGCCAGCACATCCTTGGCTGCATGGGTAATGGAAGGTCCAATACCATCACCTCCGCATATGCCAATAACAATTTGGTCAAGTTTTGCAAAGTCAGTAGGCGTGGCGTTTTCCTTCATATTTTGTACACGCGCTAATTGCTCTTCTAATAATTGGCCAAAAGCCTCTTGCGCGTTAATAATCTTGTTATCCATGCTCATTCTTAGCCCTCCAATTCCTCAATAGCAAGCCGTGAAACCGTCTCCATTTCTTCATCCGTTATTAATGTGATACGGCCTGTTTCATATTGAGCGTCTACCCATTCTTTTACGCGTATAACCACGGGGTCTTTCTTTTGGTACGCGTCTTCGCCTGTCTTGTTGTAGAAGATATTCATCCAGTGGGCAATTCCCGCTAGGCCAGAAGTGTTTGAAATAACGATACGCCATGGGCGGTTTAAAATTTTTGCCGTGTCAAATATATTGTAGATTTCTTCGTTTTTCATGAGCCCGTCAGCATGGATTCCAGCGCGGGTAACGTTGAAGTTTTTGCCCACAAGTGGAGTCATTGGTGGGATTTTATAGCCGATTTCTTTTTCGAAATATTCGGCAAGCTCGGTGATGACATGGGGATTCATGCCGTCTAATGTGCCGCGTAGCTGGGCGTATTCTACCACCATCGCCTCAAGCGGCGTATTTCCTGTGCGTTCGCCAATGCCAAACAGCGACGCGTTTACGCCGCTCGCGCCATAAAGCCAGGCATAGCTTGCATTCACCACCGCACGATGGAAGTCGTTGTGTCCATGCCATTCCAGCAACTCGTGCGGAACGTTTGCATGGTGGGTTAAATTATGCACAACACCCTGCACACTGCGTGGCATCACCGAGCCGGGGTAGGTCACGCCATACCCCATCGTATCACAAGCGCGTATTTTTATAGGTATTCCGCTTTCTTCCATTAAATCCATCAATGCACGCACAAACGGTACAACAAAACCGTAAAAATCTGCACGGGTGATGTCTTCCATGTGACAGCGCGGGCGTACGCCTGTTTCAATGCACTCGCGCACAATAGAAAGGTAATGCTCAATTGCCTGCCGCCTGGTCATTTTCATTTGCAAAAAAATATGATAGTCAGAACAACTAACCAAAATGCCCGTTTCTTTTAATCCAACGGATTTTACCAATTCAAAATCTTTCTTTGACGCACGAATCCAACCTGTCACCTCTGGGAATGTATAGCCTAATTCAAGGCATTTGTAAACTGCGTCACGGTCGCGCTTAGAATATAGAAAGAATTCACTTTGACGTATAATGCCTTTGGGGCCGCCCAGACGGTGTAAGCATTTATAAATATGTTCAATTTGTTCGGCGGTATAGGGCTCTCGTGACTGCTGACCATCGCGGAATGTGGTGTCTGTTATCCAAATTTCATCGGGCATATCCACCGGCACCGAACGGTAGTTAAACACAGTTTTAGGAATTTCATCATAGGGAAACTGGTCGCGGAAAAGATTAGGGTCTACTCTGTCCAGCATTCCGTCCTTTGTCGCGCCATGTTCTAACAAATTTGTTTTTTTGTTAAATACATATCTCATAGGATTAACCTCCGTAATAATTAATTAAGCAGCCAGCCAGCAAAATATCGGCTTCATCTGCTGTTAATGATGCAATGTCTAGTTGAATTGGACTCACGTCTTCACCCGAAACGACATGGGCAGTGATGCTTCCACCCTTTGCGCGGACGACTTCACGTATGCCTGACATTACGATAAAATCGCCAACTTTAAAAGGAATGACTTCGCCTTTCAATAAAAACGGCAACATGCCCCAATTGATTAGATTTGAACGATACCGCTTGGTCGCGTATTCCTGTACGATATTTGCCATGCCGCCCAGCACCCTCTGGCAGCTGGCAGCTTGTTCCCGCGCCGAGCCGTCACCTGGTTTATTGGCATATATTAAGCTTCCAATGGCGGGTTTGTCAATTGAAATCCCCGCTTTTGCAATGGTTTCTAATGTGTTTTGTATGTCACTTGGTTGGTATGCAGCGATTTTTTTTGCACGGGCAACATATTCCGGGTCTTTGCGGGATAATGTGTATTCTGCCAGCGCATATGGGTTTGAACGGAAGCTGGATGTTTCGCCTGATGGGATAAGTTCGTCGGTGGTGGTGACAGGGTCTGTGATGAGTGATGCGACTTCCAGCAGCAAATGGTCAGAAAGCGGCGCAAGTGTCGGCCAATCGCGAATGCCTGGGGCGTAAACGAGTGTGGTGTCAGGCTGATGCTTGCCAAACCCGTTATACACACGGTTTTCATATGATTTTGCATCAAAGAAATACTTGGGAATGTCAGGTTTTGATTCCATTATTGTATCCGCACCCGTTAAAACGCCTTTGTTTCGTGCCGTTGCGGCAATGGAAAGCGCGTCCATTAAAGCTACGGCAGCCGATTGCCCAAGTGAGGGCTTTGCGCCTTCACGGTTGGGGAAGTTTCTTGTGACATGACGGATGCTTAGCCCGTTATGCCGTGGCACATCTCCCGCACCGAAACACGGGCCGCAAAATGCTGTTTTAATAATTGCACCAGCGCGTAATAATTCGGAAGCCACGCCATTTTCCATGAGACTTAGATACATGGGCTGGCTGGCTGGATAAACAGAAAGGCTGAACGCGTCGTTTAAAATGGTGGAAGTGCCTAAAACTTCTGTAGCCTCGCAAATGGATTCATATAATCCGCCTGCGCAACCTGCAATAATGCCTTGGTCTACACGCATCCCGCCGTTGGGTAGACATAAATCTTGCGGGTTTAGCCCTTCAATTGTGCTTAAAATATCCGGCGCGTTTTTCTGTACTGCTTCAATAGTATATACATTGCTTGGGTGGAATGGCATGGCTATCATGGGTACTACTTGCGATAAATCAATATCAATGAGTCCATCATAATATGCTATGTCGTCCAGTCTTAGTGATGCATAGGCATCGGGTCTTCCGTGGATTGTAAAAAATTCTTCGACTTTGCTGTCGGTGGTCCAAATGCTGGATAAACAGGCGGTTTCCGTGGTCATTACATCAATACCAATACGGTATTCTACACTCAAATGGTCAACGCCCGTGCCGAAAAATTCCAGCACTTTGTTTTTAACAAAACCGTCGGCAAAAACCTTGCCAATTAATGTGAGTGCCACATCTTGCGGCCCAACGCCAGGCCGTGGCGCGCCTGTTAGGCGTACGCCAATCACCTCTGGGCGCGGAATATCATAGCTTTTGCCCAAGATTTGCTTTACTAATTCGCCACCGCCTTCGCCAATGCCCATCGTGCCCAGCGCGCCATAGCGTGTATGGCTGTCAGAGCCTAAAATCATACGCCCGCAAGACGCAAAAACCTCGCGCATATATTGATGAATCACCGCAATATGCGGCGGCACAAAGATGCCGCCATATTTTTTTGCCGCAGAAAGCCCAAAAACATGGTCATCTTCATTGGTGGTGCCGCCAACGGCACAAAGGCTGTTGTGGCAGTTGGTAAGTACATAGGGCATTGGAAATTTAGAAAAATCCTTGTTGGCAGCGCGTACGGTTTGGATAACACCAACGTAGGTGATGTCATGTGATGCCAACGCGTCAAATTTTATGTTGAATAATGGGGTGCTGTCGGCAGGTGTATCACCTTTATGATGGGCAGACATAATACGGTAGGCTAGGGTGTTTTTTGCCGCCGCTTCTTTTGTGATGGATGGCTGGGTGGTGATATCTTTTCCGTTTTGGATGAAAACTCCCTGTTTGTGGCATTTAATCATGGCAATCTCCTTTTTGCGTTTTGTAAAAATGGTGCTGAAAAATATTTATCATATGATTATAACGCAAACCTACTGGAAATGCCAATGACTTTATCAATCGACATACGCGCCGAATCAAGTAGGCAAAAACAAAAATGAATTCAACTTCTTGCAAAATGAAAGAAGTTGAATTTATTAAAATTTCCTAAATTTTACGAAAACTTTACAATTTTCACTAGCATTTCTTACAAAAACAGTTTATAATCACCTCGTCTTTTCAACTATATTTTAATACGGAGGGCTTTATGAAGAAGATTTTTTTTATGGCAGTACTTACTGTTGGGCTGTTGGCTTTGGCAGCATGTGGCGGCGCAGATGAAGGTGCAGGAGGAGGCGGTACCCCAGCCAGCCAAAACACAGTCATACTGTATTCCAATGCGGTATCTGACGGCAGAGGAGAATGGATTCAAGAGCGGGCTATGCAAGATTTAGGCATAGATGTGCAACTGGTAGACCTTGGTGGTGTGGCGCTGGCCAATAGGCTTATTGCGGAAAGAGCAAACCCAATCGGCGATGTCATTTTTGGCCTCAACCCCATGCTATGGTGGCAGATGGAGCAAGAAGATATTATTGCACCCCACAATCCCCCATGGGCAAGTGAAATACCTGCGGGTTTAAGCCATCCCAACGGGCTTTTTAATGCGGTTATATTGATTGGCAACCTGCTGATTTATGACACGAGTCAAATGAGTGCCGCTGAAGCACCGGGCGATTGGCTGGAACTGTGGCAAAACCCTACTTATCACGGCCGTTATGTCGTACCTAACGCGCTGACTGGCAGTACAGTACAAATGATACTAAGCGGCATCTTTGCCCGATTTTTAGATCCAAACGGAACATTAGGCGTATCCGATGAAGGTTGGGAAAATATTGCGGCAAAATACCGTTACGCCGCGCTGTTTGCGGATCAAGACATGGTGGTGGAAATTGTAAGCCCAAACCATGATGGAGTATTAAGCCAAATGTGGTCTCATGGTATTCCTTTTAGGGAAGGCGTTCATGGCATCGAAATCGGCTTTGTTAGACCATCTATTGGCGTACCGTTTTCTATAGAAGGTGCTGCTTTAATCAATGGTGCCCCCAACGAAGAAGCGGCCAGACGCTTTATTGACTGGTTTGGCACTGCGGAAGTCATGCATGATTTTAGTGCTGAATTTGGTTTCCTTCCTGCCAATCCTGGTGCGCTTGAAGGTTTAGGCGGTATCACCCTGCAAGTGGCCGAACTGCAACCCCAGGATATTGACTGGGATGTGATTGCGCCGCTGATGCCCCAATGGATCGAACACATATACCTTAATTATTTAGGATGATTAGACTATATGATTAAATTAAACGATATTAAAGTGCAATTTGGAGATTTTTTAGCACTCAAAGGTATAGACTTGGACGTTAAGGAGGGTGAATTTTTTACCCTCCTTGGTCCATCTGGTTGCGGCAAAACCACGACCTTGCGCAGTATCACTGGGTTTATTATCCCTACTAGCGGCTCTATTGAAGTAAATGGTAAAGATATCACCAGGCTGGAAGTAGAAAAGCGGAATATCGGTATGGTTTTTCAAAACTACGCCCTGTTTCCGTCTATGTCTATATTTGAAAACATTGCCTTTGGGCTAAGGGTTAAAAAAATACCTACGGACGAAATTAACAAAAGAGTGTCTGAAATTGCCTTGAAAGTAGAATTATCTATGGAGCAAATGCCCAAGAAGATTAATCAACTTTCTGGCGGACAGCAGCAGCGTGTGGCCATTGCAAGAGCTTTAGTTACTTCGCCGAACATCATTTGTTTAGATGAACCGTTGTCTAATTTGGATGCCAAGCTGAGGGTTCAGCTACGCAACGAGCTAAAAGATTTGCAACGCAAATTTGGCATAACCACCGTGTACGTGACCCACGACCAGGAAGAGGCACTCACGCTTTCAGACCGTATCGCGGTGTTTAACCACGGACATATCGAGCAAATAGGGTCGCCAAACGAAATTTACAACCATTCCAAAACAGAATTTGTATGTAATTTCATTGGAGATATCAACAAACTGGATGCAGCTTTTTTACAAAAAGTCAATATCCAATCTGATAAAAAGTGCTATATTCGGCTGGAACGCCTGTATGTGAACGCCGCCAAACCAAACCATGTGGTAATGGGGGATGTCGAGGTAATAGCTTCAGAATACTATGGCCTATACATCAAGTACACACTCAATGCGGGGGGGACTGTCATAAAGGTCATAGAAAAAAACAGCGATATTCCTTTGTACAATGTCGGGGAAAAAGTCAGTGTAAGCTTTGACCCTAAAAATATTATGGAGTATTAAAGCAAATATAAGGTGGTTGAATAGTGATGCAGTCAATAAAATCAGGACTAAAGGCAAAAAATCCTAAAAGCATTTTTAAAATACTGATTTTTCTCGTTTTCCTATGGTTTATTGCGTTTTTTTTGATTTATCCTAACTTATACACCATCATTTCAGTATTTTGGCAAAATGGTGAGTTTACCATGACGGCACCAAATCGTCTGTTTGGCTCTACTTTGGCGACTAACGCTTTGCGAAACAGCTTTATTTTAGCCCCTGTGCTGTCCATTACAGTGGGCGTCATTGGCATTAGTCTGGTGTTGATTACCGAATATTTTAAAATAGCTGGCGCAAAAATATTGCGGTTGGGCTATATGACAACCTTGTTGTACTGGGGGATTATCTTAGTATCTGGTTGGCGTTTTCTCTATTCTGCGGATGGCTTTGTCACTAGATTGCTGGTATCCTGGTTTCCTGATTTTAATATTCACTGGTTTGAAGGTTTTTGGGCTGTGTTGTTTGTCATGACCTTTGCGGCCACTGGCAATCATTTAATATTTTTAAGAAACGCGCTGCGGTCGGTGGATTTTCAAACAGTGGAGGCCGCCCAAAACATGGGTGCCTCGTCCTTTACCATTCTTAGGCGTATTGTCCTTCCTGTACTGATTCCTTCGTTGATTGCGGTCACTATGCTCACCTTTGTAGGCGGGCTTACGGCAATGGCGGCGCCACTGCTGATTGGCGGTAGGGATTTTCAAACAATCAACCCGAGAATTCTCTCTTTCTCATTAATGCCTGGTTCTAGGGATTTGGCGGCACTGATGGCTTTGCTGTTGGGCATCGCCTCTGTATTGCTGGTGGGTACAATGGCCTGGTTGGAAAAAAGAGGACATTATCTTTCCACTGCCAAGGTTAAATCGGAAATTGTGAAGCAAAAAATCAAAAACCCTGTACTCAATATTTTGGCGCATATTTACGCCTATGTATTGTTTATTATCTACGTTGCGCCAGTTGTGATTATCACGCTATTTTCCTTTATGGAATCTGGTGCTATTCATCGTCGGGAGTTTAGCCTAAACTATTTGACATTAAACAATTATCGAGTGGTGTTTAGCAACCCCTTTGCCTATCGGCCACTGATTACCAGCACTATTTATTCGCTATTGGCTGCCGTGGCTGTAGCAGCCTTGGTTTTGGTGCTATGTCGTATCATCACTAAACATAAGGGGAAGTTCATTACTTTTATAGAATATGCCTTCATGATACCTTGGTTGCTTCCAACGGTATTGATTGCTCTTGGTTTAGTAACGACTTTTTCAACACCGCGTTGGTTTATGCTTAATCAGGTCATGACGGGTACGATGGGGATTATGGTTTTGGGTTACGTGATTATACGTATTCCTTTTACGCTAAGGCTGACTCGGGCGGCTTTTTACGCGATAGACGATACTTTAGAAGAAGCAGCAAAAAATCTGGGAGCTAAGTCATTTTATACATTTTTTAGGGTCATACTCCCTGTGATTTTACCCTCGGTGCTGGCGATATTTGCCCTTAATTTTAACGCGCTGTTGACAGAGTTTGACTTATCTACCTTCCTGTTTCACCCGCTTGCCATGCCCATGGGCGTGATGATACGGCGGCAAACAGAGGACGGCGCAGGCGGCGGTACGCTGGGTGTTACAGACGGCACTGCCCTGACCCTTGTATATGCCGTACTGACCATGGCCGTTGCTGCTATCGTGTTGTATATTGCCTATGGTCGCAGTTCTAAAGACTTTTCGGATCACTAAAAGGAGTAAAAATGATATGAAGATATATGGACACAGAGGAAGCATGGGTAACTATCCGCAAAACACACTGCTTAGTTTTAAAAAGGCAATAGAGCAGGGTGCGGATGGTATTGAAATAGACGTGCATCTGTCAAAAGATGGCGAAGTCGTGATTATCCATGACGAGGCCGTAGACCGCACGACCAACGGCAGCGGCTATGTAAAGGATTTCAGCTTGGCCGAACTGAAAAAGTTTGACGCAGGGCAGGGCGAGCAAATACCCACTTTAAAAGAGCTGTATCAACTGCTGAGCGGTACTGGTCTTGAACTGAACATTGAACTGAAAACCTACTTGATTGATTATAAAGGTATTGAAGAGAAGGTGCTGGCACTTACCAAAGCCTACGGGGAAGGGCGAAAAGTCGTGTATTCTTCCTTCCATTTGCCGTCTATCCTGCGGGTCAAGCGTTTGGATGATTCTGCGAATATTGCTTGGTTGTTGGAGGGGATGCCCTTCCTGCCGCATCCAGCGGACTATATACAAATGCTGGGGTTGGAAGCCTTGCATTTGAGTAGAGATATGATGCTTAGCAAGCCCGAGCATTATAAAGATGTATATAATCGCATTCGAGTGTGGACTGTCAATGATGAAGCCGATATGGATGCGTTGCATAAGTTGGGCGTCGAAGCCATTGTCAGCGATTTCCCAGATAGGGCAGTCAAGCGGCTTGCTAATAGACTTTGATAAAAATGCCTCATACAGGATAAATCATCCCGTATGAGGCATTTTAAATGATTGGCTGCACAAGCAAAAGCTGACCAATAAGTCCCATACGGCTTGAAATATTCAAACGCATAGCTCTAGTGCAATATTTCTAAATATCAAACAGTTTTAAACTATAAATTTGTTTATATACATAAAAAAGTGTTGCAATTTAATTACAGTTATATTATATTCTCTTATGAAGTACAAAAAACAGTGGTTTTATTACTGTTTTCTACAATGTTTACATGAAAACGAGATGAAGGGAGGATATTTGTCATCGCGTCCTACGTCTTGGAAATCGGTTTCCTAAAAATCAAATGAGAGGGGAAATACCCTAAATGAGAAAAAAGAAAATCGCTTCAAAAGCAATGGCTTTATTGTTAGCTATGGTGATGACATTTGCTTCGCTTGGCATGTTGACTGTTTATGCTGAAACAGACACACCATCTTTTGGGTACGGCACGTATGCACCAGAGCCAGAGTATCCTAGCGAAGAAGAGGTTGTACTAACGTACACCGCATGGCAGCAAATTGTAACATTGGGCATTTCAGTACAAGTTTCTGACGATGCTAGCAATATTGCCCCCCCCCCATATTATCCTGAACTTCCCAGTGAAGAAGTGACAGAAGACGTGACAGAGGATGTAACAGAGCCTGAAATTATACTGCCTGAATACCCTTCTGTTGAATATCCTTCTGTTGGATACCCATCAGTGGAAGCACCAAGCATTGATTCTCCTGAATCAACGCCGGAAGCAGCACCTGATGCTTCCACGTCTGGAAGCTATGGTTCTCCAGCTTCTCCGCTAGATTTTGGCGGCGGTTTTGATGAATTTGGCTTTAATAGCGTACGTTTTGGTGCGCGCTTTGACACAGATATGGGCTATGCCCTGCAAGGTGCAGAAGAAGATGTGCCTGAAGAGGATGTATCCGACGCAGATGATGACATCATTATTGTAACTGTTGACCCAAGTCATATTGATTTTGGCAGTCATATTGCAGTTGCGCTTGAAGAGGGTTTATCTGCTACTTTAAATGAATCCGTTGCGTCGCGCACCATTACAGTGGCCAACACAGGTACAATGGCTACAACGGCTGTAAATCTTGCCCTTTCTGGCAGAGACGCATTTGCATTTGAACTGTCTGCCAGCACACTGCCAAGCATTGTGCCCGGGCAAAGTGCAACATTTGAAGTGCAACCTGTCGAAGGCCTTGGAGAAGGCGTTTTCGAAGCCTCAATTGTTGTGTCTGGCGATTTTGCACCAATTTTACCAGTTGCCATGAGCGCGCCATTCCTTGCTTCTGGCACATGGTTTGAAACCGCCTGGGCAGAATGGACAGGCGGAAATGCAACAGATATGGTGTATGTAAGAAGCCATGGCGATGCGATTTATTGGAGAGACGGCAGCCTCATTTGGGCTAATGATGGATTAACATCCCCAAATCAGTGGCTTGAAGAATGGACTTTGGTAAATAACGCAGACAACCAACCACTCATGCGCCAAATTGACCCAGTACGTGACACATGGCGCGTAGATATTCCTGGTTTGCCACAGGGTACGTATGATGTACGAGTGACAGACGCAGGTGGTACTCCTAGATTTGAAGCCATAGGCTTGGAAACTCGTTTGTTTTCAAGGCTTGGTGCGGCGTTTGTGCCGTCCGACCAGCTTATTGGAAATAGTGCAACCACCAACTTCGCGCTTGATGGCGCAACAGGTGGATACTTGTCCGACGGTAGAGTAGACCCTACTGCTGTAATCATGTATGTTTCCCATGACAACATGGCTATATTTGCAAATGCAAACCTTGGGATAAACAGTGCATTTAGGGGCGGCAGGCCTTTGATTGTACGTTTTTCTGGCACAGTTGGTTCTTTTGTAAACGAAGGGCTTACTACACTTGCGGCAAGAGGGGCGCAAGTACCTCCAGACGTTGGAAACAACGGTATGATGACGTTTCCTGGTACGGCGCATCAGCTTACACTTGAAGGTGTTGGCCCAGATGCAACGATATTTGGTTGGGGTATGTTCACAGGCGGGGCGGTTAACGTAGTATTCCGCAACCTTCATGTAGACAAGTATTTCCAACAGGGCTTTAGGGCAAGCGGCAACTCCACAAACGTGTGGGTACACAACAGTACGTTCCACTATGGACAAAACCGCTTCCTAAACAATAACGAACCAACAGACCGCACAATGGGCCAAGGTGCTGTAGACATCGAGCAAAATGTTCGCGGTTATACCATCGCCTACAACCACTTTAACGGTGGACGCGGCACACACTTGATAGTAGGCAGTGTACAAAACGTAAACCTAGACAACAATCTCCACAGACACTATGGCACATTGCATCACAATATTTATCAATCGGCACAAGAGCGCAACCCAAGAACAAGACACCACAACCTGCACATGTTCAACAACTTGTTTTTAGAACTTGAGGGCTTCCCTCTTCATGCTACATTCTTTGACAGGTATACAGGTTACGGTATTGGTGCGGCGCACAACGCTACCATTTGGGCAGAAGGTAATATTTTCGACAACGTAGGCTTCCCATTCCTAAGAAGCCGCCACGGTCACGCAAGAGGCTTTGCTGTCACCGACCCAGGTCATGTTGGCTATCGCCATACAGGCCACAACCACTTCTACCCCGATGGCCCAGGCTTCCTTGTCACGGGTGACAACATCCGCATGGAAGATGGTAGCCCAATTGGCGCAATGCCTTTCCCTGCCTTTGGTGATTGGGGCTACCGCAACACAGTACGCGGGCTTGATACTCAAGCCGATTTTGATAATCTGGTAGCAGCCATAGGCAATCTTCAACCAAACGTAATGGATGCCGCAACTGCCTCTACCTTTGACCCCAACGAAGACCTTGGCATCACAATAAATGAGCAGGCTGTTATGATGGTACCCCCTGTAAACAGCACACATCATGGCCAAGTGGGCTTCCCCCAACTTAATGCCAACGCAAACGCAAACGGCTGGGGATTTGAAGGTGACTTTAGGCCATCAACAGACCCTAGCGATGTTTGGCCAACCGGGACTCTTGCAGAAGCTGCATTGTTGAGGACTTATATTGAAACACATGCAGGCGCGATTCCTCGCGTGATAACATCGCAACCTACTGTTGCACCTGCAAATGTAAATGTTTCACTAAACGAGTTCAGATTCATTATGCACGCGCAACCATCCCCAATGCCTTCGCTAAGAACAATCGACCCTCCCCATACATTTAGAATCACATGGGACAGCACCGATGTGTTTACAGAATACTATGAATTCCAGTTTGAAGATGCTGGCGGTTGGAGAACGCTTGATGTGATACCAGCAGGTACACGTGCAAATGTTTTCAACACCCACACATCAAACGACTATGGATACTATGAACTTCAAAGCGCGGTTAGCTTTATTGACCGCGGCCACCCAAGCACTTTGTTGCTGGTACACTTTGGCGGCGATGGCTACACAATTATGTTCCCAAATCTTGTTCAAGGGCCTTATGGACAGCCCGTTTTCAGCGAAAGTGATATCCCAACGCTTGATGATATTATCTTCCCATCATCTTGGGTTGTGGCAGATTTGGAAAGCGGTGGAACGTACAGCTTCAGAATGCGCGCAGTCAACAGATATGGCGCAAGCGACTGGACAACCGTAAACCACGTTGTTCCCGTCAATCATCGTCGAATCGTGGATATTGCGCAGGAAACACCAATTGTCCTTGCGACTGGACAAACAGAAATTGCACCAATGGAAATAGAATACACTGTAATGACAAGCGGTATTCCTGCTGGGACATACAACATTTCCCTTAGTGTGCCACGTAGTATAGCCAGGGCTGAATTGCCATGGCCATCAATAACGATAACAAACCCACCAAATAATCCAGCAGCTAACAATCTTACTGGAGTTGTGCGTTTGCTTGGTGCTACTAGCTTCCCTGCGGGTGGTCAAGATGGTGCTGGCGTTGCCCAAATAAGAAACAACGGCGGCACAGGCACGATAACCATCGCGCCAGATGGCACAGGTACAATTACCGTAGAAACTACGGTTGATATACCAACTGCTTTCCTGTCAAACGGGGCATTAGATTTAGTACTGTCTCTTCAAATTGGTATCACAGATATTTCACTGCCATTTACATTGTTGGCGGCAGAAGTTTTTGAAGTATCAATACTAAACAACCCTGTTGCAGATGCGGCAATACCTGGTCAAACTGTCAATCAATTTGACCATAGCGTCGGCAGACAGGTCACTTTGGTGGCAGGAACAAGACCTTCACCATACAGCCAATTTGTAAACTGGACATCAACAAGCCCTGGCGTTGTGATAAACAATCCAACCAGTGAAACAAATGCAACGTTTATCATGCCACCCAATGATGTGGTTATTACCGCAAATTGGCAAGAGCCTCCTGCTGAACCGCTGGACGCACCTGTTATTACCATCACAGGGGATAGACTCGATAGCCTCACATGGCCAGCGGTAGCAAATGCGCTAAGCTATACACTGTATGTAGACGGTGTTGTAGCGCAGACAAATATCACATCACCATTTGATTTAACCAGCCTTGACCTTGCTGTAGGCGATCATGATATTCATGTAAGAGCCATTGGTGATGATATTGCATGGAGCAATTCGGCATTAAGCAATATGGAAACTTATACGGTATTTGCACAAGAAGCTATTCCGCTTGCCGCACCTGCAATTGCTATCGCCGGAAATAGCCTCACCTGGTCAGCAGTAGCCAATGCGTCAAGCTATAGGCTATATGTCCATGGTGTTGTAGAGCAGTCAAACGTCACATCACCATTTGATTTAACCAGCCTTGGTCTTGCCGAGGGAACTTACGATATTCAGGTCAGAGCCATTGGTGATGGTACTGTTTGGAGCAATTCAGCTTTAAGCAATACCGTGGTTTATGTTGTAGCAGGTGTCACCGACCCAACCGAAGAACCAACCGACGACTCAACCAGCTTCCCTGTCATACCGTTGCCGCCATCGACACCATCTGCACCGGGATACACTCCGGCACCAACCATTCCACAATCAACAAACCGGCCAAGTGCTAATCAACAAAACACAGTCCCTGCCAACTATGGCGAAACAATGGTGCCAGTGCGCGTACAAAACAATCAAGTAACGCTCAACTTAAACACCACATTGGTAAACACATTGATTGCCGAAGCGGACGAAGCCGTAGTCTTTGATATGTCGGGCATTGAAAATGTGACAACAGCCGTTGTACCAACAAGCCAATGGCAGCGCATTGCTGATGCTGGGCTGGATATTGAACTGCTGCTTCCTGCGGGTACAGTCGCTTTCGATAACGACGCAGCACAATCCATTGCAGACCAATCACGTGGCGGAAGCATATCCACGACAATCTCAACAGTAGACAGTGTAGACCTTCCCGAAGCGCAGCAAGCAGGCGTTCGTGAAGGCGACTATGTATTCCGCATAGAAGTGATGGCGGGCAACCAACGCATTACCGAAATCGACGGGATGCTTGCAATCACAGTAGACTTTAGCGGCAACCCACCCGTTGCAGCATGGCGTTTAAACAACGACGGGTCACTAGAGCAGCTGACCGCCACATTCAACGCAGACAACGCGACGGTCACATTTTTAACCGATCGTCTGTCCATTTTCACAGTAGGAACCTACAGTCCGGAAGATATGCCCGAAGCAGTGGCAGACCCTGGGGTAGGCTTCGTGACCTTACCAGCAACACTTCCTTCCGCAACATTGCGTCTCACCATTGGCAGTCAAGCATATACCCATATGGGTATCACAATGCAAGCCGACGCGGCACCGTTCATTGACCCAACCTACAACCGCACAATGATTCCTCTGCGTTTAGTAGCCGACGGCATGGGTGCAGCAGTGCAGTGGGACGACGCAACACGCACGGTGTATCTGAGTCACAATGGCGTCCAAACCAGCCTAATCATCGACACACCATTACCGGGTGACATGGGCGTCCCAGTCATCGTGAATGACCGTACTTTTGTACCTGCACGTTATGTATCCGAAATCTTAGGTGCAGAAGTGCGTTGGGATGAAGATGCGCAAGCGGTTTATATTTATCAGTAATATTAACAATGCCTGGGTACTGCAAAGCAGTTTCTGATGGCAGAAAAAAGCGTTTTTCTCGATTACTCGGGATAAAACGCTTTTTTTATGGATGGTTATGCTACAATTTATATGCAAACCATGCGAAAATGTAAACCTTTACTTCAACCGATTCAAAACCAAAAACCGCAACTTTCGCATCCCCATCTGAAATTTCACCCGATAATTATAAAACTTATGCAACCTAAGCAATGGACTGGGGTCTTTCTTCAACGCTTCATTTTTTAACGCGCCACGAATAAACCGCTCTCCCGAAGGAAACTGTGTCAAATAAATCAGTGTATACCAATACACCTTCTCATTATCAGTCTCCGTTCCGCGCCCTTGCCGCCACCACGCCATAGAATGGTACTGCTCCCGAAGTGGGCGCGACTGCTCGGCGCGAATTTCTTCCCATGTTTTAACGCCACGCTCTACTGCAATGTTTTCAATGGGTGTGCCAGGCAGAAAACTCAGCCCATGAAGCTGCAATCTGAATGGTTTGGCTAATTTACGGCAAAGCGTTAGTGTCTCTTTTAAATCTTCTGTGGTTTCAAAAGGATGCCCTAAAATAAAATCATAAATGACCAGCGGCACCTTCGCCTCGGAAAGCACTTTTGAACAATACAAAATCTCTTCCTGTGTTTCATTCCGTGTGTAAACATCCTTACGAATTTTTGGGCAGCCACTTTGCACCCCAATGACCATTTTAGAAAGCCCAGCGTCCACCATTAATTTTAAACATTCAGGTTTGGCACTAATCCTAGGATGCCCCCACACTTCAAAAGCAAGCCCAATTTTTGCCTTGTATTCCCTGGCAAACTCTGTCACCCATTTGATATCCCACGGGAAAATTTCATCCCAAAACCGCAGCATTTGCAAGCCTGGGTTTTTCTTTTTGACGTTGACAAGTTCAGCAATAACGTTCTCTACACTGCGCTGGCGAATAAAGGCTCCTTTGCCTTTATGAATACTTTTAATGGTACTATTCGCACAATACGAGCAGTTGTTAGGACAGCCACGAGATGTGGTCAGTTCGTAGTTGTGAGACTTTGCCATTGGGTCGCCGCGCTTTACACTGTCGTTGTTTATATAATACATATTGTCCCCGCCAAAATCGGGGTGGGGGATTCGGTCTGGGTCTTGAATCAGTTTGCGTATGGGGTTTATTTTCGCGCCTTCTGGGGTCATTGTGGCAATATTGTCAAAATGATCAAATGGTTGACCGTTTTCTAATGCGTTAGAAAATTCGACAATCGCATCTTCACTTTCTCCACGAAATACTACATCGGCAAGCTGCAAGCACTCTTCGGGGAAAAGTGTCGCGTTTGCGCCGCCAATAATAATTTTCACATCTGTAAATTTACGGATATCTGCTACAATTTTTTGCACAACAGATTTATAAAATGAACACTGGTAGCTAATGCCAATATATCCAGGGTTAATTTTTTTAATTGTGTCATAAAATAACTTGTATTCAGTTTCCGTTGGCTCGTCCACTGCATAAGAATTGAAATTTTTGAGAAATATTAAACTAGGCGCGTATCCGTGTGTTTTTAAAGTCGCGGACAAATACCGTATTCCCAATAAGCCTGTGTCATACAGGCCAATAAACAATGGGCGAATGTTCTTTTTTGTCATTTTATTCATAGTTTTGACCTTTCTTTAGGATATTTTCTATAGACTTTGCCAAATTGTAAAATAATTGATATAATGATACTTGGCACTTTGTGGTATCATATACCCATTGACGGCGGGGGACAATAGTCAGGTAAAAATAAATATTGATTTTCTCCGCAACCGCACATCAAAATAAAAAAATGAGAAGGAGATGATTACTCTTGTTCCAAAATTTCAAGCGTAACTTCTTGGCAACAGCAGTTGGCGCATTTATGCTTCTGCTTGCTTTCCCAATGGCTGTTTTAGCCAATCCAGCACTGCTTAGTATGAATGTGGATAACTCCACCATCGCCCCAGGGCAAACCGTCACATTTTCCATCGCAACCAATGCACAAGTAAACTATGTCTTTGCTGAAGTTGGCGCAAACAGAGTACAAGCAACACGCCTGCAAGCTGACGCAAATGGCAACCAAACTTGGTCATTAGCAGTACATCCAGCAAGCACAATGAACATTGCTGTTTTTGCAAATGCAACAAATGATACCTCTGGCGCAGCTACATTTAGTATGCCCATTACTGTAACAGGCGCAACAACGCCTGTGGCTCCTGTTCAGCCAGTACCATTGCCACAGCCTATTACACCTACGCCACCAGTAGGGCAGGCAGGACCTATTGCTATCCACAGCGTTACAGAAACCCCCGCGTTGGCTGCACGTCAAGTGCAACTGACCGTATTAACTGGCCCAGAAGCCAACGAAGTATGGGCACAGTTTGACCGTGGCGGTACACCTGGCTACAGACGCGGTCAAGAGCAAACTGCACTCAGGACAGAATCAACCCGCACATTTGTAATCAACTTCCAACCTACACAATGGGCAGCACAACAAGTGAGAGTTGGCGCAAACAGAACTTATACCTGGGTAGGTGCCAGTGCGCAAGATTTTAATGTCACACTATCTGCACCTTTTGTGCGCCCGGCAAACCCAACCATTCAGCAAGTGACAGTAAACCCACGCACCATTACCGTGGGCAATAACACCACCTTTAATGTACGCACAAACGCTGACGTTGAACATGTTTGGGTGGTTGATATCGACGGCAACAGGCACAACGCAACACGCTCAGGCCAAGCCACCGCAACCACACGCAACTGGAATGTCAGTTTCAACCCCGGCCGTAGCGGCAGTGTGAGAGTGTACGCAAACTCTACCGACAGTGCCGAAGGCGCAGCCACACGCAATGAAACGCTGACAGTACAATCAACAACGGCAACCATCCGCAATGCCAATGCATGGTGGACCAACCAAAACAATTTTAACAACCAAGGTGACGTGACCGTTGAAGTGACCACAAACTATGCAGTACAACGTGTTTTTGTAGATCATGCAGGACGCAGAGTAAGACTAAATCAAACCTCTGGCGGCTCTGGCACCAACGACAGAGTATGGCGTGGAACAGTGACAGGCGTTTGGGGCAATACCAATATGACTGTACGTGCAAGTTTATCTGCGGCTTACAACAGTGATGCTTCACAGACAGTGAATATTACTGGCAACCCTGGCGGCTCTGGCTTCGGAAATGCATGGGTTAATGTTTCAGCAAGTGGCAATTGGATTAGTTCTCATAGCACTCCCACCAATATGATTAGTGGAAATAATAATGTTTCGTTTAATATTACGACCCTTCAATCTGTAAACTCTATGTCAATTTCTGGTGGTAATGGTGGTACTGCGACGAATAATGGCGGAAATTCATGGACGATAACATTATTTAATGTCGGCTGGAATCATAACAATTGGAATAATCACTTCACTATCAATGCCACTTTATCAGACGGTAGCTGGGTCTCTACTAGTGGCTCGGTTAATTGGAACTAACAAGATTGTACTATGTAATCTACAAATGAAATAAACAAAAAAACCAGAATCGCCTTTTTATAAAGGTCTTCTGGTTTTTTATTGTATCAATGCTTTTATAAAACAGTGGCAACCAACGTACCCACCACAATAAACCCAAGCCCGACAAGACTTTGTTTCGAAAATTTTTCACCCAGGAAAATACCCGCAAATGCCATGGTAAGCACGATGCTTAAATTATCAATGGGAATAACATGACTTGCGTTTCCCACCTGCAATGCGTGATAAAACAACAGCCAGCTTGCACCGGTTGCAACGCCTGAAAGCACCAAAAACACCCAGCTTTTACGCGTTATCTTTTTGGTATCTTTTTTCTTACCTGCCAAAAACACCATCAACCAACTCATAGGTACAACAACAATGGTGCGTATGGCTGTCCATAGATTGGCATTGATGTCGCTCACACCAATTCTGCCAAAAATGGCTACAAGGCTTGCAAATACGGCGGCCAATACAGCAAACACCAGCCAGCTTGGCAGTGTGTGTTTGCTTGAAGCGGGTGAATCTTCTGCGATTTGTTCGGCTTTTGTGGATGGTTTCAACTCTAACATAAGCCAAGTACCAAATCCCAACAAAGCCATACCAACCACCGTGACCACACCAACAGGTTCACCCAAAATAATAAATGCCAAAATCATAGTCAAAATCGTGCTGCTCTTTTTAATTGGCGAAACCTTATTCACATCCCCCAATTTCAAAGCGCGGAAGAAACATAACCAAGACCCGCCAGTCGCAAGCCCTGAAAGTACAAGAAATACCCAAGTCCACCCCTGTACATACCTAATCTCGCTAAACGCATCGGTTAAGAAGACAATCACCCAGGCAAACACCAAAACCACCATTGTACGGATAGCTGTAGCCAAATGAGAGTCTACGCCCTTCACCCCGACCTTAGCCAAAATAGTGGTCAACGCGGCAAAAACAGCAGCCCCTAGCGCGTAAACTAACCATAATTCCATTAAAATGCCTCCTACCTTCTTTAATCTTTAGATTTTAGATAATCTCGAATAATTTCCAAAAATTGCTCTCCATAGCGTTCGGCTTTTACACTGCCAACGCCTGATACATTCATTAGTGCGTCAAATGTTGTGGGCTGTTTTACGCACATGTCAGTCAACGTGCTGTCATGAAAAATGACAAAGGCTGGAAGATTCTGTTTTTTTGCTATAGTTAACCGCAAATCTTTTAAAGATGTAAGTAGTTTATTGTCAACGGGTATGGTATTCATGATTTTTACAGGTTTTATGCTTTGGCTTGCTTTTTTGCTTGTGGTTTCACTGACACTTCTGGTTACTTTCATCCATATTTTCGCGTCTGGTTGTAGCGCGTTGCGGGATGTTTGGGTGAGTTTCACTACGGGGAAGCTATCGGTTGTTTTCCGCAAATAGCCGCATAGGGTTAAATAGTCTATTATTTCTACGAGTTGCACGGCAGATTTATCGCTTATGCCAAAGGTTGATAACTTGTTTAGGCCAAAGCTGATTATTTTTGCGTTGTCTTTACCGCGCAGTGTGTCGGTGATTATTTTTGTGCCAAAACGTTCATTCATTCGGATGATGCAGGAGATGATTTTTTTTGCGTCCAGTGTGATATCTACTTCTTCAAATACAGTTTCGCAATTGGTGCAGTTGCCGCAGTGTGGGTTTGGTGATGTTTCACCAAAATACTTTAAGATATATTCACGCAAACAGTCTTTTGTTGTGCAGTACAGTTCCATCTCTTGTAGGCGTTTGGTATTGCGTTGTTTTATTTCGTCTTCTATTTTGGGGTCGGGATAGTCTATGTTTGGCGCATTTTGAATCATCCATGCATTGGTGCTTACATCACCTTTGGAATAAAGCAGCAGACAATCGGCTGGCTCTCCGTCGCGCCCTGCGCGTCCTGCTTCTTGATAATAGCCTTCCAAGTCTTTTGGCATATTGTAATGCACCACAAAGGATACATTTGATTTGTCAATGCCCATGCCAAACGCGTTTGTTGCCACCATGATTTGTACGCGGTCATGCAAAAAGTCATCTTGGTTGTTGTGGCGTTCTGTGTCAGATAGCCCTGCATGATAGCGGGATGTCTTGTAGCCATGCCGATTAAGTGCGTCGCAGACTTCTTCCACCTTGGCGCGGGTCATACAGTAGACTATGCCGCTATTATTTTGCTTGGTTTGTAAAAAATTTGTGAGTGCTTCAAATTTTTTTGTAGTTTTAACGATTTCAAAATGCAAATTGGGGCGGTCGAAGCCAGACACCAAAACGGATGGATTGCTTAACGCAAGCTGTTCGATGATATCATCCCGCACACGAGGGGTTGCCGTTGCGGTAAATGCTGACACCACAGGGCGTTTTTTCAAATGCGCAATAAACTTAGGAATCTCGGCATAACTTGGACGGAAATCTTGCCCCCATTGCGATATACAGTGGGCTTCGTCAACTGTGAGCATGGTAATATTGGCAGTTGTGGCGAAGTATAAAAATTCGCGTGTCAACAGCCGTTCTGGGGCGGTGTAGATGAGTTTGTATACTCCATTTTCAGCGTTTGTTAATGCCTTATGTATTTGACGCTCGGTAAGCGACGAATTGATGAATGCGGCGGGTATCCCCGATTGGGTGAGTGCGTTGACTTGGTCTTTCATCAGGGAAATCAGCGGGGAAACTACAATGGTGATGCCATCGGTCATGAGCGCAGGGATTTGAAAGCACATGGATTTCCCCGCGCCTGTGGGCATAATCCCCAGGGCGTCTTTGCCCTGGAGCATGTCGTTGATTAAAGGCTCTTGACCATCACGGAAGGTAGAATAGCCGAAGTATTTTTTTAAAGTTTCTTTTGTAGTCATCATTGCTATTCTCCTCTAAGCGATTTTCTGTGGTATGACCTGAGCCGCCGATGCACTTTTCCATGCAGTGTCTCGAAAGGGTAGGGGCTTTGTCCAGCTTTTATCCCCATTAAAATTTCAATGCCTTCGTCTACATATGAAATGGGATAGATATGAAATTTGCCTTTTTTTACGGCTTCTACCACTTCATCGTTAAGCACCAAATCGCGGATATTGCGCGTGGGAATAATCACGCCCTGTTTGCCTGTTAGACCGCGCTTTTTGCATAGGTCGAAAAAGCCTTCAATTTTATAAGTCGCGCCGCCTATGGGCTGGATTTCGCCGTGTTGGTTTATGCTTCCTGTGATGGCAATATCTTGGCGGATGGGTACGTTTGCTAGCGATGACAGTATCGCATAAAGCTCTGTAGACGACGCGCTGTCGCCATCGATGCCGTTATAGTTTTGCTCGAAACAAATGCGGCATGACAGCGATAATGGAAAGTCTTGGGCATATTTTTGCCCTAAATATCCGATAAGCACCTGTACACCTTTATCGTGAATAGACCCCGACATGTCGGCTTCTTTTTCAATGTTGACAATGCCCGATTTGCCCATGTAGGTGGTGGCAGTTATTCTTGATGGTTTTGCAAAAATATGGTCGCCAATGTCAAGTACGGCAAGCCCATTGATTTGCCCTACCTTTTCGCCGTCGGTTGAAATCATGACCACGTCGTCTTCAATCATTTCTGACAGCTTTTCTTCGTACATATTCAGCCTGTATTCGCGCTTTTTAATGGCCTTTTTTATATGAGGCTCGGTCACTTTTTCTGCCTCATCCATTTTTGCCCATGCGATGGATTCGGCTAAAATTTCTGTCAGGCGGTTAAATTTAGTGGTGAGCTTATCTTGGCGTTCAGCCAGGCGCGTGGCGTACTCTATGAAACGCCCAATGGCGGCTGGTTCGAAGGGCATTTCATTTTGGTAATGTTGGACAAATTGCGCAATTTCAGATAAATTTTGCGGGTTTAGACGCATTTCATAGTCGAAGTCCACGCGAATTTTAAATAGTTTTTCAAAATAATCATCATAAGCATAAAGGATATCGTAGTAATACCCGCCGCCGATGATGATAATCTTCGCTTCAAAAGGGATGGCTTCGGGCTTTACGCCGCTTACGGTGACACCCGTGGTGTACTCTTTCAACGGCTCGGTTAAAATTTCTCCTGTGATTAAAGTGCGGCGTAAGGTTTCCCATGCGTGTGCATTGCCTAAAACATCTTGGGCGTGAAGAATCAAATATCCACCATTGGCCTTATGAAGCATTCCCGGCTTAATTTTCATGAAATCTGTAGAAAAATTGCCAAATTCGTTGTCGTACTCTACTTCGCCCACTAAATTTGTGTAGGTCGGGTTGTAGTCAACCACAATTGGCGCGCCTGTCAGTTCACTGTTGTCGGTTAAAAGATTGATTTTGTATTTGCTTAACGGGTCGTCGCTTTGTTTTTTGTTATACCATGGCATGAACGTTTGCAGTGCTTCTTCTTCTTCCGAATCTTCTGCTAAAAAATCGGCTAAGTTCTCTAAAACATCTTCTTTTACAGCTTTTAAATATTCCAGTAGCAGTGGTTCGCTGCCGAAGGTTTCCAGCAAATTATCCATGTAATGCCCAACCGTAAACAACCCTTGGGCAAATTCCAGCTCTTCTACTTTTTTGTTTGTGTTTTTTTCATGTGATTTAATTTCTTTTAATGCCTCGGCGGCACGTTGCTGAATGGATTCCGATTTCTTGGCAATAAAATCTTTTTGTTCCTGTGTCAACGAGTCAAACTGTTCTTCGCTGATGACTTCGCCGTCAACAATAGGCAAGAAAAAAATACCACTGTTTGAGTTTTTTACCTCAAAATCTTGGCTTCTTGCTTCTTCAGACATTTCTTTTATGATTTCTTCCTGCTTATTTTTTAAAATTTTTATAATGTCGCTCTTTTTTTGCTCGTAGTCTTTGTTTACAAAAATTTTAGGAATTTCAATTTCAAGGCGGCTTAAAAGTTCGTTCATTTCTTTTTGCAGGCGTTTGCCCATGCCTGCTGGAAGGCGCAAAAGTTTTGGGTATTTGGGGTTTTCAAAATTATATACATAACATAAGTCGGGTGGAATGGGTTCTGTTTGGGCTTTTTTCTTTGCGTATGCTTGGGCAAAAGTCGTGCGTCCTGTGCCTGTCGCGCCGCTGATGTATATATTGTAGCCTTTTTCTTTCATTTGCAAGCCAAATGTCAACGCTTCTGCCGCACGGTCTTGGCCGATGAGTGCAATGGGCTTTGACTCGGCTTTGCCAACTAAAATATCTTGAGCGTTGCAAAAATATTTTAATTCTTTCCAGTTTAGTTCTCGCATGAGTCCGCCCCCTGATTGATATATTTCCACATGATAATCGCATCCTCGTTTGGATAGGAATAAAAATTTTTCCTGAGTCCTTCTTTTTTGAATCCGTATTTATAATAAAGTGCCAACGCAGCTTGGTTACCCACACGTACTTCCAATGTGATTCCATTTATATTATGGGCAATTGCCGCTTGAATTAACGCAGTCATCAGCATATCACCAATGCCGCGTTTTTGATAGCGTTTAGCCACTGCAATATTGCTGATGTGACCTTCGTCAAATATTTGTCGCATGGTTGCATATCCTACAACGGTGGAATGTTTAGCATCCCATGCGATGAAACAAATGGCGGTGTCAATTTCTGTAGATAGGGCATTTTTTGACCATGGTTCAGAAAAACTTTCTATCTCAATGCGGTTTATCTCGCCAAGATGTTTTTGCGTTGCCGCTTTTATTAAAATCATACTTTTGCATCCCTAACGGCTTGGGGTGCGCGTACGTATAAAATGTCCACATCGTCAGATGCTTTTTGCGCTTTTTCTAAATGTTCTAATGCCCACACGCCAACAGATGATGCCCGAACGCGGTTTAAATTTTGCTTCACAAACTGTGCGTTTGGATATTTTTTGCAAATATCATCTTTGTATGCATCGGCACCGTCACCCACGAAAAATACGTTTTTGTTGCTTGGCATTGTTTGTTCTAACACTTCAATGGCTTCATTTACGGGCAAAGCTAAATAGTCTGTCATGCGCTTTACGCCATCAAAAACCGCAAAATAGACCTGCCCACGGCGTGCGTCCATCATTGGCATCATTGTTCCTGTGGGTACATTATATGCAAGTGCATCCAGTGTAGGAACCGCAATGACTGGTTTATCAAGCCCTCGTGCAAGTCCAAGCGCAGTGGACGCGCCAATGCGAAGCCCGGTAAACGAACCCGGCCCCGATGTATAGGCAATGTAGTCAACATCTTTGATATGAAGTCCGGTTAAATTAAACAGCCTGTCGATACCAGGCATAAGAATTTCTGAATGCGTCCATGACCGTTCGCCGGTTCTTGCATTCAGCAAGATTTCACCAATGGTTATGTAGTTGTCAATAATTGCCGCCGCTGCTTGCTGTCCAGATGTATCAATTGATAGAATTTTCACTGTTTTTCTCCATTCATGTAAGTGATTCGGTAATTGCATAGAAAGGTTTATAACAGCTTATTTGTGATTTGACAATGATTTTTTGTTTAACACATTCAACTTCTTGCAAAATGCAAGAAGTTGAATAGTGAAATGGACGCAAAAGTTGAGGAAAATTAATTTTTAGTTTATACTTGCGCAAGGTATATATAAAGGAGGAGTAAACATGGTTAAAACCCTAGTCGCAAGCACCATAGAAATTGATGATATAGACTTGGCTTTAGAAGAAATAAAATCGCAGTTGCAACTAGACAAAAATCTGTTGAAAAACGCGATTGCCATTGTTTCATGCCATTATGAATTTGTGTTATCTGGTATAGTCAAAGCATTACATGATATCCTACCTTGCGAGATGGTAGGCTCTGTCACTTCTCCACTGGCTACAAACAAAGATGTTGATATGGTCATGCTATCCATTATGCTTTTAACCAGTGATGACGCGGAATTTACTGCTGTGCTTACAGATTCGCTGCTTAATGAACCTGCATCTGTTATAACAAATGATTATAAAAATGCGGCAGCAAAGCATGATAAAAAACCATCGCTTATTTTTGCGTATGCCCCGTTTATCCCACAAAATTCGGGTGACGAATATGTACAAGTACTTTCAAAAGTATCTGGCAATGTCCCTTGTTTTGGTACGATAGCGGTAGACGATACACTTGATTTTTCTAATTGTTATATGATTTACAATGGTCAACATTATCAGGATAGAATGGGAATGATTTTGGCGTATGGCTTAAAGCCAAAATTTTATAATGCCAATATTTCACATGAAAGAATTTTAGAAAAAAGTGCGACCGTTACAAAAAGTGATGGACATGTAATAATGGAAGTCAATGAACGGCCTGTGAAAGAATTTTTTAAGGATTTAGGGATTATGAAAGCCGCCGAAACATCATTTGGCATGACATCACTGCCATTTTTGGTTGATTATAACGATGGTACCCCAAAAGTTTCAAAAATACTTTTGAATATGACTCCGGAAGGACACGCACTTTGCGCTGGTGCAGTCCCGGAAGGCAGTATCCTTCAAATTGCCATAAGCGATAAAAAAGATATATTGCTTACGACAGAAAAAGCTATTGACCAAATTTTAGCAGACATACAAAATGCGTCTGGCTTGGTTGCATACTCATGTATTGCCCGTTATATTGAACTTGGTGCAAATCTATATGACGAAATGAAATTAACTTCATCTAAAATAAAAGATGAAATCCCGTTTCTTATGGCATATTCTGGTGGGGAGATTTGCCCATCTTTTGACGATGGAGTGAATACCGTCAACCGTTTTCACAATAACGCTTTTGTAGCTTGTTTGTTTTAAGTTTGTTTTAAGTTTTAAAAGGAGTCACTATAGTGAACACTCTACCATCCCCAGCGGAAGAAAATGCCGCACTGCGTAAAGAAAATAGCAAGTTAGCGCGTGAACTCAGGTTGCTTAATGCCCAGCTAACCAGAGTTACTAAAGCCTCTGAAGGTAAGGAGGCTTTAAGTGTTGCACTCAGCTTAGCAAACAGCAGACAAAAGGAATACACCGACATTTTGCTTGAAAATTGCCCAAATGTTATTGTTTTGTTCGACAAAGATGGTAAGTTTGTGCTGTCGACACAGTCGCTGCTTCATTTAATGAGAATTCCCCATTTTGATTATATAAAAAACGCGAGCTACACACAGGCGTTTGAAAAGTACTTTACAAAAGAGAGTATGCAGATATTTAAAGACGCGATTGAACGTGCATTAGATTCAAGTGAAGCTATCTTTTTTGATATATGGATTGATTTTTCTGAAAACAGTGATAAACCGCAATACTATTCAATTGAGCTGCGCTGTGTAGGCGATGAAAAAAATATTTTAATGGTCATGGTAGACCTCACTGCTTTTATGATTGAAAAACAACGTTCAGACGCGGCAAGTACTGCCAAAACAGACTTTTTAGCGGCTGTAAGCCATGAAATAAGAACCCCAATGAATGCAATCATTGGCATGAGTACCGCACTGGAACGTTTAAATCTTCCCCAGGAATACGCGAAATATGTAACAGATATTCAAACCGCGTCCTCGTCATTGATGACTATCATTGACGATATTTTAGATTTTTCTAAAATTGAAGCGGGCAAAATGGAAATTGTAGAGGCCGATTATAATCTTAAACAAATGTTAGACCATTTACACTCGTGGTTTTTGCCGTCATTTAACCAAAAACATCTGACCTTGAAATATGAAATAAGCCCAGACCTGCCAGGATTAATACATGGTGATGAAAAACGGCTGAGGCAAATACTTTCAAACCTGATATCAAACGCGCTAAAATATACGCCAAAAGGTGGCGTAACGATTACCGTATGGTGTGAAGAGCGTGAGTCATGCCTACGTTTTGATGTAAAAGACACCGGGATTGGTATCCGTGAAAAAGATATTGACAAGTTGTTTTCACCCTTCGAGCAGCTTGACCTGCGCAGAAACCACAACATTGTTGGCACAGGGCTGGGGCTTGCCATATGCCATGACATTTGCGAAATGATGGGCGGCAAAGTTTGGGTGAAAAGTGCTTATGGAGAAGGCACCACTTTTTCTGTAAAATTGCCATATGTCAGTGTTGGCGATGTTGCCGATATTGTCGAAGCAGAAGTCACTACTTCATTTGTTGCGCCAAACGCGAATATTTTAGTCGTTGATGATATTGACATAAACCTTTCAGTGGCCGAAGCATTGCTTGATAGCTTTGAAATTAAGCCTGATTTAGTCGAGCGTGGTGTTGATGCAATTAGACGTGTACAAAGAAAGAAATATGATTTGATTTTTATGGACCATATGATGCCTGAGATGGATGGTGTTGAAACTACAAAGTATATCAGAAGCCTGGGGGGCTGGAATAAGCAAATCCCCATTGTCGCACTCACTGCAAATGTAGTAAAAGGCACCGAAGCATTGTTTTTAAATAACAAAATGAATGATGTTTTGCCAAAACCGATTGATTTAAATACGTTGAGTGCCTGTTTGTTAAAATGGTTGCCAGAGCACGTTATTGTGCAAACCCAGCAATAATTTCAGAAATTTCACGCTGGGCATCTCTCATACGGTTGATATCACCTTGGCGTATGCTATGGTTTTCACCCGCGTCAATGGCGGTCAGTGTTTCTGCCACGGGTAAAATAATGATGTCCTGCTGTCCGTGTGAGTTTGTAAATTTTACCCATGTGGTTATATATGAAGCCGATGACAAAATCGGTTTTTTTTGTGCGTTTCTTTCAAAGTATAAGTTCAGCATGACCCCTGTTTCTGTGGGGATTTCTCGTTGAGATGAAATGAAGTTGCCTAGGCAATAGGCCACGAAACCACGGCGCGTTTCGCCTGTGTGGGAGACAATATCTACAAAGCCCATCGGTTGTACAACATGAGGATGGCCTGCAATAACGATGTCTGCGCCTGCTTCAAGCATGAGCATGGCCCAGTCTTTGAATATTTGGCGCACAAACGGTTCGTATTCGTTGCCCATATGGGGTTTGACAATGACAATATCGGCTTGTTGCCGCGCTTGAGCGATATCGCTTTTGATGAGGTTTGCGTTCATTATATTAATCAGGTAGTCGCGGCCTTGAGGGATTATCTGACCGTTTGTGCCAAAGGTGTAGGCTAAAAACGCAAAGCGAATGCCATCCACTTCACGGACTAAAATAGTATCGCGTTCTTGGTGGTTTCGGTATGTGCCAAAGGTGGATATGCCTATTTCTTCTAGGACGTTAAGGTTGCGTATCAGCCCGTCTACACCTTGGTCTAGGGAGTGATTGTTTGCAGTAGAAAGTAAGTCGAAACCAGCGTATTGTAGGGCATAGCCAAATGCGTCAGGTGCAGAAAAACGCGGAAAGTCGCTGAAATGCCCAGCTAAGACAGTTTCAAGATTGCCAATGGTTAAGTCCGCGCTTTGCAGATGCGGGCGTACTTTTGAGAATGTGTAGTTGAAGTCGGTATGCATTTGCGGGGCATGTAGCATCAAGTCGCCTACAAAGGTAAGGCGAACGGGAGGGGGGCTAGCTCCGACAATGACTTTGTATGAAGTGGTTTCATCAAGCCCAGGGCCGAGAAATTCTGTGGCATCTGTATGGTCTATGATTTGTGGGGATATGCCCAGTGTTTCCAAGTACATCAAGAAAATAATCATGGATGCGGCTGAATCCAGGTAGTGGTAGTTTAGCGAATGGATGCGCTGAAAGTCATTGTTTAAAATGGCTTGGGCTGTCACAGCATCTCTTGCCCTTGATTCTGGTGCGGTCAAAAAATGAGAGAAATCTATGGATGCGACCAGCAAAACATTTTCATCCGCTTCGGCTATCCAGTGGTTTAGCCATTCAAATAAATGAATGGTTTCGCTGAAATTTAATGCGCGGTTTAACAAAACGGGTGCAACTTTTGTGCCGGGCAGGTAGTGATAAATATATGGAATCAAAATGGATGCCGCATGGTCGGATTCCATGCGGCTGTGCCCAATAGCGGTGTTGATACTTTGGACTGATATCAGGTCATTTACAAAACCCTGGTGCGTAAACACACCGCTGCCGACATCCCAGTCGCGGTATGATAGTACCGCATGTGCCAAGTCTCCTTCATGGTTGGGTGCAAGGATGATGACTAAATCATAATCATCGTTAAATTGGGCGGCCTGCGAAAAAAAGCCGCTGATTAATGCAGCGGCTGTATCATGGTGGGGGACTACCCCCGCTTTAATGAATCCGTCTATTGCATAGCGTCGCGGGTTTGCTATTGAATGATTGAATATCTCGTGTGGTAGGTGTAGGATTTGGTGCTTTGGCTGAGGAGTAGGGGAGTTTGCAGTGTTTTCGGGATGGATATTTTCATAGGGCGTTATTATCGTTTCATATACCGTATGGATATCTGTTTGATTGTTGTTGGTATCCCTAAATAGGGGATTTAACAAAAACCCTATAAAAACCCCAGCCATGATAACAGCTAAACAAGCCATCAATCGCTTCATGGCGTCATGCCCCATAGATGGTTTTCTGTACGGTGGTTGGTGATGAATGTCGTATCATTTGCCATCTCTGCCTCAAATAATTCCATCGCGTGGTAAACCAATACCCGTTGCTGTGGGTTATGCTCTGGGTCGTGGAAGAATCTGATTTCTACCAATTGCCGCTGGATATTCCTTGCAAAGCCTTGGTTTCTTATGTCGTCGTTGCGTAAAGGCACAAACCGCATATTGCTTGGCAGACGGTCATAAATGGTAAACATTCCTCTGGCGTCATTCGGCATGTTTGCCCGTATTTCTACGCGTATAACATCCCCTTCGCGTGATATGGTTCTTTCAAGGGCGATACGATTGTCTGCGTCAAGCCAATTGTCTGCACTGGCACTGTAAAAATCAAGGTGCATATCTGTCGAGCCGCTTACTGGTGTTAAATTTAATGCATCAAATTGCGCATGTGACAGATGCAAATGATGTATGTCGAAATCTTCAAGCCTGACTGTATGCGTCGTTCCGTTTAAATCATACTGTATTTCAGAAACATTTTCGCCCAAAACACGCGCACGGCGCACAAAGTTTACGCGCTCTGGCACATCGCTTACATATTGGTTTTGACCATCGCGGCGCAAATGTTCCCATGCCGCTTGTGGGTTTATTGTCGTGTTGATAAACAGTAGCAATGTGCTTATATCTTCTATGTGCATTTGTGGTAAATCTAATTGGGAAGGATGGGGAAAGCTTTGCATCAAAGTAGCCGCACCAGCGTCATCCCCGACCGCAACAAGTGCTGCGGCAAGATATAGCCATGTCAAATGGTCTCCTCCTGTATTCACGAAGATATCTATTTCCGCACGAATATCAAGCAATACAGGTTCACCCACTGCCGCAAGCGCAAGCAACCTTGCAGCGCGAATCATTTGTCCCGATTCCCCATTTAATGCTTCATCAACAAAACGAATAATCTGCTGGCGATTCACAAATTCTGGGAAAGATGCGGCAAACCGCGCCGTATAAAAGAAATCGGGATATTCATATGTCAACTGAGGGATTCCGCCGTCTTGCGCATGAATTTGCGCACGTGCATGGTCAAAATCTTCAACCCCCGTGAAGAAATAGTCAATAAACGCATCGGCCGCAATATAATCCGTACGGAAAGAGCCATTCCCCCGGATGCCTTGCAAAATATTGGCCAGCGGGCGCATATTCGCGTTGGTGAGTGAAACCCGCACGGGCAATGGACGCATAGAAATCTGCGTAGGGTCAAATGCACCAAAACCTGAAGGTGCCGCCATTCCAGAGGAATCCGCTGTAACATTAAACGCCGCACGGCTAGGCAAAATCATGCCTGATTCCGCTACAGAAAATGGATGTTCTACCGCATCGTATACAGAGCCATGCCGCGCAATAATACGCATGATATACTCGCCCGCATCCAATTTCCCAGCATTTAATATGACGCTATGGTGATTTGTTTGCGTACTGGTATGCACGGCTTCACCATCTTGCAATACATAAAATGTAAACTCTACAGATGCGCCGTCGTTGCCAAAAGCCCTGGCAAGCACAGCGATATCATCGCCCACAATGAATTCATTCGTGTAAATCACATCTACATAAAAATCCAACGTAGAAATTACATGGTATACCGCATCGCCGCCGTATCCATCTTGGGTAAGCCCAATGGCAGTCACGCGCCACGATGTAATTTGGTCGGGCAATGTAAATGTAAGCGTACCAACGCCGCTGCTGTCTGTTTGCACAAACTCAAATATCGGATTATCCACAAAAGTATCGCGAAAAACCAATTCACCGCCGCCGTCACCGCCGCCGCCGCCTTCCGCGCCAAAGCCGGCACCACCGAAATTATGCTGGGTGTGCGATAAAAATTGGAAGAAATTCTGCCGCCAAGAATCCGCAGGGGAACTATGGTAAAACCGTGCCATAAAATTAGTATTATGCCATGGATGCAAAATACTGGATTCATCCACGACGCTAATCAACACTTGTGTATTAGGCAACGCATTGACTGTGACGGTCACTTCGTCCCCAGGTTGATAAATATCTTGGTCAAAAGTCAGCGCGATATCCATGTCACGCTGGGTATGGTCGAATGCAATATGCACGGGGTGGGAGATACTAAAAATATATTGCCCATCGAAAAATGCCCCAAAAAGCAACGCGCTGCTAATGCCAGCCTCTGTAAATGTAATGGGCGTTCCTGCTGGACTGCCAACAGATATATCCATGATGCCGTCACGTACTAAAACGGTAAGCAGCCGCCCTTCGGTGATGGGGGTAAATCCATCGTCAAAACCGGGCGAACCCCACCAGCCATGCCATTGGTCAACACCTTCAATCAAAGAGACATAGGCTGTTTCGTTTATTCTTAAACTGTGGTTTTCTAAAAGAAGCCCAAAATGTCTGATGGACGATTCTTGGGTGGGAAACCACCATCTTCTGTCTATGAGCCAAACATCAGTTTCGTACCCACGAGAGTCATTGTATGTGATGGTGATTGAATAGGATATCAGCGGGTCGTTTGATGTTGGCAGGTCGGTGAGTACTGCCCTGCCATTTTCTGTGCGTCCGTGGATGGGTGTAAGAATGGTTTCTGCCGTATCAAAATCGTAAGTGGTAATCATGCGCCTGTTAATATGGTCATATTGCTGACGGCGAATCGTACGCGTGGTTTCATGTCTTGTGATGTTTACGGTAAAATCAACGTCAACAGCATCGCCGCGGAAGATATCAGGGTCAATATTTAACCACATATCTGATGTGCCAAAATGCGCGTTCATTCTGTCAATGTCAATGCGGTTGGTGGTGATTGTTGCTGTATCGCCATCAAATTCATGTTCCATCATAATATCTCGTGGTACAATAATCTTTGGCAGGCTAATACTTTGCGACACCTGCGCCGCACTAATGACAGAAAACCAATAGCTGCTCCAACTGGGCGCCCAATGTCTTGACCAGCTATCCTGCACTCGCACACTTCCTGTAGCTATGCCAACATGATTGGTGGTGAGTGTGACTTCTGTTTCGTCAAAGCCGCTGCGCAAGCTCACGCCTTCTCTGGGTTGCCCTGTAAAGGTGGTTACAACAATTTCCGCTTGGGCATACTCGCCTGTAAAGTAGGCGATTCTGTCTAATTCGCCAGTGATGACATAGTTGAGATTAGTATAATCAAAAAAATTTACCCAGGTAGACATCAGGCGTTCGCCGTTTGCGGTGACTTCAATATTTGTTCCGCCAAACATGTTTTCTACAGGTACGCGCATGGCAAAGCTGTGGAATGCGTCAAGGGTGATGGGCAGTTCTAACATATCGCCAAATCGTAAAGTAAACACATCATCAGGCAAATGCGACTGCCCGTATCGCGGCATGATGACACCAAAAACGTCTACCGTATCGGTTGGACGGTAGGTTGGACGGTCGGTATACATATATGAAAGAAATCTATCTTGTGCAATCAGCGGTCTGTTTGTAAATGTTGGTTTGGTGTAGGCAAAGGTTTGGAAATTGCCATAGGTGATAGTAATTGCCGCATGACCACGGTTTGCCGTTTCAATGATGGCCAGTCCATCACTATTGGTGGTGCCTGCGACATCGCCGTCTATGATGATTTCTGCGCCAGCAGCAGGCTGCCCGGTGGTTGCGTCATGCACCCAAAAAACCGCTTCACCCTCCAGTGACAACGAATACACAGAAATGGCAGACACTTGAATAAACTTGTGCAAAACAACATCTACATTGTTTTCAGTCGAACGAACCTGTGCAACATAATAACCTTCGGGTAAAGTGCGCCCCAGGAATAAGTAGAAAAAGCTCTGGTGGTCGGTTTGGAATTCTGCCAACTCTAATTCAAATGTGTCAACAAGGTTTTTAGGCGTGTTTTCGTTAAAATGAATGAAATGGTCAGGTGTTTCTAAATCGTAAAGACTGACATGAAATTCGCGCCCTCTAAAGTCATTGGATACATTGAGGGCAATAAAAGCCTCGTTCCAAGGCAAAAATGTTTCGTACTCATTGCCCGCGATAGAAAATAACGGCGCGGTAGAAGTTCCCCAGCGGGTAGTAAATGAAAATACATAATCTTCGGTTAAAACATCGCCGTAAACAGATTCTAGCCCCTGACTGATAGTGACGGTGTATAAGGTATTAAAATCCATGTCAAACGGCGCGAAGATATGTGTGTTTCCACGTTGCAAAAATCGGCCCTCAACAGGCGGCTCGATACGGAACATACCTGCAAAATCCCCCGCAATTTCACGGCTAAATGTCACCTCAATGCCCGCATCATTGGGAATGCCATGCGTATGGTCGGCAGGTGAAGTGGCAGTGACGCGAAAAATGTCCTGCGTTTGAAACGCATGAGAAGCGGCCTGCCGCCCTGGTGGCGCATAAAGCAGGTTGTAAACGCGGTTGCTTTCAAGCTCGTCATCAAAACGTAACAAAAACGCATTATCTGGCTGTGCTTCCAGTGTAAATGATTCACCGCTGCGCATGGACAGGTTTGCGTGTAAATGTTCCATTGTGAGTGTATTGACCGCGGAACTGATTAAAAAGGCAGAATGGGTGGCAATACCAAAATGCGTTTCGTCCATTGCTGTTATTGTGATATCCCCCAATGCGGTTGGGGCAATGGTCATCGACTCGTTGAAAGTTACACCGTTTACACTGGGCTCACCTTGGATTATAGGTGGCGTAGTCCCGACAATGGCAGCATCGCCTGAGTAGTCTGACTCACCAGAGCGCAGTTGAAATTGTCTGAAACCAAACCACGCTAAAGGTACAGTAACCAACAAAGCAGCAATAGCAGCAAGTAAAATAATCTTTTTTTTATGCATGATACACCTCTATTATTTAATTTTCTGAAGGGTAATTCTAATCAAAAATCCAATCATCCTCATGTCTAAAACGCCGCCGCTCCATGACCTCGGCGATGTTTGCCCCCGCCACCAGAATTTTGTCTGTGCTGTCCAAAAATATGATGTCACGGGTGTCGTGTAAAGTGATGTATTCCCATAAGTGGCGGCCGTTGAAATCTATCGCGTGGAAATTTCTGTCTGCGCCTACGATTACTGCGTTGTTGCCCATTGTCAAATGGGTTGCGCGGCGGTTTAGGTGAAAATATCCTGTCTGGGTGCCGTTTATATTCATTATTCTAAGCGTCCCTATGGGGTCGGTATTATCTTCGCCTACAACGCGGTCGCCCGTTACATATGCAAAGTGCCTGTTTCCGTAAAATTCTAAATGGGTGAGTGCGTTTTGCAGATTCATGCGCCATACTTCCCGCACACTGGAAATCCCGCCGCTGCGCTGTACGTGAAAACACACGATTTGTGTCGTGGTGGCAACGATTAAGCGGTTATCGTCCATGAATCGCAACCGTGATACCACTTGTCCGGGAAAATTGTCTTCGGCAAACAGCCCTTGATTCGTTCCGACAGCATCCCAATCACTGATATATCTAAACTGCACAAAAGTATTGAGTACGCCGCTTAAATCCATAATGGCCGTGGCAATATAACGCCCGTCTGCCGACACTTCTGCTGTCAGCGGGAACATTTGGTCTGCATGAATAATCAGTTGATTAAACAGTGGGTCAGACGACCGGCTCTGATTATAAACCTGTATGCGATACCCTGTTGTATACTGCAATATAACAGCCAAAAAACCTGATTCGTTTACAGAAAACGTCAGCACAGGATGTTCAAAATCTACACGATACATAAATCCATTGGCGTTAAAAACATAAACCGAACGCCCGCCCGAAAGTTCACCCACCGCAACGATTTCACCACGCGAAACCATGACGGGGCGCGTAAAGTTAAAAATTTCATGCCAACGGGTGAGCCCTTCATGCGACACAAACTGTATTCCGTCCCGTGTGACAAAATAAAAATTGCGTGAGTCATTGCTATAAAACTGTGGAAACGCATCGGCATTGTATGTAACTCCCCGCCCTGTGCCAACCATGCGCATATCGCGGTCTTGGCCAAACCCAATAAATGGCCACACCACAAATTGGCCAATAACAACCACGACAATTAATGCCGCCGCAATCAAAAAAATAGACCGCGCCGACATTGGCTTATCACTTTTATTATCTTTATTTCGTTGGCTCACACGTTACACCATAAATTTGTGGAAGTCTGCGTTTATGCGCAGTTGGCTTGTGCGCTCGGTCAATTGTAGCACGGTCGGCATCGGACGCTTCCCCGGTGAGTAAAAATTTGTCTATGCTTTCATAGGAAATGCCCATGTCGGCCTCATCGGTTTGGCCTTCAAATAAGCCCGCTGAAGGTGGCTTGTCTATGATGCAGGCTGGGGCATCTAAATATTTTAAAAATTCGAAAACTTCGGTGCATGTTAAATCACCGATCGGGTTGAAGTCTGAAGCCCCATCGCCCCATTTTGTAAAATAGCCCATGTGGTATTCGCTAAAATTGCTTGTGCCTGCAACAATGCGGTTCTCATGGGCAGCTAAAGTATATAGCGTCATCATTCTAAGCCTTGGCGCAATGTTGCTTAACGCAGATTGTGAAAATGTGAAATCTGCCTCGGTGGATTTTAAAAATGCTTTTTGGGTATCGGCTAAATCTATTAGATGGGTGGTTATGTCATATTTTTTCGACAATGCAAGCGCGTCTGCTTTGTCGCGTTGATAACTTCGTGCGATACCGCAGGGCAAAATTAAAGAAACCGTATTGTCGCAAGCCATTTTGCAAAGTATGCCTACTAATGCGGAATCCTTACCGCCGCTGTTGGCAAATACAATGCCATCGGCACTGGCTGACAGCAATATTTTTTTTATAAACTGGACGCGGTGAATAACCTCTTGCGCGTAGTCTCGTTTTGTAACCATATACGTACCTCCATTTTCACAGGACATGATACCATCACCCAGCCCCAATGGCAACAATTCCTTGCAATGGCCTGTATGTGGATGTGTTGATTTTCACCCTTTCTACTTCCTGGTTATCTATATAAATGACTTTGTGTAATTCGACTTGGTATCCCATTTGTGATTCTAATGTAATAAGCCGCTGTCCGCGTGGTATCGTGGCATCAACCATTTCGCGGTAGGGCTCGGGCAATGTGATTTCCATTTTACTTGCCGCAAAGCGAATATTGCGTGTTGGTGCGCGATGTTCGTATCCTATGATTTCCACATGCAAATTTTCGTCTGCAACCCAGCTTGTGATTAGAATCGGATGATTGGTATTGTTTTTGAATTTTAGGTCAAAATAATCACCGGCAATGGTTGCGTCAAAACCCAGGTCGGCATAGCTTACCCTGGCGGAATGGTTATGCCGTTGTACAATTTCCAGCTCGGCATACAAAATGGAATTGTACAAAGTTGTCACGACTTGACAAACACCGCCGCCAATGTCTTCCACTGGTTCGCCGCGCACTAGCACAATGGCGGATTCGTATCCGCTGTCTGGTATATTCGCTTGAATGTTTGCCCCGGCAGAAAAAACATCCCCAGGAAAAAGCATTTTGTTATTGATTCGACTGGATGCCAGCTGTACATTGCGCCCGCGTGCGCCATAGACATCTGCAACATAGGTATGGAAATGCCCTAAAATTGATTTTTCAAAATCAAAATCTGCCGCTGTATATTTTGGCTGCACATTTAACAAAATAAGTTCAACTGTTCCGCTTGCAAAGCCCTCAAGAATTTTTTGCGTGGCGAGGGCGGCGTGTTCAGTATCTATGCCTTGACCCATGATTTCAGGGTGGATTGAAATCTGCCCGTTCATTTTTGAAAAATGGGCATTTACCGGGATGATATCCAGCTTTGTTGATAGCTCGCTTAAAACATCTTCCATCAGGCTTGCGTTGAAAGTGTAGGCCACAGGCGCATCAATGGCATGTGGGCGGCTCAGCCAGCGGGAAATACGTACAGGTAAGCCAGGGCTGTATTCCAATGCCGCATTGACGAGCTCTGTAAAATCAAGCCTTGCGCCAAAGTCTGCAAAGGTGAATTCTGCCTCTGGTTGATTATTTTTTGTGTAGCGTATGGTTCTTGTTTCTAGTTGTGTTTGAAAGCGTTCCATTAATATGGCTTCGGCTTCTTCGCGGTTCATTCCGCCTACGGGTACGCCGTGTATCGTGATGTGCGCGTAAATGCGCTCGGTGTCTGTTGGTGGACTAAAAACAAATATCAATAATGCTAAAATCAAAATAAACGGTATCAATAAAAACAACTTTTTATTTTTTACCATCATGAATCACCCCTATTTTCTTTTCACAGTATATATATAATGAAGGTGGTGACATTATGCTTGTACAAACAACAAAATCATATAATTCTATAATGCTTGAAAATATAGTGCGGGAATTTACAACGGTTTACCCGTTTATTCATTCTGTCGAAATTGGGCATAGCCGCATGGGAAGACCGATTCATTGCTTAACCATTGGGCAAGGGGAACGGACGATTCTCATCAACGCGTCGCATCATGCCAACGAATGGATAACCACAGTCATTTTGCTTAAATTTTTAGAAGAATGCGCCCAGTCGTATCAAAACGCTTTTTATGCGGGTCTGCCTGAATGGGCGAAAAATGTGACTTTACACTGTATTCCGATGGTCAACCCCGATGGTGTAGATTTAGTGACAGGTTTCATAGATAAATCAAGAATAGCGTATAGCGATGCGAAGATATTGTCAGAAAATCAATCGTTTCCAGATGACTGGAAGGCAAACATCCTTGGTGTTGATTTAAACTCGAACTACCCAGCCAATTGGGAACTGGCTAAAAAATTCAAATTTGCCAAGGGCTACACAAACCCTGGCCCTCGTGATTATGTCGGCGCGGCCCCGTTGTCCGAGCCTGAAAGTTGCGCGATGGCAGCGTATACAAAAATGTGGGGCTTTGATTTGACACTTTCGCTGCATACCCAAGGCGAAGTGATTTATTGGAAATATGGAAATCATAATCCCCCCGGTGCGGCTGAACTGGCGAAGCGGCTTGCTAAGGTCAGTGGATATGAGCTGGAAGATGTGCCCGACTATTCTTCTCACGCAGGATACCGCGATTGGTTTATTGAAACATTTAACAAACCGGGATTTACGATAGAATGTGGGGTGGGGGAGAACCCCTTGCCTATCGAAGATTTTGAAAATATTTATAAAAAGGCAGCTTCTCTTTTGTGGGAAGCTGTTTTTTTAATCATGTGAGTTTGGAGAAGAGTCGTTCAACTTCTTGCATTTTGCAAGAAGTTGAAAAATAAAATTTGTCATTGACTAACTCAAGTCAGTGACATATTGTTGATATGACAGACATCGTCGCGGACATTTTATCCGAAGAAATAAGCCGGTAATGAGGTGTTGCCATGAAAAAAACGTTGTTTAAAAAAGTATACCGCTCTATGTGGAGCAACAAACGTGCATACATGGCATGTATGTTTCTGATTGCTGTGGGGATAATCATGCGCACAGCCATGGGTGTTGCCGCCGATGGGCTTGTGCGTGCGAAGCTGGACTTTTATCATGAATACCGTCTGGCACATGTGTTTGCAACCGTTGGTGCGGTATCTGTCAGTGATAGCGACAGACTCAGAGATATACCAGGTGTACGTGATGTGACCGCCCGTACAAAAATGGAAGCCCGTGCCGAACTGGAAAGCAGCGATGAAATCATCACACTAAGGCTAATATCCTTTGACCCCGCAGATGAGATGCGGCTCAATGATTTTCAAATGACAGGGGTAGCACCTGCGCTTCCCGGCGATATGGCAGTCAATCTGATGTTCATGCAAACAAACGCGCTTGAAACAGGGGACAGTATCACCATAATCACCCAAGGCAGAGCAGTAGATTTTGAAATAACGGGCTCATTTCTTACCCCCGAATATGTATACATCGCCAGAAGTTTCACCGATATTTTACCCGACAACACGGGCTTTGGCATTGCCTATATCACCGCTGACGGCATGGCAAACCTCACAGGCCGTCATGGCATCGCAAACGATATATTATTTAGCCTGCACGACGGATACACATTTGAAGACGTCCAACCGGCACTGCAAGACGCGCTGCAACCTTATGGGCTAATTTCTCTGACAGGGCGCGATAGTCAACTCAGTTACAGCCTTTTAGATATGCAAACGACTGCCATTCAAGGGGTGTCAACATCATTGCCCATTGTGTTTATGGTTATGGCGGCAATCGTGCTTTATTTAATGATGAAGCGTATCATCGAGCAAGAACGTGTCCAAATTGGAACACTAAAGGCATTGGGATATTCCAATGCAGACGTACTGATACATTATATATGCTATGGTGTTGTTGTCGGCATTTTGGGCGGGCTTGGCGGTTTTGTTTTGGGCGCGGCAATGTCTGGCGTTTATTTGACTATGTTTTTGGAATTTTTTATTTTGCCCGAGTTGGTTCAGCCGATTAGCCCCGCATATTTGATGTTTGCGCTTGCCGTTTCACTCAGTACTGGAATACTGGGTGCATTGATGGGCGCGGTCAAGGTGATTGGAATCATTCCGGCCGAGGCCATGCGACCAGAGACACCAAAGTCTGTCAAACACGATATCGTTGGAAAAATAAAGCCGCTGAAATATATTTTAACACCTCGCGGGCAAATGGCTTTGCGAGGCATCGCCAGAAACCCCGTGCGCTCTGGGTTTGTGGTGCTGGGTGTCACATTTTCTTTTGCATTGCTTGCGGTTTTTGGAAGCATGGAAACCTTAATGGACGCGATGATTTATGCGCAGTTTACAGACCAACGGCTTTATCATGTGCGTGTGACATTAACGCATCCGATTGATTACAACAGTGTGGTTGAAGCCACCCATGCCGTGCGGTATGTCACCCAAGCCGAAGGGCTTATGGAAATCCCTGTGGTGCTTAATCATAGGCATTTGCAAACGGGCGCGGTCATTGTGGGCGTTCCAGCCGATGCGCAGCTTTATCAGCTATTTGACACCACCTACCGCACAACACACAGGCCGCCAACCAATGGCATAACAATCACCAACGGTTTGGCAGACAGTTTAGACGCAAAACCGGGCGATATGATACGGCTGGAATCGCATTTAACCGCAGACGGCATTGATGTACTCATTTCCCAGGTAATAAACCAAAGCATGGGAAGCGGCGCGTATATGGAACTTGACGCGCTGGCGGCATTGTTTCACCAGCCAAGGGCGGCAACGGCAGTTATTTTCAACACAAATAATTTGCCGTATGTGATGGATTATTTCCGCGAAAGCCGTTATGCCGCATCCATTGAAGATAAAGAAACGACATTGCGCAAATACTTTGAAATGATGGACCCATACATGGGCATTTTCATGGTGTTAAATGTAATGGGCGCGGCGGTGGCTTTTGCAATCATTTACAACACGGCAATCATTTCATTATCTGAACGCAAGCGCGAGTACGCCACGCTGCGTGTGCTGGGTTTAACCATCAGCGAAGTATGCGAAATCATGCGTTTTGAATACTGGCTGCTTAGCATAATAGGCATGACGCTGGGCATACCACTGGCGTCGGTATTAATGGGCGCGGTCAATAACCTCATGGATACCGAGATGTTTAGTATGCCAACAACGCTGCCGCTGGTTGCATACATTACAGGTGTCATCGGCTGCTCGGCGGCTATTATGCTGTCAAATTGGTCGGCTAAACGAAAAATCGCACAGTTTGATATGGTTGAGGTGCTTAAAGGGTTTTAATTGGAGGAGGATGTCTATGAAGAAGGCTGTTAAGTATGTAATCATTGCGCTGGTTGTTGTTGCGTCTATTGCGGGTGGTATATATTACATGATGATGCCCTTGCCTGTGCGCATGACGGAGGTACGGTCTGGGGTTGCCGCGCTTACTTTTACCGAGCAGGGTGTTATTGTTGCCGAAAATAATGTAATGGTTTTTGCGGCGGCACAGGGTGAGATTAGTGCACTCTATGTCCGCGAGGGGCAGGCTGTTTTGGCTGGTGATAGACTTGTGAGTATAGACGCTTCGGCACAGTTGTTAAGGCTTGAGCAACTCAAAAACAGCATAAGCGGGTTAGAAGCGCAGCTTGCCAATGTGGATGTTGAAGATGCAAACATGCGTCAATCGCTGCAAACTACCCGCAATACATTACAAAGTGAGTTGCAAGTGATTAACGCCCAGGCGGCGCAAAGCGACAGGGCATTGATTAACCAAACCGAACTGATTAGCGAGCAAATGCGCGTACAAGAAATTTTAATTATCCAGCATCAACAAGATTTAGACCGTGCCAATGAAAATGTTCAGCGTGTCACGCAGCTCTATGAAAGCGGAGTTGTTCCCCGTACAGATTTTGAAGCCGCCAGAACCGCCGCAAATGCCGCGCTGACTCAACTGGAGGCCGCCGAAGGTCAAATGGCAGTCATTGCGGCGGGGCTGGCGCAAGACGATGCGGCGCATTTTGAAGGAATGCGCGATGCAATACATGCGCAAATTGCAGGCATAAACAGCCAGCTTGCCCAAGACAACGCGGCGGCAACCCGCGCCCATTTTCAGGCATTAATTGCTGTGGAATACTTAAATATTGCGCAAATTGAGCGAGAAATAGGAAATACCATTGTGGTTGCGCCGGTGAGCGGTGTTATCACCACATTGTACGCGCAAAACACAAATTTTATTAGCCCAGCCGCACCTGTGGCTGAAATCACCGTACTGGGCGGTCATTATATTGAGGTGTATGTGTCCACTCAAGATATAAGCACGATAAACGCAGGTGATACGGTTGGACTCACATTAAGACAGCGCGTAAACGATATTCATTTTTACGGTACAGTAGCCGAAGTCGGTGACACCGCAGTGGTGCGCTTTACGGCACTGGGCGTTGAAGAGCGCAAAGTCAGTGTGAAAATTGCGCCAGATATTCCGCAAGGCGTACGTATGGGCATTGGCTATGGAGTGGATGTGACATTTTATGTATTCCGCGAAGCGGATAGGCTAACAGTGCCGCGCACGGCATTGTTCCGCGAAGACGGCGTTTATAAAGTGTGGGTAGTACGCGGTGGAAGCGAAGGCACAGTAGAAGCTGTCGTTGTGCAAACGGGAATGGAATTGCGTACAGAAACGATTATTCTTGGCGGCTTGTCCGCAGGCGATTTTGTGGTGAATGATGCTAATAATCGAGACTTGCGTAATGGAACTCGGGTGGTTGCCGGTTAATTCCTCCATAAATAAAAACCACATGTCAAATCAAATATTTATTCTTGACACGTGATAACTCTTGTGCGACGCTATATACAATGTAAGCATAAGAAATGCACTATTGAATAAAACGGAGGTGCTTTTTTTGAAACTTTGGAATAAAGATTACACAAAACGCGAATTGATGAAGCATGTCGGAGATATATCTGCCGTATGCGGCATTCGCCATACTGTATTAGACGATGGCCCAGGGCGTGGAATGCGCGTACTAGATGTGGATACAGGTAGTGGATTACAATTTTCTGTTTTGCCTGACAGGGGTTTAGATATCAGCACTTGCCGTTATAAATCCATTCCGCTTGGATTCATATCTAAAACGGGGCATGTTGCCCCTGGTTTTTGTACTTATGGTGGGACGAACTTTTTAAGATATTTTACCGGTGGGCTTTTGACCACCTGCGGATATACCCACCAAGGCGCACCCTGTGTTGACGAAGGGGTATCTTTAGGCCTGCATGGATACGCCACCACGTTAGTATCAGACAATACTTCGTCACAAGCAGGCTGGGACGGCGATGACTATACGATGCGCATACAAGGCATGACCCGTGAGTCGCGGGTTTTTGGCGAAAATTTGCATTTGCACAGGACAATTTCCGCAAAAGCCGGCGAAAACAAAATAATAATCACCGATAAGCTAGAGAATGCAGGGTTTGAGCCCCAGCCCATGATGATGCTATACCATTTCAATTTTGGACACCCGTTAGTCGGCGAAAATACCACACTGGTTACAGGCGGCAGAAATAAAATAGTGCCAAAAGATGACACGGCGGCGGCTGGTTTATCCCGTGCCGATGCTTTTGAGTGCCCCACACCGGGCTATGCAGAGCAAGTGTTTTATCACGACCTAACACCTGACGCCGACGGCAGCGTAAGTGTCGGGTTAATAAACCCAGACTTGGGCATTGGTGTGCATTTAAAATTTTTCAAACATGAACTGCCATATCTTATTGAGTGGAAGCAGATGGGTGAAGGTGATTATGTTTGCGGTTTAGAGCCTGCAACCAATAAACCCGAAGGCCGAGACAAGGCAAGAGAATGTGGCGAACTTGGATTTATTCAACCGAGCGAGATTAAAACATTTAATATTGAATTGGTTATAGAGGAATTGACAGCTTAACACCGACTGAATATACTATAAAAAACAAGGGGTGCGCATATGAACGAAGAGAGAACGCGTTATGGTGGCAATAGCTTTCAAGAAAAAAGACGCCAAGCTGATTGGGTGGTTAATGCGGCATCTGCTTTAAGTGTTGCTTCTTGGCTGGTTGCGTTTTCTGTGTTGCTTTTGTTGGATATTGCATCACCAGAGCAAGCCAATTTCTTTTCCAATGTATTTGAAGGTACTTTGCGTACGGCATGGAATTTGCCTCTTTTGTACGCGGCATTTATATTGCTGATATTGGCGATTATTTCATGTATCGCCGCGTTTATTTTTAATATGATGCGAATGCGCCGCAAAACGGATAAGTACAGGAAGTCGATTATTATTATCGGTATAGTGACTGTAATCGGGTTTATATTTTTTACTATCCAGTTTGGTGGGCAGTTGTTTTAAACAGCCCACCCAAACGAACGCTTCACAGCCTCTTGCCAGCCTTTGATTAGGCTGGCACTTTTATTTTTGTGCATTTTTGCCTCAAATGTTCTATCCACACGTACATTGTTCTTGATATCCGATTTGCTTTCATAAAACCCAACGGCCAGCCCTGCAAGATAAACCGCGCCAAGGGCGGTACTTTCAATCACAGCTGGACGAATGACATGGACGCCCAGTATATCTGCCTGAAACTGCATCAGAAAATTATTGGCCGACGCGCCGCCATCTACCTTTATTTCCTTTACACAAACGCCGGCGTCGGCTTCCATCGCTTTAATGACATCATAGCTTTGATACGCAAGCGATTCTACTGTGGCGCGTACAAAATGCGCTTTTTCCACACCGCGGGTTAAACCGACGATGATGCCGCGGGCGTATTGGTCCCAGTAAGGCGCACCCAGTCCTACAAAGGCGGGTACTACATATACTCCGTTTGAATCCTCCACTGTTTCGGCAAGTGTTTCGGTGAGCGCGGCGTTGTCAATCATTTGTAAGCCGTCACGCAGCCATTGAATGGCCGCGCCCGCAATAAATACGCCGCCTTCCAGCGCGTATTCGACTTTGCCGTCTACACCCCAGGCAATGGTGGTGAGCAAACCATTTTTGGATTCGATGGCTTTTTCACCTGTGTTCATTAATATGAAGCAGCCTGTGCCGTAAGTGTTTTTAACCATGCCTTCCTCATAACAGCACTGCCCAAACAGTGCCGCTTGCTGGTCGCCTGCAATGCCTGCAATTTTTATATCCCCACCCAGCATATCTGTGTTCGTTGTGCCGTATACATGACTAGATGGCTTGACTTCGGGCAACATGCATCGCGGAATATTCATTTCTTTTAAAATATCTTCGTCCCACTCTAGCGTGTGGATATTAAAAAGCATCGTACGTGAAGCGTTTGTATAGTCAGTGACATGAATCTTGCCCTTGGTTAAATTCCAAATAATCCAAGAATCCACTGTGCCGAAAAGCAATTCACCTTTTTCGGCGGCTTGTCTTGCACCAGGTACGTTTTCTAAAATCCAGCGCACCTTTGTTGCCGAAAAGTACGCGTCAACAACCAAGCCTGTTTTCTGCTTGATGGTTTTATCAAAACCGCTGGCTTTAAGCGTATCACAGTATTCCGAAGTGCGGCGGCATTGCCATACGATGGCGTTGTATACAGGTTTACCTGTGGCTTTGTTCCATACAATGGTAGTTTCGCGCTGGTTGGTGATGCCAATGGCTGCAATTTCTGCCGCATTTGCGCCAATTTTTGCTTTGGCCTCTGTTGCCACAGAAATTTGACTTGACCAAATTTCCATGGGGTCATGCTCTACCCAGCCTGACTGAGGAAATATTTGTGTAATTTCCTTTTGCGCAACGCTTTTTATATTGCCGCCTTTGTCAAATAAAATACAGCGAGAACTGGTGGTGCCTTGGTCAAATGCCATTAAATATTTTGCCATAGAAAATGCTCCTTTTGCACACCGAGAATATTTTTAGTTGAGAGGATTTTAGCATAAAATTTGCATAATAAAAAACACCCAAACACCAAGAAAGTGCAAAAAATTGACAAGATACTAGGAGAAAGTCCAAGTATCACATCGTATAATGCCCTTATACAGTAAAAATAAACAAAAAATAGAAAATAAGGAGGCAACAATTGTGAGAAAAAACATTATTTTGAAGGTGCTAACATTGTCATTTGCATTTGCATTGATGACTATGCTGTTTGCGGGTTGTGCCAATAACCAACCTGCACCAGCCCCTGCACCGCCGCCGACACCCCAGACACCGGCACAAACCCCGGCACCAACCCAGGCAGCCGCACCAGCCGAAACACCGGCAGACAGGTACACCATAAGAATACTGACCATATCCCACACAGGCGAATTGATTTCAACAGACCACCCGGCCATTCGCCAATTAGAAGAACTGACAGGCTACAACATCGAACTGGATATGATTCTCAACGCAAACTTTGAAGAGCAAATGAACCTGCGTCTTGCAGGCGGCGATTTGCCCGGCATCGTGGTGATTACAGGCAACACCATGCCCATTGTGCAAGCTGCACAAGGCGGTGCGTTCTGGGATTTAACAGACCATTTGCCACAGTGGGAGTATCTTGCAGGTGCAAACCCCAATGTACTAGCCAATGTATCCATTGGCGGGCGCAATTTTGGTGTGTACCGCCAACGCCCTGTAGGCCGCCCGGGCATGGTTTACCGTTCCGACTGGCTTGAATACCTTGGCCTAGGCGTGCCTTCCACTTTAGATGAATTATTCGACGTTCTCATTGCGTTTACAGACAACAACCCACAGCCAAACGGTGGCGAAACCTTTGGCATGGCTTGGACAGGCGGGCATATGGGGCCATTCCACGATTTAGTGGTGATGCATGGCGCACCAAACCGCTGGGAAGTGGTAAACGGCACATTTGTACCATGGTTTGAACATGAAGGATTTTTTGAAGCACTGGACTTTAGCAGAAGACTGTTTGAAGCGGGCGCAATCAATCCAGACTTTGCTGCACTGCCTACAGGAGACTGGGCACCGATTATGGGCGCAGGGCTTTCCGGCTGGCATATGGACGTATCTGACGAAGCCCGCCGCACTGCCAACCGCTTGCGTGACAACGGCTTTTTGACACAGGAAGCACTTGACGACGGCGAAATGGTTTGGGTCATGGGAACGGTTGCCAACAGACATGGCGAAGAAAGAATCCGCGCCCATGCAGGCCACGCTGGACACGTTGCCATTTCAACCATTGGTGCAACATCCGAAGACAGCCTATGGCATCATTTGAATTTTTTAAATATTTTGAATAGCCCACAAGGGCAAGTCATTGTCAGCCAAGGCGCAGAAGGCTACAACTGGGAATATGTCGGTGATCGTGTGCGCATGTTCCCGCCGGATGATGTACCTGCGGGTATGGATGTCGTCGAGGGTCTTAACCAGTTTATGATGCGCAACAACTATGTACCTGCACTATACGGCGTAAACTCACGTGAAGACGCAATCACCGCTGTCCAATTAGAAAACATTGCTAAGGCAGTACATGACCCATCACTGCCATTTATGTCTACAACATGGACAGCACATCAAGTGTCACTCAACCGCCTGATTGACGACGCCGTGATTAATTATGTGATGGGCAACATCGACATGGCAGGTTTTGAATCAGAAATCGCACGCTGGTATGCAGAAGGTGGCCAGTCTGCCATCGACGAATTCTCAGCGGCATATAATGCGAGGTAGGATATGTTTATAGAATACAAAGACGAAAGCACGGGGTATGTGATACGCCAATACACCGACAAAACAGACGTGCGCTCAAATAAATTCTATTTTTCAACCGAAAGTTTTACTGCCGATGATAAATACTTTTTCTACCGCGAAGACGGCATAGAAAACCCCAGCGTATACCGTGTTGAGTACGAGACAGGCAAGCGCGAATTTGCCTTTGGCTCTGAATACACCAACATGTGCTTAGACTACAACCGTCCCCATGCATACATGCGCAAGGGTGATGCGCTATTCCGCATGGACACAGAAACGGGAAATATAGCAGAAGTGGCAACATTCCCGCCGGGCAAATGCAACGGTCACTTATCCGTTTCAAAGTCAGGTCTAGTATGGTGTTCCTATCACCAAGAAAACAAAATTTACGCATTGGTAGTACTCGACCCCAAAACAGGCAAGTCGGAAGTCGTATTCCAAGACGACCACTGGCTAAACCACTGTCAAGCCTGCCCGGGCGACGACGAAACCGTCATGTACGTCCATGAGACTTATGGTGATGCGCTGCAAAGAATCTGGCTGTTTGACTACCCCACCCGCCGTGTGCGCCCCTATTATGTAGAAAAAGAAGGCGACTGGATAACCCACGAAGTATGGTCTGCCGACGGCGACTACCTATACTTCATGCGCTACCCCCATCACATCATGCGCGGCACACGGGACGGGCACAGTTTCACCCAAATAGCCGAGTCCACCCAATTCCTACACTGCGCACCCGACCGAAGCAACAAATGGATAGTCGCCGACAGGATGACAGGTGTACTAAAGGGCTGGAAAAACCAAATCACCCTAGTAAACGCCCAAACAGGCACAGAAGAAGTACTAGCCAACCTGGAAGAACCCAACACAGGCGCAGAGCATCCCCACCCATCATTCAACCGCAAGGGCAACGTCGTACTATTCAACAAGCCCATTGCAAAAGGCTTCTGCAACATTTGCACGATGGATTTATCGCAAGTGCAGTCGTTTAAATAATTAAAATAATTGGAGCAATTTAAACAAATTAAAAGATAAGACCGACGGGGCTTTGCCCCGTCCACCCCGGGGGCTGTAACGAAATGAAAGAAATCAAAAAATAAAGTGCGATTTTTTAATTTCTTTCGTCTCGTTTGCATATTGGTCACGCTTTTCAGCCAACGAAACGGAAAATTTTGAGTGCTTTTCTCAAAATTTTTTGTTTCGTTACAGCCCCCAAAAAACTTTAACATTTTGACTTAGCCGTACCAAGTGCAGAGTTTAAGCCGCGCATTTGCGCGGCTTAGGTTTGAACTTGGTATAGCAATTTCAAAAATGAAAGTTTTGATGAAACTTTTTCAAAAGTTTCTGGGGTGGACGGGGCAAAGCCCTGTCGGTCTTCATATTTATTTACAAGATATTTATTTACAAGATATTTATTTTCAAAGGCGGTGGATATCTGTGGCTACGCAGGCTGGCATTCGGGCAGTTAAGCAGTATTGGGTCTTGTATTTGCTTTGTGTACCCGGACTTTTGTTTTTTGTGCTTTTTCGGTATTTTCCGATGTGGGGGATATTGATTGCGTTTCAGGACTTTAATATTTGGCGTGGGTTTTGGGAGAGTGACTGGGTTGGGTTTGACCATTTTGTTCGGTTTTTTTCTGGGCCTAACTTTGGATTGCTGATGCGGAATACGTTGATTTTGTCGTTTTTGAATATACTGTTTGCGTTTCCTGCACCCATTGTGCTGGCACTGATGCTGAATGAAGTGCGGCGAAATTGGTTTAAACGGTCTATTCAAACGCTGATTTATGTCCCGCATTTTATTTCCTGGGTCATTATTGGGTCTATGACCTTTATGCTTTTGAGCAGTACAGGGCCTATTAATGGGTTGCTTGGTACGTTTGGTGTTGGGCCTATTCCGTTTTTGACGGGTGCGGAGTACTTCCGTTCTATTGTTGTTGTTCAAGGGATTTGGCGTGGTGCCGGTTTTGGAACGATTATCTTCTTGGCGGCATTGTCGGGCGTGGATATGGAGCAGTATGAAGCGGCGGTTGTGGATGGTGCAAGCCGCTGGCGGCAGTGCTGGCATATTACCATCCCTGCACTGCGAAGCGTTGTTGTGCTGTTGTTTATTTTGCAGATGGGCAATGTGCTGGAAACCAATTTTGACCAAGTGGTGCTTTTAAGCAACGCAGGTAATCGTACGGTTTCAGATGTGATTGAAATGTTTGTTTTCCGTGAAGGTATTGTTGGCGGCAATTTTAGTTTTACCACGGCAATTGGGCTGTTCCAGTCGATTATTGGTTTAATATTGGTGGTGGCTGCGGACAGGTTGGCTAAGCTTGTCGGCGAGTCCGGGCTATTTTAAAGGAGGAGACACGTTGAAACGTAATGACACAATGGCTTCAAAGATTTTTGATGGCTTTAACGTCATCTTCCTTATTGCATTTGCGGTGGTTACGACTTTGCCTTTTGTGTATATTATCGCAGGCAGTTTTGCGTCTCAGGCAGAAATTACCGCCAGAGGGTTTTTCTTTATCCCACGTGAACCACGGCTGGAGGCTTATGAGTATATTTTTGCTTCACGGTTGCTTCCACGGGCGATGGTGGTATCTGTTTTAATGACTGTGGTGGGTACGTTTGTTTCTATGCTTATGACCATCACCTTTGCATACCCACTGTCTAAGCGGTATTTGCCTGGGCGCAATGTGATGCTGATGCTGGTGATATTTACCATGCTGTTTAGCGGCGGCATGATTCCCACATTTTTGGCAGTGCGCGCACTTGGGCTGCTGAACAACTTTTGGGCACTCATTTTGCCAAACGCCATTAGTGTATGGAATCTGATTATACTCAAAAATTTCTTCCAAGGCATACCCGCAGATTTAGAAGAAGCTGCCCGTATAGACGGCGCATCAGATATGCAGGTATTTGTAAAAATCGTGCTGCCGCTTTCCACGGCTGCCATTGCTACATTTTCGTTGTTCTATGCAGTAGGCTACTGGAACTCGTTCCGCCCTGCACTTTTGTATTTGCCGTCGGCGACAGAATGGTGGCCGTTGCAGTTGGTACTGCGCAATATCGTGCTGCTGGCTGGTGGATTTATTGCAGACGTTGTGGTTGACCCCGAATTTATTCAGCCACCGCCAGATAGTATCCGCAACGCGGTGATTGTGTTTGCCACTGTACCTATTTTGTTGGTGTATCCGTTTATTCAAAAACATTTTACTAAAGGTGTTATGGTTGGCGCGATTAAAGGGTGATTTTTGAAAAAGTTTTAAAAAAGTGAATTCAACTTCTTGCATTTTGCAAGAAGTTGAATTCACTTTTTTTACCTTATCGTACCAGCCACTTCCGTTTCATCTGCCGTATTAAAATATTTATAACGTTTCGTCGTAAATTTCAGCACACAATAATTCGGGTCATCTGGACTTGCAAAAAAGTGAGAAAGCCCATCGTACCACATATCATGTTTCACATCGGGCGAGGTGATGACTTCCATTTCTCCTACCAGATTGACACAATAGGCATTAGAGCTAAAGCACACACTGGCATTTTTATTTGCAATCGTTCGCTTTGCACGGTTATGGTCTAAAAGCGTGCAGAAAGTAATCCAGTGTATGCCATCACATTTTGATGGCGTAATCGTAGACATCGTGGGAAACCCATCTTCATCAATTAAAGAAATAACACAGATTTCCCCCTTGAATACGCCGTTTTTTACTGTGTTTTGTTGGATAATTTCAGAGACTTTCGTAAGTATATCTTGATTCATATTGCACAACCTTTCAGTTTTTTATTAGTATGCCACATAAAACACGACAGCTATGTGTCATGTTCAAATTTTAGGTTGCCATATTTCTTAGACATGATAAGTTGCAATGTCCCACTGCATATAGTAGCTTTATGATTGTGTGAGAGGATAGCTTAATAATGAAGCGACTGACCGTACATACATATTGCTATGAAAAAAATCTGCGCGAATTTGCAAAAAGAATGGATATTGCCACGGTGAAATGGAAACGTAAAAAAAACATGTTCAGCATGTGTTTCACCTGGGAAAATATTGATAACGGGCAAATGATTGAGCAACTTGCCGTTTTTTTGCAAGAAATTGCTATATTAGAAAACCCCATTTACAAACACTCACCAAAACTGCGTGAAATGGCGCAAGACTTGCGAGATACCCCAATATATAAAAATGAAGTCAAGCGGCTAAAATTATTTCTAAAAAGCAGTCAAACATTAAACCTTGAAGGGTACATCACTTTTCGTATGGGCGAATACCGTCATAAATTAGACATGATTAGCTATCAAGCCATAAAAAAGCTAGAACTGATGAGAAATGAGTAGCAATATACACCAATTTGTCGGACGATTATGCCTGGCATAATCTTGGAATTAAACCCAATAAATGGTATGATATCGCTATGGATATTATTACACAAAAATTATTGGCAATCGAAAGCGATGCACAGCAAGTCATGCACGCGCTAGCCAAGGAAGAAGCACAACTTCAGCAAAAGACCATGGAAAACCTGGCACAAAAAATGGCTGAAATTGAAGCGCATAGCATAGACGCCATTGAAAAAATGAAATGCGACGCAGAAACCGAACGCGAAATACGGGCAGATAAAATTAGGGCAGACTTTGCAGAAAAAACACAGGCATATGAAGCACTTTTCAATGAAAACAAACAGATATGGCGGGAGAAAATTTTCAATGATGTATTGTTCGGTGAATACTAAAGTATTGGCAATGCGTGGGGCATCGCATACTGGTGATGTTACCCAAGATGCGGCGCGTTTGATGCATTTTATTCATACGCGCCCTGCCAAAAAATGTGTTGAATGGATGGCGCAGGGGTTGACAGCGGGTGACATGGATGTGGCCTATTATTTAGCGTTGTGGAAGCATTTGGGGGCGTTGGACAAGTTCAGTCAAACCGCGATGCGGCGCATTGTTGGCACAGAAATTGATTTGCGGAATATTTTGTGGATGTATAGGCTAAAGCGATTTTATGGTGTGGCTGGCGATGCGACATTCGGGTACTTGATTCCAGTGGGGAAGCGGCTTGACAAAGAAACGGTGGCGCGTATGGCCAGTTGCAAAGATGCGAATGGACTTATTCACATGTTGGCACATGGTGTTTACAGTAATATTTTCGGCGATTTTAGCCACGGAGAATCACGGCTTTTTCATGCAGTAAATCAAGCGTATCAACGGGAAGTTAGGCAAAACCCTGATACCGTAGCGATGGTTTGTGGGTATTTATACAAAAGAAGTGGGTGGCGGCATGATTACCACAATGAAATACATAACCATAACAGGGCATATCGCCAACCTTAACCATGTGGTGCATCGTTATTTAGCGCGTTATGATATCCAATTGGAACAACGCGCCGTCAGTGGTTTAACCGAGCCGTTTACTTCGCTAAACCCTTATGCGATGACTCTGCAAAAGGCCGAATTATTTTCAGACATTGTGGGCGATGCACCCACCTTGCATTTGCCAATGACGGCTTCTGACGCGGTAAACTTAGTGGAAGCATCTGCAATAGCCTACGACCAGCGAGGCATAGCACTACGTGCAATGGAAGACCAATTGGCACAGATTACAGCAACCATTGAAAATTTGAAAAACTTTTTAAATTTTGATGAAGACCTAAGCACACTAGAAAACCTGGAATTTGTACATCACAGGTTTGGACGAATGCATTTGACAAACTACAGACAATATGAAAAATTTCTTGCAGATGACGAACGGATTGTCTTTGCCGCAATCAAGCGCGACCAGTCTTATGTATGGGGCGTTTACTTCACCCCAACAGCAAACAAAGATGCCATTGACACAATCTTTGCATCGCTGGGGTTTGAAGTGGTCGATTGCAGTCAGTCAAGATGGGAGGAATCTCCAAAGGGAACACCAACACAACTGATAGCGTTTTGGCATGAAAAATGCAATGCAATGCAAATGGAAATTGCAACGGAAACCCAAAACACATTAGCACACATCACTGGCAGCCGCGAACGATTAGCCATTGCATGTAGCAAAGTAAAATCGTTGTATGCCTCATTTGATGTGAAAAAATACGCATCATTAAGCAAGGGGCGGCGTGTTTTCACATTTTCTGGCTGGATGACAGCAGACGACGCCAATGCAATGGAAGCAGAAATTGTGCATGATGATTTGGCAGTGTTTACACACCATGTTGCTGACCAAGCCAACCCGCCCACTGTATTAAAAAACCCGCCCATTATTCGTCAGTTTGAATTTTTTACCCGTTTATATGGCTTGCCGCAGTACGGCGAAATTGACCCCACACCCATTTTGGCAGTGACGTACACATTGCTGTTTGGGCTCATGTTTGGTGATGTTGGGCATGGTTTCGTACTAGGGCTACTGGGGCTGTTTTTCTGGTATAAGTGGCAAAAGCCTTTGGGGTGTATTATGGCAGTCGTTGGGGCTTCGGCAATGATTTTTGGGTTTATGTACGGCAGTATCTTCGGGTTTGAAGATATACTTCCGGCCTTATGGATTCGTCCGGCCGCCGATATTTCTCAAACACTTATTTTTGCTGGTGGGCTTGGTGTTGTACTCATTGCCATGTCAATGTTTTTTTATATGGTCAATGCATTTAGGCAGCGGCGCATTGCCGATTTATTGTTTAGCGCAAATGGTGTTGCAGGGTTTGTTTTTTACGCGGCGGCATTGTGGCTTGGGGTGAGGGTGTTTGTGCTGGGTTTGCCTGTGACCAGGGCAGTGGTGGCCATTGCTGTTTTTCCATTAGTGTTTGTCGCGTTTAAACCCATACTGGGTGGGGTGATGGCAGGAAAGAACCCTGTTGCAAATATTAGTTTCGGGCAGTTTATTTTTAATACCATGGTCGAATTGTTTGAAACATTGTTGACTTACGCCACCAATACCATTTCATTTGTGCGGGTGGGGGCATTTGCCGTCAGCCACGCGGGGATGATGCATGTTGTGTTGCAGATTTCTCAGGGGACGGCGGGTATTGGGCATTGGTTAATCATTATTCTGGGCAATGTATTAGTCATGGGCATTGAGGGGTTGCTGGTTGGCATTCAAGTATTGCGGTTAGATTTTTACGAAATTTTCAGCCGCTTTTACACGGGCGGTGGGCGTGGGTTTAGCTCTAGCCGGTGGGGACAGCGGGTTTGAAGGAGATGTTAGATATGCAAACGATGATTATATTTTTTTTATTAGCAATTTCTGTGCCAGTGGGCGCTTTTTATATGAAGCGCATGTCTGCAAAACGCGCATTGGTTGCAAATGTAGTGGCTTTTGTTGCGGTGTTTGTGTTTTCTACCGTGTTTGTGTTTTCGGGGCGTGTGTATGGTGTGCAGCCTGTAACAGAGTCTTCTGATATTGCCCTTGCCGCGGCGTTTATTGCTGCCGCGTTGGTTACGGGGCTTGGTGCCATTGGCACGGGCATTGCGGTCAGCTCTGCGGCGGCGGCGGCCATTGGTGCGGTCAGCGAAAATGAGAATAATTTTGGTAAGTCCATGATTTTTGTGGCCATGGCCGAAGGTATTGCTATTTATGGGCTACTTATTTCATTTATGATATTGGGGAGGGTTTAATCAATGCGTGCAGTTGCCATTTCTGATAATGATATCATATGTACAGGGTTTCGGCTTGCGGGAATGGAATGCCATACAGTTGAAACGTCGGAAGCGTTTGCGGAAGCTTTGCAGTTGTCCATTCAGCCAGAGATAGGGTTGATTGTGATTACATCTGCACTTGCCGCAAAATGCAGGAATGTTTTAGAAGCGTTTAAAAAATGCGATATGCCTTTAATTGTTGAAATTCCAGAGGGGGCGATGTCATGACCGCCGAAAAATGGGGCAAAAAAATAGATTATTTTACAGATACAATCGCGCGTGAAGTGAGTGCAAGAAAGCGCAAGCAGATGCATCAGTTGGCAAACAATCTAAGCAAAGATGTTTCTGCCAAAATTTCTGCTGCCGAAACAAAAATAAAAATTCGGCTAGATATAGCGCAACGTCAAATCACCCGAGATATAAACAAACATTTGTCACAGGTGGCATTTGAAGAAAAAAGCAAATATATAAATATGAAAAATCGCTATATTTCCCAACTATTTGAAGATGTTCGCCGTGATTTGAACAGCTTTACTCAAACTTTAGCATATGCTGATTCTATGATACAGCATATCGAAAGCGTCAAGCAAAAGCACGCATTTACCATCGTTCAAGTGATGCCCACCGACATGCATTTATCAGAAAAAATTGAAGCGGCAACAAGGCTTAAAGTCGAAGCATGTGAAACCGATTGTATCGGCGGCTTTATCATGCTCACAGAAAACCGAAAAATACGTGCAGATTACACTTTCAAAACCCGACTGGCAGAAATAGGATTTAATACCCATGGCGCACCGTGGCATGGGTAAAGTATGGGGCATCAACGGCCCCGTACTTACGATACATACACAGGATGATAAACATTTTTTTGTGGGCGAATCGGTGATGGTGCAGCTTGATGACACCAAGCTTTCAGGGGAGATTATTGCGCTAAGCCCAGGCGTTGCAACAGCACAAGTTTACGAAAGCACAGCAGGGCTAAGTTCTGGCGCGGTGGTGCAAGGATTGGGGCAGCCCATGTCTGTAAAAATGCGTCCAGGCATAATCGGGCATATTTTTGATGGAATCATGCGACAGCTTGATGCAGAGACAAAATCGAAATGGGAAGTAAGCATACTTGTTGAAAAAGGAAAGTATCTCAAAAGTGGTGCAATTTTTGCTGAAGTAGAAGAAACACCTTCTATTATATATAAGGCGATGGTTCCGCTTGGCATAGAGGGCGTTGTTACAAGCCTTGTCGTTGATGGTGAATATGCTTCTGATGATAAAATATTAACGATAGAAACATCTCAAGGTGAAAAATCCTTGGCGTTATCCCAAACATTTCCGATTCGCACTGCGCGGCCTGTAAAAAAACGCTGCATGGTAAACCGCCCACTCATCACAGGCCAACGCGTCATTGACAGCTTTTTCCCCATAGCTAAGGGTGGAGCCGCCGCAATCCCGGGTGGATTTGGCACAGGAAAAACAATGACCCAGCACCAACTGGCAAAATGGTGCGACGCAGATTTAATCGTATACATCGGATGCGGCGAACGCGGAAACGAAATGACAGAAGTGCTGGAAGACTTCGCCAAGCTCATCGACCCCAGAACAAATCAGCCGTTGCTTTCGCGCACGATTTTGATAGCCAACACTTCTGATATGCCTGTAGCCGCAAGGGAGGCAAGCATTTACACAGGCATGGCCATTGCAGAGGGCTACCGCGATATGGGCTATCATGTGGCAGTCATGGCAGATTCCACATCACGCTGGGCAGAGGCATTGCGTGAGCTTTCGGGGCGGCTGGAAGAAATCCCCGCAGAAGAGGGCTATCCCGCATATTTAGCCACACGTCTTTCCGCATTCTATGGTCGTGCAGGGTATGTAGAAAATCTAAACGGCACAGAGGGCTCAATCACAATAGTGGGCGCGGTATCCCCCCAAGGGGCAGATTTTTCTGAACCTGTTACCCAACATACCAAGCGTTTTGTGCGCACGTTTTGGGCATTAGACAGGCGGCTTGCATACGCAAGGCATTATCCTGCCATCGACTGGATGCAAAGTTATAGCGATTATGATTTAAATGGCTGGTATGCCGAAAATGTAAATCCCAAATTTGCGGAACGCCGCGCAGAAGTCATGCGCATACTGCAAGAAGAACACGCGCTATTAGAAATTGTAAAATTAATTGGTACAGACTCTTTAGCAGAAAGCCAGAAAAAAATCCTAGCCATGGCAAAAATCATCCGCGAAAAGTTTTTACAGCAAAATGCGTATGACCCATCGGATACATACATGCCATTGGCAGAGCAGTTTGCACTAATGGAGGACATCCTATGGAATACCTAGACATATCAAAAATCAAAGGCAGTCTGCTCATCTTAAAAGACATATCCGCCCCCAAATATGACGAAATAGTAAAAATTCAAATGCCAAACGCCCCGCCGCGCACGGGGCGTGTGTTACAAATAGAGGGCGATACTGCCGTCATTCTCGTCTTTGAAGGCACAAGCGGGTTGTCACTCACCGAAACATCAACCCGCTTTACAGGGCGGCAAATGGAAATCATCCTATCTGAAGAAATACTTGGCCGTACGTTCAATGGGCTGGGTAGCCCCCGCGACGGACTAGGTGAAATCTACAACGGTATAAAGCGTAAGATAGCAGGTGTTTCAACAAATCCAGTTCACCGTGTATATCCGCGCAATTACATAAACACAGGATTTTCCGCAATAGATGGGCTAATTACATTAATCCGTGGACAAAAGCTGCCTATATTTTCAGCCGACGGCTTACCACATGACAAACTCGCCGTGCAAATTGCAACGCAAGCAAAAATAGCCGACAGCGAAGATGCCCCGTTCGCGGTTGTTTTTGCTGCAATGGGAATCAGCCATGACACCGCAGATTTTTTCCGTCAAACATTTATAGAAAGCGGACAAATTAATCGTACAGTGATATACCTAAACCTAGCAAACGACCCGCCGACAGAACGCATTGCCACGCCGCGTTTCGCGCTAACCGCCGCCGAATATCTGGCGTATGACCTGGGCTATCATGTGCTGGTCATTCTCACCGACATGACATCATACGCGGAAGCACTGCGCGAAATATCATCTGCCCGCGCAGAAATTCCCAGCCGCAAGGGCTACCCAGGGTATATGTATTCAGACCTAGCCAGCTTATACGAACGTGCAGGCATTTTAAAAGGGCGAAAGGGTTCATTAACCCAGTTGCCCATTTTGACCATGCCAAACGAAGACATCACCCATCCCATTCCCGACCTGACGGGTTACATCACCGAGGGTCAAATTGTATTAGACCGCACATTACATCGCCGTGGCGTATACCCCCCTATCAATGTGTTGCCTTCGCTTTCCCGTTTAATGAAGGACGGCATCGGCGAGGGCTACACAACAAAAGACCACCCTGTGCTGGCAGCAAAGCTTTTTGCAAAGTACGCGGGAGTAGGGGATATACGCGCACTGGCTACAATTATTGGCGAAGATGATTTAACTCCAGAGGATAAAGACTTACTTAATTTTGGAAACCGATTTGAACAAACATTCATTCATCAACAGCCATATGAAAACCGAAGTCTAACAGAAACATTAGATATTGCACGAAATCTATTAGAAGATGGACAACAAGGGCAAAGTCTGTTATAAAATACAAAAAAATAACAGATAGGAGCATACGTATGCCATCATTAGATTTCCCGCTAGAGCAGTTAAAAACCTACAAAGGGTCAAGCCCAAAGCCAAAAGATTTTGACGCGTTTTGGCAACGCGCATTAAACGATTTAGATAATCAATCGCTAGACTATACATTAGAAGACGTCAACTTTTCTGCACCGGGTGTCATTTGCAAACATTTATTTTTTACAGGGGTAGGTGGCGCACGTATTCACTGCAAGTTTCTGCGTCCCGAAAAGGTTGAAGGAAAAATTCCTGCCATTGCTATGTTCCACGGCTACTCTGCCCACTCTGGCGGCTGGGTAGAAAAATTGCCATATGTGTATGCAGGTTTTGCGGTGCTTGCGCTGGATGTGCGTGGGCAAATGGGGTTGTCCGATGATAATTTGGTTGTAGAAGGCCCAACATTGCGCGGGCATATTAACCGTGGGCTTTATGGACACAATCCCGAAAACTTATTTTACAGAAATGTTTTTTTAGACACGGTACAAACGGCAAGGATTCTAATGACTATGGATTTTGTGGATGAGAGTAGGGTAGGGACAACAGGCGGTTCGCAAGGCGGCGCGCTGTCTCTGGCATGTGCCGCACTTGAGCCGCGTATCAAAAAATGCGTGTCTGTTTTCCCGTTTTTGTCAGATTATAAACGCACCTGGGAAATGGATTTATTCCAAGGCGCATATGAAGAATTGGCGTACTACATCCGCCGCAAAGACCCACGCCAACTGCATATGGATGAAATGTTTGAGACACTTGGGTATATTGATGTGGCCAATTTAGCCCCCAGAATCAAAGCAGAAACATACATGTTTCTTACACTAATGGATTCGACCTGCCCGCCCAGCACACAGTTTGCGGCGTATAATAATATTGCTGCCAAAAAATCTTGCGAGATTTATCCTAACCACGGGCATGAAGACCTGCCCGAATCTGCCGAGTTGATTTATACGTTTTTTAAGGGATTGTAACGGATAAATATAATCCACAATAGAAAAGAGGACAAAGTGGAATTACAAGAAATAGAAGGCAGTTTCTGTGTATGCAAGGTAGAAAATACCGAGCAAATAGACTTTTCGCAAGCGTTTTTATTTATTGCAAAAACACCAGATGAAATTTCGGTGGTTTGCAAATCAGGTGATGTTCCTTCAAATGCCATTGCCATTGAAGATGGCTGGAAAGCATTGAGAATATCAGGCATATTAGATTTTGGATTGATTGGTATACTGGCAAAAATCTCAAACTTATTAGCCGATGCGCGAATCAGTATATTTGCTATATCAACATACAACACAGATTACATCCTTTTGAAGGCTGAAAATTTTGACAATGGACTTCAAGTGCTTATAAATAATGGTTATATTGTCAGATAAAATGTGCAATAAAAAAACAAGGAGATTTATCCTTGTTTTTTTATTGCAACTTATCCCTATAAACCATCCCCAAAACCTGAATAGCAATCAGCGGCGTAACAGAAATAAACGCAATGATACCAAACCCATTGGTCAAAATAGACTGTGCATCCGGCCCCGCAGCAAAAGCGACCGCCTGTGCAACACCCAGCGTCAGCGGCGTCAACAAAGCCGAAGACAATGCACCGCCACTGACCCCACCAGAATCAAATGCCAACCCCACAAACAGCCGCGGTGTAAATTTCATCATCACCAGTGCAATCAAATATAGCGGCACTAAAAACCACAAGATATTTATCTCATACATGATTTTCAAAATAGCAAGCATTGCAGAAAATCCGATGCCAATAGCCAACGTCAATCGGGTGGTCATACTTTTTATGCCAATCATTTCTTCCAGCTGCTCGCCCAAAACAGTAACTGCTGGCTCGGTTAATGTAATCGCTATGCCCAATACAAAGCCTACACCAAGCAGTAAAAATCTAAACCAGTATGCCCTATCAGGATGCATAAAAACTTCGCCAATATAACTGCCTACAAAAGCAAACCCAAAATCAATGCTGAATAAAAATATTAACAGCCCCGCAAATAACGGAATGATTCCAATCATTAGCCGTGCAAACGCTGTTTTTTGCATTTTAATCAGCAATAACTGAAAAGGTATAAACGCAATCAACAGCGGAAGCAATGCAATGAACGTATCCAAAAGGCTTGCGCTAAGTACTTCCACAACATCTGTAGAAAGTTCACCAGGGGCGTAAATACTTTCGGGCGGCATTCCGTTGTGAACAAACCGTAAAACAATCCCGTAAATAAACACCGATAAAATAGGCCCAATAGAAGCAAGTCCGATAATGCCAAAGCTATCTTCCTGTCTTTGACGCATAGAGGTGGCAACCCCAATGCCAAGTGCCATGACAAAAGGCACAGAAATATCGCCTGTAGTGGCACCGCTACCGTCAAACGCCAGTGCGATAAACTGCTCTGGTACAAAAATAATCACTAAAAATATAAACAGGTAACACACAGCAAAAACCATGCGGATACTGATATCCTTAATAATACGAAACAGCGCAAACCCAACAAATGCACCAATACCAGCCGACATGACTATCACAAACACAGTGACATGAATGGCTTCCACAATCATATGTGTTTGCCGCGCAAGCACCCACATGGCAGGTTCTGCAACCGTGGCAAAGAAGCCGAACATGACACCGAAGAAAATAATAAAAACCGCTTTTTTCAGCTTAATAAGAGACGCGCCAATCTCCTTGCCTATGGGCAGTACGCTTTTGTCTAGCCCAATGAGGAATAGCGACTGCCCGACTACTACCCCAATATACCCTACAGTTAATCGAATATAATCAAAGCGATATTCAAACGGGGCGATAAACACCGTTACAATGATAAAAATAACAGCCAGCGGCAGCGATGTAACAAATGTTTCTTTTAAAACCCGCAATGCATCCTTCACGTAAATGCTCCTCTTTTGTAATCTAAATTATCAGTGGATTAAAAACAAAAACGGCGCAAGACTCTAGCTTTATACTTCCCCATAATGGGAAATTATAAAAAGCCAAAAGTCTTGCGCCGTTTTTTATATGAACAAAACGTGCCGCATCCGGGTCGTTTACAGACCGTCATGACGAATGCGACATCTCGCGCTACTCCCTTTTAGTGCGGTGATTATAAATCATTTTTATACTTAATGCAAGATTCTTCGCGGACAAATTTAAAAGACTTTGTCATATAGCCATACAAAGAAATTACCTATATAATACCCTCAAGTCAAGAGGCACACACTTCACTACACTGGCATCACAACCACAACCGTCAAACGATAGCAACGTCCCTGCGTGATTCTGGTTTGTTTTCCTACAGTTCTGTTGGTTGTCCCTTGAGGCTTACACTCTGTTTCTTTTTTGAGGCAGATGGATGGATATGTTGGTTTGTTGTTAAGATTGGCTAGTTCCGCAAGAAACATGCGCGCACGGAGCGTTAGCACAATCTGCTTTTTTCGGCAAATTAGCCGCTGTCTTTCCACACCAGGGCAGTTGCTTTACCTGAACATTTATGTATGCGAGGATTCTATGGCGGATGCGCCAACCTGTACAGCGTGTATGTAAATGGCTGAAATCGGATGGTAGTGATGGATGCGAGAGGGTGAGTAGCTGACTTGGATGGCTTTGTTATGTTGTATTTGTATTGCCGTTGTTGGTTTTGTTATTATTGGTTATATTGTTTTAAATAGAAACGCTTTGTACAAGATTTTGATTGGTCTTGTGCAAGGCGTTTTTTGTTGAAAAATGCGTCAAAAGTGACGCTTTTTATTTTGCTGAAAAATATGTAAACTTTCCATAAAAAGAATAATGAGGAGGTAAGAGATGAAGAAACACATTGTAAAACAAGTGGTTAGCTTGGGACTGGCAACTTTTGATTTACCAGGGCATGTGCCGTTTATGTACAGTTGGTAGTGGCTGACGAGTATGTCAATGTGGCTAATGGGTGTTATGTCGGTATTTCGCCAATAGACTTTCCCTCCTTTTTCAAGGACTAAGTACTATTGTAATGATATATTATATTTTGTTTTTGCAGTAGTTTTAAAATCATTCAATCTTTGTTCATTTTCTGTATATTTGAAGTAATTATAGGCGTGTTGAAAAGATTCTACTGCAAGTTTTTTATCACCTAAAAAGAATATCGACTTTCCTTTATTCCAAAGAAGATATGCTATCGTTTTTAATTCTTTAGTATCCGAGCAAAATTTTATGCCTTTGTTGACTACGTCAAGTGCATTAGTATATTGTTTATCGTCAATTAATGCATTTGACAAATTAAAATAGATGGTTGGTAATTGTTTTTTCTGGATTTCATAGCTGGCGGTATCACTTTCAAGTGATGACAATATGGCAGAATAGATGTCAATCGCCTTTTGAGTATCTTTTTGCTCTTCAAAAACCACCGCAATACCTTTTAAAATACGGTACTCGTTCATGGAAAGCTTATATTTTGTGATGTCGCTATATTTTAACTTATTAGATTTGGTTAGTATTTTTGAAGAGATAGTAATTGACAGTGCCTTATAAAACAATGCTAAACCTGTATCGTAATCTTTATCTTTGCCAATTGTAATAATCGCTTCGGCTAAAAGAATTGCCTGTTTGATATATGGTATTTCAAAGTTGCAATAGGGGTTTTATTTTAAGTTCGTCAAGCATTATGCTCATTTCTTGAGATTTGCGACCAAAGCCTACATCAAAGAGGCGTGTAAAATCCGAATTAAACGATTTCATATCTGCCCCATAAAAGGTCGTAATACTCTTCTACTGTGGTATCTAATATAGGCAGGATTTTGTTTAAGGTATACATGTGAGGCTCGTGAGTACCTGATTCTGCTCTCTCAATTGTTCTTTTTGAGATGTCTGATAAGTTGGATAGTCTCTCAACGGTTAAGCCTTTATCCTTGCGTAACTTTTTTAGGACACCAGAGTAAGCGTTTTGTGTTTTATTCATTTGATAACCTCCTTGCCTCTATAAAAAAAGGGGGGAGTAAATTTGGGTAATGCTTGTCGAATTCTACGTTTGTATAATTTTAGCATTTATGAAAAATTTGTCAATATTTGCGATTTTAGATCCACAACAAAGTGTGAACTGCATTTTTTACTACTGACTATTTCCTAGCCGAAAAATAATATATTGCGGCCGCAGATAATATCGGTGACGGATCTAGTAATAATTTCTTTTATAGAAGGTGATACCATTGAACGTATGAATTTTGTTGGGTAACGCGTTATCCGACGTACAGTGCAACTGGTATTATGGTTTTTTCCTTCTTTTTGTTTTATTTTATCACGCTTTGATCATAATGCGCGTGCAACACTAGTGTTCATTTGGCACTTTGTGCCTTGGTGTACAACAATGCATGGAACTATCAATGCCAAATGGTGATAAAGCACAGTGACTGTCGCGACCAACTACGTAAAAATTTTAAAAAGGAGATGTTTGTGATGAAGTTTTCTATTAGAAACACATGCAAAAAATTAATAACTATCGGCATTTCAAGCTTTATGATGCTTGGAGTTATATCCGGCAGTGCGCTAGGGGTAGAAGATGCTTCAAACGATCAATGGGAAAACAGTGAAGAAGATGTACACTTGCTTACACTGGATGATGTTGTAGCATTATAGGGAGGGTTTAACCAATCGGGTACATACCACGGCTAAAATGCTGGGTATTATGAACGAACGCACTTAAATATTTAACCAATCAAGAAGCGATGAAATCCTCAACGGATTTTTGTCGCTCTTTTTTATGCAGAAATATTTTATAAGCGTTCAAAAAGACTTCCGATTCGCCCCTTGGAAATTCCTAATAGTGAGGGGATATGTAATCTTAGCTGAAATTCAGCCAAATTACTACCGTTCAAAAATTTTTAAGGAGGTTTTTATCATGAGCAACACGGATGGCAAGTTTACGGCGTTATACGAACGCCTATCTTCTGATGACGGTACGGCTGATGAGAGCAACAGCATACAAAATCAGAAAATTTTATTGGAGCAGTACGCCCATGCAAACGGATTCACCAACATTCGCCACTATACAGATGACGGTATAAGTGGTCTGCGCTTTGATGACCGTCCCGGCTACGTCCGCATGATGGAGGACATTGAAAACGGCTTAGTTTCAGCCTGTCTAATTAAAGACATGAGCCGCCTTGGGCGTGACCATATCCGTGTAGGGCTGGCTATGGAAACCATGAGGATTAACGAAGTCAGGCTAATCGCTGTAACTGATGGAGTAGACACATCAAAGGGCGATGATGATTTTATGCCTTTTAGGAACATCATGCATGAATTTTACGCAAAAGACAGCTCAAAAAAGGTGAAATCGGCTTATAGAGCAAAGGGTATGAGCGGCAAGCCTATAGCTTCCGTGCCGCTTTATGCTCGATATTCAGCAAGGCAAAGAACCGAAACTATTAACCTTGTCTGATGAAGCCGAAGCCCTGTCAGAGCAATTCTACAACGCTTTAGAGCCAAGATTAGGCAAGGACGGAGATTTAGAGCATATGGCAGATTGGGCGGGCAAGTTGCACGGTGCGGTATTGCGAATTGCGGGATTACTCCATGCAGTGGAGGGCATATCCGAGAAATCAAACCCAACTACACAGGCACAGGCAGACCACCCAGCACGACCTATGTAGTTAATCCGAAAATTTATCAAAATCAAAATCCTTGCTAAATCTTCGGTGACAAAAGTGACAGAAGTGACAAAAGTCTGATAAATGCCTATATAACAGCATTTATCAGACATCAACCCAAAAGGGACAAAACAAAAATAAAGGTGACAAAACTCCTTCGCAAATAGTTTTGTCCCTTTTGTCACCGTTTTGTCCCTTTTTCATTGCAAGTGAGCAAGTGCGTGAAAATGGCTTAAATACGGCATTGCAACGAGAACACTATAAAAGTGAAGCCAAGCGTTGGGAAGGTAATTATAACAACCTCTACCGCCAGCACGTTCAGTTAAAGAGGAGTAAAGGGTTGGAGAAATAATAGCCACCAACCAAAAACACAGATAAGGCTTGTACCATTTAGGTATATGTGCGTGTATCATCAAAAGACCAGCAGGACGGCAGACAGTTTATCGCAATGGAAAGCCGAGGAATCCCGCCAGAGCGGATATTTTCAGAAAAACAGAGCGGTAAGGACACCAAGCGCCCCGAACTCCAATCGCTTATGAACACGGTGCAAAACGGTGATATTGTCGTTGTAGAATCCATAAGCCGCTTTGCTCGAAACACAAGGGATTTACTTGGGCTTGTGGATAAGCTGACACAGAAAGGTGTCGAGTTTATCAGTTTGAAAGAACACATCGACACCACTACACCCACAGGACGATTTACATTGACCGTTTTTGCGGCAATCTCGGAGTTAGAGCGCGAATGCACCTTGATACGGCAGGCCGAAGGTATCGCAGCCGCCAAGGCGCGAGGGATTCATCTTGGCCGCCCTATAAAAAAGCCCCCTGAAAACTTCCCCGAAGTGGTTAAGTTATGGGAGCGTGGCAAACTGACATTTGATGAAGCATTGGAGCAAACAGGGCTGAAACAAGGCACGTTTTACAACCGTTTGCGGGAGTTTCGAGGTAGTAAGAAAAAGTAACGGACTGTAAAAAGGTAAACCTTTATAAAAAGCTTCTTTGCTAACAAATTGAGATAAAGCCATCTTAAAATATGGATTGCATAGCCCCGGCCTTTGTGATAAACTCGTTCCAACAAAGGCATTTCGGAGAATAAAAAAGGGACTGCAAAAAGGTTTACCTTTTTATAAAGTTTGAAATGCCGTGTATGCCAAATTTAAGGAGGAATTAAGATGAAGCTACGTATGCAAGGCATGGTAATGGGTGTTTTGGTAACGGTGCTGCTACTAGGTACTATTACTGTATGGGCGGCTACGACACAAACGATTGAAGTAACTTTTGGTAACGTCCGTACAACAATATTTGGACAAGAGTTTGTAGTAAGAGACGAGCAAGGGCTAGTAATTGAACCTTTTATCTACAATGGCAGAGCATATGTACCAGTGGATACGGTTCTCCACGCTATGGGTGCTAATGCCCAATGGAATGAAACTACTTCAACATTGAACTTTGGTACAGTCGAACAACCAGCAGTAGCCAGAGAACGAGTATCGTTACGTCAAGCTGCACCTATGTTTAGCAGTAGCAATGGAGAATGGTGGAGTACAGTAAGTCAAGTGAATTATGTTATGATGGGTGGTGCAAGACACAATGACGCTATAACATATAGAGGGCCTTCAAACGGTACGAGAACATCGTTTTCACTACACAATCTCAATGGAGAGTATAACTTACTTACTGGCTATTTTGGACGTGTTGATGGAACTCGTACTTTTGTAGGAACGCTTAGAATCATTGGCGATGGAAATGTGTTGCATACTCATGAGCAAGGTGTGAATGATTTGCCAACTGCTATCTCAATACCAGTTCAAGGCGTTAGAAGTCTACGCATTGAGGTTACTAATAATAACAGCAATGGTGGTCCGACTTTCGCTTTTTCAGGTTTTGTAGAATAACTTGAATAAAACATGAATTGGTTTATAACGCAAACCGTCACAACGTAAACTTGTGGCGGTTTTTATTTTGTCTTTATTGTTGTAATGAATTAGATTGATTTCTTTTATATTGGTTAAAAAGTTCTTGACTTACTGCCACGGAGTTAAACGAAATGGAGGGTGCGTTAAAAGAAATACCTCTGCCAAGAAATTTTATAGCCCCTATGGCAATTTCTGAAAATGTGGATGCTATGGAAGAGCCTATTAGTATTGAAGAGCAAATCAGGCTGGCGCGCGACGATGAAACTTTGGAAGAAGAAGAAAGGGCTGAATTAATAGCAAATCTTCTTATACTTCAATATGGTTGGCTTATAGGCGAAGATATAGGCAACTTGCCATATGAAGCGCGTTTTTTAGCCGAAGAAATTATGGCGTCTATTATGGCAAGGCAACGCGCTAGAAATTTTGCACCTATACAGTTGAATGTCCCACCAATAAGGCAACAAATGAATAATTGGTGTGGCCCAGCAACTGCACTACAAACTGTATCGTTTATTAACAGACCAGCCGTTAACACTTTAACACAACAGACTCTTGCATCAAGAATGAATATTGCACCAGGTGGAGGAACGGATCTTGCTGTTGTAAGTAGAGAAATTAATAATTTCCGCGGGTCAGCCAGAGCATATTCCGCCCCTGCAACACTTACAACAATCACAGCCATAAACTCTAATATTATGGCAGCCATGCATACTAACCGAAGCCCCATTATACGCATTGAAACACCTGCCGTTGCAAACTGGCCATATAGTATCGGTTCTGGGCATTTTCTAAATGTATCCGGTGTGCAACCCACGTTGGATGGTATGACTGCCAATACGATTAGACTAACTGATCCTTGGTTTTACTCGCATTGGATACCTTCAAGACCTACTGCCAATGGCACATACTGGGTTACTTTATCTCAGTTAAATAGTGCAATGACTATTGGGCGAGGGTTGCCGAATTTTTCATCATGATGAACGAGTCGCATACATGCTATGATATGTATGCGATTTATTTTTAACCAGGAGGCTATGCAAATGAGAAAAATATTTTTTATATCTATTTTAGTGTTGATTTTTATGATTACATCTTGTTCGTCAGAAATAGCTGAATTCAATGCAGACGACAGCATTGTCAAAGAAATTAACTTTAACACAGCAAATATACTGAACGAAACATCAACAAACTTATCCTTTGAAGATATGTTACGCCGAGAACTTTGGATTGGCGTACTTTACATGTTTGACAACATGGGCGAAAACCATGAGGACAGTGTGATACTTAGAACGTTTGCAATAACAGCAGAAGACTATCCACTAGAATATACTAATTTTGATATCGCTTTATCTTTTGGAAACGCTATCCACAACTGGCAAGGGCATAGTATGTACAACAATATACCACATCGAATATTTCAAAATATGATTGCATATGACGGCAGCGGATATTTTTACATTGCAGTGCAGGAGTATGACAGCGTTAGCATTAAGCAATTTGATGAAAATGCGCCCCAAGAGGATGGCGGAAGAGGGAATGTGCCTACATTTATCAGGGAAATGAACCCACATATGTTCTTTAATTTTTTTGCAGTAGGCGATAAATTGATTATATTCGAGATAATCGTGGAAGAAAATCGTCTCGTTTATCAAACAACACGATTGGATACAAACACGCTGGCAGAGGAAATTATATTTGAACATTCTTTCTCATTTGAAAATAACGCGGGGCATTTTGTAAGCAATATCTTTGTTGAAAACCAAAGTATATACGCCTTCCGCACGAAAGTTGCTGACAATGAAGCGGAAGTTACTTTTATTGACAGCTATGATTTTTATGGCAACTTAGTCCACTCATACATCATAGATACAGAGGATTTTATGCTTATGGACGAAGTGAATGATATGGATACTGTTGTTGCCGTTTTTAAGGCAGGAAAGTATTTTATATTGGAAACTATGCACAGCAGAACAGGGATATTTGGACGCGTTGGAGATCAGCTTGTTGAAATTGAAATCCCGGATAGCCTACAGCGTATAGGCTCTGCCAGGCCGGTAAGAAACTGGAATCTGGACACGCCATATGTATATTTTTGGAACTATGCAACCCACAGTTTATATGTGTTTGATGTAGGCAGTCAGGTATTTCATCGTGTACATGTAAATGTAGACGCCGAAATAGATGACAGGTTGTTTGAATATCAAATACCGCTGGTGAGTTATGTATACAGAAGCCCAAGAGGTGACATTATTTTTAGGGTTGATTCCGATAGGCGTTACAGGGAGTTTTGGGACGGTGATGTAGACAACAATGGTTTTGGCAGTCGCTTTTTATTTTCTAGGTCATTAGAGCAAATTGAAGAAATCATTGCGTCAAACTAGGAATTGTGTGTTATCATTTTCATGCTACCTCTGCCTAAATGGGGAATGCCATGAATCCTACAGTGGATACTGCTATCCGCAAAAAAACACAAGGAGCTACAAATGCGTTTTAGTGCGTCTTTATTTTTGTTCAATCAATTTGTTACTATCCTTGCAAAATCAATATTCACTTTCTTTGTCAGTATATATATACTGCGCGAAACGCAGTCTGGCATACTTTTTGGGGTAAGTTTAGCCATTTCATATTTGCCTCAATTGTTGATATCGCCATTTGGAGGATATATTTCTGATACGTTTACCCGCAAAAAAATTATAATTGCAACGAATATGTTAAATATTATAATTCTTTGCAGTGTTTTTGCTTTTTCGCATATAATAGGATTTAATATTTTGCATATCCTTGTGCTAATAGCGATGCTGGCAATATTTGATATATTTAACGCTATAGCACTAAATGCGTCTATTCCAAATATTTTTAGCGGATCAGATGTGCAGCGTATCATTTCGTTAAGACAGAGCATTGCCTCATTATCAAAGATTATTGCACCCTTCATGGGTGCTTTATTAGCGTTGTATATTGATTTGCGTATATTTTTGGTAGTCAAGGCGTGTTTATTGTTAATTGCAACATTTGCTATTGCATATCTAAAATTTAATAGTAGTACCAGCAAGTGTCAAAAAAACAAAGAAAACCTCTTTGTCAGTATAAAAGAAGGTTTGTTGTACGCAAAAAACAATGATGCTGTATTTGTAATCCTAATATTTATGGTATTTATGAATTTTGTATTTCACCTCGGCTATACTGTTCCTATCCCACACCTGATTAATAGCACTTATGAAATGTCTGTCACTCAATTCGGCTGGGTACAGTCAATGGCATCTGTTGGTGGATTATTAGCAGCGCTTTTTTTTGCTACTAAAGTTAAAAACGGAAATCTGAAAAAGTCTTTGATATCGTCAACAATTTGTATGTCACTTGTTTTGACTTTAATGGGAGTAGTCGCTTATATGTACATTGTTGAAATCATTAGCAATTTCCAAGTATTTATTTTTATAACCACTTTTAATTTAATGTTTGGGGCTACTATTGTTCTGCATAATATACCATTAAATATCATTTTATTATTAGATGTAGACGATAAATATAGAGGCAGAATCCAATCAATAGCAAGTCTATGCAGTATAATATCGCCTGTTGCATTGGTATTGTCTGGCGCAATTGTGGATATTGAGGGTATGGGTATTGTGCTGCCGATATTCAGTGGGGGCGCACTTTTACTATTGACTATAATGTTATCAAAAAATAAAAAATATCAGAGATGAACTAGACAAGTGAATGTGCTCAACCATGTGATAATGGGATGGATAGCCAATGCACTGAAGTCATTAATTTAGGGGTTGCCGCGCCAGCAAAACCGTAACATTTAACGAGAGACACTCGCGTTTTATCTACCAGTGGATTAAAAACAAAAATGGCGCAAGACTCTAGCTTCATACATCCCCACAATAGGAAATTATAAAAAGCCAAAAGTCTTGCGCCTATAAATCATTTCTTAGATAATGTCAAAGAAGCCTACGTATAATCCCGCTTAGCATACCGCGAAATATTCAAAAGCACCCCCGCCAACGCCATACTAACCATCAACGAAGTGCCGCCATAACTAATAAACGGCAGATTAACCCCTGTATTGGGAATAGAATTTGTCACCACAGCGATATTAATAATGGTAGGCACTGCAAAAGCCAGCACAATGCCAATTGCCGCCATTGAACTGAATGTATCAGGCGCGTTTAATGCCACAATAACGCCGCGCCATATGAGTACACCAAAAAGTACAAGAATCAACCCTGCACCAATCAGCCCAAGTTCTTCAACGATAATGGCAAAAATGATATCGTTGTGAGGCTCTGGAATAAATGATGCCTGGCGGCTATTGCCAATGCCTAAACCAAGCAAGCCTCCGCTGGCAATGGCATACAACGACTGTATGGTTTGAAATCCCACACCCAGTGGGTCAGAAAATGGGTCAATCCAAGCTGAAACACGTGCGCCGCGGAAAGCACCTGCGCCGCCGCCAAAAGTAAGTTGATACCAAAGATAGCCCGCAATAGCTCCTGCTAAGCCGCCGCCAACCAATACATATCGCCAAAAAAATGGACTGGCAATAAAAATCATGCCAAAGCCAATGGATGCAGCGATTAATGCAGTAGAAAATCCACCAGGGATGTAAATAAGTACGACTACAATCCCGACAACTCCACACGCACGAAAGAAGCCGCCCCAAGTGCTTAGCGCGTTAGGGAATTTTTCTACACCATACGCCATGATAAAAACAACGGTTGCCCTTGCCAATTCGGAAGGTTGGAATTGGCCGATAATAGGAATTTCAATCCAACGTTGGTGACCGCCAGCAGCGAAACCGCCAATCAAAACAAATGCAAGCAAGCCAAGCGAAACCACATACATAACACGCGCCCATTTTCTCAAATATTCATAACTTACAAAGGACGCCGCCATCATAACCGTGAAGCCTATGGCGGCAAAAACGCCGTTACGCCGCAAAAAATAATAGGGGTCGTTTCCAAAAACTTGGCGGTTGGCGGCAATCATATGGCTTGCTGAAAACACCATGATGACACCAATAAGCACCAAAAAGGAAACCACCAACAGAATGGTATAATCAAAAGAACCAATTTCACGCACTTGGCCTTTGGGTTTGGTGGCGGCGCGATTTGAAAAATAACTTGGCCGTACTCTGCTATCAGTCATAAATAAGCTACTCCTTTACATACTTAGTAAACAAATCCCCGCGTTCTTCGAAATTTTTAAACATATCAAAACTAGCACAAGCAGGGGAAAATACTACATTTTGACCGCTTTTAGCCACTGATTTTGCAATGTCAACCGCCTCTTGAAGCGATTCTGCTTTGCGGTATGCCGTAAAACCTTGCTGGTTGCATGTGTCTATAATTTGGTCTGCTGTTTGCCCTATTAAAATGAGTGTGGACACTTTTTCATTGAAATGCTTTACCCACGGGGTAAAATCGGTTTGCTTATCGTAACCGCCGCCAATTAAAATCACTGGGGCAGAAAAAGAGGTGAGTGCTTTAATGGCGGCGTCGGTGTTGGTTGCTTTTGAATCATTGTAATAATCTACGCCATGAATGGTTGCAATATGTTCTAAACGGTGGGTTACGCCTTTGAATGTCTTTAATACTTGTGCAATCAATGCCTTTGGTGCGCCTGCCAACAGCGATAATGCTGTTGCGGCCAGCGCATTCTCGGGCATGACCCGTGTTTCCGATATGTTCAATATTTCAAGTGCTTGTGTTTCATCTAGTTTGGCACAAATCATTCCATCCCGAATATACACGCCTTTGTCCAGTACTTTCGTTGCGCTGAAATATAATACCTGTCCAGGCGGACGCATTCCCAAGGTGATGTCATTGTCATAGTTTAGCACAGTATAATCATCTTGTCTTTGGTTTTCGAAAATGCGTGACTTCATTGCAATATAGTTTTCCATTGTTTTGTGGCGGTCTAAGTGGTCTTCGGTCATGTTTAATACCGCGCTGATTTTGGGGCGGAATGCTTCAATCGTTTCCAATTGGAAGCTGGATATTTCAGCAACAACGATATCTTCTGCTTTTAGTTCTGTAACCAAGCTGGTGAGCGGTACGCCAATATTACCGGCAATGACCGTACCTGGGTTATACAGTTTTAATATTTCCCCCACTAATGTGGTCACAGTGGTTTTGCCGTTGGTGCCTGTGATGGCAACCATGGGGCATGGACATATGCTGTAAGCCAGTTCGGCTTCTCCCCATACAGGAATATCCAGTTTGCGCGCCTTTTCCACAAAGGACGCGTAAATAGAAATACCAGGGCTGATGATGATTAAATCAAATGCCCCGACAATAGCATCTGGGTTTTTGCCTAAGTATGACTGCATTCCATGTACGGCAAAATCCCAGTCTAATACTGTTTTCATATCCTGAACAGTGACATTTGCACCAAGCTGACTTAATAATAATGCCGCTGCCTGACCGCTTCGCGCCATTCCGCAGACTAAAACGTTGATTCCATTAAACCTGTTCATATTAAACTCCCTGCAAAGCAAGATATCCAAGCAAACAAGCCATAGCCGTTATCACATAGAAAAAGGATACCACTTTGGTTTCTGGCCAACCGGAAAGCTCGAACGCATGATGAATCGGTGCCATTTTGAAAAAGCGAAGCTTTGTCATTCTAAAATACCCCACTTGAATAATCACCGACATGGTTTCCATGACATAAATAATGGCTACAATCAACAAAAATAGCGGCATTCGCATCATTAACGCCACCGCCGCAACAAAGCCCCCCAGTGCAAGCGAGCCGGTGTTTCCCATAAAAACCTTGGCCGGATGGGAATTAAACCACAAAAAACCAAGTAAACTGCCTACAGCTGCACCCGTGACGGGCAGAACAGGTGACTCAATTATCCACGCCGCAAACATAAAAAATGCAGCAATGAGTGCGGTTACTCCAGCCGCCAGGCCATCTAGCCCATCTGTCAAATTCGCACCGTTGGTGCAACTCAAAAAAACCAACATTGCAAAAGCGGGGAACAATAACCCCACATCAAATGTCATGTCAGGAAAAAATGGAATCAAAATTTCAGTAGAATATCCAGGCAGTGTGCGCCAATACATGAGGAATATGATAGATATAACGATTTGCCCAAGAAACTTTTGGTAAGCCCTAAGCCCAAGCGAACGCTTTTTTGTAATGATAATAAAGTCATCTAAAAAACCTAAAAAACCAAAAGCCGCCGTTGCCCCAATAATGGCAGTGGCTTGGGGATTATCACGCATAAAAACAAAACCTGCCAGCAAAAAGCTAATAATAATCATGATGCCGCCCATGGTGGGCGTACCCGTTTTTTTCAAATGGGATGATGGCCCATCATTGCGAACATATTGTCCGAATTTTAGCTTAATCAATGAAGGGATAAGTATAGGGCATAGCGCGATATTTGCCACAAAGGCAATTAATACTGCATAAATAGCGGTATTCATAGAGTAGCTCACTTGGTTTTCTCCTGACTCCGTGCGAAAAGCCGCACGATTTTAGATGATTGATTTGATAATGTCTTCAAATGCCATGCTGCGCGATGCTTTGACCAGTATCACATCGCCGGGCTTTAGCAGTGTTTTCCACTGGGAAAGAAATGCGGCAGATGTGGTAAAGTATTCTGCTTTGGCGGTTTCGGTTTTTTCAGCAATAAAGCCTTCATATATGTTGGCTGACAGTTCGCCAATAGCGATAAGCAGGTCAACGCCCTGTTTGCGGGCGAATTCGCCAATTTCGCGGTGTCGTGCGTCAGCTACGTGGCCGAGTTCGCTCATGTCACCCAGTATGGCTACGCGTCGGGCTTTTTGTTTACATACTATTTTTATGGCTTCTTTCATCGCGGCTGGGTTGGCGTTGTATACGTCGTTTATGATGGTCATGTCATTGGCGGTTTCTACGGTCAGCCGCCCGCCTGGCGGGGTGAATGCTTCAAAACCCCTTGTAATTTCAGTAGGGGAGATGCCACATTCTATACCTACTGCAACGGCTAATAGTGCGTTCATTACCATATGTGCGCCTGGGATGGGTACGGTGAGTTTGATGTCGTTATCACGCCAGTTGAAATGACAGCGACTTTCAGTCAGGCCTATTTGCTCGACAGATATGATATGCTTTGCACTGGGGTACTGTACATTGAATGGCGCGGTTTTTTTAGCCGCAATTTCGCCTGTCAGCAACGGGTCATCGCCGTTTAATATCACGGTGCCGTTTGGCTTTAATCCGTCGACTATTTCTAATTTGGCATGAAGAATGCCTTCGCGGTTTTCAAAATTTTCGATATGTGCGTCGCCGATATGGGTGATTACAGCGATATCGGGCGCGCCAACTAAGCTTAATTCGTGAATTTCCCCCGCATGGTTCATTCCCATTTCAAGCACCAGCACTTCGTCTGTTGGCTCTAGCTGAAAAATGGAAATGGGCAGGCCTATTTCATTGTTGAAATTGCCAAGGGTTTTTTTGGTTTTAAATTTGCGGGCAAGGATGTGTGCAATCATGTCTTTTGTTGTTGTTTTACCTGCACTGCCAGTAATTGACACAATTTTTATGTCATGCAAGCGGCGGTAATATCCTGCCAAATCCATTAGCGCACGGCGCGTAGACGATACATAAATCAAAGGAATATCCACGTTTTCCGCAAGATTTTCCTTTTCTGTAAACGCACAAACCGCACCATTTTCTTTGGCAATCCGAATATAATCATGCCCATCGAATCGGTCGCCAACAATGGGCACAAACAACGAACCGTGTATGATATTGCGGGTGTCTGTAGATATGTTCGTGATTATTGCGTCATTTGAGGTGCTGGTGGAAAGAAGTCTCCCTCCGCAAGCTTTCACAACCTCATCAATACTAAGCCTCAAATTTAATATCCCCTTCCGTTCACGGCCTTAATCCTTTAAAAATGCCTCCGCACATTCAAAATCACTAAAATGAATTTTTTCTGTGCCTATCTCTTGGTAATCTTCATGTCCTTTGCCCGCTATGATTAAAGCATCGCCTGATTTTAACATGGCTATGCCTCTTTGAATGGCGGTTTTACGGTTTTCGCATATCTCGTATGGGGTGTTTGTGGCTTTTGTTCCTACTTCAATTTCAGCCAAAATTGTTAGCGGGTCTTCGGTGCGTGGGTTGTCGGATGTGAGTATGCAGTAGTCTGATAGTTTAGCGGCTATTTCTCCCATGATTGGGCGTTTGGTTTTGTCGCGGTCGCCGCCGCAGCCAAATAGTGTGATGACGCGCCCCGTAGTAAAATCGCGCACAGATGGGATAATATTCGCCAAACCATCGGGCGAATGGGCATAGTCCACCAAAACATGTACGTTTCGATTGTTTGGCACAGACTGTATCCGTCCTGGTACACCACTCAATTGAGCCACCGCAGCACGAATGCCATCCATAGGTAAACCCAATGCCTTTGCTGAACCAATTGCCGCCAACGTATTATAAATATTAAACCGCCCGTTGATAGGCAGTGTGAATTTTTCGTCATTTACATTAAACTCAAAACCCTGTGACTGATACTGAATATCCACAGCCTGCATATCCGAGTGAGATTCAATACTATATGTCAAATAAGGGTCATGTCCATGAATGTCTAACATTACTGGTGTGGATTCATCATCGACATTGAGTACGGCAAAATTGCTTTGTGTAAATAGTTTTGCCTTCGCCAGCCTGTAATTGTCCATGGTTCCATGAAAATCTAAATGGTCTTGGGTCAAATTGGTGAAAACGCCCACATTAAATGTAAGCCCTTCCACTTTGTATAATGCCAACGCATGTGAAGACACTTCCATGACTACATCTTGCACACCCATTTCTACCATTTTGGCAAAAATACTGTGAAGCTCTAACGGGTCTGGTGTGGTTGATGTCGTAAATGCAATGTCTAATGGTTTGTTATTTACTTTTGCGCCCACTGTGCCAATAAGTCCTGTGCTTCGTCCGCAGCCACGCAAAATTTCTTCTATGAAATAAGTCGTTGTCGTTTTGCCGTTAGTTCCCGTAACGCCAATAAAGCGCAATTTTTCGGCAGGGTTGCCATGAAAATTTGCGGCTACATATGCCATTGCCTGGCGCGTATTTTTTACACGAATGATAGAAACACTGGCATTTGTGGCAAAAGCTTCATCTACCCAGCCACCTTCTTCGGGATTTACCCCGCCCGAGCCGCCGCCGAAATCCTCAACCATAATGGCCACTGCGCCAGCTTTAACCGCTGTGTCAATAAATTCGTGTCCATCTGTCGTTAGCCCACGAATGCAAACAAACAATGACCCTGCTTTTACATCCCGTGAATCTAATGTGATGGATAAAATTTCTTCGGTCGCACCCATTTGAACCATTTCATGAGGCACATCCTTTAGTATCTCGCTTAATTTCATGTGAGCACACCCCTCTTTAAGATATCTTATTATCGTCGACTGCGCCATATACCTAGTCGGACATTTTCTTATGAGTAAATCATAGCAAAAATCTTGCGTACGCACAATATTTTTGCTATGATTCTGTTGGGAGGTGAGTCAATTGGCTTACACAATTACAGATGCGTGCATCGCTTGTGGCGTTTGCGAAAGCGAATGTCCAACTTCCTGCATTTCTGCGGGTGATATATACTCAATCAATGCAGATGATTGCATAGATTGCAACGCTTGCGCAGGCGTATGTCCTGTAGATGCCTGTGTTCAGGCTTAATACTTAAGCGAACACGTAAAAAATAAGACTAACAGAACACAATTCTGTCGGTCTTATTTTTTGTAAAAATCAATTGTAAAACTAATGCAGCAACTGCAACAAGTTGTTTGGTGCTTGGTTGGCTTGTGACAGCATGGATACACTGGCTTGTTGCAACACGTTTGCTCCAATTTGGAATGAAAGCTGCCCACATGTAGCTGTTGCCAATGCTGAAAGTGTTGCTAACATCTCTTCCATATTGCCAACTGTTAAATCATTAGCTGCTGTAAGAGCCACAAGCGCACCTGACTCTAACCCAAGCAGATTTTCAAGTGCCACTTGTCTATCCGCGCTTTCATCAATTAAATCGTTCTGGTCACCTAAATTGCCTATAGTTAGCCATAAATCATTGAAAAAGCCCCTCGGCGGCTGTACACTTCCGCCTGGGGGCTTGGGTTGTTATTGGGCGTAACTTGGAGTCATGTTGGCTTGGCAAAAAAATTTCAAAAACGCTTGACATTTTTAATCGCACGATTTATACTTGTATTATTCGCACGGTTGATGTTGCGAACAATACAAGTATATAGGAGGCTCATTATGGAAAAGGAAATTAAACACGCACTTGAGGAGTTAAACAATGTAAGGTCGGGAGATGTTTTTGTTGTTCGGGATTTATGGGTAGGGCATTTATGGAATCGCATATCAAGGGCAGATAGACTGCTTATTGGTAGGCTTTTCTATAATGCTGTCACTCAGCAAAATCCTTCCCCTGTTGAGGTCATTGAAAAAACGAAAGACAAACAACAAAAGTACCGCAAAAAGTAAGTCATGCACATATTTTTGAAAAGGCGGTAATAGCATGGATAATTTTAGAATTGTTCTTCCGCAAGAGGAACAATTACTTAAAAGTGAATATAATTTTGAAGTTTTAGGCAATGGGGTGTTGTATGATATGTGCAAGGAATATGCAGACCATATAGTACCAGAAGCTATATACGCAAAGCTGTGGTTAATTGGTCGTTCATACTCTGCCGCTATTGAGCGCAATAAAAGCGGCGAGAAAACCGAGGTCATTTACAGAAATACGGTAGATGAACTTATTAAAATCGGCAAGGCTGGCTCAAATAGCGGAGCAAGATTTCTAAGCCAACACTACAATCCAAAGTCAGCAAACAGCACTTTGGCGGCTTCATTGCTTAAAGACAGCGATATGAGTGTTTTCGGTATTGATGAAGCCAATGTCAAAGACTGGATTAAATGTAACTGCAAGAGAATTGACATTGTTATGGATTCATCCCTCGGTGTTTTTGCCCTTGGATTAGTTGAAGCCGTTCTGCATTACTACTATGAGCCAAAATATGAGGGTTTCAATTCTCAACGATGAAAACAATCAAATTTTCGGGGGTGTGATATGCGATTCCGTTTCGACTTTTGTTACGCTCTTTCTTCGTTTGGTACAATCGCCAGTTTGTAGCCCAACGGCATTAAGACCTTAAACAGCGTGTCAATCTGTGGTGTGGCTTTTAGGCTTTCCATTCTTGCCACGGCTGACTGTTTTATTCCTGCGGCTTCGGCTAATTGCGCCTGTGTAAAGCCCTTTGTTTCCCTCGCTTCTATCAGCTTGCCAATTAAATCAACCTCAAATTCGATTTTGGCTCTCATGCTTGGGGAAACATTGTTATCATCATTGTAATAATCGTCAAAGTTTGTGGAGTTTTTGACTGCCATATCAATCATTCCTTTCTTTGTGGTCTTTCATGTTACGCTCTGCCTGTTTGATTTCTTTGGGCGGTGTTTTGTTGGTTTTCTTTATGAAGTGGTGCAAAAGTATAAATTTGTTATCTTTCCAATAGAAAAATAGTATGCGGTGTGCCAATGGTCGCAATTCCCATATATCACCGCCGATATGCTTTACTACCGGCTCTCCTATCCTCGTTCCATGCTTTCTCAAAGAACGAATATAGGTAAGTATCTTTTCGTATTGTATACGAGCGTCCTTACTGGTATGCGCCTTATCTCGTAAATCATTCAAAAGTTTTTTGATAGGCTGCTCACCTTGTTTGTCCTCGTAAAAATGCACTTCAAACATTTTAGTATCTCCCTCTCTCGCAATAATTATAACAAATTCGTTATAATGAGTCAATCGGAAAATTAAACCTCTTGACTTGTAAACACCCAAGGCAGTCAAGACTTTTGACAATCAGCATATCCCCTGGCTTCATTTGTGCAGCCTCCTATGTGTTTTTTTGAGAATGTATAGTTTCTATAAAATCCAGATAAAAAACGGATTGCGCTCTGTTGATTTCAGAACACAATCCGTTTATTTTTTGCTTATTCTTTAAATTTGATACGTTGTTACTTACATAATATCACAGCCACATCATTGACATTGGTCCCCGTTGGACCTGTCATGATTAAACCATCCACGGCTTTTAAGGCATTGTACGCGTCATTGTTGGCTAAAACTTTGTCAATATCTATGCCTTTTTCCTTTAGGTTGGGCAACGTTTCGCCTGTTGTGACGCCGCCAGCTGCATCGGTTGGGCCATCCGTACCGTCCGAACCTAATGAGAATATCAATGTATTTTCCAATCCCGCAATGCCTTTTGCGGCGGCTAGGGCGATTTCCTGATTGCGCCCACCTTTGCCGCTTCCTTTTAATGTCACCACTGTTTCACCGCCCAGAATAATCGCACAGGGTTTTGTGAATGACGTGCGCCCATTTTGTGTATCCGCAGCGATTGACGCCAGTAAACGCCCGATTTCCGCCGCCTCAGAATGCATGGTTGTGGTGAGAATGGTTGGCGTATAGCCTAGTTCTTTTGCCACTTTTGCCGCTGATTCGCAAAGAGTGCGTACACTTCCTGTAATGACAGTATCCACATTGGTGATTTCTTTAGGTGTTTCTTGTTGGAGATAATCTTTTTGCAAATCTGTCAATTTCAATTTGTATTTTTCAGTTACCTTGGCGGCATCTTCTACCGTTGAATGGTCGGGAACTGCTGGCCCTGATGCAATGGAGTCTAGCCTATCGCCCAAAACATCAGACAGAATGATAGCAAATACACTGGCGGGTGCTGCAAGCTGTGCAAACCGCCCCGCTTTAACAGCCGAAAAACGCTTGCGCACCATGTTTATTTCAACAATGTCTGCACCGCTGGCTAAAAATTGGTTTGTAACATCTTGTAAATCTTCAAGCGTTATACCTTCCAGCGGTGCTTCAAACAATGCCGAACCGCCGCCAGACACTAGAAAGAGTAGTTCGTCGTCGGCACTAAGTCCTTTAACCATATCTATGCATTCGCGGGTGGCTGAAATGGTGTTTTCGTCTGCCACAGGGTGGCCGGCTTCAAAGATTTTCACACGGTCTAACGGCCCTTGGGAGTGTTCGTATTTTGTTACGACGATTCCCTGCACCAAGCGGTCGCCCAAAAATTCTGTAGCGGCCTCTGCCATCGTCCATGCCGCTTTGCCTATCGCAACCATGTGTATTTTTCCTTTAAATTCGTGCTGTTTTAACGCATTTTCAACCGCCAGCTTTGGCATGTTGTCAGCAATAATATTTTTGATTAATGTTTGTGCGTCACTGTAAATATTTCGCATACCAGTCTCCTTTGTCCTATCCCGCAATGACTCTATACACCGCATGGAAAATAAATATACCAATCATACATGCCACACCCTGCACCACTGTCATAGATGTCCAGTTTTTATAGCCCTGTTGTGGTGTTTGGTCTGAAAGCTTACTAACCACCCAGAAATAGGAGTCATTTGCATGAGAAGCCATCATCGAACCTGCACCAATCGCCATGACTGTCAGCGAAATGGAAATATGTGACTCGAAGCCCATCGTTGCCATCAAAGGCCCCATGATTCCAGCGGTAACAACCATTGCCACCGTAGACGAACCCTGCGCTGTTTTGATAAATGCTGAAATCAAGAATGGGAAGAAAAGCCCCATCCATGTAAGCGCAGCGGCGTTGTCACGGATGAAAGGAACCATGTCAGATTCATTAATGACACGCCCCAGTGTAGAACCTGCCGCCGTAATAAACAGAATGGGCCCCAGCATTTTTAATGTGTCATTGGTTAGCGCATTAAACTTTGACATGTTTTGGGAAACAGCCAGAAGCACAATGGCGCAAAGCAAACCAATGGTGAGCGCAACAACAGGAGAACCTAAAAATACCAATGCAGTATGTGCGCCGCCTGTAATCCCCGCATAGTTGGCAATAGAACCAGCCGCCATGAAAATAATGGGCATGAAAATAGGTGCTAAAGATAAAAATCCGTTGGGCAACCCGCCAAAATCTTTGACAATTTCATCATAGCTTTTTACCGTGCTGTCATTTTGAATGGCTAAATCTTCTTCCGATTTATCATTTTTGCCACGGTACACCGCCCATAAATAAGCGGCAATCAGTGATGGAATCGAAATAATAACAGACACCCACATGACCGTAATCAAATAGTCACCCATGCCCAATGCTTCCGACGCCGCCAGCGGCCCTGGCGTCAGCGGCACCAACACGTGGGATGTATAAAGCCCGGCACCCAATCCGATAGCCGTAGCAATGCCGCTGGTTTTGGTACGCTTTACAATAGAACGCCTGACGGGGTTGATAATAACAAAACCAGAATCACAGAAAACAGGAACAGAAACCACCCAGCCCATAACAATTACCGCCAAAGTAGGGCTGACTTTACCCAACAGGCGAATAATCATATCGGCTATTTTAAACGCGCCGCCTGTGGCTTCAAGAATACCACCAATAAGCGCACCCAAAATAATAACAATACCAATGCTGTTAAAAATGTTTCTAAACCCTACACCAATGTTGTAGACGATTGTGCCGGAAGCGGTTGCGCTTCCGCCAATGACCAAAGGCATCCCCGATGCAAACGCCAGAAAAACAGCGACAGCCATAATGGCTAAAAATGGGTGAAGTTTGAGCTTGGAAATAGCCAAAATCATCACTACAATGGAAATGAGAAAAACAATAATCAGTGCAATACCAGTCATAAAGACCCTCCTTATATAATTTGGGCAACTATAACATCACATATGAAATGTTGCAAGTGAAATTTCACTAAAAAAAGCTAAAATAAACATTTGTTTTGTTTGATTTGAATATATGATGGTGGCATTATGTAATCATATTAAATTTTTATTAGTATGGTTTATATGGTCGAGGCATGTTTTCCTATTAAAAAACGAAACCAACCATACATTTTTGTATGGCTGGTTTCTATGTCCTTCCTTATATCTGATTCCAAATATCGCAGAAAACATCAACGATTTGCGGATCAAAATGCTCGCCGTTCTCCTTCATAATGATTTCGAATGCCCGCTCAGGCGTGAAAGCATCTTTGTAAACACGCTTAGAAGTCAGTGCGTCATAAACATCTACAATAGCCATAAGGCGTCCTTGAAGTGGTATATCTTCTCCAGCTAGGCCGTATGGGTAGCCTTTGCCGTTCCATCGTTCATGATGAGACTCTGCGAATATCTTAGAGTGGTATAAAAACACATTTTCACCGCTGCGAGAAATTATTTTTTCAATGATTCGCACCCCTGCCAGCGTGTGATCCTTCATAATTTCAAATTCCTCAGATGTAAGCTTATCAGGTTTCTTTAGAATGGCATCAGGCGTATTTAGCTTGCCCACATCATGCATGAGCGAACACTCTGCGATAAGGTCAAAATTCCAATCCTTAATCTGGTCATAATACACCTTTTTCTTCAACATATATTCAAGCAGCATCTTGATAAGCCGACTTGTTCGCCCTAAATGGTCTCCGGTAGATTCGTCGCGATTTTCAACAACATCTGCCAACACGAAAACAATGTCTTGTTTCGCATGATAAAGCTGTAAAGTACGCTCGTGAACAAGCCCGCTTATGTCTAGGTGGTGTCTCACTCGATTAAGCAATACTGCTGGATTAAATGGTTTTGCTATAAAATCTACAACCCCCATTTCCAAACCATCTATCTCGGTTTGGTGGTCTGTCTTTGCCGTAAGAAATACAACGGGTATCGCTTTGTATCTTTCACTGCCTTTTAAATACCTTAATACATCAAAGCCATCCATTTCTGGCATTTCAATATCTAGTAAAATGAGATCAGGTGTTATCTTTTTTAAAAGATCAATGGCTTTCTTACCTGACGAAACGGTTACTACCACATAGTGAGGATCTAGTGTTTCTGCGGATAAAATCAAATTGTTGAGGCTATCGTCTATGACAAAAATTATTTTACTCAATTTACTACACCTCTTTACTTGTATATTTTTCTACTGCATGTTTTGCAAGTATTGCAGCATCATCATAGTCGCCAACCATTAAGCATTCCTCAATATCATCAATGCATGTTTGTGTGTGTACAGAAAGAGGGGTTGCTTTTAATGTACGAATTAAATCTTTCACAGTCATAATGTTGTAGTTTTCGCAGGCGACAGAAATAGCGGCTAAATGTTCTGCAATAAACGCACTATCTTCAACGACTTTGGGTGTATCTTCTGTCTTACGACTTGAATACGAATGTACAATTTTTAAAATTTCTTCTAAAAATAGGGGCGTACTATTTTTTATAATATCCATGTCGCGTTTACGTACGGCGTCTTCTAGTATGCCAGCTTCCCTGGAAAGTGATTTGAAGCCGACGTTGTAAAGCACACTTTTTAATCCATGCGTTTGAATCGTATATGCTTTAAAGGCTTTGTCATCCATCTCAGACATTTGCATAATAGGCTCTAAAACAGCCATGGATTTTTTTACATCTACCAAAAATGATTTTAACAATTTTTCAGATATAATGACCCCTTCATCTTTATGTTGATGCGTACCCGAAAAATGGGATCTTGCAGCGGCAATGGCCTCTTCCGGTTGCTTCGCGTAAATAAAATTCATCAGACATTCATTCAGTTTTATTGAGTCAATTGGTTTGGAAATGAAGCCCGAAAAGCCATTGTCTATAAACGTTTGAGACACTCCAAATGTGGCGTTGGCGGTAAGGGCTACAATCGGATAACTATATCCGGCATCCCTAATCATTTTTGTAGCTTCTATGCCATCCATGTCAGGCATCATGTGATCCATAAATATAATATCGTATATTTGACCATCTTCGATTTTGGCTATGGCTTCCTTGCCGCTTTCCACAACGTCTACTTTCAGCTTATAAGGCTCAAGCATACCTTTAATCACATGCAGGTTGGTTTCTATATCGTCAACAGCAAGCACACGGCCATATGGCATAGGTTCATGAGAAACCAAAATAGACTTTTTTAAGTATATTTTAGATGAATCAAAATTTTGTAGACTTTTTGCTGCTTCTTTGCCCAAGACTTGGGCATCTTTTTTCTTTTGAGGTAGGCTCACAATGAAGGTAGATCCTTTATTTGGCTCACTTTCTACTTTTATGTCACCTTCCATCATTTTTACCAAGGAATACGTAATAGACATGCCAAGTCCGCTACCTTCAATCTCCCGATTTTGCTCAAGGTTAAATCTGGTGTATTCGATGCTAAACATTTTGTCGATCTGTTCTTTGCTTATGCCTTGTCCTGTATCGCTTACAGATATAACAAGCATGATACTGCCGTCTTCAGTCGTCTCACCTGTTTTAATCATTAATTTTACTTCACCTGTTGACGTATATTTGAATGCATTAGACAACAGATTGTTAAGAATCTGCTTGATACGTAGCTCGTCTCCTACAAGAAATATAGGTAAACGTTCATCTACTTCAAGCTCAAATTCAATCTTTTTGCTTCCGATATACATGATGTTAAGCTGCACAATATCTGCAATAAGGCTGGCTGTCTCGTACATAGCCGGGATAATTTCCATTTTGCCCGCCTCTACTTTGGATAAGTCGAGAATATCGTTGATGATAGAAAGCAACAGCTTAGATGAGTTGTAAATACGCTGAAATGCATCTACAGTGGAAATAGAATGAATACTCTTTTGAAGCTCAATTTCTGCAATGCCCATCACAGAGTTCATTGGTGTGCGGATTTCATGACTCATACGTGCTAAAAACTGGGTTTTGGCTTGGCTTTCTTCCGCTGCCTCACGTTCTCTTTCCATCGCGTCTTTAATCGGACGCAAGTCTTGGCTATACAGCACGACGATATTACTGTATTCATGTTGGATACGTACAAACACAACGTCTACCGGCAGTGGTTTGCCGTCCGACCCGATATGCATCCATTCAATACGGGCATGTCCATCTGTCAGTGTTTTGGTTACGTAGGCACGAATCTTTTCAAACGATGGGGTTCCGCATGGCTGAAACTCCGGCGAAAATTTAGAATAGTTTCTTATATATTCCTCTTTGTCTTGCAGGTTAAATAATTTTATTGCTGGTTCGTTACATTCTATTAAATTCAAATTTTCATCCCATATTTCTACAAAGAAAGGTGCTGCATCAAGGAAAGTTTGGCTCAGTTTTCTGGCATTGCGTTCTTTTGTAAGCATCGCTTTTACTAAGCGCAAATCATTGATAAAAACAATTAAAGTGGGCTCGTTCTGATACTCAACCCGTACCAGCGTGACTTCACATGGCACCGGTTCACCGTCAAGCCGTTGAAGTGTAAATTCGAATTGGTCATAACCAATTTCCAACGCTTTTGCTGCACCGTTTAAAATAATTTCCTCTACAGAAACATTTTCAGATTGTGTTGGAAAAACATCAGAAAAACGTTCAATAGCTTCATAATGATAGCTAAACCCAAATAAATCTAAAGCTGCTTGGTTACAATCAATAATTTCGAAAGATGTATTCAGTTCTTCCGAGACAAATATCCTAAGCATAAAACATGAGATGGGTGTCGCTCCCATCATCAGCGAAGCGCGCTCATCTGCTTCATAAACCTTTGCTATGGCATTCTTTACTTGGCTTATATCATGTCCATAGCCTATGAATAAATCTTTATCCTGCCGTGTTGTGTGGATGAGATGAACTTCATAATGTAATAAGTCCTCGCTTGCTGTCAAACGTGTCGCCACGGAATGTACGTGGCCGTCACGTTTGGCTTTATCAAACATGTTTTCGGCTTCTTTATCAGGTGCTATTTGTTCTGTATACGAAAACTCTGCAAATCTATGCTTATAATCTTCAAATGTATGAACGCCGGATATATCTAGTATTCTCTGGTTGCAGTAAATCAAATTCCTATTTTCATCCCACATTTCGATACATAGTGGTGTTTGATCCATCAAGAGTTGAGTAAATTCATTTGCTTCCCGCTCCCTTTGTTGGGCAGATTTTTCAATGGTTAGGTCACGAAGATATTCGACTACAACAACACTGTCTTTATATTTTACGCGCACCCATGTAGCCTCTGACGGAAAAACAGTTCCGTCAGACTTCGCGCTTAAAAATTCGGCATGGGCACTACCGTTCTTAAAAGCCTCTGCAACAAATGTCTCAAACAATACATTTGATTCTGCTTTATCTGATTGAACACCCAGTATCTTTGTTGTTGCGATATCTTTATATTTTGACTTATCGCTTAGCATAAACATGTTTAATGCTTCTTGGTTGCAGTCAAGTAGATTTGAATTGCTGTCATAAAGGCTTATTGCAAGCGGTGTTGCATCCAGCATTAACTTTACCCGTTCTTCGGCTTCCCTTAATGGCCGCAAGTCAACAGTATACGCCGCAATCATACGTTCGCCTTTGCGTGTAAACTGGACTAACGTGACTTCTGAGGGCATTAACTTACCATTTGGGGTTTGATGCATCCATTCAAATGTAAATGGAATGTTGCTGGCAAAACCCGCATTAATCATTTCTGTGACTTTTTGGCTTGAAGGGGTGCCGCAGGGCTGATATTCCGGTGAAAGATCAAGAAACCGACCCGCATATTCTTCTGCGCTGCTGATACCGAATATGTTAGTGGCTTGTTGATTTATTGCTACTATCTGCTGGTGAGCGTTCCATATACTCATAATGAATGGTGATGAATGAATCAGCCGCTGATTCATTTCATTAAGCTCCAGCTCGTTTTTCATAGCTATCCGAACCTTGCGCAACATAATTAGTGCCACTACCAACGTACCTATCGCCAAAAAAGCAGTTGCAACAAGTACATACACTGTAGGCATTGTGCTTTCCAGTATGTATGTAATTGGAATACGCGTGATGACATACCACCCGGTAGATTCCATCATAGAGCCAACATGAATGGCTATATCGCCAACATAAAAACCTTCACTTTGTATTATGTCAAACATTTCAGCATATCTGCCATCTAATACATCATATACATTTTGGAATGCCGCGTCGCTGGGAAGAAAAGCAGAGTCTGGATGGAATAAAACATCGCCGGATGGATCTAATATGAAAGTATATCTGTTGGTTGTGTTGTTTTGAGATATTTGGAGTGCTACCGTAGCAAAACATAGGCTTGCTGCAGTGACGCCCTGACTGTCATCATGGTTATTGATTGTGCGTGTTGCGGCAAAAGTGAGTTGGTTTGTGACAATGCTAAAATATGGACTAGTGAATATTGTCTTTCCTGGGAATTCAACAGCTTCTGAATACCATGGGCGGTCAGGTGCATGAAAACCTGCAAGTGGACTCGATTCTCCACCAGAAAACATGCTTCCATCTGGGAAACCTACAAGCGTTGCTAATACACCATCAAAGGTTTCTGTTTGCTCTCTAAAATGGCGTCTCATCGCATTCATACTGATATCAGGATCTCGTAGCAGCATCGCGTTGTTTTCTACCTGATTGGCTCTTGTAAGTAGCCATTTTTCCAGTAGATTTATTGATGCATTGTTTTGTTGACGTAATGTGTTTATGCTCTCATCATAAATGGATTGATATGATATTGTTCCTGCGGTAGCGGTAAGGGCTACAAAGCAAAAAACAACCAAAACCGATATTAGCGGAATCCAGTCAAACTTCTTTTGGTCGATCATTTTTTACACCTTTCGCAATAGGTTATATAGTTAGATTAAGTCCTATCAAAAATGGCTATTTCTATGCTACCTATGCTTGTACTTAATATGAACTGTTGTGCCTCTGTAGGAATATCTTCATATAATATTCTGGTCGGCTTTTCAATATCGCAGACCGTGCCTCCTAATGTGGCAACTTCAGCGATATTCATACCCATTATCATAGAAAGTTCAGAAAGTGTTGATACCATCATCTCATTGAGGCTATCCGCTACTTTTCCTGTCATCGACATAAAAATTTCTTTGGCTATCTCATCGGAATAACTCAAAATAATTAATTTGTCAAATGCACATAGCAAGCCAACTTGGAAGCATATTACAGGGTTTTTAATCGCACCCTCGACGATGCTGCTGTTTATTTTTTGATCAGCTAAATCTGTTACAATTTTAAGTACCTGTTTTACACTTTGGGCAAATTTCTCCATTGTTTCGGTTGTGATATGTCTATTAATGACGGTTGACACTTTTGCTTTATCTGCTTCTATACTTTTAGGTATTTTCTGATCTTCTCCAGCCACATGATATGTTAGCCATGTTATTATAAATCCAAAAAATTTTTGCATGACCGGGATCGAAAAATCGGATTCTACCAACTGACTTTCAAGCATGAGAAGGTCTGTATTGAGTCTTGTATGCATTCTCTTATGGTGCATAAAATTCATGTAATTTACCGAAAGCATGTATTGCTCTTCATCATGAAAGTGTTTCACCACATAATCTTTAAGGTATATTATTGCATCAATACAACGCGCCTTAAAGTTTATGTCAGTGAGGTTATCAATGGCCAAATGAAGTATTTGCATTGCTTTAAAAAGTTCTTTATGCTGGTTATCAATAAGTTCAATACCTACTAAATAACGATCCTTCCACATATGCATCACCCTCCATGCAAAAAAAGTTGTTTTAAAACAACTTAAAATATAAATCATAGGTATTTTAGTCTATATTCATAAATTAATAGTACCATATTGAAATATAATTGTAATGGTAGTAAGGAGGAGTATTTACCTTAGCTTTGTTGAAATAATGCTGGATGAAATGATTATTATATTATATATTAATTGAACATCGTCTGATTATTTGGTGTGCTTCATGCAACAAATACTTGCGTAAAATCTGCGAAAAAGCTATAATCTGACAGCAAAATTTCAGAAATGGGGAAATCAAATGTTTGTCAAAGTAGCCAGTGGCGCAGTGGTGGGTGTGGACGGTCACATGATAGACGTGGAAATTGACGTAACAAACGGCTTGCCAAGCTTTGATATTGTTGGTTTGCCTGATTCCGCCGTTAAAGAATCGCGCGAACGTGTGCGTGCCGCCGTCCGCAATGCGGGCTACATATTTCCTATCAAACGTATTACTGTAAATCTTGCGCCTGCGGATATGCGAAAATCCGGCCCTGCTTTTGATTTGCCCATAGCTGTGGGTATTTTAATGTGTACAGGTGTGCTTAAACCTGATGTTTCAAATGGTGCGTTTTTTGCGGGCGAACTCTCCCTTGACGGCGCATTACGTCCTGTCAACGGCATTTTGCCCATGACAATGGCAGCCAAAGCCCAAGGTGTAAGGGCTTTTTTTGTGCCTATAGAAAATGCCGCAGAAGCGGCATTGGTCAGTGATGTGGATGTTTTCCCCGTCGGAAGCATTGCCGAATTGGTAGACCATTTTGATAAAACGCCAGTCGCTCGCTTAGACATGGATATGCAAGCATTTTTCCACAATAAAAACGAAAATAGTTATGACGTAGACTTTGCCGATGTTGCGGGGCAAACGCATGTCAAACGCGCATTAGAAATCGCCGCCGCCGGATACCATAACGCGCTGATGATTGGCCCGCCAGGCGCGGGCAAAACGATGCTTGCACGGCGAATGCCAACGATTTTGCCCAACCTATCTTTGGATGAAAGCATGGAAATTACCAAAATTTATAGTATTGCGGGACTGCTTGACCAGAAAAGTTTACTCATGACCGCACGTCCATTCCGTACGCCACATCATACATCGTCATATATTTCGCTGACGGGCGGCGGGCGCACCCCCATGCCCGGTGAAATTAGCCTGGCGCACAATGGGGTACTGTTTTTAGACGAACTGCCCGAATTTCAAAAAAAGGCATTGGAAACCCTTCGCCAGCCGTTGGAAGATGGGCAAATTACGATTTCTCGTGTGGGTGGTGTATGTACGTATCCCAGTGTTTTTCTGTTGATGGCGGCAATGAACCCCTGTCCGTGCGGGTATATGGGAACCTCGCGCTGTACCTGTACCGAAAATGAAATTTCCCGCTATTTAGACAAAATTTCTGGGCCATTACTTGATCGTATCGATATTCAAATTGAAGCCACCCCCGTTGAATACGGCGAACTAACCGCCACACGCAAATCTCCCGAAAATTCTGCAATAATAAAAGAAAGAGTCGAGCAAGCAAGATTGCGGCAACAAAAGCGTTTTGAAAATGAGTCTGTTTACTTCAATTCAAAAATGTCGGCGGCGTTGGTAAAAAAACATTGCAAAGTAAGCCGTGAAGCACAGGACTTATTGAAACAAGTGTTTGAAACGATGCAACTTAGCGCAAGATCATACCATAAAGTGCTGAAAATTGCGCGTACCATTGCCGATTTAGCTGATGTAGCAGACATTTCAATTGAACATGTTGCCGAGGCTATTTCTTACCGTGGGCTTGACCGTAAGTATTGGTAGCGCATCACTTGTTTATTCTCATACTCAACAATGATAATCCATAAAACGTGATAGATGTAGCTAATAATACAATAACACTCATGAAAGGTGTAATTTCCGTTTCGCCAACGTATAGCACAGTCCATGTAAGTGCTTTAAAAGCGTCCACAGCTTCGTTTGGCAAACCGCTGAAAGTGACCTGCATCTGTGCATCCATAATCACTTGACGAAGCAATGCTGCCGCATGTGTTGGCGGAAAAAACTGTATGATTCTTTGCGTGAATTCAGAAACACCATTGTTAAGAAAGTATACGCCAGTGAGAAAGCCAACCAACGTAGCCAGCAACATGCTTATGGTAGTAAATACGGCATGACTTTTTACAAACGATACAATAAAGCACATCATTGCCGTACCAGAAAGGCTTGAAAGCAAAACGACACCAAAAATTTGAAGGTAAACAATCGGTGTCAACAATGAACCACCACGTATGGCAATAAAAATGGTCATAATAATCGCCATAATAATCGCTGATATAACACTGGCAACAAAAGCACCAAGTATATAACCACTGGCTATATGGCTTCTTTTCAGCGGGGAAACATAGAGTCCCTTACTTAATTTTTTTACTCTGTCATTGACAATGACAATCAATGCGCCAAAGGGGGTTGTAATGGTAGTGACAGCCAAAATTCCAGCCATAAGCCATTGGTATAGCAGTATATCTGCACCAGGCAACGCTCTCATTGCACCAGGTCCCCACACATCACCCAAAAACAATACATACAAAACAATAATAATGGTTACAGCAAGCAAAGACATGAGAAATGCAATCTTATCCCGAAAAAACAATTTCATGTTACGTTTTAATATCACGCTCATTATCTAATCTCCCTTCCGATGATGCCTATAAATGCTTCGTCCATTGTGCCTTGAATGGTTTGATAGCTGGCGATATAATTTTTGCATTTCTCTAAAATAGGCAGCGAATCCATAGTGCAGGATAGCTTGATATGAAATGCGTTGCCTATGGTGGTATGTTCAATTTTCATTTCCGCAAGCAGCTTCCGCAGACTTGTATCATCTTTGGGAACAAGGTGTAATAGGTCAGACGCATACTGCGTTTTGAGTTCAGACGCTGTACCTTTGGCGGCGATTTTGCCATGGTCTATGACAATAATATAATCAGATTTGGCGGCTTCTTCCATATAGTGGGTGGTTAAAAATATAGTCATACCATAATCTTTTTGCAATTTCTTTATCGCTTCCCACATGGTCTTCCGTGTTTGAGGGTCAAGCCCTGTTGTGGGTTCATCAAGGAATAAAATTTGGGGCTTATGCAGTAAAGCGCAAGCGATGTCTGTTCTACGGCGTTGCCCACCTGATAGTTTTCTATATTGGCGATTATAAAAATCATTCAATCCCATGATTTTAGTTGCGTTCTCTACCATATCTTTTATGCTGTTTTTGTTTTTTGAGTACATTTCTGCTCTGATAAACAAGTTTTCTTTAACAGTCAACATATCGTCAAGCACACTATCTTGAAACACAACACCAATGCTTTGTCTGATAGCCTGTGCATTTTTGCGTAAATTATGACCATCCACAGTGATACTTCCGCTGTCAAAATCCATCAAAGTGCACAACGTATCTATTGTCGTCGATTTCCCTGCGCCATTTGGGCCAAGGAAAGAAAAAAGCTTGCCTTTTTCGACATAGAAGCTGATACCTTTAACGGCTTGAACATCTCCATAACTTTTAACAAAGTTTTCGACTTCAATAATTTTTGTCATTCGGTCTGCTCCAATTCCAGTTTTTTATTTGCTTGGTGCAAAAAAATTGTAATGTACAAATCTCAAAAATGTTTCAAGGTTTGGGCAAAAAAATAAGCACCATGGAAACATTACGGTACCATGGTGCTTGTGGTCATTATTAATTTTGCAAATCCGAAGGCCCAAAACTATGCGGCAATAACTCGCCAAAACGATGCACTTTGTAATCTTCGGCAGTTTTTGCAATGATGACAACAAAATCGTCGGTGACAAATTCTTTTAACATTTGGCGGCACACGCCGCATGGATAGCAGTAGTTTGGTTCTTTTCCCTCTGGCGAACCAGCTACCGCAATGGCTGTAAACGCGCGTTCGCCCTCAGAAATTGCCTTAAATAACGCGGTGCGTTCGGCACAGTTTGTAGGCGAATACGCCGCTGATTCAACATTACACCCTGTGTAAATGGTGCCGCTTTTACCAAGCAAAGCCGCACCAACTTGGAAATGTGAATATGGCGAATATGAACGTGATTTTGCCTCAATGGCTGCTTTTGATAACTTTACATAATCCATTATACATGCTCCCTTCGTATCAACTCCATACATAACTTAGCATTCATTGCCGCCAGTGCTTTCAATTTGTGTCCAGACTCATAAATTGCCGCAGAAATATCTTCCTTATCCGCATGGATTTCATCGGCATACTGAATCAAAGTGGCGGCATTGGTTTCCTCTACAGGCATATACCATTTCTGCCCCATGGTTTCCATAAATTCGCGGATTTTTGTACTGTACACCAGACCAATGGCTGGCACGCCCTTTTCCATCGCGTGAATCAAACCATGAAGCCGCATACATAGCGCGAAAGATGCCAAGCCTAAAACACTTCTGCCTAAATTGTAATCTTTTAGTGATGGTTCTAGTAAAATGCTTTTATTTTTCATCAATGACATGGTCTTTTGTGCAATTTTACTGTCTCGCTCTGGTTGCATCGGCACGAAAACTGCTTGATATTCATATTTTTCTATTAAATAATCCGCAAACTTTGCCACTTGCGTTTCCAAATCTGGCGGATTATATGCCCATGGGCGCAGCGCGATACAAAAAAAATTACCCTTTACGCCAAGCTTCGCTAGCGTGCGTTCACCACCCTCGGCAAGAGGCAGGGCAAAAGCGGCGTCTGCTGTGACATGTATTTCAGGTGTGGTCACGCCCATTTCTTTCAAAATTTCAAGCGAGCCACTTTCCCGCAACGTGATTAAGTCCACACCGTTCAATGCACGACGCACCCTTGGGATATTTCCTTTTCGGTTTACGGGGCCAATACCATTCGCGTAAAACATATTTTTAACACCAAGAAATTTGGCGGTGTTTATTATCCACAGGTAATAAATCATTGACCGCGTACTGGTTTCATCTTGAATGAGATTGCCACCGCCTGTAATTAGCAATTTTGCCCTACGCAGACGAAGAAAAACGGACAGCAGATTAAAACGATAAATAGCGTCCACATCAAATTCCGCACGGGTTTCTTTTGGCTTTAGCGACAGCACAGTCAAGTTTAAATCACCATGAAGCGCACGCAGGTTTTGCACAATGGATTGTAGCAAAATATCATCACCGCTGTTGTTGTAGCCATAAAAGCCTGAAATGACTATATTGACGGGCGGTTCGCGCAGTATATCCGCATAGACTTGAATAGAATCCTTTGCCATGCGCTCCAACGAGTATTCCTCGTTTACTAATGTACGTCCATAGTTGCCAAGTGCTGTCAGTTCTTTTTTTTGCATGGCAAGCATTGTTTTTAAATCTTTTTTTAGCTTGTCCGCTGTTAAGTCGCCGCAATTGCGGCATGTGAAATTGGTTTCAATGGCGGCTTGGGTACTAGATTCATTTAAAATGCCTAAATAGCCTTGGTTTCCCGCCAAAATAACAGGTGCGCCTGTACTCATTGCCTCCAATGCCGAACGGCTGACATTGACTACAATATCTGCCAATGCCATAAATCGGTTGACGTCGATACGTTGACCTGTTAAATGAATGAGTTTGCGGTTTAATTTTGTGTTTACAGCATCTGCTCTTTCCTTTATATATGCAAAATCATCGCCGTCTCCGACTAAAACAAATTCTATGTCAGGAAAAATGGCGGCCATCTCTTCCGCAATGTCTATTAAAATGCGTGTGGGCAGGCTGCGGTCTTTGTCCAGGCGGCTTACATTTACAATTTTCTGGGTGTCCATTTTTAGTCCTAATTCCTGAATTAAATCGGAAACATCCATACCCGTCGAAAATTTTGCCGTATCTATGCCGTTTACCGTAAGACTGATATTTTTTGCATCTATCTTGTAATTTTTAAGCAAATAATCTTTGATGTCATCCGAAACCGCAAGGGTTCTATCCCCCCAATTGCTCAATTTATTAAATGGAAATGCCACAGAAAAATCCAAATGGGCTGTTGTTACCAATTTAAATTTCAAGCGTTTTTGCAAAAGCCCACAAATAAAAGCCGGAATACGCGCATGTGCGTGAACCAGCTTGAAATCGTTTTCTAATATAATTTTGCGCAAGGCACGATATGACGAAAACACGTTCAAAAAATGCCTATTATGCAACGGTACCGAATAATGCTGAATTCCGCATTCTTCTAGCTCTTTGACATAAACGCCGCCATTGGACACCACATGCACATCGACACCCAAAAATTTTAAGGTTTTGCTAAGTTCAAGCACGTGGGTTTCGGCTCCGCCAATTTCCATGCCCATTAGCGTCATTAATACTTTGTACGGCTTTGTTTTATCTGTATTCATTGCTGCGATTGAATATGCTTAATTAACGCATCTATTACATCATCTGCTTCTTCATGTGGAATTTGGCATGTTCCCACTTGAAAATGCCCACCGCCGCCGTATTCAGCCAAAATTTTGCCAACATCCACAGGTGACGTACGGTTTACAATACTATGCCCCATTGCAATTACACAGTTTACTCCAGCCAAACCGTCTATAATCCAAAGTGAAATATTTTGCTCGGGGAAAAGACTGTACAACACAAAGCGATTACCTGTATAAATCGGGTTTACACCACGCAAATCGGTGATAATCACGTCATCCTCCGTGCGCGAATGTGTGATTATCATTTCCCTAAATTCGCGGGTTTGCTTATGATAATACTCAATACGCTCTGCAACATTGGGCAGCATGAGCAACTCGTCAATTTCATAGTCGCGGCAAGCGTCCATTAATTCCTCCATGAGTTCCCAGTTGCCAATTGAAAATTTATGATGCCGCCCAAGCCCTGTGCGTGGGTCCATGATAAAGCCTAATAAAACCCAGCCTTTGGGATTAATAATTTCATCCACCGTAAGCCGTGCCGAGTCCACTTTATCTACCGCAATGACCATTTCTTCTAAATATGGAAGCCTGTCTATACCACCATGATATTCATATACGATACGCGCCGCGCTAGGGGCGGCATATTGCGCGCCTTCTACGTTAACATCCATGCCAACGCGCTCTAACTCACTAGAATGGTGGTCGAACCACATGCCGCAACCTTTTACATATGGCACATTTGTAAGTATGTCGTCCGCTGTTATTTCAATTTTACCGTCTTGCAAATCTTTTGGGTGAACAAACTTCCAACGGTCAATTAATCCCAATTCCAAAAGCAATGTCCCGCAAACTAATCCATCAAAGTCTGCCCGAGTGATTAAACGCATAAATGTTAACCTCCTTTTCTGGTCAGCATTATGACATATTCCTTAGATTGAATCAATACTTTAACATGACATTAGCATAATGAGGAATTGCAATTTCAGGCTCAGGAATTTCAGGATGCCAAAATTTTTCCCATTCAAATGAAAGATAACCGTCGTATCCACCTGCTTTAAGCAGTGCAATACATTCTGCAATCGGTATCTTTCCTTCACCAGTTAATGGAAAATCTGCGTGTTTCGGCGAAAAGTCTAAGGCATCTTTCACATGCACATGTCGGATATAGTCTTTTAATGTATCATAGGTATCTTGAGGGGATTCGCCAAAGCGTACAGAATGAACAATATCCCAAACCACACCAATTTGACGGGATTCTATGCCGTCAATGACTTCTTTAACCCTTGCGCTGGTGCTGAAATCATCATGGGTTTCAAGCAGCGGCAATACTCCCATAGATTCAGCCATCTCACATAATTTCTGATACCCTTCCCATGTCCATTTTAAACTTTCGATAAATCCTTGGGTGGTTGGTACGGGGCCGCCAAAAGTGCGGATATATTTACAGTCAAGCGCGTTTGCAATGTGCATACTCACTTTAGCCGACTCCAGTGCTTTTTCTTGGTGTTCTTTACTTGCTGTACAAAAATTTACGCCTGTACCAATACAAGCCACTTCAAGCCCTGAATCTTTTATTTTTTTATCCGTCTCGGTTAAACCACTTCCTTTAAATGCTTCCAATGTTGAAATTTCAACGGTAGAACTGACTGTGCGTATTTCAATACCGTGGTATTTATTTTTTACCGCCATTTCAATAATTTGCTCCATATTGTAATGAGGGCAACCCAGTGTGCTAAATGATAGTTTCATTTATTATAACCTCCTAAAATTGAGTCTTTTTAGTAATATACATCAATTTGTTCCTGTTTGGCAAAAAAAATTGGTTAAAAAAAACAATCGAGTTTGACGCAATGTTACACTTCTGATATTCTTTATATTAAATAAGCATAAACCCTGCAAGGGATGTTTTTAATGTCGATACATGAAAAGCTAAAAATACAAACATACCTGGCTATAGCCATAGTGGTTGCTGCTATAACGCATGTTTTAATCGGTGTTTATTTTGCGTATATTGGTCTATATTTAGTGGTTTTTCTGAATATGATTGATGTGCTTGCGTATCTCATTGGTTTTTTTATAAATAAAGCTGGCAAAACCCGAATTGCCAGTTTTATTATTGTGTTTAAAATTGTGCTATATTCTGCCATGTCAACGTTTTTGTTTGGTATTCATGTAAATGCCCATTGGTTTATTTTGATTGCGATATTGCCTGTGGCTTTATATTTAGATTTTACTAAAATTCAAAAGTTTTTTATTATTGGGCTTATGCCAATGCTGATTAACTTGCAGCTCATGCTTCCATTGATTCATCCACCGCTAATTAATATGGATGATAATATGTTTCTAAGCTTGTTTTTTGCAAATATTATCGTAATCAGTTTTATATTTGAAATTTCACTTCATGCGGTTATTTCTAAGCGCGTGTCTGATTTACAGGCAAAAGAGATGAGAGATATAAAACATATATCTAATGTTGACCCACTAACAGAACTTAGCAACCGACGTTATGCCGAAAATTTTTTTGAAAAATTAGACAGTGTGGACACACCATTTCTTTTTTGTCTTATGGATATAGATGATTTTAAATCAATTAACGATACCTATGGGCATGGTGTGGGTGATATTGTTTTGATAGCCGTGTCTAATATATTGCGTAAAAATACACGCAAAGGTGATTTAGTTTGCCGTTGGGGTGGGGAAGAGTTTCTTGTGGGGCTTCCCAAATGTAATTTAGAAAGCGGTAAAACTATTTTAGAAAAGATACGCAAGTCTATTGCGTCTGAAACAATGATTATCCCCCAAGGTGAGCTTCGCGTAACAATTACTGGCGGCGCGAAAATTTTAATAGACAACGATGTCAAGAAAGTGCTGGCAGAATGCGATAAAAATTTATACGAAGGCAAACGAGTCGGAAAAAATAAGATTGTGTTTAATATGTAGGTTTTGTCATTGAACAAGCCTTAGATTTGTGTTACATTTTTCGTTACATATAGGAAAGTAGGTGTATTTAATGCATTGCAATTGTAAAAATAGCGTTGTTCAATTTGCCGACCCGTCAATTGACCCCACGTTATTAGAGCCGTGTTTTGAAAAATACGCAAAAGTGGACGGCAGCTTAATTCCTGTCCTTCAAACCGCGCAGGATTTATATGGATATCTTCCCATGGACTTGTTGGCATACATAGCCAAGCGCATGGGCGTTAAGCCTGCAAAGGTATTGGGCGTTGTTACATTTTATACGCAGTTTCGTACAAAGCCTGTGGGCAAACATTTGATTTTGCTTTGTCAGGGTACGGCTTGCCATGTGAATGGTTCCGGTAAAATTGAAGAGGTCATCCGCGAATGTATTGGTGTAAACGAAGGTGAAATTTCTGAGGACGGACTATTCACATACAACAATGTGGCATGTCTTGGCTGTTGCAGTCTTTCGCCAGCCATGATGATTGGCGAAAAGACATATGGTGTACTGGATAAAAACAAAACCGTTAAAATTCTTGAAGAAATAAGAAAGGCGGCGGCGCAATGAAGGTTTTAGTCGGCAGAGGAAGTTGCGGCAATGCCGCAGGGGCTTCTGAAATATTTGAAAAATTAAAAAAACACCTTGGTGAGCGTGTGCAAACTACAGGATGCATTGGCATGTGCTATCTTGAACCCATCGTGGATGTGGTCGGCGACAACGGCAAAAAGAAAACATATGTGAAAGTCACGCCAGAAGTCGTCGATGAAATTTTAAAATCTACTGCCATGATGGAAAACAATGCCGCGCAAAATGAAATTCAAGCAGAAGATATTGAAGCTTTACATTCCCAAAGTAGAATTGCGTTGCGCAATTGCGGCATTATCAACCCTGAAAACATAGAAGAATATCTCGACTGCGGTGGTTACGAAGCCGCAAAAAAATGTTTGACGCAGATGACGCCGCAAAAAGTCATTGAAGAAATAAAATTATCTGGGCTTGCTGGGCGCGGTGGGGCTGGTTTTCCTACATGGTTCAAATGGAATGCTGCCCGTGAGTCTGTTGGCGATAAAAAATACATGATTTGCAATGCCGACGAAGGCGACCCTGGTGCGTTTATGGACAGGGCAATCATTGAAGGCGACCCCCATACAATCATTGAAGGGATGCTTATTGGCGCATACGCCATTGGCTCGGATGAAGGCATTGTTTATGTGCGGGCAGAATATCCCCTTGCCATTCAGCGGCTGGAAATGGCAATGAAGCAAGCCCGCGCACGCGGCATTTTAGGCGACAATATTTTTGGCAGTGGTTTTTCTTTTGATATGCGCATAAAAGCTGGTGCGGGCGCGTTTATTTGCGGCGAAGAAACCGCGTTGATTGCGTCGCTGGAGGGCGAACGGGGAATGCCGCGCCTTAAACCGCCGTTCCCCGCGCAAAAGGGCTATTGGCAAAAGCCCAGCAATATTAACAATGTAGAAACATTTGCAAATGTGCCATGGATTATGAAAAACGGTGGTACGGCATTTAGTGCAATGGGAACAGAAAATTCTAAAGGAACTAAGGTTTTTGCGATTACGGGAAAAATAAATAAAGGCGGCCTAGTTGAAGTGCCCATGGGAAAAACCATCAGAGATGTTGTATACAATATTGGTGGCGGTATCGCTGGCGGCAAAAAATTCAAGGCTGTGCAAATGGGAGGGCCGTCTGGTGGCTGCATTCCCGCACATATGGATTCTACTTTAATTGACTATAAATCATTGGCGGCAACGGGCGCAATCATGGGTTCTGGTGGAATGGTTGTCATGGACGATACCACTTGCATGGTTGATATTGCGCGGTTTTTTCTAAAATTTACGCGCCAGGAAAGCTGTGGAAAATGTACCCACTGTCGCATAGGTACGACTAAAATGTTGGAAATTTTAGAAAGAATTTGTAATGGCCATGGTAGGGAAGGGGATATTGAGCTATTAGAAAACCTGTCGGTAGATATTCGCGACGGTTCTTTGTGTGCGCTTGGTCAAACCGCGCCAAATCCAGTCATTACTACAATAAGATATTTCCGAAACGAGTATGAAGACCATATAAACAATAAAAAATGTACTGCCCACCAATGTAAGCCACTGCTAAAGTACAAAATAGACGAGGCGAAGTGTATTGGCTGTACACTATGTTTGCGCAAATGTCCAAGCGGCGCAATTACAGGCGAAACTAAAAAGCCACATGCAATAAATATGGAAAAATGTACAAAATGCGATATGTGCAAAGATGTTTGCAAATTTGATGCCGTGTTGGTGGACTAGGAGGTTATGATGAGTAAATTGAGGTTAAACATCAATGGCCAAGAAGTCACTGGTTTTCAAGGCCAAACGATTTTAGATATTGCGCGTGAAAACGGAATTAAAATACCCACATTATGCCATGACGAGCGTGTTGAATTGTATGCGTCATGCGGCATTTGCACCGTGGAAGTGGAGGGAAACCCACGGCTTTTGCGTGCATGTTCGACAATGGCGGTGGATGGCATGATTGTGCATACAGAAACAGAGCGGGTGCGTCGCAACCGTCAAACCGCGCTGGAGTTAATTTTAAGCAATCACGTCGGCGACTGCCGCCCGCCCTGTGTGCTTGAATGCCCCGCGCAAACAGATTGCCAAGGTTATGTCGGTCTTGTGGCAAACGGCGAATATAGCGAAGCGTTAAAACTTGTCAAAGATAAAATTCCGTTGCCGTCGTCCATTGGGCGGGTCTGTCCGCATCCTTGCGAAAACGCTTGCCGCCGCGAACTGGTTGAAGAGCCTATTGCTATCGCGGCAATTAAGCAGTTTTTGGGTGACTATGATTTGGCGCAGGATGCGTTATTTACCCATGACATCGCCCCATCAACAGGTAAGCATGTTGTAATCATTGGTGGTGGCCCCGGTGGGCTAAGTGCCGCGTATTTCCTCCGTCGGATGGGGCATACCGTAGATATCTATGATGCCATGCCTGAAATGGGCGGCATGTTGCGTTATGGCATTCCTGAATATCGCTTACCCAAAAAAGTACTGGATGCAGAAATTTCTGCCATTGAAAAAATGGGCGTTGGCATGTGGAACAACTCTAAAATAGGAAAAGACCTGACGTTGGATTATTTGCGAAGCATAAGCGATGCTGTTATTGTTGCCATTGGCGCGTGGCAAAGTGCGCCTTTGCGCTGCCCTGGAGAAGACCTTGAGGGGGTCATTGGTGGGATAGACTTTCTGCGTGATGTTGCCTTAGCCAAGCCTATGTTTACAGGGCGCAAAGTGGCTATTGTCGGCGGCGGAAACACAGCAATGGATGCTTGCCGTACAGCGGTGCGCCTTGGCGCGTCGGAAGTGTATAATATATACCGCCGTACACGAAACGAAATGCCTGCCGAAGCGATTGAAATAGATGAAGCCGAAGAAGAAGGTGTCATTTTCAAAAGCTTAACCAATCCAATAGAGGTAGTTGGAGAAAATGGAAAAGTAAAAGCCGTGCGTCTGCAAGTGATGGAACTTGGCGAACCCGATGCATCTGGCCGCCGTGCGCCTGTTGCAGTAGAAGGTAAGGAAGAAACTCTTGATGTAGATACGGTGATTGTGGCAATCGGACAAAAAACTGAGGCCAGCGGTTTTGAACAATTGACCCAAACCAGGTGGAATACGCTGGTTGCCGATGAAACCACTTTTTTAACAGGTGTGGATGGTGTTTTTGCGATAGGTGATGCAACCAACGATGGTGCAGATATTGCGATAACCGCCATTGGCGAAGCAAAAAAAGCGGCTGCAATGGTAGATAAATTTTTGAATGGCGAAGTATTAACAACCAATCCGCAATTTTTAGTAAAATCTGAAAAACTAGCGGAAGACTTTGCCGATATTCCAGCAGCACCACGTGCAAAAATTGCACATAGAAGCCCAGTCGAACGCCGCAATGACTTTTTGTCAGTCAACAAGCCTTTATGCGAAAATACTATGAAAACGGAGGCTGCGCGCTGTTTAGAATGCGGTTGTTATGATTATTTTGAGTGTAAGCTACTGGAATACGCTAATGAATATGATGTGAAACCTGATAAGTACGGGCAAAAAGAAATTCAGCATGGTTTGCCAAAAAAAGAAAGCCACCCCTATATAAAATTTGATGACGACAAATGTATTCTATGCGGTTTATGCGTACGCATTTGTGATGAAGTGGTTGGCGCAACGGCACTTGGGCTGGTTGAACGCGGTGTAGATACGGTGGTTCGTCCTGCATTAATGAATCCGCTGATTGAAACAGACTGTATTTCATGCGGTATGTGCGCTACGGTTTGCCCAACAGGCACGATTACCGAGCGTCTGATGATTGCAAAGCAAGTGCCGCTGAAAGAAGACGCAACACAAACGGTTTGCGGCGGCTGTTCAGTCGGTTGCCAGTCGCGGTTAATGACTAGCGGCAACCTGATAACGCGCAACTTACCAGCAGATGAAAACGCATTGCTTTGCGCTGGCGGACGCTTTGGCTTTGGCAGGATTACTGAAAATCCAAGACTAACCACGCCATTAGTGAATGGTCAAGAAACCACATACGAAGAAGCCATTGTATTTGCCAACAAAAAACTGCATGGTATTCAAACGCAATATGGTGCAGACAGTATCGCTGTGTCAATTTCTGGGCGGTATACCAACGAAGAAGCGGCGAAAATCATTCACTATGCACAAAATGTTTTGAAAACACCGCATATATTTAGCTTTGAAAATAAGCGCAGCGGTTTGGAAGAAATTTTAGGTGTGGATGCATCCACTGCGACATTTGAAGAAATGGAAAACACTGAATTAATTGTTGCTGTTTCCCCCAAAAGCATGATTGAAAACCATGCGGTGGTGGCCATGCGCATCAGGCGGGCTGTAAACAACGGTGCAAAATTGTTGCTAATTTCTACGGAAGACAGCTTGCTTGATAATATCGCTGCATTGCGTGTAGGTTCTATACATTCTGGCCGTGCCGATGAAATGATTAAAAACGCCCGCAAGGTCGTGTTTGTTTTCGAGAAAAATGCGGTAAGTACCCAAGATGCAGCCGCCATTGCAAATATTGCAGCCGCTCACGGGCATCAAGATTCTCCGCGCAATGGAATCATTCAATTACTGCCCCGCGCCAATTCGCAAGGTATTATTAACTTGGGTGTAAAGCCTGGTGAAGCGTATGCTGAAGCCATTGCAAATGGTAAAATTCGTGGGTTGTTCATCTTTGGCGAGGGCGCACCTGATGTAGACTTGGAAAAACTGGACGTCCTGTGTGTGCAGGATATTCATTTGACCGATATCGTAAAAAAAGCGCAGGTTGTATTCCCTGCGTCTCATTTTGCAGAATCAAGCGGTACTTACACCAGTGCCGATGGTAAAGTGCAGACGTTAAATCAAGCGGTTAAATGCCAAATTCGCTGGGATAATTTGCAGCTTTTGAATGCGCTGTCTTGTTGAGTGATGAATACCCTTCATAGGGTTTGGTTTTATCACGAAAATAAGCCTTTCGGTTGGCTGATTGCCAATCGTCAGGCTTATTTTAATTTCACACTTCTTTGGCTTCATCAGTGGAAAGACCTGTCATTTCAACTATATCAGCAATAGACATTCCTTTGGTCTTCATATTCCTAGCAATTTGTTTTTTATCTTCTTTACGTTTCCGCGCAGCTGCTTCTAAATCTTCTTTACGTTTCCGCGCGGCTACTTCTAAATCCTCTTTGTGCTTTCGTTCTGCTTCCGCTAATCTAGGCTCGTATTCATCACGGACTTCTTGGCGACCTTCCTGCCGCGCCCAAGCCAACATACCCTCTTCACGCAATGCCTCATCAAACCACATAGCGTACTCTCTCCGAGTTTCGGGGTCAGCGGAAACAGTCTCATACCGATCATTAAACTGTTGAAAACCTACATCCCTTTCAGCAAATGCCTGTAATTCAGGCGTCATCGAAACCACCTCCCGGACGGTCTTATTTTCAAGATGAGCAGTGTATAGTGTGTAACACCAGCAGTACAAATCATCATCAAAATTTGCATCCATTTCCAAAAGCCTTGGAAGTTGGATATTATAGCCGCCGAAGTTTGGAATCGCTACTTCGTGCGGCGACTTCGTATACATAACCTTGAATGGCTGAACCATGTCTGTATTCGACTTCCGCAGAACATAGCCTAAAAGATTGATATAAATCACCTTTGGCATCTTGGTTGCCATCTGTGCCGAAGTGTCACCCTTTGACGAGTTTTCCGTAAATAAATGAGATGCGGAGAACAGGTCTCGTACCATTATATACATGTCTGGCGAAATCTGAACTTCATATCGAACAAATTCATTTGCGTCGGTTTCAGTATCAACGTCCACCCTACAACCACGGCGTGTTGGCGAAGAATGTGTACGTTGTGGTGTAACACTAATTATTTTTCCAATAAGCGCAGGTTCTTTTTCTGCTTTTAGCGTTGCATTTATAAGGCTTTCGCTTGCAAGCCCGGCGACTTCAACGTTGGCGAATATTGCACCCGCAACAGGGTCAGACAGTGGCGATAATACTAAATTGGGGTCATTTGGGTCAGTTGCTTTCACGCATATCCACTCCTTGCCCTTATTATACTATGGAAAGCATCGCTGCTCAATAAATTTCAGTAGAGTAATGAGGTGCGGCAGAAAAGAGTAAATTAATGTGCGAAAAACCGCAAATAAATTTGTATTATGCTGGTTGATGTGATATATTAAAGTCCAAGGTCGAAACGAAAGGCAAAATTCCACCCAAGCTTTGATTAACAAAAAAATAGAACCGCGGAATCGGAGAAGTGCCTCGAAACACTTCGCCGACGCCCATAGAGATGTACTAGCATCACCTATGGACACAGGATTTTCACCTGCCACCGCAGCAGACAAAGTATACATCATTTTTACTTTCCATTCAAGACACGCTGTTGCCTCCGTGACAGTTTGTGCATCTTGTTTGAGTACAAGTAGATGCTGTCATACTCATGTTTGCATTAAGGAAACAGTGTTGTACATTCTGTATTCACGCTAATATGTAAGCATTTTGATACATAGAAAGCGCATAGGTCGATGATGTGTTGTTTGCAGCC
>Ga0131853_10000099_pt1 | contig 129784 bp, 112 predicted proteins | sample TergutLab28metaG_FD_92764 | JGI IMG/M metagenome (GOLD analysis project Ga0131853, IMG submission 92764) | Labiotermes labralis P1 segment gut microbial communities from Petit-Saut dam, French Guiana - Lab288 P1 (version 2) (version 2) | ecosystem: Host-associated > Arthropoda: Insects >...
GGGTAAGTAATGGAGGGATTTATTTTACTCGGCGGCGGAACATTCGCAGGTGGTCTTATAGTTGGCATTTGCGCAATTATTGCAGACAAAAAAATAAAACAGAGAGAAGCAGCAAAGTTAGCGGCTTAACATTCAACAAGCGGGGGGAATATCTTTCCCTCGCTTTTCAATAAACAAACAGAAAACAATTTGAGATAAATAGACTTCAACAGGAAAAATTAACGAGCAAACGCTCTCACATCCCCAACTTCTTCATCTGTCCTTGCATTGCGCCGAATTTTCCGCCTTTGCCCATTTTTCCCATCTGTTTCATCATTGTTTTCATTTGGTCGAATTGTTTGAGCAGTTTGTTCACTTCTTGCACGTTTCTTCCGCTTCCTTTGGCAATTCTTAAACGCCGACTTCCGTTTATTATGTCGGGATTTACGCGTTCTTTCATCGTCATCGAAAGAATAATCGCCTCAATGTGCTTAAACTGTTTGGGGTCTATGTTTATGTTTGACAGTTGCTTGCCGATTCCGGGAAGCATTCCGAGAATATCTTTTATTGAGCCCATTTTTTGAATTTGGCGCAGTTGGTCTAAAAAATCTTGCAAAGTAAACTGATTTTTGCGGAATTTTCGTTCCAAATCCGCCGCGCTTTCCAAGTCCACTACTGACTGCGCTTTTTCGACAAGCGATACAATATCGCCCATTCCCAAAATTCGTGAGGCAAGACGGTCGGGGTAAAAAAGTTCGAGCGCGTCGGGCTTTTCGCCGACACCGATATAGCAAATCGGAACGCCAATAATGCTGAAAACCGACAAAGCCGCGCCGCCGCGTGCGTCGCCGTCCATTTTCGACAGAATTATTCCAGTGCAATCCACTTGTTTGTGAAATTCATTTGCAACGTTTACGGCTTCTTGTCCGGTCATTGCGTCGGCGACAAAAAATACTTCTACGGGCTTTACAATGTCTTTCACCTGCCTGAGTTCGTCCATCATATCTTCGTCGATTTGCAAGCGACCCGCAGTATCGACAATGACTATGGAATTGCCGTTTTTGTCCGCCTGAATAAGCGCGTTTTTCGCAATAGTCTGCGCCGAAACGCCTCTTTCGCTGTAAACGGGAATGTTCAGCGATTTTCCCAAGGTTTCCAACTGGTCAATAGCGGCGGGACGGTGAATATCGCAGGCGACCAATAGGGGAGTGTGCCCCGTTTTTCGGAAGTGCAGAGCCAATTTTGCGGAGTGCGTGGTTTTTCCCGAGCCCTGAAGCCCCGCCATAAGAATTACGTTGGTTTTATTTTGTTGCAAAACAATTTTTCGCGCGGCGCCGCCCAAAATAGCGGTCAATTCGTCGTTTACGATTTTTATGAACATCTGCCCCGGATTAACGCCCGAAACAACGTCCGCTCCGAGCGCTTTTTCTTTTACTTTTGCGGTAAAGTCCTTAACGACCTTAAAATTAACGTCGGCTTCAAGGAGGGCGCGCTTAACTTCGCGCATCGCCTCGCTTATATTTTCCTCGGTAATTCGCGCCGACCCACGAATACCTTTAACGATTTCTTCCAGTTTATTACTTAAATCTTCAAACATAGCAACGATTGCCGCCCTTTTTTTGTTTTTTGGTTATTAAAATTGTCCTCAAAATACTAAATTCCCCACACAGGAACGTAAATTTTCGATAAAAAACACTTTTTTCCATTGCTTTTAGACTTTGCAATATAGTATATTGAGTAAAACTTACAGGAGCACTGAGTAAAATTTGCAGGTGCACTGAGTAAAATTTACAAGTTTGGGAGGGTGAAAATGAGCGAAAATACGAGATACTTGCTTAAGCAGGTTTTAAGCAGAATAGAAGAAAAAAGACATCTTATTCAGGTGATTGTCGGTCCGAGGCAGGTTGGAAAAACTACTTTGTGCAAACAGGTTTTGGCTTTGTGCAAAGGTGTTTCGCAGTATCACACGGCGGATTCCGTCGCCAATACTAACGGCGAATGGATAGACGGCATTTGGGAAGCGCTTCGTAAAACTATGAAGTTAAATCAAGCGAACGAGGCGCTTTTGATTATTGACGAAATCCAAAAAATAGACAATTGGAGCGAATTTGTAAAAAAGAATTGGGATAACGACAGTTTCAATAATATTAACATAAAAGTTATAATTTTAGGCTCTTCAAGAGTGCTTATTAAACAAGGGTTGTCGGAATCGCTTTTGGGGCGTTTTGAGCTGAATGTCTTGGGGCATTGGTCGTATTCGGAAATGCGCGACACCTTTGGTTTTACTCCCGAACAATACGCTTATTTCGGCGCTTATCCGGGGGCGATTAAACTTATAGGCAACGAAAAAAGATTTAAGGAGTACATTCGCGATTCTATAATAGAGTCGGTTGTAAGCAAAGATATATTGCAGTTAACTAAAGTAAATAAACCCGCTCTGCTTCGGCAATTAGCAAACATCGGAATTTCTTACAGTTCTCAGATAATTTCGTATAATAAACTTTTAAGCGGCGTAAACGATGTCGGAAATACGACTACTCTTTCGCATTATATTCAGCTTTTGGATGAAGCGGGAATTGTTTGTGGTCTGCAAAAATACACGCAGAAAGATATAATTCAAAAAAGCTCAATTCCGAAATTTCAAGTGCATAACCAATCTTTGCTTTGTTGCCTTACTTCGCTGACGTATCCGAAAGTCATTGTGGATTACGCTTTGTGGGGAAGATTTGTGGAAAGCGCGGTCGGAACGCATTTGATAGCGGAAAAATCGCGGCTGAACGGCGGAAAAATCCGATATTGGCGCGAAACGGAGGGGCGGCATACTTACGAAGTCGATTTCGTTTTTGAGTATAATGGAAAAGTGCTCGGGATAGAAGTAAAAAGCGGTAGCGGAAAAATAAAAAATTTCAGTAATTTCGCCAAATTCAAAGAGCATTTTCCCGAAGCAATGACTTTGGTTGTCGGCGCGGACGGGATTCCGTGGCAAGAATTTATTGCGGGGAAAATTGAGCATTTGTTTTGAGTAAAAACTCCGTTTTTTTCACTCCATATCAACACAACAAAGCAAATCTCCTCCAAGCTTCAAGAATTTCGCGTTTAAATACCCTCCTCCTCCGCCGACAATAAACCGCTTGAAATCGAACATATAGGGGAAGAAGTTCACGTGTAAATCTACGGTGTATTTGTATTCTCTTTGTTGCGGAACTACTACGATAAGTCGCTTTTTTGTAATTCTTATCAATTCCTCAAGCGCTTTTTGCGGGTCGCGAATATGCTCCAGAGTGTGGGTGCATAAAACTATGTCGAAATGTTTGTCGGGGTGCTGTAAATTTGTTATGTCGGTTGCCAAGACCTCGATTTTGTCGTCGATTTTTCGTGGAGCAATGTCGCCGCCGCCGCATTTTATGTTTGGGTATTTCTTTGCGATTAGTTTCAGCAAATATCCGTTTCCGCAGGAGGCGTCAAAGCACGTGAAATTGCCTTTTAGAAGTCCGCTTACAAGATTATCTGTAATCCAGTTAAGGGATTTTGTATGCAGGTCGGATTTTCTTGTGTTTACGGGGACATTCATAATTTGTTGATAACAAAGCGAAAGCTCTTCGTCGCTCATAAACGGGAATTTTTCCTTGAAATCAAGCAGAATTTCGGTCTGCTTTCCGTAGGCGGCGTACATTAAAGGGTACATGAAAAATTTGTTATCCCGCAAAATCGGCGGAACTATGTTGTCGAGCGCCCAATTTATTGCAGAAGTTATGTTTTTGCTTGGAAACAGTTTCATCTTTTACCAATCTCTTTCTTCTAAAATTTTGTATAATTCGTCGTTGTTTTTCGCGTTTATGAATTTTTCACGAACTTCGGGCTTCGATAAAACCTTGCTCATTTCGGCTAAAAACTGCAAGTGCGGCGCGCAATCTTTGGTCGGCGATAAAATTACCACCACAATATAAACGGGCTTTTTGTCGATTGCGCCAAATTCAATTCCCTTATGCGAAATGCCTATTGCGGCGCAGATTGTTTCTACCGCGTCCGTTCTTGCGTGAGGGAAAGCAACGCCTTCGCCAAGCCCCGTGGACATTGATTTTTCGCGCTCGATAACCGCGTCGAAAACGTCTTGCCTGCTTGCGAATTTGCCGTTTATTTGCATTATGTCGGTTAATTCGCGTATGGCGGCGTTCTTTTCATTGTTAATCAGCGGGACAGCCATACAATTTTTGCACAAATACTTCATAAAATCAAAATTTGTTTCGTTGTCTTCGTCGTCTTCGCGAATTATTTGGTTTATGCTGTCGGGCTTCATAACCTCGACGATTGAAGACAGCGATTGATTCAACTCGATAATCGTTTCGTATATTATTGTGTTTGCGTAAGAAATGTCTCCTTGGTCGGCAAGGACTTCTATGTGGTGGTTTGTCACTCTGAAGAGAAATAAATTATCCCGCATTTTCATAACATATTCTTTAATATGCTCTTTGTCTGGATACTCTTCTATTGTTTTTGTCCGCACATAAAAACCTTCTTCTTCGCAGTGCTTTACGACTTTGGAAATTATTAAGTCCACAATTCCGTTGTTCGGGAAAGAATACAGTTTTCTGCTGCAGGTAGATTCGTCAATATCGGGGTCGTCGGGCTCTATTTTTAGTTTTTTCATTAGCTCTTTCACGCTTGTTCCCTGCACCAAAAGCGAAAACAGGATGTAGGAAAAAGTCAATTGCACTATAATATCGCGAAGCGGATAATCGAGAGGAATTGTAAGAACAAGCGCCGCGGGAAACGCGCCTCTGAGCGCTCCCCAGGTAAAAATCAGCGAATAACTGTGCGGAATACGCAATTCGGGACGTCTTTTTCGCACAAAGAAATTATACGGTACAAAACAAGTCATAACGCTCAGATATCTTGCGAAAATCAGGATTGCTATTGAGACGGGAACTGCGATTGCCGCCTGAGCGGAAAATTGGCTTTCAATAAAAATATTCGCCTGCGTTATGCCCATAAGCAAGAATATGAAACTGTTCGCGATAAACGTAAAAAATTCCCAAAATGTTTCGACCTGTTCGCGGTTTCTTCTTCTTATAACATCCTCGGCTTTCAGCGAAAACACAACGCCCGCGCTTAACGCCGCCATAACTCCCGAAAGATGAAGCGTTTCCGCGCCTATAAAAGACGAATACGCCATAATTATGCTCAAAATAATCTGATATTCCCGTCCGTCTTTATCCATTTTGCAAAAGAAAGCGCCTACAAATCCTACTACAATGCCGACGGCTGTTCCGCCAAATAAAATCTTTATCATACGCAAAATTTCGGTCGGAATGCTCAACGTTATATCGGGCGTGTGGTAAGTGAGAGCCAAAACTATGCTGAAAAGAACGATAACGGTAGAGTCGTTCGACATCGATTCGCCTTCTATAATAGCTCGCAGCCGCTTGGGGGCGCCGACTTCGTTAAAAAGCGCAAGAATTGCAACGGGGTCCACCGCAGAAATTATTATTCCGAACAAGAGCATTGCGCCGAAATAAAAACCCATGGTCCAGCTTAAAAGCCCGCCGATAACAAAAGCCGAAACCAAAACTCCTACAACCAATAAAAGGGCTATCGGTACCATATTCTTGAAAAGCACCTTGCTGTTTACGTTCAGCGCGGCGTCAAAAATCAATATCGGAAGAATAAGATACAAAACCACGTCGTAAGATAGGCGTATGCCCACATAATTCAGTTGTCCCTGATAAACGTTTGCAATAACGCCGACTATAAGCCCGACTATTACAAGCCCTATGGAATAAGAGAATTTCAATTTTTTAAGGACGACCCAAGAGAGAGACGCAATTGTTATTAGCGACAAAATTATCAAAATGCCGTCGAGTAAAGAGGGCGATTCCAGATTTTCCTCCGTTTTATGCGATTATTTGAAGTAATCCTAAGGTAAAATATTATAATGTTAAGACAAGTTGCGACAAAAAACGCAACCTTTGACGAAAAAATAGTATATTTGCTCTAAAAAAAGAAAGGACTTGTATATTTTATGGAAAAGTATTTGCAGGAAAAGTATGACGAATGTTTTGACGCGCAGTTCCATTATTGGCATGACAAGGCGCAGGAAAATCCCGTAAAAACGCTCAAAGAAATTGAAGCGGAACTCAGAGTGCTTTACGTTCGCCTCGAAAATGATCAAGAGGGCAGAGGGCAGGTTGCCGAGACGGGAATCATGGGAACGGTTGCGGGAATGGAAGCTGTCCGCGCCGAGTGTTTGCATTTAGTCGGCGGCGTTAAGTAGGAGCGCTTAGTGCGAAAACTTTTGTTGCTTGCGTTTGTCGGCGTTTTTTTAGGGGGATGCCTTTTTATTCCCCAAGAGGCGGAAGAACCCGGCGGCGTATTTTTTGTTGACCATCTTAATTTAAGCCAAATTCTTTGGGGAACAGGCGAGCAATTTTCGTTTAACGAATACAGCGACTTGTTTAGAGTAAGCAATAATTTATTTATAGATGCAGAGCTAAACTCGTTTTCTACTCAAATGTTTGTCGCGCGTCTCAGAACAATGAACAGAGAAGCGGGCGATGCAACAGAATATCGCTGGGAAGCGTCGGGTAGCGAGCCGATATTTACGGACAGACCTACAACGCTGAACGTACGCACGTTTACAATAAGTTCGCCAAATTCCGCGCACGTAGAAACGGGCAGGGTCAGAATTACCGTGGAGCGCACGGATTTCAGGTGGCAAATAACAGAATGGAGGGAGTTAGATGAGATTTCTTTTTTCCATCCTACTCTTGGCGGCAGTTTCGGTAATTAACGCCTGCTTTAATCCGTTTTTTCCGCAGACGACGCCTCCGCCGATTGTGCCGAGTTCGCCCGAGCGTACAATTCAACTTTTGCGTGAAGCATACGAACAAAAGGACATCGACGCCTTTGTGCGATTGATTTATTCTACCGCTCAATATGCGTCATACACTCAGTTTGCGGGACATACGGCAAGTTTGGTCAATTTCGGCACGCTTCCTTTAGTGCAAATTGACAGTATTTTTATGCCGAGCAGTTTTTTGCCGCCGAGTAATTTTTTGCCGTCTAATCTGTGGTTTCACGAGTTAAGCTGGACGGATGAAGACAGAATTCACAGAAATATGTTCAGGTTGGCGGATGAAATAGTGTTTCTGTCGCCGTTTGTGGTGAGAGATATGCTTTTTGAGGTGGAAGGGACAGACACGCTTTCGGCTTTGGTGAGAACAAGTTCGTCGCAAATCAGAATAAGAATGCGCGGCGAAGAATATATTATAGATATAAACGGACAGGTTTTCGCTATGAGAAAAGCAAACGCAATTTGGAAAATCTGGAAATGGGTAGAACTAAACTGAGGAGCAAAATTGATACAGGGAATTTCTTACACTCGAATAACGCTTGCGCTTGATATTGTCAAAAAACTTACGCAAGGTCAATTCGCAGGCTACCACGAACTCGGCATAATAAAACATCAGATTGACTTGGGCGATACCATAACCATAGAAAAGTGCGACGAGATGAAAATCTTCTGCGATAATCCGCAAGTCCCGTGCGACGAAAATAATATTTGCTGGCAAGCGGCAATCTTGCTTAAAAAAGAGTTCGGAATAAAGCAGAACGCGTCTATTCATATAGACAAAAAAATTCCTGTTCAGGGCGGGCTTGCAGGCGGAAGCGCAAACGCTGCCGAAACGCTTAAGCTTTTGTTTAAAATGTGGGAGATTGATGTTGAAATCGAGCGGAAAATCGAACTTTCGCGAAAGCTCGGAATGGACGTTCCTTTCTACTTTTACGGAGGAACAGCGTTTGACAGCGAGGCGGGCGCACGTTTGTATCCGATAGAAAACATCTGCGAAAAACTTCATTTTTTACTTGTAGTTCCGCAGTTCGGAGTCTCTACTCAAGAGGCATATTCGAGGATTGATTACACAAAAATCGGAAAAAATATAAATAAAACCTCGGAGTTAAAATTTGCGCTGAAAACAGGAAAAATGCAAAAAATCGCAGAAAATGTCCATAATGATTTTGAGCAAAGTGTATTTTTGTCGCACCCAAATTTGGCTGATATAAAAAAACAGCTTTTGGATTATGGTGCAAGCGCGGCGGTTATGTCAGGGTCGGGTTCTACTGTAATAGGTATTTTTGACGACATTGATACAACCGAAAACGCAGGCGCCGAATTTGAGAATGCGGTGTTGGCGAGTTCTCTTGTTTAGGAGAAAAGAGTAAAAAAACAGGACTGTTAAAAAAAAACAGGCAAATTTTGGAGAGTGTGTATATATTATGTTTGTTGTGTAGTAAGTTTGTCGAAAAAATATGCAACAACAAATAATTTGAAGGTGTGAAATAAAAATGAGGAGTTTGCTATACTATGAAAAATGTTAGGTTTTTGGGATTTTGTGCGGCACTTTTGGTGCTTGCTTTTTCTGCGACTGATATTTACGCGCAACGCGACAGAGAAGCAGAAAGAAGAGAGAGAGAGCGTCAGGAGCTTCAGCGGAGGCTTGAGCAAATGCAGAGAGACCGCGCTCGCGAGGAAGCAAGAATTGAGCAGGCGGTAGGTCCCATTGCGGGAACCGAGCAGACAATCGCTCAGTGGCAGGACTTTTATGACAGAAGTTGCGTCGGTGAGAACGCAAGAGGCGGTCGTCAGCGTTGTGCGGACGCGCTTTATTCTGTTGCGGAAGGTCTTTACAGGGATGAGAGAGACGGATTTATCAGGGCGCAAGGTCAATATGAAATTGATTTTGCTCGTTGGGAAAGAGCGCGTGTAGGACCGAGACCTGTAATGCCCAGACCTAATTATGAAAGGTCGCTTCGTACGTTTCAGACTGTAGCGGAAAGATATAACGGTACCAACAGAGCGCCTATGGCTTGGCTTGAAATCGGCGGCATATATATGATTGACGGAGACCTTACAAGAGCAAGAGCGGCGTTTGAGCAACTTGTCAGAAGGTATCCGAATGACCGTCGTGCTTCGGCGGCGCATTTCAGAATTGCAGAAATTTGTTTCGGCGACCTTCGCGACTTTAACTGTGCACTCAATCACCTTAATCAGATAAATCCCGAACACATTACGCCCGACATACGCGAGATGGCGCATTTCAGACGTGCGGAAATACATCATAACCGCGGCGACTTGGACGAAGCGGTTAATCTTTACGGCGAATACGTGGACAGATGTGCGCGCAGAGAGTTTCCCCGTTGCGAACTTCGCTCGGAAGCAATTGAAAATATGGCTATAGCGTTTTCCGATATGGCAAACGGCGCGGATGCGGCAATCGCTTATTTTGCAAGAGTGGGAGCGCGTCCTTTTGAAGATACAATTCTGTTCAGAATAGGTATGAGAAACTTTGACCACGGACAATTTGAACAGTCAATCGTAGCGCTTAACAGAGCGATAGAGCGTTTCCCGAACTTTGCGGAGGCTCCGAGAGCGCAAATGAACATAGTGAGCGCTCATCTTATTCGTACTCGTCCCGTTGACGCAAACAATGCGCGCGAAAGATTGGTTGAACGTTTCAGCCCCGGCACTCCTTGGGCTCAGGCAAACAGAGGAAATTCGGTCGCTTTGGCGGTTGCTCAGGATATGGTAAAACAGTCGTTGGGCTCCATTGCGGTTTATCATCACGCCCTTGCTCAACAAGCGACAGATCCGCAAGTTGCAAGAGGACACTATGAAAAAGCGATTGTTGCCTACGAAAGAGTTATACGCGACTTCCCGCAAGATTTGTGGATGGTTTACGAATTTAACTTTAACCTTGCAGAAGCGCTTATGGCGGTCGGACGTTTTGAAGACGCGGCTGTAAGATACAATTTGGTCGCGTTTGCAAACTTGGCGTCATTCCCTGTTTTCAGAGCGGACATTGACACTATCGGTATGAGCGCGGCGGAAATCGAAAGAATGAGAACTGAAGGTGCGGCTCGCACATCTCCGATAAATATTTCTCAGGGAGACGCAGGTTGGGGCGCGGTTGTTGCGCTTGACACTTTACGCAGAGTGCAGATTGCACAGGGAAGTTTGAACGAACAGCAAGCGTATGCGCTTCCGATAACAAGAAGATTGCTTACTACAATAAGCGAATTCCAACAAAGGTTCCCGCAGGACGCAAAGGCGGCAGAAGCGCTTTATGCGGCGGCAAGCATTCACTTCGACGGCTCGAATTACGTGGAAGCGATTTCAATGTCGCATAGAATTCTTGCGGCTTACGGTGCGGCAGATACGGCAATGTGGAGACAGGCGACCAAGCTTGCGGCTGACTCTTACGCCCGAAACGAACAATTTGACGAAGCGGTTGCAAAATACGATGCTCTTATAGCTCGAACCCGAAACAACCCGGAGCTTCTGCAAACATACGTGGATTTGTCGGCGGCGGCAATTTTCCAAAAAGCAACTCGTATGAGAGAACGCAGGCAAATTGCGCAATCGGCGGCGGAATTCCAGACAATAGTGGTAAGATACCCTGCTTCTACAGTTGCGCCTCTCGGTTGGTTTGAGGCGGCGGTAACTTTTGAAGGCGCGGATTCTGCGGCTCAGGCGGCGCGGATTTTCAGAGAATTTCCGACAAGGTTCCCAAGACACGAACTTGTTCAGAGAGCATTTGTTCGTTCGGGTGAAAACTTTGCAAAAGCCGAATTGTTTACCGAAGCCGGTGAAATTATGAGATTAGCGGCGCAAACGGTTAATGAGTCCGAGTTCTCCATCGGTGCGCTCGGCGTTGCGGCAGGCTACTTCAGAAGCGCAGGTCAGCTCGAAACCGTGGGAGATATGTATTATCAGATTTTCAGAATGTTCCCGACAGACGCGCAGGCACCTCAGGCGTTGTATAACGCAGGTCTTGCTTACGAAGAAGCGCAAAACTTCAGACGAGCAATCGAGGTTTATACAATTTTGGGAACAAGATACGTAGAAAGCGAATTTGCACCGTCGGGTTATTTCTCAATCGGTCTTGCTTACGAGCAAATGGGCGATTTGGTCAGAATGGCGGAAGCGTTTGTTAGTTATGCACGCAGATTTACATCTAACCGCGACAGCCAAATGAAGGCGTTGAACAGAGCGGGCGGTGCATTCAGAGATTTGGGAAGAATGCCTGAATCGGAAGAGAACTTCCTTTTGGCAACGCAGATATTTGCACGTTTCAGAGAGAGCGACGCGCTTTCAAATGAGGACGGCGCTATAGCATTCTTCAACTTGGCGGAAATTCAGCGTTCAAGATTTGAACAGATGACTTTGACGGGAAGAAATCAGCGTGATGTTGAGGCGGCGGCAAGAAGAAAACAGGAGTCGTTCCAGCAACTTGCGGAAACATATATGAGCGCGGCGGCTTTGGCTATTGCCGAGTGGACTATTCGCTCAATACAGTCGGTTGGTCTCGCTTCTAAAGCGTATGCAGACGCTTTCCGTAATCAGACGCTTTTCGGAAACAACGACGTTCAGATGGGAACACGAATTCAGATATTGAGCGGTGGCGTTCATCAGTTCTACGACGAGGCTATAACGAATTTTGCCCGAGCGGTTCAGTTTGCTCGTGAGGCGGGTATTCAGGCGTCATTTGTGAATGATGCGGAATTGTACTTGTCGCAAATGTGGTTTATGAAAGGTTATGCGTTCCAAGAAGCGGGAACAATGGTGCGTAATACGCCGATGCCCAGAGGCTTGGACGAAGAAGAAGAAATGGCGTTTATCGATATGGTCGAAGAGTTTTACTTGAACTTTGTAAAACAGGCGTTGCCCGTGTTTGTAAACAGTATCGACAATCTTACGGCGCTTTTTGTCGGCAAAAACGAGTGGACGGACAGCATTCAGGGACGTATCGGCATTTTGGCGGCGGAACTTGAACTTGCAGGCTTTTCTTTCGGCGAGATTGCTCAGGCGGAAGTGGATTTGAACGCAGAACGCGCTCAAGCGAGAGCAGACGGTCGATTTGTCGTGATTACAGCGGCTGAACTTGCAAGAAGAGAAGCGCGTAGCGAACACGACCAAGCGATGATGGCTATAAACAGCATAGTTGCAAGCAATATGACTGTCAGCGAAAAATTGTCTTCTTTGGCGTCGCGCAGAACAAATGCGGAAAGAGCTACGGCTCAGGAGGCGGCTCGTATAACGGAACTCAGAAGACAACTTGGATTGAATTAAAAGAGAAAATGGATACAATAAATAAACTAATAACTAACCTTAGGAGGGTTTAAAATGGAATTGTTTTTACAATTTGTGTGGGAAGGGTTCAAACCGGAAAACGGCGGTACTTGGGCTCAGGTGTGGATACTTTTTATGGGACTTTTCGGACTTGGCTTTGTTATCGAAAGAGTGATTTATTTGTGGTTCACTGCAGGTAATACCGAAAAATTTATGGGAGATTTACAGCGTTTTATCAAAGCGGAAAAGTGGGATGAGGCGCTTAAATATACTAAGTCGAAACCCAAAATGCCGCTTGCAAAAGCAGTTTCAATTATTATCCAAAACCGCGATGCAGGTTCAAAGAAAATCCAAAAGGCTATCGACGAGGTTTTCTTGGGCGATGCTCCGAATATCAACAAAAACGTTAACATTATTGCTATGTTCGGTAATACTGCTTCGATGGTTGGTCTTATGGGAACGATTTTCGGTCTTATGATGTCGTTTGACGCGGTGGCGAACGCTCCTGCGGCTCAGCGTGCGACAGAATTGGCGAGAGGTATTTCTATCTCTATGTCAACGACACTTTTCGGTTTGACGTGCGCTATTCCTTTGATTATTGCTCAGGCGATTATTTCATCAAGGTCAGATAAAGTTCTTTCCGAATTGGATGAAAAAACGGCAAAATTAGTAAATCTTATTGAAGCATAAGCGGACCTTTTAAAGAAAGAAGGTGTTTGTCTATGGCAAATAAGATAAGAAAAAGAGTAAGGGATGCAGACGATTTAGATTTGACCATTTTTATGGCTCTAATGGTCTGTCTCATCCCTGTATTGTTGTCTATGGCTGAGTTTGCGAGAATGGCGACTGTTGATATTTCTCTTCCGAGAGGTCGCGGCTCACAAACGGAATCGACACAGTCGGAACAGCCGCAAGAGGAGCCGAACAAGCTCATTCTTACGGTTATGGTTTCGGACTCTGCGATTACCGTAGGCGCAAGAGACGGTTTTGTTCTTCCGTCGATTATATATAGGGAGTTTCACGATTACCGCTCAAGAATTGACGGCTTTGAACTCAGAGACGTGGAATTTAACCCGAGATTATTGGACAGAAGGACCGGGCAATACGCTAATATGCCTATTCACCCGCTTTTGGGAATACCATTTGCGAAACAGGACAGAACGGAAATTCGTTTGATTGCTTATAATGTGGATGATTCCGAAGCAATGAATTTCACAACGCCTGTTATGGGGTACTATTCTATTCCGAGACGTGATGCGGCGGGCAGAGTGGTATATGACGGTAATGACTTACTTGTGCAGGAAAACGGTATGATTATCGAAAACTTGGAAGTCGGTATGCAGGTTTATTCGCTTACCACTCAGTTTTCTACAACCGTTTTGGGAGTCAGAGATGCGTCCGAAGAAGGTGCAACGGAAATTCCGAACAGACGTTTAATCACTATCGAAAATCTTGACGATTTTGAAAAACGCCCTGTGTCGGCTTACGACTTGCTTAAGTCGCTTTTGGTGCAAATTCGTGAGCGGTTTCCCGATGTTGACGACAGAGATGACGTGATAATTGCGGCTGATGACCACATTATCTACGACAAAATAATTCAGGTTATGGACGTTGCAAGGAGTGCAAATCTCACCAATATTTCCATAGCGCGATTTAGAGAACAAGGACAGGACTAAGAAAGGAGGAAAACGATGGCTAGACGTAGTATCAAACCAAAAAAGAAAGTGCCGATGAATATGGCGGCTATGATGGACGTAATGACAGTTTTGTTGTTATTCCTTCTTCAAAGTTTTTCGGCGGATGGTTCTATGTTAACCAACGCGGATAACTTGCAGTTGCCTAACTCAATATCGAACGAAAGACCGGTGGACTTGCCGTTTCAGATAGCGGTTACCGAGGATGCTATTATTGTTGACAACGTTGCGATAGAAGATACCAGAGCGCTTGCGTCAAGAGATTTCTATGAGTTTATGGCGGACACCAATACCGCGCTTGACATAGCTTTGAGAGAAAAAATGTCGCAACAAATAGAATTGGTGAGAATAGGCGCGCTGACTGAGGTGAGGGATGACGTCATTGTTCAGGTCGATAAGAATTTAGGTTTGAACGTGATGTATAAAGTAATGACGGTTTCAGGAAGACAGGGCTTCAGTAGAATGAGGTTCGCGGTAATGATGAGGGAGCAATAATATGGCATATCAAGTAAAATTAAAGAGGATTACCGAAAAAGATATTCTCGACAAAGTTGTTGCTGAAATCGTGAAATCGTCGGGCGCATCCTCGGAAAAAGTAGCAGAGTCGCTTTCTTCGCAGGCGTGGACTTCCATTGGCAGAAATTTTGACAGAGTTCGCGCAAAAGAACTTCGTGCAAATTACGAGGCGTTGGGAGCGAAAGTTCAGTCGATTGACTTGGACGACCTTGACGAGGACGAGGAAGAAGACGAAGGCAGAGTTCGCTCGCAAGACGAATTCGTAAAGATGCTTAACGCGAGAGGCGACATCTTTGAAGTCGAAGACGATTCCAAAAAGACTAAGATTATATTCCCGATACTTTTTGTTCTCGGTATTTTCTTGAGTTGGTATATGGCAGTAATTTTTGAAATAGAAATTGTTGCTGTGGACTTTTACGAAAGACATATCAGAGAGCATACAGTTACAATGGCGGAAGTTGTAAGAGAAGCAATCAGAGAACCTGAACCGGATCCTGAGCCTACTCCTACTCCACAGCGTGAAGAGCAACGTCCGCAACAACGTCAGGGAACTGCCGCGCCTACAGGCGGTGGCGGCGACCCGAGGTCGAGAATTGCTCGTCAGGGCGTTTTGGGAGTATTGTCGGGTGCGGTAGCGACTAACGTTGCGGGTGCTCAAGGTCAAGGCGGTTTTGCCGCGGGTATTGACGCTATTATTTCGGGTGCAGGCGGACTTCAGGCAGGCGGCGGAGGCGGTACAGGTCGTGCAGGTGCAGGCGGTATCGGTTTTGGCGGCGGTATGGGGTCGGGCTTTGGCGGCGGAACGGGCGGTGTTGACGGCTTGGCAGGTCTTATGGGCGGCGGAGGCGGCAATATGCAGTTTGAGCGAAGAGCCGAAGTAAGAGTAAGAGAACCGGCGGCGGCGACAGGAGCAGGACTTACGGGCGGTCGTTCGAGAGCGGAAATTATGCGGGTTGTGCGCCAAAATATGGCTAGCTTGCAACACGCATATAACCAGCGTCTCAGAGATAACCCCGGAATGCAGGGTCGTGTAACGGTAAAATGGGCAATTGACGAATTTGGGAATGTTATTCACGCCCAGTTGGTCAGTTCAACAATTGGTGATGATATTTTTGAGCAAACGGTAGTGAGCCGAATAAGAAGTTGGGTCTTCGGGAGAATAAATATCCCGGGAGACGTGACGGAAGTGGAATACCCGTTTGTATTTACACCGAATTAAAAAAATTTAAGAAGGAGTTTGTTTTAGTATGTTTAAAAAAATTGTAGCAGGGGTAGCGCTTGCAGGAATTGCGTTTGTGGCGTTTGCAACAGATGCAAGAATTGAGACGATGGGCGGTACCGACCGCTTCTTTATGGACGAGATGTCCATCCACAGAAATCCGGCAAATATGGGCTTGTTCGGCAATATTATGTACGGTTCTTATGGAAGTATTACAAGAACCCCAAATCGTGAGTGGGAAAGCGGTATAGATTGGCGTCCCGAACAACCGTTTTTCGGCGGTGCTATTTCTTTCGGACAAAGAGAGGAAGACCAACGTAAGTTTACTATCGGTGCAACATTTAACAGAGTGGATTCCGCTCTTAATCTTGTAGCATTCAATATTAACGAGTTGGGTTTGAGAACTGTCAGAACGGGTACTGTTCCACAGCCACATAACAGAGCTTTGGTTTTTGCAGGAGAAGATATCACAGTTGTTCGTCGCAATCCATTTGGAGCCGGAGCAGATGGTATTTTGTATAGTCCGTCTGATATTGAGTTCCTTGGAAAAGTTGACTTGATGTTTTCTAAAACTCTTCCGAATGGAACTACTGTAGGTTTGGGTACATATATTGCGTTTCAAAACGGTGCGCCGCGCCATTTGATTGCAAACGTGAGTGGTTTTGGAGAAGCCGAACTCAACAAGAGCGACTTAACAAACAGATTTATTAAGGGAAATATCGGTGTGAATACTCCGATAGGAGACGGTGTTGATTTGGATGCGTCAATTGGTATCTCTACCCTTACATTAGAAGGTGCTTTGATAGAAGATGGATCAATACCAAGAGACGTGAACAGATTTCACCGTGTTGCGGATAATGACGTTGGTGTACACGTAGATGTTCGTATGTTTGCTGACCTTCCCGCAATTAACGGTGCGTTTGTGCCGAGCTTGCGTGCGGATATAGTAAACTACGGCGATGATGAGCGTCTTGTAAATTTCAGCGCAGGTGTAGGTCTTAACGTAAACATCGACCGCGGTTTCTTCTGGACAGGTTTTTATGGTTTGTATAACAGCAAATCTCACGCTTTGCTCAGCGGTGAAGTACGTAATGTTGGTCGTGACGGCATAATAGCCGACGGCGATATGCCGAGATTTGGTTCTAAAGATATGATGGGTGGAAAAATTGGTTTCGGTATTGAAAGAAACGTTCTTACCGACTGGTTTATTCTTCGTGTCGGCGGTGCAAAACTTCTTGCAAAAGAATCATTCGGTAGCAACCAAGGCTCTCGTTGGGTTGAAACCAATGATATTGACCACGTATCTCTTGGTATGGGTGTAAATATTGAAAATCGTTTGAAAATCGATTTCACGATTGCTCAAAACCTTCCCTATACTTTCACGAGCTTGTTTTCAAGTGGCGGAAATCCGTATCTTGCAAGCCGTGTCAGCGCAGTATTTGCGTTCTGAGAAATCGGAAACGAGATTACAGAAAAAAATGCAGGAGCGAATTTTCGCTCCTGTTTTTTTCTTGTAGGGGCGTATTGCATACGCCCAATTAAAACACAATAATAAAAATAAGGGCGTATGCAATACGCCCCTACGATTATATGCTCTTATGCGCTTTATATACCCACGCTAAAACTTCGGCTACTGCTTTGTATAGTTCGGGCGGGATTTCTCGGTCTAACTCTATTTCGCTTAAAACTTCGACCAATGCCTTGTCTTCGTAAATCGGAATTTCGTTATCTTTTGCCTTTTCTATTATTTTTTCGGCAACATTTCCCGCTCCTTTTGCAACGACTTTCGGAGAAACGTCTTTTTCTTCGTCGTATTGGAGGGCTACTGATTTTTTTGCTTCTTTTTTAAGCATTTTTTTACCCCGTAATATCAATGTTGCTTTTTATACCTGCGCTCTGAACTTTTTGTTCTTCTTCAATCTTTTTGTTGAAACTGACGCGCACCGATTTTGTACCGATACTTTCGAGCGCTTTGTAAAATTCGTTGTAATTCAGTTTGAAATATTCAAGCATTTTTTCGTTAGTGAAATTTATTGCGACCTGCAACTGTTTTTCTAAGGTTAAGTTTGCCTTTGCCGAAACAGTATTGCCTTTTTCCAACTCGACTGTAAGTTCAACTTCGTTAGCTTGTTTTTTGCCTTTTTTTTCCTGTCCGTCTTTTTCGTCTTTGTTTATGCGAAGTTCCATTTGTATCCAAGCATTGCCGATTTGTACAGGAATAAGAACGGTTTGTTCGCTTCTTCCTGTGGTAATATCGACCTTGTTTGCGAGCAAATTTGCGGAATCAATCTTTTGTGAAAGCTCGTTTACGGAATTGGACAACAATCTCAGCCGTGAAAATGCTTCGCTTAATTTTTCGTCCGCCTGCAAATTCGGCAAATTCTGTAATTTTTGCGCCGCTTCTTTTATTTGGCTTGAAATTTCACGCAGGACGTTTCGCAGGTTTTCCTCCATTTGCGGTTGTTTTTCTCTGCGCAACAATTCTTCTTGCTTAATCGCTCCCTGCAAAATTCCGATTTTTGCCATAAGAAAATCTACCGGGTTTTCTTTTTTGAATATAATATCAGGATTTTTCAATATGTTTTCTATATTATCAAGTTTTTCCAGAGTATTTTGCATTTGTCCCCAAATTTGCGGAGAAGAAATTTCGGGTTTGTTATGTGCCGCAATTCTGGTTGTTATTGCCTCCGAATTAACCTGCATCAGTTCTTTCAACAAAATATCGGGTTTGCTTTTTATAAATTCTCGCATTTGTGCAGTAATATTTTCAACGCTTTTTTCTGTGGCAAACAATGTTTTAAAATTTTGCAATATTGCGTCATTTTTGCTCGGTTCCGCAATATATTGCAATAACGCAGACAAAACAGAAGGCGTAATCCTCCACATTGTCGCGGCTGAAGCGGCTGAGCCACCTGCCGTTTGTAGTATTTGTTGGGGTGTTTGTATGGGATTTGCTGTGTTTTGTAAGAAAGGCGTACTCACATTTTGAGTTTCGGTTGGTGTGGGGATTGCATTTTGTATAAATTGAGGAATTGGCATAGCTGGCGCATTTGTTGTTTGAACAGTGTTCAGGTTTTGCGCATTTTGCGGGCGTATAACACTTTCGGTTTGCGTGGTATTTTCGGGGCGCGCTGTGTTTTCCGTAAAACTTTTCAGTATGCTTCTCAAATTTTCAATAACTTCTTGCGAGAGTATTATAGGTTTTGGGCTTGTTCTTATAATGTTTGCCGTGTCGCTTATCAATTCTTTTGAAAATTCGGGAAAGTTTTTTTGTAAAACTGCAGAAAATTCGCTGTTAAACTGCGTATGAAGCACAAGCGGGAGAAATTTCGTCTCGCCACCGCCGATTTTTCCTTCAATTTTTGCAAACGAGAATGTGGCATTATCCCTTTGAGGCGATGATAAAATTTCAGTAAGCAAACTTTTTATACCTTCGCTTTGCGTAAGCGGAATTAAATTTTGAATATTCGCCCTGATATTTGCCTCGGTTTGCTTTATAAATACGGGTATTTTGTCGTTTTGCGTAGGGGCAGGTTTTAAACCTGCCCTATTATAGTTCGCCACTGTTTGATTTTCTGCAATATGCGTTTGGTTTTGCATTTGGGCAGGTTTAAAACCTGCCCCTACATTAGTGTTAGCGTTTTGGGTGAAGGTTTTTTCGCCGTTGCTAATTGTTTCATTTCCCAGCAAAAATTGTGATACGGCAAAAAAATCACGCGCCGACAAGTTGCCCGCCTTTACTTGCGTTGCCGTCCATTTGAAAATCTCTTCCGTCGAAATGTTTTTCGGCAAGGCGTTTGCGTTTTGCAAAAGTTGGGAATTCGGCGATGGTTTTCGCAAAATCGCTTCAACTTCTTTTAGGATTGCGCGCGCCAATTCTTTTTCTTCGGGGGAGAGGTTTGATTTTTCTATTTGCGCAGTCAATTCCTGAGCGAGTTTTGCAAAATTTTCCGCGTTTTTAACGGCAGTCTGCGCAATGGACGCAAGTTTTTCGACGGATACGGATTTTATCGTCGCGTCCATTCCCTCGCCTCCTTGAGTTTTCGCTAAAATTTTTGAGAGAAGTTGCATCATTTCTTCTTTATTCTGCGGCGAAGACAACAGGGCGGTATCTGCGGTTTTGGGCGTTTGTGTCTGCGCAGGTTGTGCGGCTTGGCTTTCTTGCGGAGTTTGCGGAAGTTGCGGTTTTGTCGTGTTTTGCTCTTGCACTTTAGCAGTATTGCCGCCCTCTTCCTGAGGCATTTGGGCAAGATTTGCGATTTTATGCAATGTTGTTTGAGGAATTATGTTTTGTAAATTCAATTACGCCCTCCTGTCTGCCAACCTCAAAATCATTGCGACTTGGTCTTTGCTCATCTTTAAATCTTGCGCTATTTTACCGATGTCTTCATTTGCGTCGAAACGTCTCACTATTTCGTTTCTTATTTCTAACGCGCGCGGTGGCTTGGATTGTTGCGGCGTCGGTATCGGCTTACTTTCGATTTTCGGCATAGTCGGCGGTGTTTGCGGTTTCGGCGCCTCGTATATTGCCTCCTGTTTTGGCGGCATTACTGTTTGGGGCGGAATAACGCTCGCATTCGGCATTTCAATTTCAAATGACTGTGGAATTGGTTGCGGGATTTCCGCATTTGTTTGCTCTTGGGGTTTTATCGGCGCCGATATGTCTATTTTCAGCAAATCTTCGACTTTTGTGTTTGTCGGTGCAGGCGGGGACGGATATTTGCTTGCAAGTTCCCTTAACGAATAAATTGCGGTTTCCAAAGTCGGCGGTGTTTGCGGTGCGGGAGGCGGTACAATTTTCGACGACATCGGAGGTGCGGCTTGCTTCTTTTCTTGCTTTGGCTTTGTCGGCGCAACTTGTTTTTTTATGGGGGCTTTCTTGCCTTTTGGCAAAATTGCAAGGAAGAGCCGTGTAAAAATTAAAAATACTGCGGCAAGGACTGCGAGCGCGCCCATTCCTATTATCAGTTTGTCAAGAATTGGTCGTCCCATAAAAGAATTGTATGCGTTTTCTATAAAATTTGCGGCAATTGCTGTTTGAGTTCGCGACGCTGTCGGCGTTTGTCCGTTTCTCTGTTCGCGCCTGCTTGTCTCTATTTCCGTTTTTATTATCGCCTGTAATTGCCTCATTTCAGCGACAAAGTTGTCTTGCAGTCCGCTTCTTATCGCTTCTTGCTGAAGAAATTCCAATGAGTCCAACTGCCTTTGACGTTCTTCAAAACTGTAGCGGGGGATTTGCGCAAAAATAACAGTCGCAAGCGCCAAAATAACTACTGCGACGAATGCCGTTTTTATAAAAATATCTTCTTTTTCCAACAAAATTCACTCCGATTTGTAAAAGTTGTTTGCCATTTATTATATTAAATATACTTTATGACTTTTTATACGGGGGACCTGTTTTTATGATAAAGGCAATTGTTTATCACAATGCGGAGTTGATTAAGACCTACGAATTTTCAAAATCGCCTGTTTCCGTCGGGCGCTTGCCCCACAATAACATACCGATTAACAGTATGGGAGTTTCGCGCCAACACCTTCAAATCAGTTATGATTGGGACAAAAAGGCGTATTTTGTAGATGACCTCGGTTCTACTAACGGAACTTTTATAGACGACAAAAAAATAACCAATATGCGAGTTGAAAGCGGTGCAAAAATCACTTTGGGCGAATTTACCATAGCTTTGGAATTTGTCGGAGAGCCGCCTGTTGCAGTGGAAGTTGCCAGCGAAGATTTGCAAGACAGCGGCGACAATTTGTCATCCGCCACTCTTTCAAGTAAAGACGGTATGTTTTTCTCGAAAGTCTCATCGGATAGCGAAACAGATGACGAAAAAATCGTAGTAAAAGCGTTTTTGATAGAACTCAATAACAAGATAATCTATCCGATAAACAAGCGTACTATGATGTTTGGAAGCGTTCCCGAAGACGATTTTTACGTGGCGAGCGGCATTTTTGACTCCGAAAACATAGCAAAGCTTACAATAAATAACGGTGAATATTTAATTCAAGGGAAGAAATTCAAGCACAACGGGAACAAAGTGAGTAAATGCGTCTTGCAGAACAAAGACCGGATAGAAATTGGAAACTGCGTGTTTACTTTCAAGATAAAGGCAGACTAAAAAGCGCCAAAAATCGTGCGCAAAATGTAAAAAAAAGTTTTTTTCGGCTAAACATTCAATTTGCCTTGCTTCTTGTTTGCGGCAATAAGTATTTTTGCGGTCGGAAAATAAGATTTAACGGAGATTTTTTAGATGAGCAGAAAAATATTTATCGCAGGCAACTGGAAAATGAACACAACTGTTGAAGAAGCGGTTGAATTGGCAAAAAGTGTTGTTGCGGAATGCAAAGACAGAGGCGATGTAGAAGTTGCGGTTTGCCCTCCTTATGTAAATTTGTCGGCTGTTGCGCAGGCAATTAAAGGAAGCGGAATTAAACTCGGCGCGCAAGACGTTCATTGGGAAGCAAGCGGCGCATTCACAGGAAAAATTTCGGTAGCTATGCTTAAAAGCGTTGGTTGCGAATACGTAATCGTAGGGCACTCCGAGCAAAGACAATATTTCGGCGAAACCGACGAAACCGTAAATAAAAAAGCAAAAGCAACACTTGCGGGCGGCTTAAAACCTATAATCTGCGTAGGCGAATTGCTCGAAGAAAGAGAAAACGGCTTTACCGAAAAAGTTGTAGAAAAGCAAATTATCGGCGCATATAACGGTTTGTCAAAAGAAGAAGCGCTTAACACGGTTATCGCTTACGAGCCTGTATGGGCTATCGGAACGGGCAAAACTGCCACACCCGAGCAAGCGGAAGAAGTTCACTTGTTCATAAGAAAACAGTTGGAAAAATTGTACGATAAAGATTTGGCGGCTAAGCTTGTTATTCAATACGGCGGCAGTATGAACCCGAAAAACGCCAAAGAATTGTTGGCAAAAGATAATGTTGACGGCGGACTTATCGGCGGCGCTTCGCTTAAAGCCGAGCAGTTCAAAGGCGTGGTAATCCCGCAGTAAAAAGAAGGAAAAAATATATGTTGTTTGGATTTATGGTCTTTTTGTTTTTGCTTGTGTGCGTGATTTTGGTATTTTTGGTGCTTATTCAAGACGATAAGGGCGGCGGTATTTCGGGCGCAATCGGCGGCGGAGTAAGCGCTACTGCAAACTCGCTTTTGGGTTCGCAGAATGCCGAAAACATTTTAACGCGCGGAACAAAAATTTTTGCGGCGGCATTTTTTGTGCTGACCCTTATTATTACGCTTTATGTTGCCAGAGGTAATCTGACGACTACGGCTTCGGGTGTGCGGGCTGTTGTGGAGCGCGAAGGCGCGGCAACACAGCAAATTAACGTTAATCCAGTTATGCCGATTGAGATGCCGATGCTTCCTGTTCAGGAAGAGAGCGCAGAATAAATGAGTTTTTTGTGCGGTCGTGGTGGAATTGGTAGACACGCAGGATTAAGGATCCTGTGGGGATTGCCTTGTGCGGGTTCAAGTCCCGCTGACCGCACCATTTTTTTTAACAATGCGGACGTGGTGGAATTGGTAGACACGCAGGATTAAGGATCCTGTGGGGATTGCCTTGTGCGGGTTCAAGTCCCGCTGTCCGCACCATTTTTTTAATACTTCTTCTTATTCATTTCTTCAAAAATCGCTATAAAATTCATATATCGGCTTTCGGCGATTTCTCCAGTTTCTACGGCGGATATTATTTTGCAATTCGGCTCGTTTCTGTGGGAACAGTTTGAGTATTTGCAAGGTGCATTTCGCAGGGTTTCGACAAAATCGTTCCAGTATGAAGCTACAAATTGCGGCTTTATTTCAGGCATTTCAAAAACCGAAAATCCCGGTGTGTCTGCTACAAAACCGCCGTTTGAAAGTTGCAGAAGCGATGTGTGCGAAGTTGTATTTTTCCCGCGAAGCAGTGCGCGCGACAATTCTTGCACCGCAAAATATTCGTCGGGAAGTAAAATCTGCATAATTGAACTCTTCCCGACACCCGACTGCCCTGCAAAAACCGAAACTTTGTCTTTTGCGACATCTTTTATTTGTTCTATTGATTTTGCGTCATCTTTGCTTGTTAGTAAAACGTCATAACCGATTTTTTTATAAATTTGTGCTATGTTTTGTAAATTTTCGAGTTGTTCGGCAGACAAAATGTCTATTTTGTTAAAAACAATAGTTGTATGAATATTTTTTACGGCGGCGCAAAAGAGAAATTTGTCGATGTAAGACAAATCCAAGACAGGGTCTATAAAACAATTTATGAAAAAAACATTGTCGATATTTGCAATAAGGGGTTTTGGTAAAAAGTTTTTTCTTTCGCGAACATTGCGGATTATGGCATTGTCGGCAATTCCGTCAAATATTTCTACATTTACGTAATCGCCGACAGCTATTCGTTTTTGCTTTGCTTTGGCAACGCCTTTAAGGACTGCGCGGACGGGATTTTCTTTTGCAATGTCCACTAAATAGTAGTTTTTTTGCTCCTGAATTACCCGTCCAAGTGTTAAACTCATATATAATGCGCGATTATCTGTTCAGCTCGTCCATTGTCGCGCGATGACCTGCTCTCGCTCTTTCGGCGGTAAAGGCTATCGCCGTGATACCTTCGATGTCGTTGGTGAGTTCGAGTTCGCGGGTTGCTCTGTTGTTAACAAAAATAGCCAAAGTAAAATCGCGCGCCCGATAGATGTTCTGGTCGTTTTCTATGAAGATATACAAATCTTCTTCGCCTGCGCCGTCAATAAGTTTTACGCGTGTGCCGCCGAAGAAAATGTACTCTATCGCTTCTTGACGAACCATTTGGAAGCCGCCGTCTCGTCTTACCGCAAATTCGGCTGTGGAATTTATTCTTCCGCGGTTGCCGAAGCCGTTTCCTTCGAGGTAGCCGCCCGACATAAACATAATGTTTACGTTTCCGTTTACTGCTACGTCGCCTTCACCGGGAAATCTGCGCACCAAATCGACTTCAAATCTTCCTAATTTTAACTGCCAAAAGTCCGCAGTCTGAACTCTTCCGTCCGAAGTTGTGAAATGAACGGTGCTTTGGGTCATCGCACGTTGGCGAAAATCCGCCGCGCTTTGTGCGAAACTAATGGTAAAAAATACTGAAATAATCAATGCAATTACTGCTTTTTTCATAAAAAACTCCTTTATTAGTTAATATTCTTGCATAAATATACGAAATTTTACGCGGTTTTGCAGAAAAATCTCACTTTATGCGCCATTTGATTTCTTTTTGCGCTCGCATAGGAACGATTGAAATCTGCTCATTTACCTTAAATTCGGCGGGGGCAGTCCACGGCTCGCGGACTAAAGTGATCGTATCTTTATTGTGCGGAAGACCGTAATAATCCGCGCCGTTTTTGGAGCAGAAATTCTCGAAATTTTCCCAAGCGTCGGCTTCTTCAAATGCTTCGGCGTAAAGGGGGAGCGCGGCGAATGCCGAATAAATTCCGCCAAATCCGCCGCTTGTTTCTTTTGCGCTTTTGGGGTGTGGAGCGGAATCTGTTCCGAGGAAAAATTTTTTGGAAGGCATTTTTATCGCTTTAAGCAGTGCTTGGCGGTGAGTTTCGCGTTTTAGAACGGGAAGGCAATAATTGTGCGGATTTATTCCGTTTTCAAAGATTGCGTTTCTGTTCATCAGCAAATGATGCGCGGTTATTGTTGCCGCAATTTCGTTATCGCACACAAAATCAACGCCTTCTTTGGTGGTAATATGTTCCAAAACTATTTTTAGTCCTGCTGTTTTCATTATCTTTTTGCTTAAAATATCGTCAATAAAACGCTTTTCTTTGTCGAAAGCATCGACGTTTGCGTCGCTTACTTCGCCGTGGAGCAGAAGCGGAAGATTGTGCTTCGCCATTGCTTCGCAGACAGGGGCTATTTTGTCGAAATCGCTTATGCCCGCTTGCGAGTTTGTCGTGGCGTTGCTCGGATAGATTTTTATTCCCGTTATAAGTCCTGATTTTGCAAACGCTTCGATGTCGGCGGGAGTGTGGTCGTGGGTCAGATAAATAGTCATAAGCGGTTCAAAATTCGGATTTTTCGCCGCTTGCATTATTCTGTCGCGATAGTTTTTGACATCGTCAAGCGTAATTATCGGCGGTTTTAAGTTCGGCATAATTATTGCCCGTGCAAAAACTTGCGCTGTGTGGGGAAGTACGACCGACATAATCTCGTTGTCTCTTATATGCAAATGGAAATCATCGGGCTGAATTATTGTAATCTCGTTTTTCATAGAAAATCCTCCGAAAATATTGAGGAAAGAAGAGGGAGAATACACCCACGGGGAGTCGAACCCCGCTTGCAAGGATGAAAACCTTGAGTCCTAACCGATAGACGATGGGTGCATAAATCTAAAATGCGGAGTGAAAATACTATATTGCCAAATATCCGCGCAAGGGATAATCGTAAAAAATGTGATTTTCTTTAAAAAAAATGTTTTTTTGAATAAAAATGAATAAAGTCCCCCAAACTTAGTGGCGCAATGTATTTTTATGCAACTTGAAAATAGTACATACAGGAGGTGTGTAATTGACGAAAGAAAAGAAACGACTTCATTTTGGAGTTTTGTTCTCCGCAATAGATAATACGTGTCAATGCAAAATATGGGACGGGATAGTAGGGTTTGCAAAGCTGAATGATATACAACTGACAGCATATTTAGGTACTTACCAAACGCGCGAAGACGTGTTTATGCTACATTATGAGACTTGCTTTGAAGCAATCAGAAACAATAAAAGTTTAGACGGTTTAATTATATTCGCAGGATTTATCGCTGAAGATGTAGGGCTTGAAAAATTTCGTGAGTATTCAGCCAAAGTTCCCAAAGATTTACCTGTTATATCGGTTTCTTATTTGATGTCGGGCGTGCCTTCCATTCTTGTTAATAACGAAGACGGAATTTTTGCCGCTGTTCAGCATTTGATAGAAGTTCACGGAAAGAGAAAAATTGCCTTTGTAAAAGGACCCGACGGGCACCCCGAAGCGGAAGAGCGTTTACAGGGATACAAAAAGGCGCTTTCTGCAAACAACATTGAATTTGACGAGCGGTATGTTTTGCCCGGGCATTTTAGCCAAGCGACGGGGCAAGCGGCAATGGTGGAGTTGATAGATAATCGAGGACTTGACTTTGACGCTGTAGTGGCGAGCGATGACGAGACTGCGGTCGGCGTATTAAAAGAGCTTAACGACAGGCATATCTTGGTGCCGACAAACGTTTCGGTTACGGGATTTGACGACGACAGAGTAGCGGAATCGTCTATTCCGTCAATAAGTACGGCGCGTCAGCCGTTTTTTGAAATAGGTATGGCAAGCGCAAAAACGCTTTTCGATAAAATTAACGGCTTTACTCCCGATAATGTCAATTACGTCCCGCCTGTTTTTGTGCCGCGTCAGTCTTGCGGTTGTCTGGAACAGTCAATTATAGGGACTAAGGTGGAAATTAACGAAAGCGCAGATACAACCAACTCGCTTTACTCTTTTGTGTTGAGTAAATATATGACGCTTTTTAAGAATAACGCTTCGGGGCAAAATATTCATTCTTGGGCTACTGCTTTGGTCGAAAAAATTTCGCAAGCTTCATTTGACTCTAAAGTGTTTTTGCACCTTTTCAGCGATATTTTGATTTATTACGGACGCGAGTCGCGGGATTTCAGCCAGTGGTATGCGGCGTTGAATATTCTTTCGGACGGAGTTAAATTATACAAAGATAAATTGCCCGACGCAAACGCCGTAATTTTGGCGCTTAATTCCGCCGCAATGTTTATTCACGATATTCGCATAAAGGACGAAAAGGTACAGGATTTGGCAATGCTTGACGCTCAACAACTTTTGCGTCGGGTTACAAGTTCCATAGCCCTCAGCTTTTGCATAGAATCTCTGAATGACGAATTGGCGCGTTCGCTTCCCGAAATTTCTATAAATTCGGCGCTTATAGGTTTGTATCACAAGCCCGTAAAAAATTCTGATGTTGAAGGCGACAGGTCGATAGACATTTTAATAGGCTTTGATAAAACCAGAAGATTTAACATAAAGCAAAGCGGCAATCCCAGCGTATCTTTTTCGGAATGCACTTCCGACGAAAGGCTGTTGTTTGCAAGGGAGAGGCGAGCATTTTTCTTTATTCCGCTGTTTTTTGAAGACGAAGAACTCGGGGTTATGCTTTTGCCTTACGAAAGCCACCTTAATTCCGACGCATACGAGACCTTGCGCATAAGCGTTTCAACTGCCGTAAGGGGTGCGGAATTGCTTGCGAAAGTCCAAACGCTTTCCATAACCGACGAACTGACGGGACTTCTTAACAGACGCGGCTTCTTCCAGTTTGTGTATTCGCGGCTTCAGCATTTATACAGAAGAACGGAAATTATTCCGCTCGTATTGTTCTTGGATATGGACGGACTTAAATACATAAACGATAATTTCGGTCATAAAGAAGGCGACGTTGCAATTTCTGCTTTTGCGAGAATTTTGAAAGAGATGTTCAGAGAAGAAGATATTGTCGGACGATTGGGTGGCGACGAATTTGCAATATTCTCGTCCGTTAAATCAAGAGAAAACGCCGACCGTCTTGTTAATCGTCTGCGTGAAAAACTTGATGAATACAACTCTGAAAAACATCATTCGTATAACGTTATGGCAAGTGTGGGATGTGTTGCGTTGGACAGCGCGTCGAAAGAATGTTTTGAGGCTGCAATGCTCAGCGCCGATAATGTCTTATACGAAGAAAAAGCAAAAAAGAGGAAAAAGGGACTTTCGAGGCAATGAACGGCGAATTACAGCACGACCAAATAGATACTATCCGCCAGATGTTTGGTTATTTGCAGAAATACAAAGACACTGTTTTTGTGATAAAGACGGATGGGCGACTTCTTTCGCATCCGCTTTTTCCCGTTCTTATTCGCGACGTTGTGCTTTTGCATAATCTTGGTATAAAGGTGGTTATTATTCCGGGAACGCGCAAACGGATAGAAAAAATTCTGCAATCGTTTAACATAGACCTCCAAGAGCATAACGGCGTGCGAATTTCAAGTGAAGAGGCAATTCCTTTCATAAAAATGGCGGCGTTTGACGTTGCCAATCAAATAATGACGATGTTTGCGGAAAACGGCGCACATTCGGTTATCGGCGACTGGATAAGAGCGCGCGGAATGGGCGTGATTGACGGCGTTGATTATCAATACACAGGGCTCGTGGACAAGGTTGACAGCGACTCGGTTATGAAAATTCTCAATAACGGTATGATACCCATTTTTCCTAATATCGGCTGGGGATTGTCGGGGAAAGCGTATAATATTTCGTCGGACGAACTGGCGCTTAAAATAAGCGTTGCTTTGGGCGCGGAAAAACTGTTTTTTGCAACAGATTTCGGCGGCGTAGTAATAGACGGCTCTCCGATTTCGCAACTAACCGTAAAAGAAGCAAAGAAAGTTCTGGACGAGCGAAAAAATGCCAAAGTCGAAGAAGTAAACCTGAAGCGTAAAGAAACGAAACTTTTGCAGTTGTCATACGAGGCGGCGCAAAACGGCGTAAAGCGCGTACATATAGTAGGCGGACACAGCGACGGAATGCTCCTTAAAGAGATTTTCGGCAATATAGGGCAGGGAACAATGATTTACACCAACGAATACGACAATATCCGCAAGCTGACATATTCCGACATTCCCGAAATTTTACGAATAACTCGCCCGCTTGTAGAAAAAGGCATACTGATAGAGCGAACAAACGCCGACCTCGAAGAAATGATAGATAAATTTTACGGTTTTGAGGTCGATGGAATTTTGCACGCGTGTGCCGCGCTTGTTCCTTACGAAAAAGATTGGGTAGAAATAAGTTGCGTTGCGGTCGATAGCGTTTACAGCGGAATGGGTATAGGAAAAAAAATGGTATCTTTTCTGACGGCGCTTGCAAAATCGCAGGGCAAGAAACGCTGTTTTCTTTTAACGGTACAAACAAGCGATTGGTTTGAGGAATTGGGTTTTGTAGAGACCACCCCCGAAAATCTACCAAAAACAAAGCGTGAAACATATAACAGCAAAAGAAATTCGCGTATAATGGTTTTGAATTTGCGATGAATTTTTCCGTAATCATTCCTTTCAGAAACGAAAAAGAAAATCTCGATGGCTTACTGAAATCGCTTTCGGCGCAAATTACATCTGCAAAATACGAAATAATAATGATAGACGATTTTTCCGATGATGGCGGCGGGGAGGTTGTGCGGGAATATGTAGGGGCGGGGTCTGCCCGCCCAAATCAGAAACACCTGCAATTGGGCGGGCAGACCCCGCCCCTACGATTATTGCACCGAAAAGATTTCCCTAATAACCCAAACATTTCCTCCAAACAAAATGCGCTCGATATAGGGGCAAGTTTCGCGCAATATGAATACCTGCTTTTCACTGATGCGGATATGATTTTTGCAGAAAATTGGATTGAGAATTACAGAATTACCATTGAAGAGAACAAGGCTGATTTTGTTTTTGGGAGAACGGGGATTGTTTGTGATTGCGTAGGGGCAGGTTTGAAACCTGCCCTTACATATATTCTTGCTGTTATCCAGAAGGCGCAATTAGACTTTTTGTTTTCTCTTGCATTTATTTTCAACAAACTCAAGCTTGAAGGTTCGGCTATGGGCAACAATCTGGCAATATCTGCGGCGGCGTATAAAAAAATCGGCGGGCAAGCGGCGCTCGATTTTTCGCTTGTCGAAGATAAAAAATTGCTTTCTGCTGTAAAAAAAAGCGGATTTAAAGTTGTTTGCACAAAAAAATTTGAAGCGTTGGCGTACACGTTGCCTGTGCCGTTTAATAAATTTTTTCAGCAAACGCTTCGTTGGGTTAAGGGTGGTATTAAAGAAGACCCGATTTTAGCGGCACTTTTGATTGTTTTTGCTTTAGGCAATCTGCTGATTTTTCCATCTTTTATTTTGATATTGCTTCTGATGCCTGTTTTTTTGAAGCATAAAACAGGTGTAATTCATATATTCTTGCTTCCGTTTTTCTTTTTTATAGAGACAATCGCTCTAACATTTGGGCTGTTTTTTGTAAAATTGCGCTGGAAAGACAGGCAAATTTAGGCAAAAAATTCCCGCAAACTCAGAAAAATCTTGCTGAGAACTAAGTAAATTCGTAATCCATAATTTGCAATTCGCAACTAAACAGTGGTTTGGCACGCACATTGCATACCGATGGTGTAAAAAAAAGGAATTTTAATATAATCAGGAGGATTATTATGAGAATTAATCACAATTCACCTGCAACAGTCACACAGGGGGCTCTTGCTATTAACAATCGCGGGCTTGTCAAAAACTTGGAAAGATTATCGACAGGTTTAAGAGTAAACAGAGCAAGCGACGACGCGGCGGGTTTGGCAATTTCGGAAGGCTTGCGTACGCAAATTCGCGGTTCGCAACAAGCAAAAAGAAATGCCTTGGACGGTATCAGCGCACTCAACATTGCGGAAGGTGCGACAAACGAAATTTCGGCAATTCTTCAACGTCAGCGTGAGCTTGCAATTCAGGCGGCTACCGCTACTTACAGCAGTGTTGAACGCCAATATATGGAATTGGAATTCCAACAATTGACGTCGGAAATTCTCAGAATAAGCCGAGCGACAAACTTTAACGGAATGAAACTTTTGGACGTTGATAATCTTCAGCGTTTGGGCGGAGATCTGAATAAAGAATTGTGGATTGATGCAAACGATACGAGTGGTATAGACAGCATTAATATACCTCTTAACCCACTTGATATAACTCAATATCCCGGACACCCTAACTTTCAAAACGCCGCCAATCCCGGTGCTGCTAATGGTGTAAATGGACATTGGCAGACGTGGATAGACGCGTTGGCGACTGGTGCTGAACCTGACCTTAGTATGGACCTTACTCAAATTCCGCCTGTGCTGAATAACCAAGATTATTCTAATTACCTTGAAAGTTTGATGGGCTTTGCGGGGACGGTTGTAAATGCTGACTTTGCACAGCGGACAATTGGTACCCTTGACGAATTGATAAAACAGGTGAATGATTTGCGTGCAGACGTTGGTTCGTTTGTTAACCGTTTGGAAAGTACGGTGAATAACTTGGATATTTCTATTACCAACCAAGCGGCGGCGGAAAGCCAGATAAGAGACGCGGACTTTGCGCTTCAATCGTCGGAGTTCTCACGTTCTCAAATTCTTACACAGTCAGCGACGGCTATGCTTGCACAAGCAAACCAAGTCCCGCAGAACGTGTTGTCGTTGATAAGGTAATAGCGATATATTTATTATTTGTTTTGTGTAGGGGCAGGTTTCAAACCTGCCCTTACTTTATGCAAATTTATTTCATCGGATTATTTGGGCGATTTTATTTCATCGGATTATTTGGGCGATTTTATTTCATCGGATTATTTGGGCGGGTTATTTGGGCGGGTTTGAAACCCGCCCCTACGTTTTTTTATACGCGCTCGCGGATTATACCGCCAAAAACTACGCGGTTTTCGCAATAAACAACTGCGGATTGTCCGCGGGTTATGGCAAATTGCGGTTCTTCAAAAATAATTTTTACGCTTGTTTCGTCTGTTTTTTCTACTTTGCATTTTACGGGAGCCATTGTTGAGCGGATTTTTACGCTGAATTGGTGGCAATCTTCTAATTTTTCGAGAAAATTGCAGTCTTTTACGATACAACCGTTTGCATTAAGGTCGTTTCTGCTTCCGATAATTACGGTGTTGTTTTTGGGGTCTATTTCGCAAACAAATGCAGGTTCGCCAAGAGCAATTCCAAGTCCTTTTCGCTGTCCTACCGTATAGTTTTCTATGCCCGAATGTTCGCCTAAAATTCTGCCGTCAGTGTGGAGCATTTTACCAATTTGCGATTTAATTCCGTATTGAGAGAGCAGTGTTCTGTAATTTCCGTTGCTTACAAAGCATATATCTTGACTTTCTTGTTTTTGTGCGGTTGGAAGTCCTGCGCTTTCGGCGATTTTTCGCAGAGTTGGTTTTTCTATGTCGCAGACGGGGAAAAGAATGTCGGGTAAGTCGTCTTTTTTTATTCCCCATAAGAAATAACTTTGGTCTTTTAGTTTGTCGTCGGCTGTTTCCAAGTGAAAGCCCGCCTCGTCTTCTGTAATTTTTGCGTAATGTCCTGTGGCAATCTTGGAAAGTCCGAGTTCTTTTGCGCGGCTTAAGAGAGATTGAAATTTAAGAAAAGTATTACAACGAACGCAAGGATTTGGCGTTTGCCCGATTTTGTATTCTTCAACAAAGTTGTCGATTACATATTCTTTAAGCTCGTCTGCGTAATCGAAAACATAGTGCGGTATGCCTAATTTTGTGCATACTCTTTTTGCGTCCGCAACACTTCGCGGGTCGCAGCAACTTTTGGGATTGCCGTCCACATCCACAAGTCCAAAGCACATTGTTGCGCCTACGGGAGAGTATCCTTGCTCTTTCAGCAGTAATGCGGCGACACTGCTGTCCACTCCACCGCTCATTGCTATCATTACGTCTTTGTTGTTTTGCATATTTGCGTCAAAATCCTTTGTTTTTTATTCAAAAATACTATTTTTGCGTGGGAATATAGTATTTTGTTTGTGAAATTACAATAAAAAATGGAGGCGACCGTCGTAAATGTATGACGAAATTATTAATTCGCTGAATAAAGTGCAGAGAGAGGCGGTATTTTACGATGGCGGAAGCGAACTTGTTTTTGCGGGAGCGGGAACAGGAAAAACCAAGGTGCTCACCTCAAAAATAGCTTGGTTGCTTAAAGAAAAACATCTTTATCCAAACCAAATTTTTGCCGCAACTTTCACCAAAAAAGCCGCCAACGAAATGCGGGAGCGCGTCGCGCTTGCCATAGGGCAGAGCGTCGAAGGTATGTGGATTGGAACTTTTCACTCGCTTTGTTCCAAAATTTTGCATACCGAAGCGGCAAAAATCGGCTTTACTCGGAATTTTACCATATACGACACAAGCGACCAGCAAACGCTTCTGAAATCCGTTATGAAAGAGGCGGGCGCGGATGAAGCGCGTTATCCTGTCAAGTCTATGCTTTCGATTATTTCGTCGCACAAAAACAGATTTGAACTTCCCGAGGCGCTTTTTGCTAAACTTAACGCATATTCCGACAGAAAAATCGTGGAACTTTACGCGGGTTATCAAAACGCGCTCAAAAAAGCAAACGCTATGGATTACGACGACTTAATGCTTCAAACCCTTATGCTTTTTGACAGCGACAAAGAAACTTTGAAAAAATACCAAAATTACTTCAAATTTATACTTGTGGACGAATATCAGGATACAAATCACGTGCAATTTTTGCTTATACAGTTGCTTTCAGGTGGCAAAACTCCCGTTTTTGCGGTGGGGGACGACGACCAGTCGATATATAGTTGGCGAGGCGCGCAAATCGAAAATATTTTGAATTTCGAGCATCATTTTCCGAATGCAAAAAAGTTTAAGTTAGAGCAGAATTATCGTTCTACCGAGCAAATTCTGAACTTCGCAAACACTATGATTGGAGCAAGCGTAAAAAAACGTTCGGGAAAAGAGTTATGGACAAACAAAAAAGACGGAAGCAACGTTAAAGTCTATAATTATTCGAGCGATCTTATGGAAGCGCAACGGGTTTGCAACGAAATAGTTTCGGCGATTGCAAAAGGACACTCTCCAAGCGAAATTGCTGTTTTGTATCGCACAAACGCGCAGTCGCGACTTTTTGAACAGCATTTGCAGGGGAAAGCGCCATACGTGGTTGTCGGCGGAATGTCGTTTTACGAGCGAAAAGAAATCAAGGATATTCTGGCGTACCTTAAATTTTTGGTAAATCCGCAGGACGACGTATCGCTTTTGCGAATATTAAATGTTCCTGCGCGGGGGATAGGCGCGACAAGTCAGGAGAAAATTGTTGTGGCGGCGCGAGAAATCGGCGTTAGTTGCGGCGAGTTTATTGTTTCGGGAGGCGCGCAAACATTGCTTCGCGCAAAAGCGGCGGACGGCGTTAATGATTTGCGAAAAATTATAATAAATCTCCGCGAAAATATGGAAAAATTAAGCGCAAAAGACCTTATAACCGAAGTTTTGGAACAGACGAATTACATAAAAATTTTGCTTGAAGAAAAAACAGAAGAAGCAAACGACAGGGCGGAAAACGTAAAGGAATTGGTGAACGCCGTGTCTTTTTGGCAAATGAAAAACGAAGAGGGCAACATAGCCGATTTTATAGAAGAAATAACGCTTTCATCAGCGATTGACGAAGCGGAGGGGACTGCGGAAGCGGTTAATCTTATGACTTTCCATACTGCAAAGGGGCTTGAGTTCGACAAAGTGTTTCTGGTCGGAGTTGAAGACGATATTTTGCCGTCGGGAATGTCGCGCGACGACTCACAAAAGATGGACGAAGAATGCCGTCTTTTTTACGTCGGAATTACCCGTGCGCGAAAGGAACTAAACTGCTCTTTTGCGGCGCGCAGAATGCGTTTCGGCGGAATAAAACCGATGTATCCGTCGCCGTTTTTTACCAAAATTCCGAAAAATACTTACACAATGTTTAACTTGGCGAACGAATACGATATGGGCGGCTTTGGTAATAATTTTTCGTTTTCGCAAAGAAATAGCGCACCGAGCATTTCCAAAAATGTATTTTCTACTCCAAACACGCGAGCAACACCTGATTTTGTTGAAAAACGCGTTTATGTGGAAGACGAAAGTTTGGGATTTTCGGGCAGTGCAAAAAAATTGCGGGCAGGGACTATGGTGAGCCATACAAAATTTGGCGTCGGGAGAGTTTTGAGCATTACGGGCTTTGCCGAGGAAGAACGCGCAACAATTTTGTTTGACGGCGGAGTAAGAAAGCAACTTATGACAAGCATAGCCAAATTGGATATACTTTGAGAAAAAAAAGGAGTAATAAATGGGAAATGTAGATATTGCGGAAATCGAAAAAATAGCGCATATTGCACGCATAGAAATGAGCGACAAAGAAAAAGCGGATATGGCAAAGTCCGTAAACGAAGTGCTTGACTACTTGGAGCCGCTTAAAAAAGTAAATACCGACGGCGTAAAGCCAACAATGTATATGTCGGCGAACAGCGGTGTTTTTCGTGAAGATGTTGCGGGTATAGAATTTACTCAGGAAGAAGCTCTTGCAAATGCGCCCGTGCCGAAAAAAGGACATTTTGCGGTGCCGAAAGTGATAGGTTAAGTGAACGCGCGAGTGAAAACTCATATCCGAATAATATTTATTTGGGCTGTGGGACTTGCATTGCTTTGGACTTTTCTTTTTGTTAGAAACGGCAACATAACGCCGATTGGCGTAGTTGTTGTGCAAGCGGCAGAAGTCCAAGAATTTGTTTTTGACGACGAAATGCCGATTTTTGAGACGGATAAAAAAGAAGATGCGTCTAGTAGAGACGCGATGCTCGCGTCTCAAAATAATACGGTGCAGACGACAAAAAATGCGCAGTCAAGAACGCCGCGAACAGCGGAAAACGCACCCTTGGAGGTGAATATAAACACGGCGGGATTGAACGAATTGACGAAACTTACAGGGATTGGTCCCGCAATGGCGCAGAGAATTATTGATTATAGAAACGAACACGGAAAATTTGAGAAAATCGAAGATATAAAGAAAGTGCGCGGAATAGGTGAAGCACGATTTAATGCAATGAAGGACTTTTTAAGGTTGTAGGAGCAGGAGCAAAGATTGTGAAAATTTACGGAATTTACATCGGTTATGATTATATAACGATTGCTTCAAGAAGCGGTGCGGCGCAGTCTGTTGCACCATTGATTATTTGCCGGCTCAACCGAAATGAGGACAGATACGCGCAAGTATCAAAGGCATTTGGCGATATTATTAAGCAAAAAAGACGTTTGGCTAAAAAGGGGGCGTGCGCGGCGGTGCTTTCGTTTGAAAGTCCCGAAAATGTGTGCTTTACGACCCTTGCTTCACACGAAATTCCCGACATTACCGAAATGATGAGCTGGGAAATGTTTATACGAACGGGCGAGGCGGTTAGAGATTACAACATATCGTCTTTTCATACATACCAAGACACGTATTTTGTTGCGGGCTCCAAAATAAAAGACATAGATTTTTATACTAAACAAGTCGCTCGGCTCGGCTTAAAAGTCTCCGCAATTCAGCCGCCTGTAGCCGCGGTCTTAAATGCTTTCAGTATGAATTATAAAGCGGAAGAGCAAATGCTTATCGCTTCTTTGAGCAGAAATCAAATGACTTTCGCTTATCTTGAAAACGGAAAATTGAAGCATATTATGGAAAATTCGCTACATTCGGAGCAATCGATTACATCGAAAGAAATAATGAAAGCACGTGCAGAAATCAGCGAAATACACGGCTTAACGGCGGAAACTCCGCTTTATATCACGGGCGACTTGCTTGCCGACAAAGAATACGGAAAAATTATAGCGGGTGATATTGAAGAATGTATAATGCTTAACCCGTTTAATCGCGTAAGCGTTCCTGATACGGACGACAAGGAATTATTAAATAAACATTCTTTTGCGTTTTGTGCGGCGGTTTCACTTTCAATGGATAAGGTGTAGATTATGATTGATATGAATTTGGCAAATTCCCCCTCGTATATTGTGGGGGCTTATCCGAAAGGAAAAGTAAAAAGGGGAGCGGGAATTATTTTTTTGATTGTCGCGCTTATACTTATTCCTCTTGGTTCGGTGATTTTGGTCAGCTATATATTTGGTTTTGATATTGACTTCGGGACAAACAAAGAGTTTGCGGTGCAGGAAGACCAACGTTATTCGGAAGCGGCAAAACAAATATACAAAAATATTGCGAAAAATATAATGGGTACTCCCGAAGTTGCAGTTGCACCGCAAGCAGTTGTCGCGCAATTACCTGTAAATTTAGAAATAAACAAAGAAAATATGTCTCAGTTTGAGCGAATGAATTACGAGGTAAAATTTACGTCTCTTCTTCTCGAAGAATTTACTCGGCTTGTGCCTAACGGGATAACCTTTAATACTATACGGATTTTTAATTTTGAAAGCGTAATTGCCGAAGGAACTTCACCTAATCAGGCGCTTGTGTCAAGATTTTTGGCAGAGTTCAGGGCAAATACCGATGAATGGGAATTGAAAGCTCGTCCACAAACAAATATTCGTGCTGTCGGCGACTTTTTTGATTTCCGTTTGGAAGCGAATTTTACTCCTGCGCCCTTAAAAATTATCCAAAACCCTATAGACCCCGACGCTATTCCGACCCGTTTGCAATTAGATGATGTTAAAAACAGAGTTGTTCGCTTGGCTCGTTCGTCGGGTTTGCAGGTGCCGCAGGGACTTGTTCTTGCATCGAGTGTAAATGAACCAAACCGAAGAGAATTTTCGTATAATCTTAATTTTAACGGCAGTTTTCAGCAGACGAAGAATTTTATACAGGCGCTTTCTCTTATGAGAGAGTCAATCCGCACCCAAAATCTGACGCTTACAAATACGCCGCAAGGTAGCGTTCAAGGCACTGCTCAGATAATTATAAGCGTAAAGTGAGACGGCTGAATGGTACTGTCTGTAAGCGGCGGGAAATACAAGCGCACACAAATAAAAATCCCCGATAATTTAAGCGATTTTCGTCCGACAAAGGCGATAACTCGCGAGGCAATCTGCAATATTCTGCAAGGAAAAATTGCAGGAAGCACGGTTTTGGAACTTTGTGCGGGAAGCGCCGTTTTTTCTATGGAAATGATAAGTCGGGGAGCGTTGAACGCCAAAGCAATCGAAAAAAATGCCGCGCTTTGCGAATTTGTTCAAAAGCAAACAAAAAAATACCAATGGAGTGAGCAATTAGAAATTTTAAGCGGCGACGCAACGGATTTTGCGCGAGGAGCGAATAAAAAATTCGACATAATCTATTTTGACCCGCCGTATTACAAGGACGAACTTAATGCGCTGACAAAGGAACTGCCCACTCTTCTTAATGATGGCGGAACTTTGATTTTTGAATTTGCGACGGACGATAGTTTTGCATTCCAGATTGCGACTGAAATGAACGGCAATATTCGCAAATACGGAAAAACGACGGTTTTGTTGCTTACAAAATAGCTACAACGGCATATTCTTTAGCTTTTGGAAATTTTTCACTCCAAACTTCTGTTTGTCGGACAAATTCATCAACCTGCTCTTTTGCTGAGCCGATTAAATCTTCGCCTCTGTCGATAATCGCTTGTAATTCGTTGAGCGACAAGCCTAAAGGACTTTCTGCAAGACGTTCGAGTAAATTGTTTTTGGAGATTTTTCCGTTTCGCAAATTGCGAACAACTGCGACCGCGTTTTCTTTTATTATTTCGTGCGCAAGTTCTCTGCCAATGCCTTTTTTCACGCTTTCCATAAGTATTGTGGTAGTCGAGAGGAACGGGAAATAATACTCGTTTTCACGCTGAATTACGGCTTCAAAGACTTCCATTTGGTCTAAAATGCTCAAAAATGTCTCGAAAAGTCCGTCAGTTGCAAAAAATGCGTCGGGCAACGCTACTCTGCGAACTACGCTGCACGAAACATCGCCCTCGTTCCACTGATTGCCCGAAAGTCCCGAAAGCATTGCGACATATCCCGACAAAATTATGCGAAAACCATTTACGCGCTCGCACGAACGACTGTTCATTTTGTGCGGCATTGCACTGCTTCCGACTTGACCTTTTACAAAGCCTTCGGCAGCGGTATCAGCTCCTGCCATTATGCGCAAAGTCGTGCAAAAACTGCCTGCGCCTGCCGTTAAATTGTAAAGGGAGGCGGCGACTTCGTAATCCGACATTCTCGGGTAAACTTGTCCTACAGCGTTCATTGTTTTGGAAATACCTAAATGCTTTACTATTAAATTTTCGAGTTCTGCGACTTTATTTTTATCGCCGTTAAAAAGCGTTATCAGGTCTAATTGCGTTCCGACCGCGCCTTTTATTCCGCGAACTGCGTAATTTTCTATAAGCCTGTCCAAACTTTCAATACCCATTAGTAGTTCTTCGCCGAACATTGCAATTCGTTTTCCCAAAGTTGTAGGTTGCGCGGCTACGTTGTGTGTTCTTGCGGTGATTATCAAATCTTGGTATTCTTTTGCTCGCTCGCTCATTTTAATCAGTGCGCAAATCGCTTTTTCCCTTATAATTTTAAGAGACTCAAAAATTTGAAGTTGCTCTACGTTTTCGGTTAAATCGCGGCTGGTCATTCCTTTGTGGATGTGTTCAAAACCCGCCAAGTCGCAAAATTCTTCTATTCTTGCTTTAACATCGTGCTTGTTAATTCTTTCGCGGTCGGCTATATTTTGCAAATTAACGTTTTCTTTCACTTTTTCGTACGCCTCAATCGCCTCCGCAGGAATATTCAAACCCAATTCTTTCTGCGCTTTTATAACGGCTATCCACAATTCGCGTTCCTTTATTACTTTGCCTTCACCCGACCAAATCTTTTTTATTTGCTCGGCGGCGTATCTTTTCGCCAAAACGTTCTCTATTTTGCTCATAGTTTTCCTCTTTTTACAACATTTTAACGTAAAAATACAATATTTCACATTCGACAAACGGGAATTTATTATTTTTGCGCGATGGTTTGCCGATTTTTTTTAATGTGTTGAGGTAAAACGAGAAATGTTTATAGAATTTCTTTTACAGATTTTGGAAATGCCGCTTTTGAGAAGCCGACTTTTTGCGGCAAGTTGCGCGCTTGTATTGTCGTTTGTTTTGGGAGTACTTTTATTTCCACCGTTAATTAAATTTTTGCGCAAAAAGGATTTTTCCGCCGAGCTCGAGAAAAGCAAATCGCAACCCGTTCAACCTGCGGGCATACTTTTTGCTGTCGTAATTCTTTCGGTATCTTTTATAACCGCACGCTTTAACGCGTTTGTTGTGTCAGCTCTTTTAATTTATGTATTATACGCGCTCATCGGATTTATCGATGACATTGTAAAGGTTAAAAGCAAGAAAAAAATTGAAGCGGGAAAGATGGAAAAAAAGTCGTATATCTATAAAGCAGACGGGATTTCAGCGAGTATTCGGCTCGGACTTTACTTGTTTTTCGCGTTTTGGGTTTCTATAATCGCCTATCATTTTGTCCCGGGAATTAACGAGAATATAACCATTCCTTTTGTTGCTACAAACAGAATTACCGTTGATTTGCCGTTTTGGATTTACGTACTTATAACGACTTTCGGCATAGCAGTTGTAGCAAATGGCGTAAATTTCACCGACGGCATAGACACGCTTGCCACGGTTCCGCTTATAACTAATTTTATATTTCTGGCGCTTGTCGCCTACATTACATCTCGTCCCGACTGGAGCGCATACCTGCTTATTCCGTTTGCAAGCGGCACAAACGAGGTAATTCCCGTTATAGGAGCGGCGATTGGCGTTTTAATAGCATATTTGTGGTTCAATTCGCCTCCGTCTTCCATAATTATGGGCGACAGCGGCTCTATTGGGCTTGGCGGGCTTTTAGGCGCGCTTTTTGTCTTGCTTAAAGTAGAATTTTTTATACCGATTGTGGCGTTTATTTTCATAGGAGAATTCGCGTCGTCGTTCATACAAATGTTTTACTTCAAGATTTCAAAAGGCAAACGTTTGTTTAAGCGCGCGCCGTTTCATCATCATCTTCAATATTCAATGCGTGAAAAAAAATGTTTTTGCAAGATTGACGATGTCAAAGCGCAATTTAAAGACGACGAGACTTTGAGCGATGAAACAGTGGCAAAAATCGCAAGAAATTGGCAAAATAAAGACATAAATTCCAAAATAACTTGGTGGTTTCATATAACCTCGTTTGTTCTTTTGGTTATAACAATCGCTCTCTACGTAAAGGTGCGCTAAAATGGTTACCGACATAAAAAGCAACTATACCTCTCCGGCAGGCAAAGAATTTACGCTTGTGGCAGGGCGTTTTGCAGGGGTTTCGCCCGCAAGCAAGGTTTTGGATATAGGTTGCGGCTACGGCGACGGCGTTTGTAATATTGTTTCGGAATTTCGCTGTAAAGCAACGGGTATCGATATAAACAAAGACAACATAAAAATTGCCCAGAGCGCCGCCGAACAAAGACGAATAAGCCACTTAATCACCTTCAAGACAGGCGACATACTGAAAGAGCCGCATTTCGACAAAAATTTCGATTTGGTGCTTGCCGAGGGCGGTGTTTTAACTATGCTTGAACGTCAGAAAAGTATAGAAATGATAAGCGATTTGCTCGCATTTCGCGGCTGGCTTGCCTTTTCGGACTTAATTCTTCTCTGCGACAAAGAAAAAATTCCGCCCGAAATTCTGCACATATACGACAACGAAAGATTTAACTACGAAACAGAGTCGGGCTACCGAAAACTCCTGAAATCCGCCGGCTATGACATTCACCTGATGACCCTTGTCCCTCAAAGCGGTTGGGACAACTACTACGCCCACATGGCGCGCCGCTTGGAAGACCAAACAGGCTTCTTCGCCGACAAACAAGTGAAGACATTCTTCCATCGGGAAATGGATATTTTCTACCGCTTGGAAGCGTTTAAGTATGTCGGTTATTTGTTCGGTTTGGTCAGGAAGTCGTCTTAAGTTTTTTCTGCCTTAAAAATTCTCAGCTATTTATCGCTTCAACACGCAACGTCAGATTATCAAACGAAATATGTGAATTTTCGAGTATTGTCGCATTGATTTTTCTTACGCTTTGCGGAGGAAGCCAAAGCAGGTTTTCGCTGAACTTTATCGGATAAAACAATTCACCGTTTTCCGTCATAAAATCTAATTGAATAGCGGCGGCGAAGTGATTTTCCGTATTTAGAACCGTGATTTCGGCATTTCTTCCGTCTTTTTTCAGTACGGTTTTCAATGACGTTTTTGGCATAGTTAAAATCGGCGAAAAGTCGGCATATTTTGTTTGTGGTCGATAATACCAACATTCTCGCGTATGCTCCTGAACAAATTCGTCTCTCTTTTTGCTTAACCAATAGGTATTTGTTTGCGTTTTGTAGTCTAAGTGCAAAATGAAAAAGTCTTCGTTGATTTTATCGAATTGCACAGTCGAAATTTTTGTTCTTTGTCCGCTTTCAAGTTTTATTTTGCGACTTTCTTCGTAAATGACATCACTCGTTTTGTTGTAGAGTGTTATATCCAATGAAAATTCGCTTGTTTTTTGCGAAAAATTTACTGCCCAAATCGAATTATCGTCGTAAGAATATTGGCAGTGAACTTGCTCGCAAGCCTTTTGCGCGCCGTAAAACCCGCCTGTGGGAACTAAGTAATAGTCGTAAAGTTGCCAAAAATTCTTTCCCCAGCTTGAATTAAGCATCCAACCGATAACTCCCGTTCCGTCGGGAAAATTTCGACCATACGCTTCATACATCGCCCGCCAACATTCGTAGCCCATAATTTGTCCGACTTGCAAGAATTTTTTGAAATCCTTGCGAGAAACACCATAGCGTTTTTCAAGACCGTTATTTGTCGTTTCACTATCTTCAAAACACGAAACTCCGCAATGAAAATTCCAAGATGGCGAACCGACAAAACGTTCGTTTTCGGGCAAATATTTTATTGCAGACTCGTATCGGGGAAGCGATGCGTCGGGGCAAGTTTCGGCATTAAACGAATGTGCCGCTCCGTTCATATTATCGTCATACCAATAAGCAGGCGGAACAAAGCCGTAAGGACCGCTCATTTTCATTCCGCTTTCACCCGTAATTGCCGACGGAAATTTGGCGGCAGACGAAACGCTGACGAGATTAGGAGCGTATTTACTTAACACGGCAAGGTAAATTTTTTCGACTTTCGGCACGGGCGGAAAATCACTTCCGTAAAACCAAACTGCCAACGACGGATGATTTCGCAAACGCAAAAGCTGTGATTTAAGCGATTCTTCGGCTATGTGGTAATCTTCGGGCATCCATTTGTCCCACTTTTCCCAATGCGTGCAACAAGACCAACCCGCAAGTACCAAAATCCCCTTTTCGTCGCACAGATTAAAGAGATTGTCGCTTCCTAAAAATCCCTCAAATCTGACAGCATTGAAATTCATTGCTTTTATGTAATCGGTTTCAATGTTTTCTTTTTGAAAGTCTTGTCGAAGCAAAATATCAGGTGCGTAAGCTGCTCCGCGAATAAGAACTTTTTGTTTATTTACCCAAATTTCACGTGCGCCGAATTCGTTTATTTTGCTTTCTATTTTACGGTACGCGTATCGGACATTTGCCGTCTCTATCTCTCTGCAGTTTTCGTCGGTAAGTGCAACAAAAAGCGAGTATAAGCGTTGCTCTCCCATATCGTGCGGAAACCACAGCGCGAAATTTTTATCAAAAAGCACGCCTTTTTCCACGATTAGTTCTTCGTCGTGTTTTTCGATATTTACGCCAAATTCTATAAATTGTCCTTCGTCGAGCATAATTTTTAGTTTTCCGACAAATTTTTCGTCGGTGTTATTTACCAATCTGCACGAAAAATTTACGTCCGCCATTTTTAAGTCGCCCGATAAAACAGGGTCGACAAAAAGTTCCTTTATTGCGATTTTTCCTGTGGAATAGAGTTCTACTCTCTGCCACAAGCCTGCGCCGTCGTCAGGTGGAGTGGGCGACCAATCAACAAAGGTAAGTCCCAGCTCGTCGTGGCGTTGAGCCGTGATTTTTACGGCGACGATATTCTTATTATATCGGCGAACCCATTTTGTTATGTCGAAATCGTATTGTCTGTATGAGCCTGCACAACCTGTTTCGGTTGCTATTCGCTTTCCGTTTATCCAAATTTCTGCGCGAAAATTTATTCCGTGAAACTTAATCCACCAACGATTATCTGTGTTTTTGTCGTCTGTTTCAAATTCGGTACGATACCAAGTCGGTAATTTATACGGCGAATTTTCGGGCATTGCGTGCCAAGAAAAATGACTTTTTGCCTCCGTTTTGAAGCCGTTCAAATTAAACATATTTTTACCAAAATATATATCTTCGATTTTTTTTGCCTCATAAAGCGAGCCGACAACCGACATCGGTATTGTTGTATTGACCCAATCACTTGTTATCTCAAAGTTCTCGCTTGAAATAATATCGCCGAACAAGTTTTCGTTGCTCGGCGTAAGTATTTTCCAATTTGTCAGTGGTGTCATCATAATTTATATGCTACCAAGCAAAGTCATCCCAACCGCTACCTGTTTGAGAAGCGTCCGCATCAAACGTATCGTCCGCTTCGGGCACAAAAATCGGCGCTGTTGCAGGTGTTGATACTGTAACCACTGTCGGTGTTGTCGGTGCAGTCTCCGCGGCAGGGGTCGGGGTTGGTGCTGGTGCAGGTGTATAAGTTGACGGCGGGATTGTCGTTATGGTAGGCTCAAAGTCAAAAGAGCCAAGTCCGCTACCACCCATTCCGACGTGGTCGTTTGAGCGATTATCAACCCAAAAATCATAGCCGAGCGGTCTCAATACCGTTTCTCCGAAATTATTTGCTTCGCTAACACGAGCAAATCCACCTATACGAACTCTGAAAAATGTACCTATCAATGAAGTTGTGGGGTTTTCGACGCGCGCTACATAAGCAGGATAACCCATTCTTTCAAATCTTTGTGCTATGCTGTTTGCCAAATCGGGATTTGCAACAGTTGAAACCTGCACAACGTATCTTCCTGTCGGCGAGAATGTGAAATTTCTTTCGGGCTGTCTCGGGGGCTCGGGGGCGATAACTCGTTGCGCGGGCGGCGGAGTAGTTGCCTGTTGAACGGGCGCTACGTCAAAAAATTCGTTAAAAAGAGCGTCCGCTCCTCTGGTGTCGCCTCTTTGTTCTGCCGCCGGTGTCGGTGGCGGTGGGATTGCGTCTCTTCTGTTGTTTCTGTTGTTGCCGTCAAACAATCCGCAACCTGCTAATGCAAGCGTTAACGCTCCTGCCGATAATAAACGCGTAATAACCATATATTTTCCTCCAAAACTTAATTTCTGCCTATAAAATATTTTTTTTCGCAACCAAAGTGTTAGTTTTTTTTCACAAAACACCTTTTGTTGACGGAATTTCATTTTTTGCTCTTTCGTCGATACTTGCCGCAAGGCGTAAAGAGCGTCCCAATGCCTTAAAAATTGCCTCGACTGCGTGATGGCTGTTTCGGCTTCGCAAGATGTCCAGATGAAGGGTTGCGCCGCAAAAATCGCAGAACCCTTTCAAAAAATCATAGACCAAATCCACCTCGAATGAATTTATTATTCTGTCGCGCAGGTTCTCTTCGTAAATCAGATTGCTACGCCCGCTCAAGTCAATTACCGCGCGCACCAAGGTTTCGTCCATCGGAATATACACCGAAGAATAGCGCATAATTCCGCGTTTTTCGCTCAATGCTTCCTTAAACGCCTGACCGAGTGCAATGCCGATGTCTTCAGCGCTGTGGTGAAAATCAACCTCAATATCGCCGTCGCATTTTAAGTCCAAGTCAAAAAGCCCGTGCTTGGTAAAAAGCGTGAGCAGGTGGTCGAAAACTCCGTTTCCGCTTTTGCAGATACCTGTGCCGCTACCGTCTAAATTCAACGTTATCTTTATGTCGGTTTCTTTGGTCTTTCTTTCGATTGTCGCTGTTCTCGTCATTTTTTATCCTCTCCGGTTTTTTATTCTTCGTAAAAGTCGCCGTGCGCTTTGCTGTAATATTCTGTTATTTCATCGCTCAGGAGCAAGCAATTTTTCTCTATTTCGTTATTCGACAAAAGAACGTGCACATACAACAACAACGCAAAAAGTATTCCTATAACTACCCCGACTATCAACATAAATTTACCCTTTCATAGCGGCAATTACTTTTTCTGCAACTTGCTCCGCGGACATATTCAGGTCATTCGCCAACTCCGAGACACTTCCCTGCCCGACAAAGCAATCGGGATAAGCCACTCTGATAAATTTAGGCGCTTTTGCTACCTTCTTTTCTTCGAGCAATTTTTCGCTTATTTCCAAAACTGCCGAGCAATATCCCCCGATTATCGAATTTTCTTCACACAGTACAATATAATCAAACTTTTTCAAAATTGCCGAATATAATTCTTCGGAGAGTGGTTTTATTTGTTTTATGGAAATCACACTTGCCGAAACTCCGCTCTTATCAAGGATTTTAGCCGCAGTCATCGCTGTTTCCAAAAAATGACCTGCTACCAATATACAAACACTTTTTCCGCTTTTATATTCAACCATTTCCACAAATTTGTCATTTTTAATACCGTCGTCGAGTGCAATTCCTCTCGGATAGCGAATAAATACTGGACATTTAAGGTCGTTCAGCGCATATTTTAACATAAATCTGAGGTCAGAGGCTGTTGCCGGGGTCAAAATTACCACATTCGGAATGCAACGCAAAAACGATAAATCGAACGCGCCGTGATGAGTTGCTCCGTCCGCTCCGACAAGCCCTGCTCTGTCCACCGTAAAGACAACATGAAGATTATCGAGTGCGATGTCGTGAATTACTTGGTCGAAAGCCCTCTGCAAAAAGGAAGAATAGAGCGCTACAACGGGCTTTATTCCGTTTAGTGCAAGCCCCGCGGCAAAAGTTGTCGCGTGCGCTTCGGCAATTCCCACATCTACAAATCTTTCTGGAAATTTTTCGCCGAACTCGCTCAATCCCGTTCCGTCGGACATTGCCGCCGTTATTGCCACGATTTTATCGTCTTTCTCGGCTAATTTTATCATTTCCGCACCGAAAACATTGCTCCACGAAGCTCCTGCCGAAGATTGCGTTTTGCCCGTATCTTTGTCGAACGCGCCAAGTCCGTGAAATTTCTCCTTGTCGGTTTCGGCAGGAGTATATCCCTTGCCCTTTTGAGTTAAAACGTGAATTAAAAGCGGTTCTCTGTTTTGCTCGTGCGCGTACCTTAAAACAGGAAGCAATTCGTCAAAATTATGCCCGTCCACGGGACCGATATAGCGCAAACCCAAATCCTCAAAAAGTCGTCCGGGGGTTATTACCTGCTTCGCCGATTTTGTCAGTTTTTGTATGGTCGCTTGCATTTTTTTGCCGAACTCACCCGAAAAATTTTCCAGTTTGTTCCAAACGCCCGCTTTAAGTGCATTGTATTTTTTGTCGGTTATAATTCGGGTAAGATATTTTGAAAGCGCACCGACGTTGTTTGCTATAGCCATTTCGTTGTCGTTGAGGATTACGCACATCCGCGTTTTGGAATGCCCGAGGTTGTTAAGCCCTTCAAAAGCAAGTCCGCCCGTAAGAGAGCCGTCGCCGATTATCGCGACCACTTCGCCGTTCATTTTTTGCAAATCACGCGCTTTGGCAAGTCCTAAAGCCGCCGAAATTGAAGTTGACGCGTGTCCTGTGGTTATCGCGTCGTGCGGACTTTCTGTTGTGTGAGGAAAGCCGCTGAGTCCGCCGTATTTTCGGAGAGTTTCAAATCTGTCTCTTCGTCCCGTCAATAATTTGTGCGCGTATGCTTGGTGTCCGACGTCCCACACGATTTTGTCTATCGGTGAATTGTAAATGTAATGCAGAGCAATCGTTAGCTCGACAACTCCGAGCGACGGACCGATATGTCCGCCTGTTCTACTTACGGAATCTATAAGAAAGTCCCTTATTTCCTGTGCGAGTTTCGCAAGGTCTGCAACGGGAATTTTTTTTAAGTCTGACGGCGAATTTACGCTTTCCAACAAGTTCAATTTTTATTTCCTCGCTAATTTGTTTGTACAAAAATAGTTTTTGCGGCAGTATTTTAGGAAAAAAAACAGAAATTTAGCCAATTATTTGAATTTTTGTGAAAACATCCTTCACTCCCAAACCCGATTAACTTTCACATTACTCACCATCATCACCGACAACAGAACGATAAAAACCGTTGTAATTGCAAGGCTTACGTCGGAATTAAGCTCATTCGCCCAAAAAGAAAAAGAGGCGCAGTGCACGGCAAGTAAAATTCCCGCTACGGTTATGGGAAGCCCCAAAAAATGCTTTTTGAAGTCGCCTGTGTTGTATCGAGCAAGGCGAAAAATCCCCGCCACGACGAAAATTCCCGTCGATAAAATTATCGGCAAAGGTAAGCCAAAAATCGCGTGGGCAAAGCATACGGGAGCTATGCCGAACGTGGTTAAATCGGCAAAAGAGTCTAATTGCTTGCCGAAATCGCTTTCTACGTTAAGGCGGCGCGCTAAAAAACCGTCGAAAAAATCTATTATGCCGCCAAATATTATTATCGCGGCAACCGTGATTGCTAAATTCGGAAATTCGCTGTGATGCGAAAGCACGATTGCCGTAAAACCCGCCAAAAAATTAAGCGTTGTAAGGGCGTTCGGAATATTTTTAATTATTTTTTGTTTTAGCATAACCGCCAATCCCTTTGTAAATTCCGATATAGACAATGCTTAATAAAAGAACAAACCAAAAGGTGATGAAACGAAAAATTATCGTAAGAGCCAACGCCTCGCTCGGTGCAAATCCGATAAACGGAAGCGAAAGAAGTCCCGTCATCGTCAGTTCAAAGCCGCCTAAACCCGCGGGGAAAATCGGCAAAAGCGCAACCATATACGAAATAAAAGCCATCGCTGATATTGCAAACAAGCCGACGTCGGGATTTATTTGCGCCGCCAATATATACATTTTCAGCGGATAAATTAACCATATCAGAACAGAAAGCAAGAAAAACGGGACAAATGTCTTAGGTTTTATTTTTGCGAAATGCGCTTTTATTCGCTTGGGCATAAAAAAAACGCAGGCAAAAAGCAGGGCAATAGCAAGCAATATTCCGAAAATCCCCGTGTGTAAATTTTCTTTTAACTGCGGAATTTCACTAACGGTAAAACCGAATACCATAATACAAATAAAAAACAACGCGCTCAAACTGAAGATTTTTTGCGCCGCAACCACAGCCGCCGCCTGCGATTTTGAGCAACCGTCGATACCCGCCATTTTGGCAAAACGCGTAAGTTCGCTCCCCACGTATCCCGCGGGAATACTGTGCACAATTTCGGCTTGACTGTTTATATAAAGCATTTTGCCGAAACTTACGCGCACATCGGTATTTGCGGCAATTTTAACCCACTGGAAATTAAGCAAAAGTTGCGTTATTATCTGAATTCCCGCAAGCAAAACTATAGACCAAAGCGGGATTTTTGTTATGCTTTCCAAAAAACCGTGGCGAAAATCGGGAAATTTTAATACAATAAATATCAGCGCAATGATTATTAGCGCACCGAAAATGTATCTTGTAAGGGCAGGTTTCAAACCTGCCCTTACCGCGTTGTCGCTGATATTTTCGCCTGCGTTGTTGCTGACGTTGTCGCCGATGTTCTCGCGATTTCTCACTCCGCTTCTCCTTTTTTTACGTAGAGCAGAGTGCAACCGATATTGCAGGATTTTGTATGTTTAACGCATTTGCATTCTCCGAATTTGCTTTTATCCAAGCAGCAATACATTTTTTCCAAAGTGTTTTTCGGACGGCGCACCAAAAGTTTTGTGCCCGGCGACACGCGCTTTAAAATGTTAGAAAACACCTCTTCTACAGGGCTCACCTGCAAGGCGAAATGCACCACCGTAAACTTCGATAAGTCAAAGAACGGACAGCCGCCGTCTTTGCATTTAACACAGATATTTTCGTTTAGCCCCATACTTTTTATGAGTTTTTGCGAGGTTTTTTGGCAATTCGGCTCGTTGTCTATTACGGTTATTTTCGCCCCTGTTCTTTTGTGGAACAAAATCGCGCTGAACGGGCAATTCCCGCCGCCGATACATAGAATATGGTCGTCTTTTTTTATATCGGCGAGGCGAATTTCTTTTTGAATAACGCTGCAATAATATTTAGAACTCAGCCAAAAAAGCGGCTTTGTTTTCGCCGCTAATTTTTCTAAAACTCTGGTAAATTTCGTTATTTTCATTGCAATTTTCGCCTGTTTTTTTTACTCAACGCCAAAAATTAAGCGCACAATTTGATTTATAAGTCCGCCTACAAAAATTGCCGAAAGAACGGTTGAAAAGAAAATAATTACCGCAAATTTAACCTTAAATTCTTTAGCCAAAATTCCTATTACCGAAAGGCAGGGCAGATACATAAGCGAAACCACTCCCGCCACAAACGCCTGCAAATGCGTGAGATTTAGAGCAAGCAGAGGCGCAACCGACATTTCGCGGCGCACAATTCCCAGAATTAAAGATATTACCGCTTCTTTAGGCATTCCGAGCCAGCCGCTTACAACGCTTTGCACTTGCGGATTGTCCGCAATAACGCCTATAACTCCCGTTCCCGCAAGAAGAGCCGCCAAGAACACCGCTATAAGCATAGGAACTTCCGCGTCGAGCATAAAATGTTTCATACGAATTTTCAGTTTTCTGAAATACGCTTTCGGCTCGGGAAGCAAAAGATTGGGGACTTCAATAATAAGCGCGTCCACTTTTCCTTTTATTATTTTGCTTGCGATAAGAGCCGTTATGACGAGCAAAAATATTGCAAACAAGAACATCAGAGGCATCATCCACCACGAAAACGCGGACATTAAAGCGATAAGCGCGCCGATTTGCGAAATGCACGGAATGGCAACGCAGATAACGGTCGCAATCACCAAACGCTCTTTTTCGGTTGTCGCCGCGCGGCTTCCCATAATAGCGGGAACAGCGCAGCCAAGCGCCAAAAACGCGTGTATTAAACTGCCGCCCTGAACGCCGAGTTTACGCATAATATTGTCGAATAAAACGCTTACCCGAGGCAAATATCCCGAGTCCTCCAAAAACGAAATACCCAGATAAAACGCAAAAACGTATGGCAAAATAAGCGCGATTATCCATTGAAAACTTATTACAAAAATGCCGTATTCGCCGACTAAAACGTTTAAAAGCACGCAGGCAAAACCGCAGACCGCCGCATAACCGCCATCGACAACCGTGTGCCAAGCGCCGTCGGTAAACATACGAAGTCCCGTCTGAAATCCGCCGTCGTAATACAGAAAACGATAGCTCAAATTGCCGCCGTCTCCTGCAAAAAAGGCGAAAATGTTCTCGAACAGGTTTCTGAAAAACGGGATAATTACGCCGTCCGTAAGCGCAATAAGAGGCACGCGCAATCCGCCGCCGCCAAACCGCACCACGCCGACAAGAGCCAACAAAACCAAGAACGCAATAGGAAGCCCCGGAAACGGATTTACCATTGCCTCGCCGAGTTTATCGATAAACGAAGGTTTAAGTTTGTCTTTTTTGCTCACTTTGTTGGTAATTTCTTTGGCGCTCGACCATATAGCCACGCCGCGATTGCACTGAACATTTGACGGGCAAGTAGAGCAATGACCGCAGGCAACGTCCGTCTCGTCCGTTTCCTTAAAGAGTTTTTTCAGTTCTTCTTCGACATCTTTCAGCCCCTGTTTTTTTACGGCGACTGTCATAATAACGGGCGCGCCGAGTTCCTGTTCGAGCAATTTTGAGCTTATTTTTATGCCGTTTCTCTCGGCAACGTCCACCATATTAAGCGCAAAAATCATAGGAATTTCGCACTGTTGCAATTCTAAAGCGAGGCATAAATTTCGCTCGAGATTGGTCGCGTCCAAAACGCAGACAATAGCATCCGCGCCTTTTTTTACCAAATCGGTCGCCACGGCTTCCGCTTGGGAGGTCGGCGACAAAGAATACGTCCCCGGCACGTCTATAAGCGTGTATGCGGAATTTGCTTTAAGCGCGCCTTCCATATAATTTACGGTTGTTCCCGCATAGTTTGAACTTACAACTTTAATGCCCGTCAATTCGCTGAAAAAAACGCTTTTGCCGACATTCGGATTTCCGACGAGCAATATTCTTTTATTCGTCTTTGCGCAATGACGCCCTTTTTGTTTTTTGGAATTACTCACGCCGCCTTGTCCTCCTCGTCGTTAGTTTCGCAAACCGTTATTTGGCTTGCTATATCTTTACCGAGGGCTATGGAATAAGCGTCCGCAACTCGCAAAAGCACGGGACCTCCGAATGCGTATCGGTTTTGCAGAGTGATTTTTACTCCCGCGCGCAAACCCATATTCTCGAGCAGTCCGATTTCGGGGGTCGAAATAATCTTAAACATCCGCTTTTTCTGCGCGGCGTAAAGATTTATTGTTTTTTTATTAGACACAAATGTCTCCTTAATTGTTTTTTCACAATAGATTTCAGCATAAAAATACATAAAAGCGCGAGAAGGATTGCGCCTTCCCGCTAATTTTTCACTTAATACGGCTATTTATTTCAACGACACAGTTCGCACAATCCTTTGAAATTTAAATTATAGCCCTTAACGTCAAAACCGTCTATCCCCGAAATTTGTTCGCGCAAGTCGGAAAATCTGCCTTCCACATCAAAGATTTTTCGACAATTTTCGCAGACAAAATGATGATGGCTGCGGGGATTATGGTCGTAATGCGTAGAACCGTAAAAGTCGCCGATACTTAAAAGGTCGCCCATATCAACCATTTGACGGAGATTTCTGTAAACCGTTGCCTTACTTACGGACGAATGCTTTTTTTTAATGTAATCATAAATTTGCTCGGCGTTTGCGTGTACGTCGAGTTCTTTCATTGCGTCCAAAATAAGCCGGCGCTGAATAGTATTTCTTTTGGCATTCATATACTTTTATACTCCTTTCCATTAAAAAAATACTATGCGCGCCAAACCTAAAACCGCAGATAAAACAAAATACTGATAAATTTATTTTTTCTGCAAAATCTCCAGCAATTCTTCAAGACTTTTTTTGCCGAAAACGACGTCGCTATCGTCGATAATTAGGGCGGGAATACTCATTATGTCAAACTTGTCTCTCAGTTCGGGATAATAATATAAATCCACCATTTCCGCCGTGATTTTATCGTTTAACGCGGCAATTCTCTGGCACCCCTGAACAACGTCGGGACACATCGTGCAAGATAAAGACGCTCCGATTTTCAGATTGATACGCCCGAGGTTTTTTACTTTTTGGGAGAGCTCTTCGCTTATTTTTTGCCCCGGTCCCGCTACATTATATATAGCAAGAATAAACGACTCGAGTTCGTGTCCCGCGGGCGTTCCGTGAAAATTTACGCCCGAATATTTCCCCGCCTCGTCAAACAACGCAATTACAGGATAAAGTTCGGTCGAAATTTCGTTTTCTAAACTTTGATTTTCGCCTTTCTTGAAAATTTTTATCTCCGTTTTGTCGGTAATCTGAGAAAAATCGTCCAAAAATCTCTTTATGCTGTCCGACAGTTTGTTGTTTTCGAGCAATACGGCGTTTATTTTTACGCGGCTTTGACAACGTTCCATTACATACTTTATTTGCGTAATTGCCTCTTGTGAGAAGAAGTTTGAGTCGCCTTGCCGCGCGTCGTCCTCTTCTTTTTCGCTTACAATTCCCAGCTCGTTTTTTTTGTGCTCAATGTATTTTTCAACGCTTGTGGAAGCAATTGCGCCGTCCGAAGTCGCGGTAACAAGTTGGCGCAATCTTTTTGGTCGGATATCGCCCGCAACATAAACGCCGTTAACGTTAGTCTGCATATTTTCGTCCGCTAAAATATAGCCGAAATTATCCATTTCCACGCGTTCCTTAAATACTGCGCCGAGCGGTTCGTATCCTACAAAAATAAAAACGCCGAAAGTGTTGTCGCCTTCTTTTACGTGATGAACCCACGTTTCTTTGCTTTGATTATTGATAAATTTTGCTTCTTTGACGACTTTATCGCCGCGAACATAAAGCAATTCCGTGTTAAACTTAACCTCGATTTTTTCGTGCGCCATAACTTGGTCGGCTATGCTTTTTGCACAAGTAAATTCGGGTTCGCGCGCGATTACAATAACTTTTCGAGCAAATCGCGTAAGGAAAATCGCCTCTTCCGCCGCCGCAAATCCCGCGCCGACAACAAAAATGTCTTTGCCTGCAAAAAGTTCGCCGTCGCAAGTTGCGCAATATGCAATCCCGCGCCCTGCAAATTCCGCTTCGCCCTCAAATCCGAGTTTGCGCGGTCTTGCTCCCGTTGCGATAACCACTCCGACAGACTGATAAACTTCGTTAAATTTTGTTTTTAACTCTTTAATGTCTTTTGAAAAATCGACTTCAACTACTTCGTCCGTAATAAATTTTACGCCGAAACCAACTGCCTGCTCTTTCATTTTTTCGGTTAAATCTTTACCGCTCGTAAACGGAATTCCCGGATAATTAACCACGTCCGAGGTAATTTTAATTTGCCCGCCAATGTCCGAACGCTCTATAACAAGCGTTTTAAGTTTGGCGCGCCCCGCATAAATAGCAGCGCTGAGACCCGCAGGTCCCGCGCCGATTATTATCAAGTCATAAACAGAATTCATTTAGAACTCCTTGCTCGCAGCATTCATTAAAGACGACCTGAAAGTTATTTTTTTGATGGGCATCTTATCTTTAAGAAGCTCATAAAAAAGTTCGCAAAGGTTTTCGCAAGTAGAAACTTTTTTGGTAACTACTATTCTGTATTCCGGATATGACCAAGCAAGCTCGTGCTCAATCTTTTTGAGCGGAACACAATTTTTCGGGTCGTTAATAATACCTTCTTTTTCGTACACCGCAAGAACCGCGTCAAGCAGCGGGTCGCCTTCCTGAAACAATGTTGCGTGGTGAAAATGGTCGCAAACTTCCCACGCTTTTTTTACTCCCTCTTTACACGGATGCGCAAAACCTGTTATAGGGTCAACTTCGTCTTCGAGTTCTATGCTCAAAAGCCCCGAATGTCCGTGAAGATGTTTTGCTTCTCTTGGCCAATTCATAAATCTGTGAGCATACTGAAAGTCAAGATTTACTATAGATCTATACTTATTGTTTTCCATAATTCTACTCCTTTTTTAAAGTTTTCCGATTAAATCAATACCGGGTTTAAGCGTTTCTTCGCCGGGTTTCCAATTTGCGGGGCAGACTTGGTCGCCGTGTTTTGCAACAAACTGCGCCGCTTGCACTTTTCTCAAAAGTTCTTCGGCGTTTCTTCCTATACCGAGCGCATTTACTTCATACGCAACAATTTCGCCTTCAGGGTTCAGCACAAACGAACCGCGAAGCGCCAAACCTTCTTCTGGGATAAGCACCTCAAAAAGTTCCGCCAACTTGTGAGTCGGGTCTGCAAGCATAGGATACTTAATCTTTTTAATGGTTTCGGAAGCGTCGTGCCACGCCTTGTGAGTAAAATGCGTGTCTGTAGAAACGCTGTAAACCTCGCAATCCGCCGCCTTAAACTTCTCATAATTATCCGCCAAATCACCCAATTCCGTCGGGCAAACGAAAGTAAAGTCTGCAGGATAAAACACAAAAGCAGACCACTTCCCCTTTAAGTCCGCGTCCGTAATTTCCTTAAAATCACCGTTCAAATACGCTTGCACCTTAAAATTCTCAATTTTTTTGCCAATCAATGACATATATAAACCTCCAATGATAATTGTTCCTAAATAAGAATTATTCTCATTTATAGCAAGAAAATAATATATAGGCAAAATATTTGTCAAGGCTAAAATCAAAAAAAGTGAAAATAGTAAATTAAAAAAAGATAAAAGATGCCAATATTCTTATTAAAAGTCGGCAAAACATTCGGCTGTTATTTCGCCCGTACAAATTTTTTGCACTGCGCCGCTCATTGTAGCGTTAAAGTCTTCGTCAAAGCAAAGTTGCAGTTTTCCACCCGCCATAGATACGGTAATTTCACTGTCGCAATGCCCTAATTTTTTAGCAACTGCCGCCGCCGCTGTCGATGAGCTTCCCGAAGCAAGCGTATAGCCCGCTCCTCGTTCCCAAATTTGTATTTCTATGTTTCTTCTGTCGATGATTTTTACAAATTGAACATTTGTGCGATTTACAAAGCGCTTGTCAGTTTCTATAACGCTTCCGTATTTTTTTGCGATTTCGCAAGATATTTTGTCTAAAACAATAACACAGTGCGGATTTCCGACGTTCGCTTCGCAAAATGAAAACTCTTCGTCTAAAACCGAGATTTTTTCATTTATCGCGAAAAAACTTACCTTGCCCATCTCTACTTTTACCAAATTCTCATCGATAACAGTGGATTTCACAAGACCGCCCAAAGTGCTTATTTTAAATTCTTCACCTAATTTCACCAAACCGCAATCAAAGAGATAACGCGAGAAAATCCGCAGACCGTTTCCGCTCTTTTCCGCTTCGCCTCCATCCGGATTAAATATCTTTACGGCGAATTTGCCGTCGGTTTTGTCGAGGTCGGCAAGCAATATTCCATCACTGCCGACCCCAAAATGCACATCGCAAATGCGAATAATATTATCTTTGCTCAAAAAATCAGCGAATTTTTTGTCAATAACGATATACTCGTTCCCCAATCCGTGATATTTGGCAAAGTTTATCATTTACTCGCATCTTCCCATTTTACTTCGCCGATAAGGCAGTTGAGCGCTTTTGCAATTTTCAATTCTTCGCGAATTTGTACGGTTTCGCCGTTTTTTCTGAGCGATTCTTTAAATTGTTCAAACGGATAGTTATACATTTTTGCAATATTTTCGATATACGCGTCAACATCTTCCGCGCTCACCTTTATATTTTCCGTCTTAACAATATAGTCGAGAATACGGAATCGGCGAATTGCCTTTGTCGCCTCGTCTTTTCTTTTTTCGAGGTACTCTTCAAGGCTCGGCTGAGGATTTTTTGCGTTGAAATAATGCGCTTCGTTTTTGTGAAGATTTTCAATGTAGTATTTTATGCGTCCTTCGGGAACGTAAAAGTCGTTCTTTTTGAGAAGTTCGTCAACTGCTTTTTCGCAGGCTTCGTCTCTTGCTTCGTTTTTCTTTTTGTTTAGAACGTTATCTTTTACAATAACCTTTAACTCTTCTTCGTTTGTCGCCGTTGTTCCGATTTGTTTGAAAAACTCTTCGTCAAGCGGAATAAGCGTTTTCGCTCTTACTTGTACTATTTCTACAGTTGCGGACGCTTTTTTTCCGGCATAATCGTTCAGCGGATAGTCTTTAGGGAAAGTAAAGGAAATATCTTTTTTGTCTCCCGTTTTCTTGCCTGTAAGTTCGGTGTTTAATTCGGGAAGAGTTGCGTTTCCGACCTCAAACATTTTTGTAGCGGGAAAAGTTTCGGCTTTTGCGCCGTCAATCACGATGTTTTCGTATTCTACTCCGACCACGTCGCCTTTTTTAATCGGTTCGTTTGTTTCGTTTAACTCTGCGCGCTGATTTTTTATAGTGTCAATAATCGCGTCAATTTCGTTGTTTTCGACTTTCACTTCGTTTATTTTAACTTTAAGGTCTTTATAGCCGTCAATTTTTATTTCGGGGTCAATTTCTATAACCGCCGCAAAAGAAATCGCGTCAATTTCCTTGGGATTGATTTTCGTATCTTCAAAAACAGGGTCGCCCGCGGGATTTAATTGATTGTCCATACACGCTTTATGGAAAGAGCGCGAAATAAGTTTTTCGGTCGCTTCCATAATCATACCTTCGCCGTATCTTGAAATCACAACTTTTTCGGGAACTTTGCCTTTTCGGAAGCCCTGAATATCGACTTTTTTTGCAACGTCTTTCAAAATTTTATCGAATTCCGCCTGCACTTCTTCTTTTGGGATTTCCACTAAAATCCGTTTTTTCCATTCATTCACCGATTCTACTTTTGTGCTCATTTTCCAAAAACTCCCTATTTATTTTATTGTTAAAGTCTTTTTAAATGCGAGTAGAGGGAGTTGAACCCCCACACCTCTCGGTAGCGGCTTCTAAGACCGCCGTGTCTGCCGATTCCACCATACTCGCTAAAATTTCAAGACGGAAAATACATTTTTACCGCGCCCACACACAAGGGGCAATCATTTTTTATTGCGAACACTTGCTTTTTAATGCCGCCGCCACCATCGGTGAAACATATTTTTCGACGTTTCCGCCGTATTTCGACAAGTCTTTCACAAGCGACGAACTCAAATTTGTGTAGCGCGCCGAGGTCATAAGGAAAATAGTGTCGATTTTGTCGTTAAGCTGCCTGTTCGTAAATGTCATCTGGAACTCGTAATCAAAATCCGAAAGCGTGCGAAGCCCTCTTATAATCGTCGAAGCGCCCGTTTGCGCAACCGCGTCTATAACAAGTCCGTAGTGCTTTATCACCTCGACATTTTCGTAATCTTTAAGGCAATCCTTTGCAAACTCAACCCGCTCGTCCGCCGAAAACATACATTTTTTGTTAGGATTATCTGCAATTACCACATAAATTTTCGTAAAAATCCTCTGCGCTCGAGCAACAATATCCGCGTGTCCAAGCGTTATAGGGTCAAACGTCCCCGGATATAAACCGATACCCATAAATTTTCTTCCTTTTTTTTAGTTGTTTTCCAAAAGTATTTGCCGCCGTTTCATTCTTTCACGAGTTTCGGCTAATATTTTATGTATTTTTTGTTCAAATTCGACTTTTGGCGGTAAATTTGTCCAATATTGCGATACCATTATACCTGCCTTATCCATCTCAAGAAGTTCTATTTGTTCGCGACTGCCTTCTGCGCAAAGTATCAGTCCGATTGGTTCTTCTTCTCCAACTTTTCGCTCATAACGATTAAGCCATTTCAGATACAACTCCATTTGCCCCTTAAATTCGGCTTCAAAATTTCCTTGTTTAAGTTCAACCGCCACTAAACGCCTAAGGTTTCGATTATAAAAAAGAAGGTCTAAATGAAAGTCCTTGTTGTCTATTATCATTCTTTTCTGGCGAGCGACAAACGTAAACCCCTTTCCAAACTCAAGTATAAATTTTTCAAGTTCTCGCAACACTGCCGCTTCCAAATCCGCTTCAAGATATTCATCACTTAGCCCCATATAATCAAAAAGATAAGGGTCTTTGAATGTATCAAGTGGTATTTTGTTGTCAGAATTGCCGAATTGGTTATTGGCAATTTCTTTTCTTTCAAACGCTTTACGTGAAATCATATCTCGAAGTTCACGTATTCCAAGTTGTCGTTCTGCGCAATCTTTGGCATAATAGAGCCGCGCTTCGTTTGTTTTTAGGGGCAAAAGTTCTACAAAATGCGACCAACTCAATTGTGTAGACAGCGTCGACACAATTGCAATATCTTCAAATAATTCGGCAAACTGAATCATTCTCCGCAAATTTCTTGCTTCAAAATTTTTCCCATATTTCTCTTTCAGTTGCGTAGATAACGCTGCTACGATTTGCTTTCCGTATTCGGCGCGTTTGTCTTGAAGTATGATTTCATTTACACGTTTTCCGATTTGCCAAAAAGTTAGAATAACAGACGCATTTACCTGCAAGGATACGGTACGGCGACTATGCTCAATCATTAGCGAAATTTCATCAAACAGATTTTTCTCGAAGTTAATCAAGTCCATTTACATTTCTCCTTAAAACGCAATTTCGCTTTTATCTTTTCACTCCGAAAATAATATTTGCCAAAATAAAAAAGGCGGACAACTCTATACGTCTCTGAAAATAAGGGTAAAAATATATTGTTTTTTCCGAAAATCATTGCGTAAATTGTTGAAAAAAATATATTTTTACTGAAAATAATTAACAATGAGTTTCGGACTTTGTTGTTTGTTAATAGATACACGGTATTTAATTTAATTGAAAATTGTGGAGTTTTGAGAATGTTTGGAAAAAAAAGTTTTATTTGTATCGTTTTCTTGTTTTTTGGCGCGGTTTTTGCCGAATTTCCGTTTGAAAATCCTGCTTTTGAAGAAAAAAAGCAACAGTTGGCTTTAGTTTTAGGGCAAGGCATACGCGACCACAAAGATTTAAGATTTGAAAGATTATACAGCGTAGGAATTACTTACAGTCAGCCGTATCATTTTTTTAGATTGCCCGTAAGGCGAAACGCGGAATTTATAATGCACAGAGGCGCGGGAGAATTTTCTCGCTACAATAATTGGATAGCCGGTTTGTCGCAAGATTTCTTTACGCCTCAACTTTGGCGGATGTATCTCAGTTTAGGCATCGGAGCATACATAAAATCCGAAAAAACCGACAGAATAAGTTCGCTGTTTACTTTCGGCCAAAAGGTCGCTTTGGGCTTTCAGGTTATAGACGAGTTAAGATTGGAATTTTTTATAAGACATTTTTCCAACGGCACTTTAACGGAAACAAGTAGCGGCTACGACTTTATAGGTTTAAGCGCCGTTTGGAATTTCGGCACTCTTTAACAGAAAAATTGAGCAATGATGTAAATTTGCAGTTGAGTCGCAAAAAAACTCTAAATGTGGTATTTAGTATTTGCAAATTGTCTGTAGCATAACGTATTTTTACTGAAAATAATTAACAATAAGTTTCGGACTTTGTTGTTTGTTAATAGATACACGGTGTTTAATTTAATTGAAAAGGAGGCATTTATTATGTCTGAAAATCTTGATAACACACACAGGATGTTTCGTGTTTTTGTTCGACTGCTTTTATTGATAGCTGTCGGTTTGTTTATTTCCTGCTCAGACATTGGCGGCGGCGGCAGTGGCGGTGGCGGCGGAGGAGGCGGCGGTGGAGGAGGCGGAGGCGGTGGAACCTTAGAAGAAAATCTTACATCGGGCAACAGCGCTCTGCGAAGCGGGCGGTATGACGAAGCCGTGCAACATTTCGAAAACGCGTTTCGCGCAAATCCCGACGACCCGAGAGCGATTATTTATTCGACTATGGCGCAAATTGCAAGAATAAGCGTTTCTCCGCAAGTCGTGAATTTATTCAGAAATAGCTTTGGTTTTGTCGATTATCCTAATCAGCTCAACGCGTTGTTCAGCACCGATTGGATGAGAAATTATCAACAAAATTGGATGGATTACAGCATCGAAGTCAACGGAAGATGGGCTTCTTGGTACGGCGAATGGGCAGTTGGTCAATCGTGGTATATCGGAATTGATAGACCGGGATATTATTTACAGGAATGCGACGGATGGAACTGTCATTATGTCCTTGTTTCCGAAACGCCGAGATACGGAACGAACAAAATGCCGGGACTGAATGTTCCGAGTTGGTTGCGGGGAAACAATTCTTGGTTTGATGAAACGCTTGGTGCAAACAATGTGCATACTTTCAATACTTGGACTTTGCTTTTATTTGCAAATCTTGTCGAGAATAACAGGCACGGCTTCAATAACGTTTTAGACGAACTTATAGATGCGGTTTTCGGTCAGAATTTCCAAAACGCTCAAAACAGAATTGTGAGATTGGAAAACAGAAAAACCGAAAGAATAACTCTCAGCAGGGACTTTATTCAGGCGTTGCATTTAGATGAGTTTACCCCGATTACCGAGTACGATTTAGTCGGCTGGGCGGAAATAAACGCAATTGTTTCTACGATGCTTGGCATAAAAGCAAGTTTGCAGTGGGTAGCGGCTTATGATTGGAACACCAACCTCAGCGTATTCAGGCACTCTTGGCAGAGCAATGAAAATTATTGGCACGGACGACTTCAGGCAATGAACCACAACGATTTGCCGTTTGTTAATAACTTTTTAGAAGCAAGACCGGGCAAAATGGCAGCCGCAAGAGAAACTTTTGTGCGGTCAATCAGAGGGCTTCAAGCGTCATACACGGCGATTTTGGGAAACAATTTATATCCGACGGCAATTACAGACGCTTATCGGACAATAAACGAAGGTTTGGATATTTTGATTTCGAGAATTCAAAACGGCGGAAGATTTTATGTTCCCGAAGACCCGACAACAGGCAGGTGGCCAACTTCTTCAACTTCGAGGTCGGATGTTCTTTTCGGCGTGGATATGGGGCTGTTTTTCCAAGAAGGATATTTCCGTCTGCATAACCTGTTTTATACCGAAAACAACAGAATACCTATGTTTTTCTGTCGGGATAGCGGCGTGCAACTTACACGTCAGAACTATGAGAGTGTACTAAACAACGCAGGCAGAGACATAGGTCTTAAATTCAGAAGTCGAACGATACGCGACATTATGGTTTATCTCCCCGATTTTGATATAGAAGACGAGATACTCCCGATGTTTCCGCCGTCGCTTGCAAGGGTGCTTTTTGAGAAGTATCACAACATAAGATAAAATGACACTTCCGAAAAAACTGATTTTTGGGTGGATTGGAGTTTTGCTTTTAGTAAAACTCTGTTTCGCCCAAAATTTTGAAATATCTACTCAAAGCGGAATTCTATTTTATTGGCGAGACGACAAAATGTCCTTTTGGGATGGCGGCATAAATTACAACAATCACAAGAATTTTTCAAACGAATTAAATTTTCTTAAAATCAGCTCGGATTTGCCTTGGTTTTCTACTGACATTATCCGTTTCGGCTACTCCGCAAAATTCGACTTCGGCAATATTTCGCCGCAAATTTCAGCGGGCTTTTTAAGCCAATCCGAAATCGAAATTCCGTTTTCACATCGAGGAAGTCAAAGACTAATCACAAATTACGGAGCGCGCGGTTTTTATCTTGGCTCAAAATTGGGCTTGAATATCAGAGACATTAGATTTACTCCGTCTTTTTTGTTTGCGCGTGGAAGATTTGAGGACGGGGATTTTCACTATTTTTTTGGGAAGCCCGATGTTCCTTATCTTTTGCATTTCGGCTTGTCGGCGGAGTTTAGAGAGCGACATAAAATCGGCGTTTCACACCAAAATTTTGCCCTTAACATTGTAAATAACAACGAAATGCCGCTTTTTAATTCAGAAAATTATGTTTTCGGCATAAATTATAGGCATTTGTTTTTGCCGCAACGATTGTTAAAATTAAACGGAATATTAGGTGCAAATTACGTAAATCTTTCGGCAAGCGGCTCGTTAAGTCCTGCAAATCAGCAGTATTTTTTGTTCCCGTATATGTTTTTTAATATAGACGGAACTGTAAACGCGTTTGTTGTTTGGACTGCTTTCTCGTTTGAATTACAGCGAAAAATCTTACAACATCACTTTGTAGTCGGAGCGGCAAATATTTTCAGCGGTGATTTTAACGCGGACGCTCATTACTTGTACAAAAGATTTTTCGGCGGCAGAGAGGGGCGGGAAGTTCTAACGCAAAACTTGAATAACACTGGATTTCCGTTTGTTTTGTATTACTTGAAAAGTCCAAATCTAAACATAAGAGACAGAGTAAACATAAACTTCGGATTAAGAAATATTATAGGCGTTCCTTTCGGCATAGCAAAATATATGGGAGACGGCAGTAGCGACGATCGGAACATCAGCGATAAAATCGGCAGAAGAGATTTAGTAAAAACGATATTGCTTTCTGGCTTGTCGGGGTTTTTGAGGGTAGAATTTTAATTTTACCTTGCATTATGCAACAAGAAAAGTGGCAACTGCCTCTAAAAATACAAATCCCTCGCTCCGTCTTTGGTTTTTTCGTAATAATTTATCAGCGCGTCGTACATCTTCGGATTTTTAACCTTTACTTCTGCAATTTCTTTTTGAATTATCGGCTCTGCCAAAGCGACTGTTTCGGGGGAGGCGAAGTCGTCGAGCCATTCGCGGTAGGTTATAATTGCGTTTAATTTGCAGAATTGACCCTCGTGTCCGCTTTTTAGCGCGTCTAAAATTTTTTGCCCCGTTCTTCCGCAGCGATAACCAGCCGTGCAAAACGACGTGATAAAGTCTTGTTTTGCAAGAGAGCGGACAACTTCGTCCAAGGAGCGGGTGTCGCCTAAAATAAATTGCTGGCGAACTGCTTCTTGTTTGCTTGCGTCTATGCTTTCGCTGTATGCGCCGAGACCGATTTTGCTGCTTGCGTCGGTCTGCGTAATGCCGAGCGGAATAACTGCGTCGCGGATTTTTTGGTTTTCGCGGGCGGTCAAAATCATTCCTGTGTAGGGAACGGAAAGGCGAATGCACAAAACTACCTTTTTGAATTGCTCGTCCGTCAAATGAGTGCTTTTTGTTGCGTCAATTCCGGGAGCGTTGTTGGCGGCTTCGAGGCGTGGGAACGAAATTGTGTGCGGACCTACGCCGAATTTTGCTTCGAGTTCGCGGGCGTGCAGAAGAGTTGCCATAACCTCGAATTTCCAGTCCGAAAGTCCGTACAACGAGCCTATTCCTACGTCGTCTATGCCTGCTTCAAAAGCGCGATGCATACTGTATAATCGCCAATGATAATTGCCTTTTATGGTGTTTGACGGGTGCAGTTTTTCGTATGTTTTTCTATGATACGTCTCCTGAAAAACCTGGTATGTGCCTATTCCGACATCTTTAAGGATTTTCAATTCCTCTATACTCATAGGCGCGGCGTTTATGTTTACGCGGCGAATTTGCCCTAATCCTTTTTTTGTTTTGTATTTTGCGCCGTAAATTGTTTTTACGCTTTCGGCAATGTAGTTTACATCGCTTTCGGGGTGTTCTCCGTAAACGACAATTAAGCGTTTGTGTCCGATTTCGCCTGCGAGCGTTTTTATTTCCCGCTCAACTTCGGGCATTGTAAGAACACGACGCACGCTTTGACAGTTTTGCGCTCTGAAAGAGCAGTATTCGCATCCGTTTACGCATTTGCTCGACAGATAAAGCGGCGCAAAAGTGACTATTCGGTTGTCGTAAACTTTTAGTTTTATTTCTAATGCCGCTTTTTCCATTTCGGCAATCAAATCTTTGTCTTCTACGTTTAAGAGCGCGGCGGTCTCTTCGGGTAAAAGCGTCTCGAGCGACTTGGATTTTTCTATGATTTCGCGAATGTAATTTTTATCGGGATTTGCTTGGTTTTTGAGCGCGTTTGCAATTAAATTTTCGTCAATAAAATCGCTTCCGTCTTTATTCAGGTATTTGTTGATTTGCTCTTGCACAATTCGGTTTTGCACCCAAGTTTTCATATCGGTTTTCATAAAAAGCTCCTACGCATTTTCGCTGAAATATGATAACAAATCGCCGACTTTTGCTGTTTGCAGTTTCATCGTAAGAGCAATTCTTCGCTTTTTGCTGTCCACGTCAAGGATTTTAACAGGAATTTTGTCGCCTACTTGCAAGTCTGGCAATAAATGTTGCGGCACTTCCGAAATATGAACTAATCCGTCGGTTGTTGCGTTTATATCGATAAAAATTCCGAAATCCGTTATGTTTCGTATGCGACCGTTTGCGGTTGAACCAATCGGAATATCTCTCCAAGACGTCCTTTGATGGTGATTTCCGCTCGGTATAGACACGTATTTTGCGCCTATTTTTAATTGTTTTGCAAGTTTTTCGCGGACAAAATAATCCTCGGTCGGATTTTCGCTTTCATATTCGGCAATTAGTTTTTCATTGAGAATTATATCTTCGAGCGAGGCGTTAAGAGAGGCGGCTACTGCTTGCGGCAAGTCAAACATCAGCGGGTGTACAAGCGTTTTTTCCAAAATTGCGCCTGACCTCGGAAAAATGACAAATCCGCTTATGTTCACAAAAAGAACATCGCTAATTCCGCAATTTTCCAAATCAAGTTTGCATTTTATCGCTCCCGAATTTTTCGCTTTTCGCAGGTTTTCGACAGCTTTTTCGTCGGCGCCGAGAGAAAGTAGTAAATAGTCGTTTTTTTCTCCGATTTCTATGCCGTTTTGGAGTTGTAAAACGGTTAAATTTCTATCGACGATTTTCCGCATTTTTTCATCGTTAATGTAATTTACTACGGGGGATTGCGCCAGTGTCTCCAAAATTTGCGGCTCGTAAATAATTGCCGCGGGAGCAAGCAATTTAATTGCCGCTGTATATGCGTTCTGGATATTTTTGTCAAAATCTTTAACCTGTTTTTTTACAAATTCGTTCTTAAGAAGCGGCGAGGGCTTTTTGTTTGCTTCGATTTTTCTGATTGTCGGTTTTTGTTGGAAAGAGTTTGCCGTAATCGAAATTACATCGTTCATAAATTGAGCGTGTTCGGGATTTTCCACAAGAATAAATTCACTTGCCCGCCACTGTTCAAAAACGGTTTTTATTTTAGACGAATTAAACGGTTTTCCGTAATTGCGCACGTCTTCTTGTGAAACGCGAAAGCATTCGCCTGCGTAATTCGCAACTATTATATTTATTGCTTCCGTGCTGTCTTGCGAAATTATTAAAACGTTTTTGCTTACTGTTTTGTTTTTTTGCTCTAACGCTTCTCTGATTTGAGTGGAAAGTGTGCGAGAAACTCTTTCACTTGCCGCATTAAGCAAATCGTCTTTTATTGCGTTTTGCGCCATTGGCGCCAAATATTTGTTCCACGCGTCCACAATCGCTCTGTTTACAATGTTTGCGGAAGACGCGTCGGGAAAGTGCAAAAAATGGTGCTTTAAGAGTTCCAAACCATATAAAACAGGCGCTACAACCGAAAGTTTTATGTCTTTATTCTCGTCGGAATTTTGCAAGAACAGCAAATCTTCGTCCGAAATCGCCGAAAAATTGTGATGTCCGCTGAATTTATCGTATTTTGCACTTTTTTTCTTGCTTGTTATTTCAAAATTTCCGTCGTTTGCAGTTAAGGCTCTTACCAAATATCTTGCGTTGGCGTCGAAAGCGATGCGGTCGGTCAATATTGCAACAACGCCGTCAATTACGTCGTCTGCGCTTTCCAAGCCCTTGGATTTGTCTGCGTATTTTTTAGCCTCGGCGTTTATGTCGCCCGTAAAATCGCCTTCAAACAAGTCGGCAAGGGGCAAAAGTCCGTTTGCTATTGCTGCGCGTCCTTTGGATTGCGAGTTTATTTTGTAGGCGGAAACTATGTCGTCGATTTCGATTTTGGAAATGCTTAAAGAAATATCTTCTTCTTTGTCTTCGTCGTAAATGTTTGCTGATTTCAGCGTTTTTCTTGCTTGTTCACGCAAAGGTTCAAGTTCTTTTTGCAAATCCAAAAAGGCATAGATTTCGGCGATTACGTCAATTCTGCACTCCGCTAATATCGGCAAATATTCCGACAAAAAATATATTGAATCTCCTCTTTCGTATCGGGAACAGATAGATAGCGCCGCGTTAAGAGAAATTCCCCATTTGTCTTCGACTATTCTGGCAAAAAATTGCACGAAACCTCCACTATTACTTTTATGTTTTCTATAATTATCTTAATATACCAAACAATATGCATCCGACAGGGTTCGAACCTGCGACCTTCGGCTTCGGAGACCAACGCTCTAATCCAACTGAGCTACGAATGCAGAAAAAACGGCGCTAACATCGGGTAATATATTATTTTTATGCGTGGTGAAGGTATATTTTGCCGTCATTTTCTTAATTTTTATTGAAAGGCGTAAGTTTTATGATATTCAAAATGTATTTGGAAGCGGTAAAATGGGACGGCGAGGACGCTGAATCTATGCTTATTTTCAGCAATGTCGCAGACGGCGGAAAGTTAAGCGTGGTAATTCCCGAGCCCATAGGTTTTGACCTGAGAACCCTCTTAGAACAGCGCGCTCGAGGGATTGACCCGTATTTCGGGATAAGCGAGCTCATATCGCAGATAGGCGGGAAAGTTCAAAAATTGGTTATCGCTAAGCATCAAAGACCCGGTTCGGGCGAAATGTACTTGGAAACAGAAGGGAAAACGCGTTGTATAGAGCTGTTTTTTGCCGATATTGTGGCAATTTCAATAGTCGAGGATATGCCCATTTATTTTGATGAGTCGGTTTGCCAAAAAAACGAACTTCCGCTTGACAAACGCCTGCTTTTTACGCGCACTTCAAGTTTAACACGGTATTCTTTTGATACTGACGGGCATAAGTAAGGTAAAGGTTTCAAAGAAAAGGGCGGTTGTAAAATCGCCCTTTTTTTATTAAACAGCTTCCGTAAATTTTGTTTTCGGCGCTACATTCAGCGATTTTATACTACCGAACTTTCTGTTTCTTATTGCTTTTTGCAATGCCTCGACATCGACGTGTCCGTTGTTTTTGTCGTCGCCTTCTTTGAACGCGTAGTCGGCTTTTCTGTTTCCGCGGATAAATTTTTGCACGTATGGGTCTTTGGACGAACGAATTTCACCGGGGGTGCCGTCGAAGACTATGTTTCCCTCGTAAATCATAACGATTTTGTCTGCGATTTTATACGCCGACGAAATATCGTGCGTTATGATTATTGATGTCATATTTAAGCGCGCCCGCATATCTAAAATCAGGTCGTTTACCACGTCGGTCATAATGGGGTCAAGTGCGGAAGTCGGCTCGTCGTAAAGCATAATTTCGGGCTCCATAACAATAGCTCTGGCAAGCGCCGCGCGGCTTCGCATACCGCCCGAAAGGTCGGCGGGCATAAGATGTAAAACGTTATTTAAGCCTACAACCGAAATGCTTTTTTCGACTTTTTTGCGGATTTCTTCGTCGGATAAAGTAGTTCTTTCGCGCAGGGCAAAGGAGATATTGTCCTCTATTGTCATAGAGTCGAAGAGCGCCGCGCCCTGAAACAAAAGCCCGAATTTTTGTCGAACTTCGTCGTATTTTGACGAGGGAGTGGTGGGTGAGGCAATTACGTCGCCGTTAAACAGAATTTGCCCGCCGTCGGGGTGCATAAGTCCCATTATGTTTTTCATAAGCACGCTTTTTCCGTGTCCCGATTGTCCGATAATACAGACGACTTCGCCTGCCTGCACTTCAAAGCTGACACCTTTAAGCACGCGCTTGGGTCCAAAATTCTTAACCAAATGCTGTACTCTTAAAACAGGTTCTTTTGTTTTCATTTCGATTTGCCCTTTCTGTTAAAGAAAAATCATTGCCACAACAAAGTTAAACATCAAAATCAATACTGCCGAAAGCATAACCGCTTTGGTTGTCGCTCCGCCTATTCCTTCCGCTCCCTTAACGCATTCCAAACCGAAAAAAGAGCCCGAAAGCGCAATAATCGCTCCGAATATGGCAGTTTTGAAAGTGCCTATAAGCATATCTGGCGCATAGAAAAAGAGGCGAAGCCCTTCGAGGTAAGTAAACATTGTAACGTCTATAAAAAGGTAGGCAATAAATATCGAAGCAAAAAATCCGACCAACTTTGAAAATATTACCAAAACGGGCAACATTACGGCGGCGGCGACAACTTTTGGCAAAATTATGTAGCGAATATGGTCGAGCGAAAGGCAATACATAGCGTCTAATTGCTCGGTGGTGCGCATACTTCCGATTTCGGCGGCAATCGCGGTGGAAATTCTGGACGATACTACAAAACTCGTTATTACGGGGGCGAGTTCGGTGATTAACGCCTTACTTACCGCATAGCCCAAATATCGCATAGGGACAAGCCCCTGCATTTGATAATTTGCTTGTTTTATCGTCTCCATTCCGACGAATGCGCCCGTTACCAAAACGAGCGGGATAGAGCCAATTCCGATAATTCGCATTTGCTTTGTTGTCAGGTCGAAGTTTTGAAAAATCAGCGGGAAACGTGAAAATACTTCCCAAGTTAGCCTGCCGAAACTGGCTATTGCGCCGAAAAACGAAAAAATTCCGTCCATAAAGCCGATTGTTGCGGTTTTTAGCATTAAAACCCTCCTTCGTAATCTTCGTGTTCGTCCGTGTGTCCTCCCGACAGAGGCTCGCAGAATTTTGCAAACTCGGGCAAATATCCGATTACTACCGTGCCTGTAGGTCCGTTTCTTTGCTTAGCTACAATGATTTCCGCCTTGTTTTTTATATTTTTGAATATCCTTTTTTGGTCGTCGTCCATATCTTCTTCTTTTACTTTTTCAAAATAATAACTGTCGCGGTGAATAAAAAGCACTGCGTCGGCGTCTTGTTCGATTGCTCCCGATTCCCGCAAATCCGAGAGGCGCGGCTTGTTTGTTCCTTTTGTTCCGTCGCTTTTTGACGTGCGCGACTGTGCTTTTTCGACTTCGCGGCTGACCTGAGCGAGCGCAACAATGGGCGCTTTCAGTTCTTTGGACAGGTGTTTCAGCGCCTTGGAAACTTGCGATACTTCTTGCTCGCGGTTGTAGGATTTGTTTTCGGTGTGAGAGGTTATTAACTGCAGATAATCAATAATAATGCATCCCAAACCGCCGTGTTCTTTGGCAATGCGCCTGCTTTTTGCGGCTATATCGGTGACTGAAACACTGCCGTCGCAAATGTAAATCGGAAGTTCGTTTATTATTTTTCCTGCGCTTATTACCGATGTCAGTTCTTCGGCGCTTAATCCTCCGCGAATATTGCGCAAATTAACGCTCGACTCCGCCGACAAAAATCTGTGAACAACTTGGTCTGCGGGCATTTCTATGGAGAATATCACAATCGGCTTAACATCTTTAACTTTTGCCATTTCCAAAGCCATCGAAAGTCCCAGCGCCGTTTTACCCATACTCGGTCTTGCTCCGATAACAATGAGTTCGCCGGGGTGAAGTCCCGTCATAGTTTCGTCTAATTCCTGAAAACCCGTGTGAAGTCCTGTGACGCCGTCGCTTTTCATATTGCGCTCTATACCCTTAAAAATTTCGGGCATTATGGTTTTCAGCAAAACGGGGGCATTTTTTTCGCTTTCGCCTTTGGCTATGTCAAAAATTCTTTGCTCCGCCTTGGCAAGCATTTCTTCGGCGTCGGCGCCCGTCTCATAACTTTCGTCTAATATTGTTCCCGAAGTTTTTATGAGCGTGCGCAAGAGCCATTTGTCTTTTATTTCTTTTATGTAATGCTTTACGTTGGTGCCTGTTCCCGTTGTTGTCAGGAGTTCGGACAGATACGCTTCGCCGCCCGCTTGTTCGTATTGTCCCATACTTTTCAGTTGTTCTATTAGCAGATTATGGTCGAGCGGCTTGTGTTCTTCTTCCATTTTGCGCAATGCTCTGAAGATTATTTCGTTGCGTTTGTCGAAGAAATACATATCTTTTATGTCGCTGATTACGTCTTCGTGAACGTCTTCGTCGAGGAGCGCCGAGGCAAGAATACATTTTTCGAGTTCTATGCTTTGCGGTTTAACGCGCACGTCGTCGAGCAAACTTGCGCTTTTCGCCTTTTTTTCTTTGTATTCGTATTCTTTTTTGTTATCCGACATTTCTAATCTCCTTTAAAAGGCGCTCAAATTTCTGCAAATCGTCCCACGCGGGTTTTTTCCAAGAGGCGTCGCGAAGAAGCGCGGACGGGTGATACGATACGATTACGGGAATGCCTTCGTAGTAATGCACAATTCCGCGCATTGAGCCCACCGATTTTTCGCTGATTGTCTGCAAAATAGCATTTGCCGCCGTGCCTCCCAAAAGCAAAATCGCCTTGGGACTTATTATTTCGATTTGTTTGCGCAAAATTCCGAAACAAGTAGCGATTTCGGAGCTGTTCGGCTTGCGATTTCCCGGTGGTCGGCATTTAAGAATATTTGCAATAAAAATTTTGTCGCGTTCAAGATTGATTGCCGCAAGCATTTTTGTAAGCAGTTGCCCAGCCGCACCCACAAATGGTTTTCCTTCGATGTCTTCCTGCTCTCCGGGGGCTTCTCCTATAACTAAAACGTCGGTGTAGGCTGTTCCTGCTCCGAAAACAAATTTTTTCCGCGTTTTACAAAGCGAGCAAGCGGCGCAATTTTTGTGCTTGTTGTAGAGTTCTACCAATAAGTCGCGGCGATTATCGGATTGATAAAGCGCTATTTGCTCCGCCGCTTTTAGGGATGGCTCAAAACTTTCTTCTTGCGGTTTGTATGTGATTTTTTCTTCGGTATGCGCTGAAACGGGTTGCAGTATTTCTTTTTTCACTGCAGTTTTTTCCTCGATTTTCACTTTGGGGGCAACCGCAACGGTCGCTTTTTGACTGACCGCCTTTGTATTAAGCCAATCGAAACTCTCATTCAAAACCAAATGGTTTGGAATACCAAGCTCTGTTTGTCCCTTAAAATATTTTTCCACAAGTGAATGTTTAGTCATAAAGAGCGCATTTCTCCTGTTTTTTCCATAATTTTATTGAAAATATTATTTGCGCAAACAAAAAAGGGAGGCGACCGTCGCGCAAATATTATTTTACTACAAAAACAAGGGAGATTATTATAATTTCAAAAGAAATACTCGCAAATTGGGGAGGATTTTAATGGCGAAAGAATTATTGTTTCAACTTCCGGGGCAAGGGAGCCATTTCTTGGGAATGGGAAAAGACCTTTGGGACAGCGGCAATAAATTTTTTAAGGAATTGCTCGAAGTCGGCTCGGATACCGTAAAGGCAGACCTGTCAAGCGTAATTTTCGGCGACGACGAGGCGCGCTTTAATCAAGCGAAAATCTTGCAACCTGCAATTTCGGCGATTTCGCTGTCTTACGCAAAACTCTTGGAAAATGAAGGCATTGTTCCCACGGTTGTAATGGGACATTCGCTCGGCGAAATTACGGCATTGGGCGTTATCGGTTCGCTTTCCCCTCAAAAAACGGTTGAGTTTTCGGCTTTTCGCGGCATTCTTATGGACGAAAGTTCACAAATCTGCGGCGGCGGCACAATGACAGCCGTGCTTCTTGCGGACAGCGTTGTGTGTCAAAAAATGATTGATGAGGCGGGAGTGGGGAATTGCGTTTTTGTTGCAAACGACAACGCTCCAACGCAGGCGGTAGTCAGCGGAAAAATAGACGGCTTGGAAAAATTTGAAAAATACGCTACCGAAGAAATGCACGTAAAAACCAAGCGAATTGCAGTTGTCGGTCCTTGGCATACGCCTTTTATTCAACACGCCAAAGATGTGTTTGCGGACTGGGTGAAAGGCGAAGAAATTAAGCCGCCGAAATGCAAATTTATTATGAACACAACAGCAAAAGAAGAAAGTACAAGCGACGAAATCTGCAAACAAATCACAAACAAATTTATAGAACCCGTGCGTTGGCGGGAGTCTTGCGAATATATAAAAAATATGGAGTTTTCAGCAATGCTCGAAGTTGGTCCTGCCAAGGTTTTGGGTGGTCTTATGCGCGCAAACAAAATAATAAAATTTGCTGATTTTCATTTGTCGGTATCTGGTATTGACGACATAAAAATCGCAAAAGAGAAAATGAGCGGCTTATGAAAAACATCATAATCATTGACGGGCACGCGTTAATTTATCGCTCCCATTACGCGCTGATTTCAAAGCCGCTTATAACAAAAAAAAATCAGACAACTTCGGCGATTTTCGGCTTTCTTGCATACATTTTTAAGCTGGAGGCAATGTATCCCGACGCGTCGCTTGTGGTTGTTATGGATCCAAAAGGAAAATCGTTCAGAAATCAGATTTACTCGGAATACAAAGCGCACCGAAAACCGATGCCCGACGAACTGAGAAGCCAAATTCCAATAATTGCAGATATTGTAAACGCGTTGGGCTTTCCGCTTTTTGCAATGGAGGGATTTGAGGCGGACGACTTAATAAACACCATCGCAAAATATGCCGACAAAAACACTTATTGCGCAAAAATAGTTTCGGGCGACAAGGATTTGATGCAACTTGTGAACGATAATATCAGTATGCTTTCTCCCGACAAAAATTCAAAGTTTATCGAAATATCCACGGAGCAGGTTGTCGAAAAATTTGGCGTATCACCCGACAAAATCCACGATTTGCTTGCGCTTATGGGAGACGCCGCCGACAATATTCCCGGAGTTGCGGGAATAGGTACGAAAGGCGCGCTGAAAATAATAGAGGCGGCAGGCTCAGTAAAAAATCTGCTCGAAAATCCGATGTCGGCAGGAAGCGAAAAATATGCGGAATTGATAAATAAAGACCGTGAAGCGCTCGAATTATCGTTCAAACTCACCGAACTGGCAACTGTGCCGATTGAATTGAGCGAAAAATCATTCGAACGAAAACAAGTTAATGCTGAAAAAGTAAAAGAAATCTTCAAAGAATTGGAATTTGAGCATTTTTTGCGGACAATAAAACTGCCTGATGTCGAAAAAGCCGAAGAGGCTGTTATGAATAATGTAAAGGCGCAAGTAATCGATACCGACGAAAAATTAGACGAACTCTTGAATTTAATAGAAAAATCGGGCTTTGTTTCGCTCGACACCGAAACGACATCTTTAGAAACCCGCTCGGCGGCAATCGTCGGAATTTCGTTTGCGGTTGCCGAAGACGAGGCGTTTTATATTCCGCTGGGACATTCTAATCTTATGGCGAAAAACTACTCCGTCGATAAAGCAGTGCAAAAAATTAAGCCTATACTCGAAAACGGAAACATAAAAAAAATCGGACAAAACTTAAAATACGACAGCCAAATTTTGCGAAATTACGGTATTTTTTTGGCGGGAATTTCATTTGACACTATGCTTGCCGCGTATATTTTGAACTCCACGCAAAAATTTAATTTGGAGGCGTTGGCGCTTAATTATTTGGGGCTTTCGTCGATTTCTATTTCGGAAATTATAGGAAAAGGGCGAAAAAAAGTCTCTTTTGCCGAAAGCGACATAGAGAGCGTTTTGGAATACGTCGCCGAGGATGTAATTTTGCCGCTGAAACTAAAAAAAGTGTTGGAAGACAGCTTCGACGCCGAGGCAAAAACGCTTTTTGAAACCATAGAAATGCCCGTATCGCTGGTTTTGGCGGATATGGAATACGAGGGAATAATGCTCGACAAAAAACTCTTTGCCACCCTCGAAAATAAATACAGTAAAGACTTGGCTGTAATTACCGAAGAGATATACTCGCTTGCCGATGAGAAGTTTAACTTAAATTCTCCGAGGCAACTCGCCGATATTTTGTTTGTGAAATTAGGTATTCCGCCCGTAAAAAAAACGCAGACAGGATTTTCGACCGACGCGGAAGTATTGGATAAAATAAAAAACCATCACCCGATTGTGCCGAAACTTTTGGAGTACCGCGAAAAGCAGAAACTTCTTTCGACTTATATTGTGGCTCTTCCCGCAAAATTAAATTATGTGTCGGGGCGTTTGCACACCTCGTTCAACCAAACGGGAACATCGACGGGAAGACTTTCGTCGAGCGACCCTAATTTGCAGAATATTCCCATACGCACAGCCGACGGCAGAGTAATTCGTCAGGGATTTGTAGCGGGGGAGGGAAAAGTGTTGCTTTCTGCCGATTATTCGCAGATAGAACTTCGGCTTTTGGCGCATTTTTCGGAGGACGAAACACTTATTTCTGCGTTCAAAAACGGCATTGACATTCACAAACAAACGGCGGCAAAGTGCTTTGATGTATCGCCGGACGAGGTCGATGACAATATGCGTCGAATGGCGAAAACAATAAATTTCGGTTTAATGTACGGAATGGGCGCTCACTCGCTTGCGGAAAACTTGGGAATAAGTTTTTACGAGGCGAAAAAGTTTATAGAGACATATTTTGCGCAGTTTCCGACGGTAAAAAATTGCATAGAAAAATTTAAGGCGACTGCGAGACAAAACGAATTTACAAAAACGCTTTTCGGACGAAAAATGCCGCTTTCCGAAATAAATTCCGAAAACAGAATGCAACAGGCAAACGCTGAGCGGGTAGCGACAAACGCGCCTGTTCAGGGGAGCGCCGCCGATATTGTAAAGGTCGCTATGGTGAATATTCATAAGCGCATAAAGAAAGAAAATTCGTCTATGAAAATGCTTTTGCAAGTTCACGACGAAATTGTCGCGGAAGTTCCCGAAAATGAGGTGGAACTCGCAAAAAAAATATTGCAGGAAGAAATGTCGTCAGCCGCAAAATTGCTTGTGCCTTTGGAAGTCGATATAGGTGTTGCGAAAAATTGGGCAGAGGCTCATTAAGCGAAGTGCAGTAAAACGGGAGGCGACCGTTGCCCGTTATAGAAACATCGAAACTCCGATACCCCAAGTATTTCTTGCAAAAAGCATATCCACGCCGAATATATGCCAATTTACGCCGAAGCCGCCGTTGAAGCGGTTATCCCAGCCGCTGAAATTCAGTTGTCCGTGTTCGTCGGTGGTGTATTGTTCGGGTATCCAAGCCCAGCCGAGACGACCTGCGAGCATTCCGCCTATTTGCAACTCCAAGCCGCTGTGGACTTCCGTGCGATACCTTAAATTTGTGCTTCTTCGCAAGGGTTTGTTCATAAATCCCCAAAAACGCACGTCGAGCGGAACAAGTAAAAGAACGTTGTGTGTAATGGGAGCGGACAAACAGGTGCCGAGCAAAAACGAATTGTACCTTTTACTGAGAACACCGCTCGATATGTCGCCGCCGAAATCGTTGTGCCAATATCCGAAAATGTTTTCCAAAACAATAGCCCACGAAAGCCCTTCGCCGCTTCCAGCCTGATAAAAACCGAGGTCGGCGGCGAAAATATTGTCTCTTACAAAGACTTCTCTGTATTCGTCGGTTTCTTGCAAAGCAGGGCGGAGTACCGTTTTCCGAGAATTGAAATACGAGACGTTTACGCCCCAAAAAAGCGCGTCGTCGTCGGTTTGGTCTATGAGCATTCCGTAAGCGAAAGTTGCGCGATTAACAATGTCGCCGTTATCGTCGTTAATTCTTCTTAAATTGTATTCTACGCCGAAATATTGCCCCATCCCCAAGGCAAGCGACCCTCCGCCGCCCGCGTTAAAAAAATCGTCGTTTCGCTCGCGGTGATAAATCCCGAAAGCCGACATCCTGTTGTGTGTGAAAAAATGCCAAGCGGCAGGAAGCGCAGGGTTCAGCGACATAGAACTCGGAGTAGCCGGAAGCGCCGCACCTGCGTTAAAAAAAGTTGCATTTGCTATTGAGCCGCCCTCGTGAATGGAGGCTATCGGTAAAAATTCCCGAGCGAATGCAGAAATTGCAGTTAAGAAAATTGTTGCCGTTGCGACTACCGCCGATATTTTTATTTTTGCTTTCATTTTATGCTCCGTTGTTGGTTTTGGTTCGAAAATAATATTTTGTTAGGGGGCTATTGCAGAAAAACAAGCAAAATTGCGAAAAATGGAGTAAATTTAGGGGAGGAATTACGAAACAAAAAATAAAAAAGCAGGGAGGAATTTCTATGCGATTAAACTTCAAATTTTTAATACTATTGGCTGTCTTGGTGCAGTTTGCTTTTGCACTGACTTTTCCGCTTATAACAAACGTTAATGCGCGGGTTAATATTACGGGCGGCTCTGCTCCCATTACGGTAAACACAGTCGGCGGGGTGGCGCAGAATATTACTCTTGCGGGAGTAAGTTTGCAAACCAATTTGCAGGTTTCGGCGGTGTCGCAAAATTCAAGATTTAATGATTTTAACGGAACAATGACTTTAAATCAGATAGTTATTCCATTCTCGCCTTGGGAAAATCGGGCATATAGCGGAGCTGTATTTCACAGGGTATCGCATAACGGTAGAAATTGGATAAGCACCGTTGCCGGCTGGGTGCCTCAGACAAGCGTTCCGGGACAGTCGCCAGCCAACACGTGGGAAGCAAGCTGGCGGGAAGCTCGTATTGACGAATTGGAATTTGGCGCTATGTCAATAAATCTTCCGTTCGGGACACTCCCTGCCGACAGTGTGTTTATTCCCGTTTTTTCGCTTGTAGATGTAGAACTTGAAATTTCTCATAACGGCGTTCCCACAGCAACAATTCAAATTCCTCGCAGAACATTGGATACTTTGGCTATTTCGCTTGGCGGCACTGTATCAATCGGACAAAATCAGACAAGAAGAAATGCGGCGCCCGCTCGTTTTGTTTCGCGGCACGGACAGCATTCGTTAGCTCTTTCGTCAAATGATTTCAGAAACAGTGAAGTTCGTATTGTGTCGGTAAACGGGAGAGTGATTTCGAGCCAAAGATTGGGAGAGGTAAATCAAGCAAATATTAACGCTTCAAACATCGCCGCAGGCGTGTATTTTCTGAATGCAAGAGGTGCTAACGGCGCGAATTTCACACAAAGATTTATTCATAACGGCGGCGATTTACGCGTGTCCGTACAGTTGTCGGGGGGGGGGGTATTCAATACAGGTGAAACGCCCGCTACGAGGTCGGATAGGGCGGAAATATGCAGGCAGGCGCGGTCGCAGGCGGCGTTTACTTTTCGCTTCAGACATCGCGGCGAACATCGAAGCCAAATTACCGACACGGTAGTGCAAGTTTCGGCAAGAAGCGGCGAAGTGAGCGAACGCGTTTTTGTATCACTTTTGGGCGCGCAACTTGCGGATATATTCACCAAACAAGAATATGAGAATATGTTTCCTTTTCGTTTTGGTTTCGGACGTGGATTTTGCACTCATCACGTAGGTATGCAGGCAACCAGAGCTTGCATTGATAATCCAAGCACACCACCTCACCCTAAAGACGGCAACTATGATTTTTATTCTTACGATGCATTTCTTGCGGCGATTTCCTTAATGGGCGAAGTTTATGTTCGCAAGGAATATGCGCGCAGACACGATGGTACGATACCTGAAGCTGGGTATCGACTTACGTGGACAAACAGAAGGACACAAGAAACAAGAACGATACAAACGATAGCATTCGATTTTTATCACGATGATAGAACCAGTCCTAATTTCAATCAAACAGCTGATTTGGGAATACTTGATTATTCTGATTTTGTAAACGCAGGTTCTTTTAACGACAGAAGAACAGAACTTGCGGCATTTTTTGCTAACGTTGCGCAAGAAACAGGCGGTGCTGAAAGAGGTATTGGTAATTATCTCTGGGGCTTATTTGAGCTTGAGGAAATAGACTATCACGCAACTTCCGCTGGTTATCGGACTGAATTCCTGGGACCAAATATCCCTGGTCGTGGACCAACTTTTCCCGCATCAACGAGAGTTCCGACGGCATCATATCACGGCAGAGGACCGCTTCAATTAACTCACCCTGTAAATTATGGACAGTTTAGTATGTTTTTCTTTGCAGACCAAAATATTTTATTAGATAATCCCGAACTGCTTCTGACTTATAGACGAGAAGGTATGGAAGCAGGCGCAATGGCTTTTGCAAGCGCGATTTGGTTTTGGATGACCCCGCAGGGACTTAGGCACGCTCCTCATCAATTATACCGTTCGGATTTTCAGGCAACGCAAAGAGACATAGACCAAGGCAGAGCGCGTCCCGACGGAACTCCCGTAAGCAGATTTGGCTGGACTATCGCGACTATCAACGGCGGTTTAGAGTGTGCAGGAGCGTGGAGAGCGGGCAACACTGGCACTCTTCCGGGATGTCCTGCTAATAGTTCAATGTGCGACTATAGAGTGCGAAACAGAATTGACCATTTCAGAGAGTTTTCGCGAATATTGGGCTTGCCTGTTCCGCCTGTCAGCGAACTTCATTGCGACAATATGAATTACAGATAAGAGGGCGAACAGCAACTTTTAACGGATTGCGCATTTGCGCAGTCCGTTTTTTTATATTTAATGTTTCTTTTCGTTTATCGATTGTTGAAAGAAGCAAGAGCGAAAGCTCCTGCCTAATTTGAATGTTTGTTAAATTAAGCGGTTTTCTCGCACCGTTTTTCGCGGTTATCGCCAATCCAAACGCAAATAGCTCCAAACAAGCCAACTGCCGCCGCGCCGCCACCCATAATTAACATTGTTTCCATTATTTACCTCCTTAGTTAAAATACCTTTTCTCCAAATCTCTACGCAAGACCGAACTTGTTTTTTTAGGGTAAGTTATTGTTTTTATGATAATCGATGTCGGCGGAACGTATTTTATTCTGTAATAGAAAGCGAGATATTATGAAAGCATTTTTTTTATGGCTCATACAATTTACAGGTCGTTGCGTATTACGTGCTTGGCAATACTTAGAGGCAAGGCGTAGCGATTACAGCAGTTTGTTTTTTAACAGCGTGCTTGTGTTTCTTGCGGCGATGGTATTGTCGGACGAGTGGGATACAAAACTCGGCTTTATTTTTATGGCAGTGTTTTTGTTATTAGGAACAATTTTTTCAAAAGGTGGTAAATAATGGAGGCATTACAAACATTCGGAATACCTTTTATGGTGTTTGGTGCGGTTTTAGCGGCTTTTATCCTCATTGGCGAACAGTTGGAGCGTAGAGGGATATTTGAACGGTGGACAGGTTTAAAGCCCGTTTAACAATATAGTAGGCGGGGGAGAGTTCTTCACTCTCGCTTTTTTTAACTAAAAACAAAAGTAAGGAGTTTTTTAGGATGACAGATGTAGAAAAAATTAAGGAAGCGATTGAGAGAGCGGCTTTGCATTTGCAGTCTCACGGCGGCGATGTGCAATTTGTATCTTATCTTAACGGGATTGTAAGCGTTCAGCTTCAGGGACGTTGCGGTGGTTGCCAAGGCGCAAAAATGACGCTTAAAAACGTAGTAGAAGCGGCAATCAGAGAAGTTGTGCCCGAAATAACGGGAGTTGTAGCAGTTTAATTAACACGAAGGGGTTGTTTTATGGCAATAATTGAGCAGTTAGTAGAAAAAGCGCGCGCGGCAAACAAAAAATTGGTTTTACCCGAAGGACAAGACCAGCGTGTAGTAAAAGCCGCCGAAGAAATTTTGGCAAAAGGCGTTGCAAAAGAAGTGTATGTCTTGGGAACGGACGAAGAAATTAAAAAATCTTGCGCTGAAGCAGGAATTTCGTCTTTAAAATTCAAAACAATCGACCCTGCAAAAAGCGAAATGTTGGCGGACTTCGTTAAAGAATATTGCGAAGCGCGCGCGGCAAAAGGCAAACCGATAAGCGAATATGACGCAAAAAAGGTGATGTCGGACAGATTGTATTTCGCAAATATGATGACAAAAAAAGGCGTCGTGGACGGACTTGTCGCAGGAAGTATCGCCTGAACCCCGGATATGCTTCGGGCTTCTTTTCAGGTTTTGGGAACGGCAAAGGGGATAAAAATCGGAAGTTCGTGCTTTGTTATGGACTTAAAGACTCCGACCCCCGCGGGCGACAGCGTTTTGCTTTACGCCGACTGCGGAGTAAATCCAAATCCCAACGCCGAAGAATTGGTGGATATTGCAATGGCGACGGCGCAGACGTATCGCGCGCTTATCGGCAAAACCCCGAAAATTGCGTTTTTGGCGTTTTCGACTTTCGGCAGTGCAAAACACGAAATGCTCGACAAAATAATTAAGGCGACCGCTCTAACAAAAGAGAAAGTCGCCGCGGAAAATCTCGACATTATCGTTGACGGCGAATTGCAGGCAGACTCGGCGCTTGTTCCGAGCGTTGCAAAAAGCAAATCGCCGAACAGCGCAATTGCAGGTGATGCGAATATTTTAATTTTCCCCGACCTGAACGCAGGAAATATCTGCTACAAAATCACCCAACGTCTTGCAGGCGCGGACGCTTACGGACCTATTTTGCAGGGACTTGCAAAACCCGTAAACGACCTTTCACGCGGTTGCACGGCGGACGATATTTTCGGCGTTGCGGCAATAACTGTTTGTCAGGCGCTGTAATTTTTCAGGGACTTATGAAAAAAATAGAAGTTGTCAAAGAGCGGCTGATTTTCTTGTATTCGCGGTTGGTTTCTTTGGCGACTTCTTTTTATTTTTGGATAACGCCGAAGATAAAATCGCGATTGAAATCACTGCATAATTTGTTGCGGACAAGCAATTTTTACAGATATAAAAAACTGTTTCTTTTGCTTGTCGCGCTTTTCTTTTTTTTAGTTGTTTCAGCGGGATTTATTCCTTTCACTTTCAAGTCGTTTAACGGTATTGTCGAAAATATTCTTAAAGAAGCGGGAGCAGACAGCGTTTCCGTAGAAAAAGTGTCCGTCAGCGTTTTGGGCGGGACGGTGCGCGTCGAAAATGTTTACGTTTACAAACGCCGAAACGCGCGCGAGCATTATGTCGTCGAAGTATCTCGTGTAGATATTCGCGGCAACGTAATTCGTTTGGGACTTAAGATTTTAGGGCAAAAAAATAACGAAGAACAACCCTCCCGCGACATTTTTATGGAAATTTACGACAAACCTGTCGAACTTATCGGTGAAGCGTTTGTCGCACTGGCAGAATTAGGTTTGATTAACGAAAAAAGACTACAAAACGCATCCGTTCGTTTTACGGAAAGAGGCAAAGCAGGCGTTTCGGCAGAGGGAGTGTCGGCAAATTTGCAGAGAAAACGCAGGTCGTTCAGCGGGAGCGCAGAAGTTGCCAAAGCAAGTATGCCGAATATTGCCGAAGTGCAAAATATAAACATTAAACTGAGAAGCGACGGCAATAAACTCGAATTTTTTGATGTTAGTGGCGAAGTTTTCGGCGGAAATTTTAGCGCACAAGCCTCCTTGTCTCTCGACGATTTCAGCGTTTTAGGCGGCAACGCAAGGGGAGAGCGAATTGATGTCGGGCAATTTTGGCAAAACTCGGTTTTTTCGGGTAATGTTTCGGGCAGAGCGGGCTTTGAAGTCGAAATCGCACATAGCAAAGCCGCTAAATTTGAGGCGGTAAATTTAAGCGGAAATTTTTGGGCAAACCGAGTTGTTGCCTCTCGATTACCGTTGCAAAGAGTGCATTTGGTCAGAAGATTTTCGCTTGACATTTGTCCTATGCGCTTTGAGCGGGTTGCAGGCGAATTTACCTTTTCGGACGGTCGGTTTAATTTCTCGGAAATGACGGGAACAGGCGGCGATATAATGAATTTCAGGTCTGTCGGTTGGTTTAGACTTGACGGAAGATTATATAAAAATTTTAACGGAGAATTCAGTCGGGAGTTTATTCCGACGCTTACGCGTCTTGTGCGAAATTCTCTCGAAATGAGCGAAACAGGCGGACTGTTTTACTGCGCTATCAGCGGAAACATAGAAAATCCGCAAATCAGAATGGGCAGAAGTGTTGTCAGGCGCGGCGCGCGAAACGTATTTCGGCGGTGATTTGTAGGGGCGTATTGCATACGCCCAAAAACTACAAATGACCACCCAAACAAATGGGCGTATGCAATACGCCCCTACAAGAAAAACGGCGAACTTTTTGTCCGCCGTTTTTCTTTTTTGGTTTTATTACTGCACTTTACTGCCTTTTATGTATTGGGTTTTCCCCACAAAATACACAAATACAGAAATCGCCAACATACATCCAAAGATTACCAAAGGTTTAATAATATGCACAAACCCCTCCTTTTTTTTATTTTGCGTCGTCATCTACAACTTCAAAATCAGCTTCGGTCGCGTCTGCGTTGTCGCCTGCCGATTTTGTTTCACCTGTCGCCTCATCGTCAACAACTTCAAAGTCGGCGTTTTCTGCGCCTGAATTATCTGTTGTTCCCGCGCCTTCCGCGCCGCCCTCTGCTCCTGCCGCCGCACCTGCCGCTTGCGCCGCCTGATAAAACGCGCTCATTGCGGTAGAAAGTTTGTCGGTTGCTTCTTTAATTTTGTCGCTGTCGTCGCTTTCGAGCGCGGCTTTGAGGTTTCCGATAGCTTCTTCTATAGGCTGTTTTGCGTCTGCGGGAAGTTTTTCGCCAACTTCGTTAATCGCTTTTTCTGCGCCGAAAAGCACCTGTTCGCCTTGGTTTTTAATTTCGACTTTTTCTCTCAGTTTTTTGTCTGCCGCCGCGTTTACTTCTGCGTCTTTCACCATTTTTTCGATGTCCGTATCGCTCAGTCCGCTCGAGCTTTCGATTTTAATCTTCTGCTCTTTGCCCGTTCCTTTGTCTTTCGCTGAAACGTTCAGAATACCGTTTGAGTCGATGTCGAATGTCACTTCAATCTGCGGAACGCCGCGCGGTGCAGGCGGAATGTCGCTCAAATCGAACTTTCCGAGCAAGCGGTTGTGCTGTGCCATTTCGCGCTCGCCTTGGTAAACCATAATCGATACCGCAGGCTGATTATCCGCCGCCGTCGAGAACACTTGGCTCTTTTTGCTCGGGATAGTCGTGTTGCGCTCAATCAATTTTGTCATTACGCCGCCCAATGTCTCAATTCCGAGAGAAAGCGGAGTAACATCGAGCAAAAGAACGTCTTTTACACTGTCGTCGCCGCCGATAATCGCACCCTGAATTGCCGCGCCGAGCGCCACAACTTCGTCGGGGTTGATTGAACGGTTGAGCTCTTTTTTGAAGAATTCTTTCACTTTTTCCTGAACTCTCGGAATACGTGTAGAACCGCCCACCAAAATAACTTCGTCGATGTCATCAACTGAAACTCCTGCGTCTTTAATTGCTTTTTTGCAGGGCTCAATGCTTCTTTCGACAAGTTTTTCGGTTAATTGCTCAAATTTTGCGCGAGTTATTGTCAAATCCAAGTGCTTCGGACCGCTTGCGTCTGCCGTAATAAACGGAAGGTTTACAGGGGTCGTCGTCGCCGCAGAAAGGTCTTTTTTCGCCTTTTCCGCCGCTTCTTTAAGGCGTTGCAAAGCCATTTTGTCGTTTCTTAAATCGATACCGCTCGTTTTCTTGAATTCGTCTGCGATGTAGTCGATAAGCACTTGGTCGAAATCGTCGCCGCCCAAATGCGTGTCGCCGTTTGTCGATTTTACTTCAAAAACGCCGTCGCCGATTTCCAAAATCGAAATATCGAAAGTTCCGCCGCCGAGGTCGTAAACCGCGATTGTTTCGTTTTTCTTTTTGTCGAGTCCGTAAGCCAAGCTTGCCGCTGTCGGCTCGTTCACAATTCTTTTTACGTCAAGACCTGCGATTTTTCCCGCGTCTTTTGTTGCTTGACGTTGCGCGTCGTTAAAATACGCAGGAACTGTGATAACCGCCTCGTTAACGGTTGTTCCCAAATACGCTTCCGCACTTGCTTTGAGGTTTTGCAAAATCATCGCCGAAACTTCGGGCGGTGTAAATTGCTGACCGTTTGCCTCTACCTTTACCAAGTCGCTCGCGCCGCCTACAATTTTGTATGGCACAAGTTTTTCTTCGGATTCTACCTCGTTGTGGCGACGTCCCATAAATCTTTTAATCGAATAAATCGTGTTTTCGGGGTTGGTAACCGCTTGTCTGCGAGCTATGTCTCCGATAAGTTTTTGTCCGTCTTTTGCGAACGCCACAACCGACGGCGTTGTTCTTACGCCTTCCGCGTTTGCGATAATAACGGGCTTTCCGCCTTCCATAACCGCAACACACGAGTTTGTCGTTCCCAAGTCAATTCCGATAATTTTTCCCATAATCTGCTCCTTTTCCTTAAAAGTTTGTTTTGTAGTCGGCAAGTTTTATGGATTTTGCCACTACATTTATTTGTTAATTTTACTGTTTTCCGTCGCTAACCACCACTTTTGCGTGGCGAATTATATTGCTCTTTAGTTTGTAGCCCCGCTGAAAAATCACCGAAATTTTTCCTGCGTCAATCGTATCGCTGGGCTGTTTCATCATCGCATCGTGAAGCGAGGGGTCGAATTCGTCGCCTACTTCACCGAAACTTTCCAAGCCGTGTTTTGCCAGAATTTCGCTGTATTTTGCATACAAAAGACCAATTCCGTCCTTAAACGCCGCTCCGTCCTGCGGGATATTCGGGTCAAGCGCTTTTTGGAACACTTCGCTTACGTCAATAAGGTCGTTCATAAGACCTTTGTTTGCCTGTTCTACCATTTTTAAATATTCCGCAGCCGTGCGCTTCTTAAAGTTGTCGAATTCCGCCATTAAGCGAACATACTTATCCTTTTGCACGACGAGTTCTTCAGCCATAAGAGCAAACTCTTCGTCTTTGCCTTTAACCTCAAATTCCGCCTCTTGCGCATTTTCAATATGCTCTTCTGCTTTTGCCTGCTTTTTGCTCAATCTTTCCTCCCGTTTCTGAGTTCTGCGTTTTCGTTTTCGATTACCCTTTTGCAAAAGCCGTGCCAAGTCAAAATGTGTTTCATAATGAAACAAAATCGGCGTTTTTGCAAGAATGTGAAAATTTGCGGTGTTTCGTTTTGCGACAAAGAAAACGCTTTTGTCGCTTACAAAATTGTATTCTAAAAAAAATAAGCACTGATTTAATCGCTGATTTAATCACTGGTTAAAACAGTGTTCGGATAACATATTATCTTTAATTAACGCTTTTTTTGCAAAAATGAAAAAAAAAGGATGGCGACCTTCGCCCAAATATTATTTTATCAGTAATTACAAATGTAAATTTTAGGAGGGTTTTATGCCTGCTTCCGTTGTAAACATATCTTTTAAGAATGATTTTTTATTTCAAATAGACCAAATCGCCAGCGATGAAGCGAGAACAAGGTCGGAGCTTATCAGAGAAGCGGTGAGACTGTATATCAGTCGTAAAAATGAGTTTGGCAGGTTATTCAAAATCGGAAAACAAATCGGCGCGACCTTGGAAATTTCCGAAGCCGATGTTATGGGCGAAATAAAAAAGTCCAAAAGATGTAGAGTGTAAATGAAATTAGTTTTAGACACAAATGTTTTCGTTTCGGCATTTTATTGGGGTGGAAATCCGCAAATAATAATAAACAGAATTGTTGAAGGGATAGACACTTTATACATATCAAACGAAATAATTAACGAGTTATTTGATGTTATGTCCAGACCAAAATTCAAAACGGCACCCGATGTTATTGAAAGATATGCTTGTTCATTAGAAAACCTTGGGAGAAAAGTTTTTATTGCAGGAAAAATAAAGGGAATATGCAGAGACAAGGACGATGATGACAAAATCGAATGCGGAATAACAAGCGGCGCAAATTATCTGATTACAGGCGACAATGATTTGTTGGTATTGAAAGAATATCGAGGTTTGAAAATAATAACAGTAAAAGATTATATGGAAGAAGTAAATAAAAAGTTTATGTTTTAGTATTTTTTTACCACAAAAATCACGAAACTTACCACATTGCCACAAAACAAATATTATTTTTCTATTTTGGAGCATTGCAAAACAAGAGGTTTATTATGGATGTAAAAGAAAAGGTTATGAGCGAAGTCATTTCGGGAGTAAAGGACGTTTTTGGGGAGAAACTGAAAAAAGTTATCCTCTATGGTTCTTATGCCAGAGGCGATTATGACGCGACATCAGACATCGACATTATTGTTTTGGCGGATATTGAACGCGAAAATATACCGAAGTATCGTCCGAGGGTGCACAATATTTCAAATAACGTCGGGCTTAAAAATGATATTTATGTTTCGCTTATGTTGGATAGTAATAATTTCTTTTCTGCCAAGTTGGGAGACTCAAATTTTTACAGAAATGTAGCAAAAGACGGGAAAGTGCTGTATAATGGATGAAGATAAAAATAGAAAATGCAAAATATTTTTTGGATAAAATAAATGAATATCTGAAAAATGTTGGAAAATTGCAGTAAAAACAAGAAAAAATAAAAACACCCCTAAAGTTTTCTGTAAATATGCCGATAAACACGATAGGGGAAGATAGACCTTGTTTCAAGGAGGTGGTTTATGATAGTAGGGAATAACTTAGCAATTAAGCAACTGATGGTTACGGGCTCTATGGAGCAAACTAACAGACAGTTGCGCAATACAATCGAAAGGTTGGCGACGGGACAGCGTATAAATCGCGCGAGCGATGACGCGGCGGGGCTTGCGATTTCGGAAGGTTTGCTTTCGCAGGTGCGTGGCTTTAAGATGGCTTCGCGAAATACGCACGACGGTATATCCGCTTTGAATATCGCCGACGGCGCCGCAAACGAAACTTCTAATATGTTGCAACGTCAGCGTGAGCTTGCTATTCAGGCGAGCAATGCAACGCTTAACGATAGTCAGCGTCAGTCATTAAACAGAGAGTTTCAGCAACTTAGCCAAGAAATAGACAGAGTTGCTCAGGCGACAAATTTCAACGGACAAAATCTTACCAACGGTGAAGGTTTGGGTGATGGAAATGCGCGTATTCAAGTTGGTCCCAATGCTACTGCAAACGACGGTATAACTACTCCGCATATAGATATTTCTGCGACGAGTTTGGGAGTTGGGACTGCGGACATAAGCACGGCGGCAGGCGCTACTGCGGCGCTTTCGTCTATTGACGGTTCGTTGCAATCGCTCGGTGAGCAACGTTCAAATATCGGCGCGACAACAAACCGCTTTGAACACACCGTAAACAACCTGCAAACTGCAACAGTAAATACCGCGGCGGCGCAATCTTTAATTCGCGACCAAGATATGGCTCTGGGAATTGCCGAATTATTGCGCAAACAGGTTTTGAACCAAGCGGCGAGCAGCACTTTTTCGGTTTTCAATCGGATAAGTTCGGATAATATTTTGGGATTGATTAGGTAATTGTTGCTTAATAAAAGGCAAATGTTAAAGGCGGCGAATGTTTTTCGTCGCCTTTTTTATTGAAAACAGCGGGCTTTTGCAATCGTTTTTCGGATATTGGCTAAAATGCCGTTAATTATTATATTATATGCGGCTACATTTATTATTTTGCAATTAACATTATTAAAATTTTTTTCGGAGTACTCAGTTTATGGCTCAGAATGAAAACCAAGCGGCTGACTTGGAGCAACAAGAGATAAATCGCTTGGTTGCAAATGCAGAAAAATCATTGCAAAAATTTATGGAAATGACGCAAGAGCAGATTGACGCGATTGTCCACAAAATGACATTGGCAGGGCTCGACCAACATTTTAATTTGGCAAAACTCGCGATAGAAGAGACAAAACGCGGGATTTTGGAAGACAAAGTTATAAAAAATATTTTTGCCACCGAGTATATCTGGCACGACATAAAAAATAAAAAAACGGTTGGAATAATCGCCGAAAACGAAGCTGAAGGCTATATCGAAATCGCCGAGCCCGTCGGAATTGTCGCGGGGATAACGCCTGTGACAAACCCAACTTCCACTACGCTTTTTAAGTCGCTTATATGCGTTAAAACCCGCAATCCCGTGATATTTGCATTTCATCCGAGCGCGCAAAAGTGTTCGGCTGAGTCGGCGCGGATAGTTTACGAGGCGGCAATCGCGGCAGGCGCTCCCGAACACTGTATTCAGTGGGTGGAAACGCCGTCTTTGGAGGCGACAAACGCGCTTATGAACCATTCGGGAGTGTCGCTCATACTTGCAACGGGCGGCGGCGGAATGGTGAGAGCCGCATACTCGGCAGGAAAACCCGCGCTCGGCGTTGGTCCGGGGAACGTTCCCTGCTACATAAACAAAAAAGCAAACTTAAATCGCGCTTGCACCGACCTTATGATTTCCAAAACTTTCGACAACGGAATGATTTGCGCGAGCGAGCAGTCGGTTATTGTCGATAACGAGATTTCGGGCGCGTTTGAAAAATATATGAAAGAGCATAATTGCTACTTTTTGAGCGATTCGGAAACCGAAAAACTTACGAATTTTGTATATATTAAGGAAAAACACTCGGTAAATTCCGTTTGCGTCGGACAGCCTGCCGATTGGATAGCGGCGCAGGCAGGAATAAAAGTTCCGCCGAAAACCAAAATTTTGATAGCGAAACTTTCCGAGCCGTCGCCGAAATATCCGCTTTCTTTTGAAACGCTTATGCCTGTTTTGGCGTATTTTATAGTGAAAGACGAAAAAGAGGGTTTCGATTACGCAAAACGCGTTTTGGCATTGTCGGGTATGGGACATTCCGCCGTAATTCACAGCGACGACGAGGATTTGTGCAAGCGTTTCGGTTTGGAAATGCAGGTCGGGCGCGTAATTCTGAATTCGCCGTCTTCGCATGGGGCAATCGGCGATATTTACAATACAAATACGCCGTCTCTTACCTTGGGTTGCGGGTCTTACGGTCGCAATTCCACGACTTCAAACGTTTCGGCGGTAAATCTTATTAACAAAAAGCGCGTAGCAAAAAGGAGAACAAATATGCAATGGTTTAAAATTCCTCCCCGTATTTATTTTGAGAGGGGCTCAATACAATATTTGGAAAAAATGCCGAACATTAAACGCGCGTTTATCGTGTGCGACCCCGGTATTCTTAAACTCGGCTTTGTCGATAAGGCGCTTTACTACCTGCAAAAACGCAACGACGGTGTGCGCTACGAAATATTTTCTGACGTTGAACCCGACCCTTGCACCGACACAATTATGCGCGGTGTTGCGGCAATGAACGCTTTTCAGCCCGACGTTATTATTGCGCTGGGCGGCGGTTCTCCCATTGACGCGGCAAAAGGAATGTGGCTTTTTTACGAACACCCCGAAACCGATTTTGAGGGCTTGCGCTTAAAGTTTTTGGATATTCGTAAACGGGCGTGCCATTTCCCGAATTTGGGAACAAAGGCGCAATTTGTTGCAGTTCCCACGACTTCGGGAACAGGCTCGGAAATTACTGCGTTCTCCGTTATTACCGACAAAAAGAATAACATAAAATATCCTTTGGCAGACTACGAACTTACTCCCGACGTTGCGATTATCGACCCGCAGTTTGTGGATAGTGTACCGAAACACATAGTTGCCGACACGGGAATGGACGTTCTGACCCACGCGGTTGAGGCGTACGTCTCAATTTTGGCTTCGGACTACACAAACGCACTTGCAGTTAAGGCGATAGATTTGGTATTTGAGTATTTGCCGAAAAGTTTTGCCGACCAGACCGACGAACTTGCGCGTGAAAAAATGCACAACGCTTCCGCCATTGCGGGTATGGCGTTTACAAATGCGTTTTTGGGTATAAATCATTCTTTGGCGCACAAATTGGGCGGAGAGTTTCATATTCCGCACGGGCGCGCAAACGCACTGCTTTTGCCTTACGTTATTGCCTACAATTCGCAAAAGCCCGAAAAAATGCCGATATTCCCCAAATACGGCGAATATAAGGCGGATAAATGCTACGCCGAAATTGCAAGACATCTTAATTTGGGCGGAAAAAACTGCGAAGAACAAGTGAAAGCGCTTATTAAAGCGGTGCAAAATTTAATGAAGCAATTAAATATTCCGATGAGCATAAAAGATTGCGGCATAGACGAAAAAGAATTTTTTGCAAAAGTTCCCGAACTTGCCGAGCGCGCTTTCTCCGATCAATGTACTACCGCAAACCCGCGTTATCCGTTAGTGGAAGACTTAAAGGAAATTTACAGAAAAGCATATTACGGCGAGGAAATATAAAAAAAAGGGGCAAATTTCTTTGCCCCTTTTTTTTATATTTCTTTAACCCAAAGACCGTGAAGATTGCAATATTCGTAAACTGCAATCGGCTCGTCATTGACGAAAGAAAACGTTGCTGTCGGCTCATCCGACGGCGACAAATTTTTCTTCTGTCCGCCGTTTTTGGTTTGAACATAGATAAATTGAATAAAGTGTTTTTCTTCCATCGGGTGCGGGACTTCGCCTACTTTTACGACTAATTTGTCTCCTTCTTTGATTGCGACAGGCACGTGTTTTTCTTGGCTTGCGTCTGTTGTGTTTGGGGTAATCACGCTCATTTTTTCGCCGCAACATACAAGGGGTACACCCGAACTGATAACCAATACGGCAATATTACCGCAATGTTTGCAAATATAAAAATTCTGCTTTTCCATTTTCCATAACTCCTTTCGTTATTTTTTAGGATACATATAAACAAAATAATATATGCCACATAAAAAAATGTATTTTTATTGTGTGTGTGTGAAAAAAAGTGCGAAGTTAAGCCGGTATTTGGATATTTGTTTGAATCACACATCTTTTCTCATCTGCCAAATATTATATTTGCTATTGCTATTATTTTAACATAACAGAGCAGTGGGAAAAAATGATACAAAAGTTGCAAAAAACGAGAAAAAATCTAAAAACACTTGACAACGGTGAGAGGTCGAAATTACTCTCTCTCTCTCTCTCTCTCTCTCTCTCTTAGTACTCACTCAAATTATTACTTACATAAAACACATATATTACATATATGTGGCGTTTCTGTTTATACAATCGAAAAATCAAAAGCAATTTCATTAAATAAATTAAAGGAGAGTTCGAGATGAAAAAAAATCTTGCGCCGAAAGTATTAACGTTAATTTTGTCGGCGGCATTAGCAATCTGCGCGCAGACTTTGCCGACAAGTTTTTGGAACGGTACGGTTGATGTCAGTTGGTATCACGCAAATCCAACCGCTCGTGAGTATAACATTACCACGGCGGCTCAGCTTGCAGGGCTTGCGGACTTGGTTAATACGGGGGTTAACAGTTTTAGCGGCAGAACAATAAATCTGATGGCGAATATTGTGCTTAATGACACAAACTTTGCAGGCGGTTGGAGAAACTGGGACGAAAACACCCAAGGACTTCGCCGATGGACTCCGATAGGTTCGGGAATAAATCTTTCCTCTCCTTTCTACCACGACGGCATCTTCGTCGGCTATGACGTTTTTTCTTTCCACGGCAATTTTAATGGAAACGGGGCTACTGTCAGCGGTCTGTTTTGTGTTCAGCAGATGCAAATAAGACAGCGTTGGCAGGGTGGTTTGTTTGGGCAGGTTCGCGGCAATTTTATTCAAGATTTGAATGTTTTGGGCGGATTTGTTATAGGGGACAGAAACCTTGCAATGCTTACAGGCGGCGCGTATGGTATTCTTTTGCAAAATATTCAAGTTAGAGGAAGAGTGATTGGAACCGATGCGGGCTTACTTGTTGGTATGGGAGGCAGCAATTTACAAGTAATAAACGTCGGTGCAAACGGATTTGTCGGAGGCAGATGCTATGTCTATGGAAATTCTCTCCCTATCAGCATAGGCGGTTTAATCGGTTGGGCAAGCAACTTGGTAGTCATAAGAAACAGTTATGTAAACGCAGAAGTAGTTGGGGGTAGAAATGTCGGCGGACTTATAGGAACTTATTACGTAGATAGCGAATTTAACAGACTGCTTACAATTCAAAACACTTATGCGGCAGGAAGCGTTGTAAGCGATGACTTTATGCAAAGAAGAGGCGGCTTTTTAGGTGCGGCGACAACTTGGACACGTTATGATGATGAGATGGAATCAAATCTTAACCCAATGCTTTTTTTAACACCCGAATCCGTCAACAACGCATACAACGCGGAGCGAAATCCTACTTTGGGGGCGGCTTTTATGTCGCCTGCGGGGGCGGATCCGAGGGTTAGACCTTTGACTAACGCGCAAATGAGAAGCTTTCAGTTCGGTACTCATATTCCGCCCGACCCGTTTAATCCGCCGAACCCTTTGGACGTTTCGCTGAATTTGGCTTCTATCGCCATAAACGGTGCGTGGAGATGGAGGTTGGACGGACCTGAGGCGGTGCTAAACGATGGGTTTCCTGTTTTTGACAGAAGACCGATAAATATTGAAATTGAAATACCGACGTTTGCCGACTTAGTATTCGGATATACAAGTTTACCTAATGCGCTTCCGATAACTTTTAGAAATAACAGCGAAATTCCCGTTATTATCGACTGGAGCAATATGACATCGTCAAACTGCATAGTTAATTTTAACGGTATAGTTGTTTACGAGTACGATAACAGAGGAAACAGAATAGAAAGCGTGTTTGAAATTATAGCCCCGCCTTTGGCTTCGGCGGTTATTGGAGCGAATGCAAGCATTCCTTTTACTATCCGACCGATAAGAATGGGACTAAATGTAGGAACTTATACGGCAAGTGTGCAAGTCCGATACATAGGAAACAGAACAAGCGCCGAATCGCAGAGGGTAAATATTCCGATAAGGGTTGTTCGCGCCGCGGGAAATCTTCCTGCCGAGATTTTAGTCAGCGACAGATACGAAGGAGAGCCTGTTGAATATCAGCGCGCCCAGAATTCTTGGCGGGGCTTTGAGCTCAATGACCGATTAGGAAACCGAATTATAACAACTAAAGCAGAATTTCCCAATGGTTCGGGAGCTAATATTCAGCCGTTTACAAGCGGGCTCGAACATACAATTCTATTTGAAGGAATCGGCGCTACGCAATACGGACCGAGCCCTGTTATACCGCGAGAGGCGGGAACTTATATGGTAATAGCGCGTTTTCCTCCGTTGTCTTCAAGTAGTTATGATTTTCCCGCAACGGAAATTACAAATACCTTTACGATTTGGCGAAATGTGCATCCGCCTGTTATTGAAGACAAGGTATATACGGGAGAACTTATTACAGCCGTAGTAAGCAATGACGAATATACCGTTTCGGAAGACAGTACGGGAATAAATGTCGGACGTTATACCGCAGTGCTTAACCTTAACAATCCGCTTTTTGAACGTTGGAATCCCTTTGAAACTTGGACGGATACTGTGGATTATCTGCTTCATACAGGCGCATTGCGCTATAATGCGGCACAGAGATTGGTGTTGCGCAACGGACATATTACCACCTTAGACAGATTTGCTTCTCCCACCGCATTATTAAGGTCGTCTTATGGATTAGATGAAATAGAAATTCCCGATTATGCGGCAAGCGGGGGACTGGTAAGCATTACTTGGAATATATTGCAGGCGACGGTTAATTTGCCTACTGTAAACGCTCCGCTTGTCTATAACGGCGAAGTGCAAATCGGCGTAAATGAAGGAGCAGGCTTTACGCTTTTTAACAACACGGGGACTAACGCGGGAACTTATACGGCGGTTGCAATACTCGACGACCCGCAGAATTTCCGTTGGAACGATAACAATTTTGAAACCATAAGACGTATTAACTGGGAAATATTAAGAGCCCCCATTGCCTATCCTGAGGCGAACGCTCCGCTTGTTTTTGACGGCACGCAAAAAATCGGGGTGGACGACGGGGTTGGTTTTACGCTTACAAATCACACGGCAATCAACGTTGGTACTTACACGGCAACGGCTACTTTGTGCACCAATTATATTTGGATAGACGGAAAAACCGACCCGTTCGATATAGACTGGGAAATACTTCCCGCGCCCAAAGGTCAAGGCTTGGGAACGGTGCATTTGGACGACTGGATAGAGGGAATGACTGCGTCTGTACCCGTAGTGTCTTCGCCGACACACGGAATTGAGGGAGTTGCGTTCTTGTATGTCGGAATTTCGGGAACCGTTTACTCTGAGAGCAGTGTGCAACCTACTCTTATGGGCGTTTACAGAATAACGGCAATATTTCCCGAAAACGAGGAGTATTACGAATTTAGAGCGACAAACGTTTTCCAAATATTATGCCCGAATACTATGCTCGAGGGAATAGGCGGCATTTTTGCGGAGGGCTGGACTTACGGCGAAGAACAAAAAATGCCCATTATAACAAGCCTTACCAATGACGCCTCGCGCGCCGTAATAACTTGGACATCGCACGCCACGGGGACGATTTACAGCAACGTTATGCCGACTTCACCTGTCTTAAATGCGGGCGTATATACTATAACGGCTGTAATTCCCGCGGCTCGAAACCACAACGCCTTAACGCTTACGGCGCAAATCGAAGTACTCAGAGCCCCGATAGATATACCGCTCGCAAACACAGGGCTTGTTTATGACGGAGCAATAAAAATCGGAGTGAACGGCGGATTGGGTTTTACGCTTCAAAACAATATGGAGATTAACGCAGGACGTTATATGGCGACTGCGACTTTGAACTCCAATTATATTTGGGCGAACGGACAAACCGCCGCGGCGAATATTGCGTGGGAAATAGCTCAAGCAAGACCCGAATTTGTCGTTCCTCGGTTTTACGCTTATGTCGGCGACAGTTTGTCGATGTTCGATTTACCTATCGGCTGGACTTGGGTCGCAGACGGCTCTACTCTTGTGGGAGACGAGGGGGTGCGGCTTCACCCGGGGCGCTTTGTGCCGAGCGATATCGTAAATTATTACAGCGTAGTCGCGGATATAGAAATTGTTGTTCGTCAGCACTTTATTTTTGAATTGTTCCTTGCAAGAAACCCTGTGAAATACGAGCCGTTTATGGAATTTATAGTGCTTTGCACCGACGACGCCGACGTTAATATTAAAGTTTTTGATGTTGTCGGAAATAAACTTCTCGACACTAATGTAGTGGTCAGACGAAACGAACACAGAAGCGTGTTCTGGGATATGAGAAACCCCAACGGAAGAATAATAGGCAGTGGCACTTATCTTGTAATAGGGGAGGCGGTTGCGGCTATTAACGGAAGAAGCGCAGGTCTGAGATTAACAGCAGGAAAAAGAAAAATAAGATAAAGGAGGATATTATGGCGAAAAAAAATCGCAAAGGCAGTTTGGTAAAAATATTGACGGCGGGAATTGCCGTTTTGGCGTGTTTGCTGTTTATGGCGTGTAGCGACGACGAAGAGGGCGACAAAACCGATTATTCCCATCTTTTGCTTACTCAGCATACTTGGGAAGTAATGATTTTCAGTTATATTGACCCCGATACGGGCGAAATATACAATTTGTATGTAATACTTAATTTTCACCCCGACGGAAGAGGCGTATTGCGCGCTTTTAAAAACGCCGAGCCTGACGAACACCCGCTTTCTCCGATGGAATTCAGATTTTGGGCGACATCGCAACACGTTTCGTCGGTTGTGGGAGAAAGTCGTTATACTATCGATGAAGATGCAGAGCCTTACACTCTGACTATGGTTGACAGCGAATGGCTTTCAGCTGAGCTCGGATTTGCTATTCCGCGCCTTACGGCAAGAAGATAAAGGAACGGGGGTAATTTATGAAATCTTTTGTACTTCTCTGCTCGATTTTCTTAATTTTATTGTCGAAAAATGCTTCGGCGGTCATTCTGACAATAAATGAACCTCTCATAGGAAATTGGAGAAACCACGCGCATCTCTTGAACACGCAGGATTCTTTAAGGCTGACAGGACGTTGGGGACAATTTTTTCCTCACGGTTGTAATATGGGTCCTTGCCCACCCTGCCAAGATTGGGAATTTTTTGATACCTTGCAATTTCGTAATGCCGTATATATCGATATGTCGGATTTTAACCACAGTTCTTTCGGGTTTCAACATAACGACATTACGCATATATTTAGTTTTCAGAACAAAGCGCCGAATTTGCGGCATATTATTTTACCGAGCCATCTTCACCGTTTACCTGTAAGGGCTTTTGCGAGAACTGCTTTGGGTGCGGGTTTGGCTAATTTGGAAGTTGTGGAGTTCAAGGAAATAGTAAATCCCGACAGGTTAACAGAAGTACCGGATTCGGCGTTTCTTAACCTTCCGCGCTTACGAAGATACGACGGTCTTAAATACGCAGAGGTAATAGGAATAGACGCGTTTCGAGGTGTGCAAGGTTTTGGTAAAATTGAATTGCCCGCCGTCCGACACATTAAGGCGGGTGCATTTAGAAACATACACGCGGACAGCATAATTATCGGCAAAGATATAGAAAAAATCGACGAGCGCGCGTTTGATATTGATGAGTTTGCAGTAGTTGGACTTAATACAATACGTCTGAACAGAAGTGTCAGAGTATTTATGCCCGAAATAACCGAGATGCCGCAGATTTTTCGTTGCCTTCTGTCTGTGTGTGATGTTCTAGGTTCGATTTGCCCAAGTTGGCAAAACAACATCAATTATTACGTTCCCGAACATCTTGTGCAGGAATTCAGACACGCGGGATTTGTAAATACCAACAGAAACTATTTTACCCGTTTTTATGACGCAAACGGCGAATTTATAATAAGAAGCGTTTTGAGAGAAACCGCTGAAAACAGAACTGACAAAGGTGCCGTTTTATCGGAATTTCCTGCAAATGCTTATGAGTATTTCTGGCACGACATCAACGGCAAAAGGTGGGATCACGAGGAACCGCTTTCTCGCGATACTTCGCTTTTTGCAAAACCTGTTGCGAGGTGGTTTGATATTACATATTACTCCGGTTTGCGAAATTTGAATATAAATAACTCACACGACCTCCGCAGTTTTATTCCCGTTCCCGAAGGTAATCCCGAAATTTTTACCGTTGAATGCGAGGGAATTTTGCTGTCTCCGCCTGCCGAAGCCAGAGAGGGGCACAAGTTTGTCGGCTGGGAGCGGGTTTTGCGTCGAGGTTTCGACAATGAGCAAAGAGACACGATAACAACGGAATTTACTAAAATAGATATTGCTCTTGTCGGTAATGCTGAATTGGTGGCTATTTGGGAACCTATAGAATTTCCGTTGAATTTCCATCTTAATTTACCCGAGGAACAACTGCGCGACGAAAGAGGACTTCCTTTCTCACGGCTGAATATTTCTGTTGAGCTTAGAGCTGAAATGGGCAATAATTCGGCTCTGATTGTTATTGATTCTACGGATATAAATGTCTATACTGCGGAGGTTGTTGACAGAGAAACCCGCGAAACTTTGATTGAAAAAGCATTTAGCGTATTACCTGATTTATTGCCGAATTTAGAGCAAAGTTTGTTTGAGGGTATCAATGCTTTGCGTTGGCAGTATTCAATCTCGAATATTTCTGTTCCCGCGCTTTCGGCGGACGGCTACGAATTCGGCGGGTGGTTTGACAATGCGGAATTTGAGGAAGAACCGTTGGAAAACATACAAAGAGTGTCGAGCGTTTGGGATATTCGGACTTACTACACTGCGGTGGATATATTGGGCGCTCATATCGGCAATATTACGGGCGAAAGAAATATTTACGCTCGATGGATTCCCATAGAATACACGCTCGTTTTTGAAACAAACGGCGGTAATGCTTTGGAAGATATGACGTTTACCATAGAATCGTCGGACATAAACCTGCCGATACCACAGCGACCGCACAGCGTATTTGCAGGTTGGTTCGGCAGTGATGGGTTGTGCGAAGACGGCAAAACCTTAAAAACAGGTAATTTCGGCGATAAAAAACTTTTCGCAAGATGGACGTCCGCTTATTATCCGATAATATTAAATGATACGCTGGGAATTTTTGAAAACGGCGTCTATCCCTTTGACGAAAAAAACGCGTTTATTCTTCCCGATGCCGCAAATCTGCTGCCTTTCGGTTTCTCTTTCGGCGGCTGGTTTGACAACGAACGAGCGTTGGGAGAACCTATAACCGAAATTCCTGCAGGCAATTACGGAGAAATGGAATTCTGGGCGAAATGGACGGTAAACTCAAGCTTTATTCGCGAAAGAAACAACATCGATACAAGATACGGAATATTGCTCGAAAACGCAATCGTCTCCGATTTCGCAAGATTTTCGATAATCACCCCCGAACCCGCGATAGCGAATGTGCGAATTTTCGATAATTTGGGGAATGTTGTATGGACGGCGAACGATGTAGGGGCGGGGTTTGCCCGCCCTGAAAACAGAACGAACGGCGATTTGGGCGGGCAGACCCCGCCCCTACAAAATGCCGTAGTCTGGAATTTAACCAACCCCAACGGCAGATTCGTCGCCAACGGGACATACATAATCATCGCCGAAACGACGGGTATCAGCGGTCGAACATACCGATATTCCGCAAGATTGGGGGTAAGAAGATGAAAAGGAGAGAAAATATGAAATTGATACAAAAATGTAGGGGCGAAAAATTTTTCGCCATCATACTGTTTTTTGCCGCCTGTTTGTTTTTTGCGGGCGGCTGTTCTTCCGATGAAGAAGATAAACAAGTTTGGCATACCGTAAGTTTTGACGTGCAAGGCGGGGATAATCTTGCTTCGATACGAATAGAAGCAGACAGCAGTATTCTTTTGCCTACTCCGACGAAAGATGGCTTTGCTTTTGACGGCTGGTTTACTTTGGCGCAAGACGGCACGAGAGTAAATTCGCCGTTCTTGCCGACGGATAACACCACGCTTTTTGCTCGTTGGATACCAAATTACATCGTAATTTTTAATTTGGTCGGCGGCGTCGGTAATTTCAGCACCCAAAATCAGACGGTTTTGGAAGGAGATTTTGCAGTTCGCCCTGAAATAAATCCAACGCAGACGGGCTTTGCTTTTGTCGATTGGTTCAGCTTGCAAACAGGCGGAGATGTTTTTGATTTCGCTACTCCGATAACGGCTGATACAACAATTTGGGCGAGATGGATACGGCAGGTCAGCGTAATATTTGACGCAGACGGCGGCATTGTGGAGCCGAGTTCGCGGACAGAGAATATCGAAACTTCCATAGATTTGCCGATTCCGACGAAAGACGGCTTTGCCTTTGACGGCTGGTTTAGTTCGGCGAGCGGCGGTATGAGGATAAACTCTCCGTTTGTTTTACCTGCCGACATAACTCTTTTTGCTCGCTGGATACCGAAATATACGGTAAGTTTTGAACTAAACGGTGGCGAAGGCAATGAGAGTATCGGCAATCAGTCGATTATTTCCGCTCAACAGGCGGCTCGTCCCGATACAAATCCAACGCGAGGCGGTTTTGTTTTTGATGGTTGGTACACCGCTCAAACGGACGGCATTGTGTTTGATTTCGGCAGTTCCATAACCGAGAATATTACGATTTGGGCGAGATGGACGCCAATGAATACCGTGATATTCAATTTTAACGGCGGTGCAGGTAATCCGAGCATTGTAAATCAGATGGTTGCCCCTGCTCAGTCGATAGTTCGCCCCGAGACAAACCCGACGAGAAACGGTTTTACTTTCGATGATTGGTACACTTCTCAAACAGGCGGCGATGTATTTGATTTTGTCGCCCCTATAACCGAAAACACAATGATTTGGGCGAGATGGATACCGATAGTAAACCCTATCGTGAGTTTTAACTTAAATGGCGGCGATGGTAATACGAGTATTGTAAATCGGATGGTCGCACCCGAACAGTCGATAGTTCGCCCCGAGACAAATCCGACGAGAAACGGCTTTACTTTCGATAATTGGTACACCTCTCAAACGGGCGGCGATGTGTTTGATTTCAGCAGTTCCATAGCCGAAAATACAACAATTTGGGCGAGATGGATAGTAAACCCCATAGTAAATTTTAATCTTAACCGCGGAGTTGGTAATTCAAACACTAATAATCAGTCTGTTGCGAACGGCGCAACGGCGACAAGACCCGCAACAAACCCCACGCGAGGTAAATGGCTTTTCGATGATTGGTACACTTCTCAAACAGGCGGCGAAGTATTTGATTTTGACACCCCCATAACCGAAAACACAATGATTTGGGCAAGATGGGAATTGTCCGACGGCGTGGACAGCGTTATAAACGGCATCGAAGTAATATTTGTCGGAGCGGGCACTTTCACACAAGGCGGCACGGATTTTGGTAATTCGGTATCGCGTGAAGTGAGCTTAACACAAGGTTTTTGGATAGGCAAATATCCTATAACGCAAGCACAATATTTTGCAGTAATGGGGACAAATCCATCTTTTTTCAGAGGCGGTCTTGCTACAAATGTAGCCCCTGTATCTACTGCGAATAATCCTGTAGAGCAAGTAAGTTGGAACGATATAAATGCCGCCGACGGTTTTTTAGAGCGTGTCGGCGGACGTTTACCGACCGAAGCGGAATGGGAATTTGCGGCAAGAGGCGGTAATTTGAGCCAAGGATTTATTTACAGCGGTAGCAACAATTTGAGCGAGGTTGGTTGGTTTGGAGTATGTTGTTGTAATGGTGGTCGTACTCAAGCAGTCGGACAAAAATTACCCAACGAATTGGGAATTTACGATATGAGTGGCAATGTTTGGGAGTGGACAAACGATTGGTGGGGCAGTATGACTTCGGCTTCCGTGGTTGACCCTATGGGACCTGAAACGGGCTCGAGTCGCGGTATACGCGGCGGCAGTTGGAACGGCAATGCGTCTTTTTGCCGTGTTGCCTTCCGCAACGGCGACGATCCGTCGCGCGGGTGGAGCAGCATCGGGTTTCGCGTAGCCTTCAATTCAGATTGATTTTGTCTGCACAAGCAAAGACACTTTGAGTTAAAAAAAAGAAAGAGAGAAAGAAAAATGTGTTTCGTGTATAGGGAATTTGACAAGCGTAAGCGGGCAAAGGAAAAGCACGAAACACTCTCCGCCCTTTAGGGCGGAAAAATTTTTAAGGAGAAAAAATGCAAGTTAAAGTATTTACAATTCCCGCGACAGACGACGGGACGTTGCAAGAAGATTTGAATAAGTTTTTAGGCAACCATAAAATATTGGAAGTAGAGCAGAAATTTTACGACAATGCCAAAGGCGGTTATTGGAGTTTTTGCGTTCGCTACATTATCGACGCCACAAAAAAATATTTGCCCGCTCAGCAAAGTTTTTCGGGAAAACCCAAACCGAATTATAAGGAAATTTTGTCGGAGCAGGAATACCAAATGTTTTTACAGTTTAAGGAAGCCCGTATGGCAATCTCCAAAGAAGAGGGAATTTTGCCCTACAACGTATTTACCGACGCCGAACTCGCCGAAATAATTCGCCTGCCCGAAAGAAACGAGCAAAATATTTCCAAAATAAACGGAATAGGCGAAAAACGCGCAACAAAATACGGCAAAATTTTAGTTGAAAAATACGCGGCTGATAATGTAGGGGCAAAAAATCTTTTGCCCGAGAATAACGAGATAAACAACGTAGGGGCGGGGTCTGCCCGCCCAAAAGCGCAAACAGACGACAATTTGGGCGGGCAGACCCCGCCCCTACAAACTACCCAACAGGAGTTGTTTTAATGAAACGCGCAGGTTTTTTAATCGAACAAATCGCCGACATCGATAATTTGCACCTTGCATTTTACAAATCGCGCAAAGGCAAAGAGCATTCGCGCGACGTTATTGCTTTCAGGAAAAACTTTGACGAAAATATAAAAAAATTACAAAAAGAAATATTATTAGGAAATTTAGATATAGGACATTACAATTATTTTAAGGTTTACGACCCGAAAGAGCGAACAATCTGCGCGGCAAGTTTTCCCGAGCGGGTTTTGCATCACGCCATAATGAATATTTGCCATCCGTATTTTGAAAAATTTCAGATAGAAGACAGTTTTGCCACACGTATCGGCAAAGGGCAATACGCGGCTTTGGAGCGGGCAAAAGATTATACCCGAAAATACAAATATTTCTGCAAAATGGACTGCCGAAAATACTTTGACAACATTCCGCATAATATTTTATCGGATAAATTAAAACGTCTTTTTAAGGACGGTGGTTTATTGGAAATTTTTAGAAAAATTATTGTCGGCTATTCTGCAAGCGAAAACCGCGGGCTTCCGATAGGCAATCTGGTATCGCAATATTTCGCAAATTTTTATTTGGCATTTGCCGACAGATTTGCAAAACAAACACTGCGCATAAAAGGATATGTTCGTTATATGGACGATATGGTTTTGTGGGGCAACGACAAAACAGAACTTTTGAAAAATGCAAAAAAATTCAGAGATTTTTTGACCGACGAACTTAGTCTGCCGCAAAAACCTATAGTTTTGAACGCGAATAAATGCGGATTATCGTTTTTGGGCTATGTTTTATTTCCGAATTTCGTTCGCCTTAATAAAACGAGTAAAAAAAGATTTGTGAGAAAATGTAAAACTTATATATCGAATTTAAAGAACGGTGAGTGGTCGCAAGAAGAATTCTCCGCGCACACAAGACCCCTGTTTGCGTTTGCCCAATTCGCCGATTCTTTAAGTTTCAGACGAAAAATCGTAGGGGCGTATTGCATACGCCCTGCAATGGTAAACGAACAAGGATATATGCCGATGGGCTCGAATCGCGTAATACGCGGCGGCAGTTGGAACAACAATGCGTCTAATTGCCGTGTTGCCATCCGCAACAACGACAATCCGTCGAACAGGTGGAACAACAACGGGTTTCGCGTAGCCTTCAACTCAAAGTGTCTTTGCATAAAGCAGACAAGACAATATGAATAGGCAAATATCCAAACCGCGGCTTCGGCTCCGCTCAGCCACGGTTGAACAGAAAGGCATTTTTGCCGACAGCACACTCGGTCAGTAGGTTTTCTCGAAAGCCGAGTGGGCTTTTATATATGTCGTAAAAAAAAGAAAGGGAAAATATGCACACGCGTATAATTTTATCATTGATTTTATTGTTTGCGCCTTTCGTTTCCGCAAATAAAGGCTTTTCACTGTCGTCCCAAATCTCGTATTTAACAGGAAAGATAATCCTTGACGGCAGAGAACACGGTTTCTACGATTTTGACGAAAATGTAAAAGGCGGACGCGTTCTTCTTGTTTTTCGCAAAAATATAAACGAGTATTTATCTCTCGGCGTTGGAAGCGGGACAAGCGTAAGCGAATTGCACGCTTTTTACTCCGCTTGGGGAGCGCATAATTTTTCCGCAGAAATGTTTTACATCCCGATTTTCGGCGAAATCCGCGGACAATTTCCGATATACGGCGATTTTTTGCAAATATTCGGTGCCGTAAAACTCGGAAATTCTTTAGCCCCTATGAAAGAAAGAATATTTTCCACCGATTATTATTTTGAAGGCGGTTTTTTCTTTGAGCCGACACTTGGAATATCTTTTACCCGCAACAGATTTTTGCTTGATTTCGGCGTGGGATACAGCCGGCAGAAGTCGCAATTTGTAGAATATTTCTTCTACGACGGTCGCTATGGCGACAAGCCGAGAAAAGAAATAGACCGCTACCCGTTCACCATAAGGCAATTTTCATTAAATCTCGGCTTCGGTGTTTTTTTGGGGAAGAGGCGATAAGAAATTGTCTTTTTTTTCAAACAACGGGCATACGTTTTTGAAAGTATCGGCGCATTCTACCTGTGGCAAATAGTATTTTCCTTATAATATATAATAAGGATTAAAGCGGGAGGGGTTTATGTCTTTCAAAAAATTACCGTATGGTATATCTAATTTCGCTGATTTGATAGAAGACGGCTATGCCTACGTCGATAAAACCCGTTTCATTGAATATTTGGAAAACGAAAATGGTCGCTACCAATTCTTTGTCCGTCCGCGCAGGTTCGGAAAAAGTTTGTTTTTGTCCGTATTGGAAAATTATTACGATATAAACAAAAAAGATAAATTTGAAACCCTGTTCGGAAATCTTTACATTGGCAAGAATTCGACGCCAGAACAGGGAAAATACGCGGTTATTCAATTTGACTTTTCGGGATTAGACGTAAGAACACACGAGATTTTCAGAAAATCATTTTTGGATAGAGTGCAGGAAGTTGCGGCGTTATTTTTTGACAGATATAAAGATATTTTGTCTGTTTCCCAAACTTCATTAGACGCTCTTGACGCAAAAACTCTCGGACTTGGAGCAATAGACCTTATTTACAGAGCGACAACCGTTGCCAATGTCGGACTTTTTGTTATAATAGACGAATACGACAGTTTTGCCAATAATCTTATAGCGATGGGCGAGGCGTATAAAAAAGAGACGGAAAAAGAAAGCGGCGTTGTTCGCGCTTTTTATGAATTGTTAAAAGCAGGAACAAAATCTGTCGTTAAACGAATGTTTGCCACAGGTATAAGCCCAATGATGGCAACAGACTTAACAAGCGGATTTAATATTGCGGCAAATTTAAGTTTGTTTGCCAAATACAACGAAATGTTTGGTTTCACGCGAGAAGAAGTCGAGTGGATAATAGACGAAACAAATATCGACAGGAATTTAATAGAAGTCGATATGGAGACCTATTATAACGGCTACTTGTTTGATGAAGACGGCGAGAATAAAGTGTATAATTCTCAAATGGTTTTGTTTTTCTTTAACCAAATTAAAATATCGGGAAGGTCGCCCAAAGAAATTGTCGATACAAATTTGAAAACAGATTCAGGGCGCTTGGAACGCCTTGCGGGAAGTGAAAGAAATCGGGAAAAATTGCTTCAGATAATACGGGACGGCGGAATTTTTGGCAATGTCATTTCAAGTTTCTCGCAAAACCAGCTTGAAAATGAAGAATATTTTGTCTCTCTGTTGTTTTATTTGGGAATGCTGACAATCGACAAAGTTGTAGAGGGGCAAACATACCTGAAAATTCCAAATTATTCGATAAAAACACTCTATTGGGAATACGTGATTTTTTATGCTCAGGCAATAGAAAAGGGAGCTGTAAACAAAACAGAACTTATTCAAACAATCAGAGATATGGCGTATAGATGTGATTTCAAATCGTTTTTGGACTTCTTCACAGAACACCGCTTAAAACTCCTTTCAAACAGAGACCTTACGAGTTTTGATGAAAAATATATCAAATCTATGATGCTTGCAACTGTAGCTGACAGCGGTTTATATCATCCGATTTCCGAAAACGAAAATATCGGCGGTTATTCCGACATTTATTTCCAAAAACACCACTCTGTCGCCGATATTAAATTTGAGTACGTTTTTGAATTGAAATACGTAAAAACAGGCGCCTCCAAAAGCGAAAAAGACAAGAAGTTTTCCGACGCCGCAAAGCAAATAGAAAAATATAAAAAAGACCCGCGCTTTGCAAACAGGAGCAATCTTAAATTTGTCGCTATTGTTTTTCAAGGAAAAGGCGATTACGAGGCAAAGGAGTTATAATGCCGCAACAAAACGCTTTTCTTTCGCCACCGAGCTTGGGAATTTAGTATATTTCACCTTGAATTTAATAAAAACACAAAAAGATACAGAGGACAGAATGACAAGAATAGAACAAGCAAGGCAAGGAATAATTTCCGACGAATTAAAAATGTGCGCCGAAATGGAAGGCGTTGATGTTGAGACAATGCGAAAAAAAGTCGCGGACGGAACTATTGTTATCGTCAAAAATAAACTGCGAAACATAAAACCGCTTGTTTTGGGCGAGGGGACAAAAATCAAGGTTAATTCAAACATCGGGACGTCGTCGTCGCAGGTGGATATTGAAAGCGAACTCGAAAAAATGCGCGTTTCCGTTCAATACGGAGCGCACGCCATTATGGATTTATCGACCGCGGGCGATTTGGAAGCAATCCGCCTTAAACTTATGGACGAATGTCCTGTCGCCGTTGGAACGGTGCCGCTTTACGAAATGGTGTTCCGTGCGACAACCGCCAAAAAGAGTGTTTTGGACTTAACCGCCGACGATATGTTTGAGTGTATCGAAGACCACTGCAAACAGGGCGTGGATTTCTTGACCATACACTGCGGCGTAAATAAACAAACAGTAAGCAGATTTCACGAAGTCAAACGTCTTGCAGGTGCAACCTCGCGCGGCGGTACAATAATTATGGAATGGATACACTACAACAAAAAAGAAAGCCCGCTTTACGAACAATACGACCGCCTGCTCGACATACTGAAAGAATACGACGTTGCAATTTCGCTCGGCGACGCATTTCGCCCTGGAGCAACAGCCGACGCAACCGACAGAGTGCAAATCGAAGAACTGTCGATTTTGGGCGAACTTGTGGACAGAGCGCGCGAAAAAGGCGTAGGCGTTTTTGTCGAGGGACCGGGACACGTTCCGTTAAATCAAGTGATTACCAATATTCAAATCCAAAAACGACTTTGCAGAAACGCGCCTTTTTATGTTTTAGGACCTCTTGTCACCGACATTTCGCTCGGCTATGACCACATCGCAGGAGCGATTGGCGGCGCGCTTGCAGGGCTTGCGGGCGTGGATTTCTTGTGCTATCTCACACCTGCCGAACATTTGCGTTTGCCGTCGCTTGAAGACGTAAAAGAGGGAGTAATTGCTTCTGTAATCGCAGGGCACGCCGCCGATTTGGCAAAAGGTCGCCCCGAAGCCGTTGCAAGAGACAACGCTATTTCAAAAGCAAAAAAATCGCTTGATTGGGAAAAGGTTTATGAATTAAGCGTTGACCCCGAAAAGGCGCGCCGTTATCGCGAGTCGATGAAACTCAGCGGAGAAAGTAGCGACGCCTGCTCAATGTGCGGCGAATTCTGCGCAATGAAGAGGTCGAGTAAGATAGAAGATTAAAGCGCTCTCGGCGGTCTTTCAGTATTAGCTAATGACGGTCTTGCGTTGCTCGGGACTTCTACAGTTTGTCGATACAAACGATGAATATGATTTCTGAATTCGCCTGCCGCGTCAGTCGTATTATTAACCAATATGGGAGTATCTCCCGCCATATATTGACCTACTCCGTGCGGCGCGTTGCTTGATGTTTCTGCTCTTACAAGAATTGACACTTCAACGTGGCGGACTTGGTCTCGTCGAGTTGTAGGTGGAATAGGAGGATTAGAGGATATCCAATTATCCTGTGCGGCATTCCAAGCAGGACTTGTTTGGTCAAAAATGCCTCTTCTGCCTAAGCGAAATTTAAGAGCTACCGCGTTTGATACGATAACTGTTTCGTCTGTGCGAATCCAATTGCCAGGGAGTATGCCAACTAAAGGTGTTGTTGGCGTCCAAGTAAATAACGCACGAACAATTTCGTTGCTCGTTTCGTCAAGAAAATAAATAACTCGTTCTCTTGTTTGTAGTTCTCCTGTATTATCTACTCTTATTCTGAAAAATTCAAGCATATCACCCACATTGTTGGGACTTGCAGCCATAGGAGGAATTAGCGGAAGAGTGTCAGGGATTGGCAGTGTTAATCTTTGGTTTGGGTGAAAGAAAAACGCTGCTTGGCTTTGGCTATCCGCTGCTGTTAACGGTACAATTCTGGCAGCACCTACTATTTCATTTACATCTGTATAACCGAAATCACTTATTGTTGCAACTGGTGGAGCGTTGTTGACAGTTATAAAATGCGTCTTAAAACCCATTGTGGCGATGTCTCTTGCTATTACCGCAACGCCTGTACGGGCATCGCCTTGCACTCTCGAAACTTGTCTTCCGTGCTGATAGCCTCTTGTTCCGCGGGCGATTGATTGAAATGCCGCGGTTATTACAATAAGCCCGACAACCATATATACCATAAGTTCCACAAGCGTGGCACCGCTGTTATTTTTCATAATACGTCCTTTCGTTGGTTTTACAATTGTGTCCAAGCGCCACCGCCTCTTTGTCGCCATAATTGAATTTCGTTTATCCGCGCGGGACGAACTATTACATAATTTATGTCATTTATATTAGGGTTTCTCAGAAAGACCGCCCCTTGACCTATTGTTCCGATTTCGTCATTTTGAAAAACTATACCTTCCGCCCAAGCAGTGACAGCAACAATGTTTCCGTTCGGGGTGGTAAGTGTTGCAGTGGTAAGTGCACTTGCTCTTAATGCGCCTGACACAACTGCTTGGTCTGAGAATAAATTCGGCACAGCTACTCCATCTACCGCCTCTGGTATTGGCGGTACTGTCGGCGACGGTCTGTGTCTGGTAATAGTGAAAGGCATCGGAGTGCCTGCTGCGGCGGCATTATTAGTAAATCTGAGAACATACATTGCATCGTCTCTTTGAGCGAATGTTCTCATTGTTTTCAGTTGGTTGTAAAACGCGACGACTTGGACTTCGCCTCTTCTTTCGAGGACGAAGTTGCTTATGCTGAGGGTTACTGTCGTCGATAAAATCATAATTATTGTTATTACTATCATCAATTCGACGAGTGTGAAACCGCCGTTGTTTTTTTTGACATTGGAATGCATAACTTTCCTCCTCTATATTACATATCTACTGCAAATATAAATGATTTGTCAATGCGAAAATGTAAAAATCGCCCTAAATTCATAAATTTTGTGAAATTTTCCGATTAAATAACTGTTCTCAGCGCCAAATATCCGCTTAATGCAAAAACTATTATGCCAGAAATAGTTATCATAATTCCGTACCACATCTGCACTTTTCGCTTTTTTTCTTTTGCCTCAAATTCGGTATCGTCTTGAATTTCGCCCTTGAATTTGCTTCTCAGATGGCGGTAGTAGTGCCAGCGCGAGGTTGCGGCAAGCGAGATTATCATTCCTATTACAAAAAACGAAGCGCCCGACATAACAAGATAATCGCTGAAACCCGTTTTAGTAAGGTAGTCGATAAAACTCCCCATATCTTTAATACGCGCCAAAAGCCAAAATGCAAACGGCGTTAATATGGCAAGTGTTGATGAAATCAGAAAAACTAAAAGATATTTTCTCATATTTAACCTACGCTTTTTAAGGTTTATTAAAATTGAGTTCCGCTTGGTCTCCAAGCACGTCCGCCGCTCATTCCGAAGTTCAAGCGAACGAAGTTTTCTTTAATGTCGCTCTCCGTTCTGCTTCTGCGTGTTCCCGTTTCGACGGATACATCAAGCATACCCATACCACCGAGCGGCAGTCCTAAGCCCACGGACACCGAACCTTCCCAGTCGCCGTCAATCGGAAGTTGGCGGAAAGCAAGTCCTCCGCTGTAATGCACCTTCTGAAAATAGCGCGCCGAAAGCAAATTTGGTTGCGGAATAAATTCTACCCCCGCACTTACACCAAATGCGTTTTGAAGTTCGCCGTCATCAAATATGAGGTTTGGCGCGTCTGTCCAATAATAGGCATCCCACAAAGCCAACGAAAAATCTAATGCCGTTTTCAATCTCTGGTTAAACGTCCAAGATGTTCCGATAATTCCCGACGGCGGAAGTTGAAGTCGGTATGTTGTGTCTAATTTTATGGGATTAGCAAGCACATTGAATTCGCCGTGTTGGTTTTGCTCTAATCTTCTCACGCTTTCTTGCGAGCGAAGGTCGCCTATAAAAGGATATACAGCGCTTACGCCGAAGCCTAATTGTCTTATACGAAGCAAAAATCCACCGCTGACAGACGAGCTTGCCTGATTGTAATATATTGAGTCAAGTCCCGATTGTACGCCTGTTCTGAGCATAACATCGCTTCGCACAAAATGGTTTTTGTACTGCCCGAATTGATATGAGAGCCCCACGGAAACCCGTCTGAAGAATTCCCTTCCCCAGCCCAATTCCCAGTTGGAAAGCGCAATATGGTTGTCGAATTTCTGAAACATCAGAATCGTATCGTTTGAATTTGTCTCGTTTCTCCACGTCAACGTATCGCCCTGAAAAGAAAAGCGATTTGCGCCGCTTTGTTTGAAGCTTGCCGCAAAAGTTCCCGCATTTCCCATAGGAAACGCAAAACCTATAAACGACGGCGAAAACGAACTTAGTAATACAGACTCGTCGCCCTCAAAAATACGTCTTCGGTCGGAATTTATTGATAAACTATATACCGATTGTCTTATTGTGCCGAGGTTTGCAGGGTTGAGCGAAGAAATCATATACGGCTCGCTGAGACCCGCCCCTGTTCCGCCCATTCGCGCGGCGGTTGTTGTCAGCGGGAATTGTGTTCCCGTAGGATAACGAAGGCTCAAAAGCGATTGCGCAAACGAAACCGATACCAAAAACAATAATATTGCAATAATCTTTTTCATTATTCACCATCCCTTCTTGTTTGCAAAATATAAGTGAAATTTACGGGTCTGCTTTTATCAAATAATACTCTTCCCATTCTGTGCCCGTCAAGCCACAAATACAGGAATGCGTTTTGCGGCGCAGGTTTATTGTAAATCTCGTGGTATCGCACAAAATCACTGATTGTCTCAATAATTGGGATATTAAGCATATTAGAATCACGATGAACGCGCCCAACGCTTACTCTTCTCAGTCGTTTATCGTTCGACGAGAGTGCAAAAATCTTCTCGGGTGTGAGTTCCTCTTCGGTAATTATCGCGTTTATCGGAATGGAATCGCCGTATTGAACAGGGAAATCTGTTCCTGCTCTGTCTATGGGTAAATGCAAATCCGCAAGTCCGATGTGTAAAAACCGTTGGTCGGTTATTGTGTCGAAAAATTTACTGAAATCCAAGTCAATTTTCGCAAATCTCTGCATTGCGGCTGAGATAATAGGAATACTGTCGCGCTTGGGGGTGCTGATTTGCAGAGTATCTGCGCTTCTCGGTATTACGCTTATTTCGGTGAAAGGAATGTTTACAAATGTTCGTGCGCTGTCTCTTGCTCCTTCTGTTATATAAGAAACCCTTAGGAACGGATTTGAAATATGTAAAACACTCTCGCGACTGCGTTCGTTTATTCGCACGTACATATCAAGCGTGTCTCTGAGCAATCTGTTTCTTACCATATACCACAAATCCATACCGCCGAAATTGGTACTGTCGGTGCTTCGAGAAACTCTTGTTTCGTGAACTCCGATTATGTATTTTTTACCTGTTTGTACAAGCGTGTCCGCTATCGGTTTTCTGTTGCCTATCGGTTGTTCGTTGTCTATCGCAGTCATAAAACGCGTAGTAAACCTGATTAGTTCGGTCTCCATAGTAGCCTCGGTTAATTCTGTCGGACGTACTCCCGAAGCACTGCGAAAAACAACCGTATCCGCCCACTCAAAAATTAATCTGTCGGTAATTCTTTGAAACACCAGCGTATCGCCGCTTTGCGCCCAAGTTCTGACATTGTTAAAAACGGCGCCTGCTTCGGTAGTAGTATCGGATTCTCTTCTTATTATTACTCGTAAGCTATCGCCGTGAGAAAGACGAATAACGTTTGCCTCGCTTGTATCAACACTGTTAAAAAGCGTTGCGGGGACAAAATGTCGCCAACCGACAAGGGTGTCGCTTGTGAAGTATATACGTCTGTCGCGGTCGGCGCGTTTTGTTGTATCTGTATTGTTTTCGGGGTCGTTTCGTTGATATTCCCAGATTCCGTTAATTCTTCTGTAAACAGAATCAATTCTGATGGTATCGACAAAATCGGTGAAAGTTGCATTAAAACGAGTGATATAAGCCGAATCTCTGGCAATTTTTCCTGTCGCCGGCACTGAGTCGCGTTCGTAAAGCAGGTATGAATCAATGTCTAACGAAATAATCCCGTTTGTGTTTTTCGGTCTTGAGAGAACATTGTTAACAGGGAAAAACAGCGATGTGGTATCGCCGGTAATTCCGGGGAAAATCACGCCTATTTCGACATTCGCGTCATCGAAAGAATTAAGTCCTGTAAGATTTGTCCAAACAAGTTCTGCCTGAATAGAACGCTCTACAATATTGGTGTCCCTTGCGAGCCTTTGCAAATAATGGCTTATTCTCAGAGAATCTACGTTGCTGAAATGTCTGAGCCTGAGTATCGTCGTATCTTTTTGCCAATTTCCGATTGCCCACATTGACGGCGAAAATCCTCTGTTGCGTAAATGGTCGTCGTAAGTATGCGTTCCCGAAAACGCGTCCACCACACTTCCGAAACGACCCCTTTTGAGCATATCCGTTCTGAATTCTCCTGCTCGTAGACTGTCTTGAGACCTGTTTTCTATGATGGAACGTCCCAAACTGCTCGTGTCGTCGGTTGAGCAGGAAAAAAGCAGTAATAGCGCCGAAATTAGCGAAATATAGAAAAAGCAATTTGCCGATTTTGTCATTTTTTCTCCGAATTTACATAAATAATCGCCACGAAAATATTATTTGCCAAAATAAACTTGCGAAAAAATCTTGAATTTACGCAAACTCATTTAAAATCGCTATGGCGCTGAGGCTTGTCGGCATATTTCCGTTATCTATTTCGTTGAATACGTCTGTCATAGAATTGCTCCGAAAAATAAGCCACGAACCGCTCCTGATTTCGTTTCTGAGTTGCTCTGCGCCCCAACCGCAATATCCAAGAAAAATACGGTTTTCGTATTCGTCGCTGGACAGCATTTCTTCTACGCTTTCCCAACGTCCGCCCATTCTGAGCCCGGGGACTATTTCTTTGCCGCCTTCGTGTCCGAGCGCGATAAGATGAAGTGTGTTGTCATCGACCGGACCGCCGACAAACATTCGTCGTCGCAAGTTGTTGTAATATTCGTCCAAACCGTCAAAAAGTTCGCTTGCAGGCATTGTTGTCGGACGATTTAAGATAAAACCTGCGGCAGCTTGCTCGTCTATTCCTGCAATTAAAATTATAGTGTTCTTAAAATATGTGTCATCCATTTCCGGGGAAGCGACTAATAAATCGCCCTGTTTCACTTGTGTATTTATGCGCATATTTACCTCCTTTTTTACTGTAAAATTACCATATTGTTGCTGTGAATAACAAAATCACAGTGATAAAATTCCCAAAGTGTTTCTATTTCAGCCGACTTTTTTCCTTTGATTTTCTCAATTTCGTCGCTTGAGTAGCTTGCAATTCCCTTTGCAAATACGCGACCGTCATTCTCGATTTCGACCGCGTCGCCTTCGTCAAATTCTCCGCTTACAGCCAAAATTCCTGCGGCAAGCAAACTTTTTCCTGCGATAAGTGCGCGCTTTGCTCCGTCGTCAACCGAGATTTTTCCTTCGGTTTCATCGGCAAAGGCAATAAATCGGTCGCGCGAGTTCATTTTTTCGCCCTGCGGATAAAAAAGCGTCCCGAATTTTTGCTCGTTTATTACACTTATAGGGTCATTGTTATAGCCGTCGCCGACAATTGCAAAAATTCCCGCTTTGCACACCATTTCTGCGGCGCGCAGTTTTGTCGCCATTCCGCCTGTTCCCACGTCTGTTCCCTCGGAACTCGCGCCTTTACGCAGAACGTCGTCGAATTTTTCTATTACGGGAATATGTTTTGCTTCGGGATTTTTCTTGGGATTGTCGGTGTAAAGTCCGTTTATGTCGCTTAAAGCAACAAACAAATCGGCGTCTGCAAGAAGTGCAATTTGCGCCGCCAAAGTGTCATTGTCGCCGATTTTTATTTCGTCCACGCTTACCGAATCGTTTTCGTTAATTATTGGAACAATGCCGTTTTCAAGCATCGCAAAAAGCGTGTTTCGCAGGTTAAGGTAGCGTTTTTTGTCTCGAAAATCGCTCCAAGAAAGCAAAATTTGTCCGATTGGCATAGAATATTTATCAAATTGTGCGCGATATAAATTCATAAGTTCGATTTGCCCCACTCCCGCGCACGCCTGCTTCAGTGAAATGCTTTTGGGCTTTTCTTTTAGTCTCAACACTGCACGTCCGTTTGCCACCGCTCCCGAACTCACTAAAATAACGTCAATTCCGTCCGAAATCAAATCGGACACGGCTTTAACGATTGCAGAAATGCGTGCAATATGCCCGCTTCCGTCTTGTGGCGCAAGAATTTTGCTTCCGATTTTTATGACCGCCAATTTTGGCTTTTTAATTTCTTTACGGTTTATCATTTGTGTATTTTCTCCGTTGTTTTGAGAAGAAAATACGTTATGGGCAACAACTATGCCACCCTTTCCTCAAAAAACATTGTCATATATAGCGGGTAGGAAATTTTCTTGTCTGCAATTCCTATGTTTCCCGAAATCAGTTTTATGGCATACGGGGGCTGAAATTTTTCTATAAATTCGTTAAGTGAAACAGTTGCATTATTCCCCGATTTTACTTCCACGGGAATTATGTCGCTCTCTTTTACCAGTAAAAACTCTATTTCTTGACTGTTATTTTCGGGTTTGTAATAATGAAGTCCCAATTTCTTTTTTGAGAGCATATCTGCGACAAGATTTTCGTAAATACCGCCTTTAACGGGTCCTGCAAGAGTGTTTTCTATAACTGCTTTTTTCATTTCAAAGCCGTACATTGCAGTTAAAATTCCTATGTCCGTGCAGTAAATTTTATACCAATCGTCTCTGACGTAGGCGTTTATAGGGAATTTCGGAAGCGATACGTTTGTGCAGAATTTAATAAGCCCCGCGTCTCGAAGCCATTCGAGTGTGTTTTCGTATTTTCTCGAAGTTCCCTTTTTTTCTACAACCGAAAACTGGAATTTCTTATTTTCTTTTGCCAACTGTTTTGGAATTGATAAATAACAATTTCGTGCTTTCGGACGCTCACTTGCAGAGGCGTATTTTGCTATGTCGTCCAAATAGCTGTCCAATATTTTTTGTTGAACGGCGTGGACTTGAGCAAAGTTTCCCGTTTCAATAAAGCATTTTACAACTTCGGGCATTCCGCCGACAACGCAATATTCCCGCAAATATTTTATCATTGTGTCGTTCATATCCGCAGGAATTTGTTTTTTATCGGTATAGTATTTTTTTATACCTGCTATAACCTCATTTGATATTCCTTTTGCCCATAGAAATTCCTCAAAATCAAACGAAAACATTTCCATTTGCCGCTCGTATCCGACAGGAACCGACGAAATTTCCTTATATGAAATTCCGAGCATCGAGCCCGAAGCAATGCAATCAAAACGCTCGTCCTGCGCCAAAAATTTAAGCGCTGTTCTTGCTTGCGGGCATTCTTGAATTTCATCGAGAAACAAAAGCGTTTCGTTCTCGATGAATTTGAAGTTCGGGAAATTAAGTGAAATTTTACTTAGAATTTCATTGCTCGACAATTCGCCCTCAAAGACTTGCTTTAATTCGGGGGTCTCAAAAAAGTTTATCGTTATGAAACTTTTGTAATATTCTCTGCCGAAAGTTTCAATAGAATGTGTTTTTCCTATCTGTCTCGCTCCGCGAACAAGCAGGCATTCGTTTTTTTTGTGAATTTTCCATCTTAAGTAATCGTCGATTATTTTTCTTTTCATACAAACCTCCGTAAAATCCGCTTTGTCAGCCATAATATACTATATGCTAAAACGGAAATGCATATTTTCAGACCTTGGATTTTGTAAAAACGCATATTTTCAGACCTTGAATTTTATAAAAATGCATATTTTTAGACCTTCAGTTCAAAATATATACAGTAAAAACAATAAAAATAGTAAGATTTTTGTTTTGAGATTTTCTAAAGAAACAAGAATAAAAGTTTTAATGGTCGGAGTGAGAGGATTTGAACCACCGACCCCTTGCACCCCATGCAAGTGCGCTACCAGGCTGCGCCACACTCCGACAAAATTAAACTTTGCGGCAGTAAAATAATATTTATCACGGTGCAAAAAGGGTAATTTCAGAAAAAAAATGAATTTTGGTGATTTTCTTTAAAATCTATACTGAGAAATATAGTATATTACCGACAGTAAAAATGAAAATTATTGTGTCGGTGCGATAATTTACCAAAGAGGGACAAGTGTTTATTTTTAATAGAATTTCAAATTTTTTAGACTCGTATTCACGAGAACGTCCGTTGCTTATGCAGGCGACTTTTACGGTGTTGGCTTTTTTGGCTATGTTTATTTCAAGTTATATTTTTATTGGCAACACCATCCGAAGCAATCTGGTTCGGAATATGGAAAGTATGTTTTATCTATGGCAAGAGCACATATCAATAGCGACGGAAAAAATAGGGATTTCCGAAGAAGAATTATGGGAATATATGTCAGGTTCAGCGAATGTGCAGGGATGTATCGGAATGGTTTTATCGGAAGATTTAGATGTGCTTGTTCACCCTAATCCTTACTTTATAGGCTTAAATATCAGAAATCCTAAAATCCCCGTCTCGGTTTTTGCAGATGATTTACTTGCCGGAGTAGATATTTCGGGGCGTGTAATGTATCATTATATTACGGGCGGACAGTACATAGTGTTCCTTAGGCAACTTCCAAACGGCAAATATTTGGGTTTTGCCGCTCCAAAAAATATGTATTACGAACGTATGACGGAAAATATGTTGTTTCTCGGAATTATAAGTGTTATTTTTGCGCTGGTTTTAATTGTCGGTTTGCTTAAAATAGATATGGCAAGAAGAAATTCCGACGAGGAAAAAAAGCGTCAAAGCGCATTTTTGGCGAATATGAGCCACGAAATCCGTACGCCTATGAATGCTATTATAGGTATGTCTTCTATCGGGAAAAATGCCAATGCTATTGAGCGAAAAGACTATTGTTTCTCAAAAATAGAGGACGCTTCCAAGCACTTGTTAGGCTTAATTAACGATGTTTTGGATATGGCGAAAATTGCGGCAAACAAAATGGAACTTCACGAGGAGAATTTTGATTTTGAGAAAATGTTGCAACGTGTGGTTAATATGATAACTTTTTCCACGGGACAAAAACAGCAGGATTTGTCGGTAAAAATCGACTGTAATATTCCTACAAATCTTATTGGAGACGACCACCGACTTGCGCAAGTTATTACAAATTTACTCTCTAACGCGACAAAGTTTACTCCCGAAGGCGGAAAAATTCATCTTGAAGTTTCTCTTTTAGGCGAAGAAAATGACAATTGTACAATACTATTTAAGGTTAAGGACAGCGGAATTGGTATGAGCAAGGAGCAGTTGTCAAAATTATTTACCTCCTTTCAGCAAGCGGAAGTAAGCACTTCTCGCAGATTTGGCGGAACGGGGCTTGGCTTGGTGCTTGTAAAGAGCTTTGTGGAAATGATGGGCGGAAAAGTCAACGTGGAATCCGAACTCGGCAGTGGTGCGACTTTCAGCTTTACTCTTGTTATGAAGCGGGGAGAGGGTGCGCGCAAAACTTTTTACGGCGGCGTTAAAAGCAACATAAAAATATTGGCAGTGGACGACGACCCCGACGCCGTGGAGTATGTTAAAGAAATATTGTCGGGTTTCGGTATTTCGTGCGATACAGCCTTGTGCGGCGCAGAAGCTCTTGACATTGTCAATAAAAACGGAGCTTACGATATTTATATTATTGATTGGAAAATGCCCGACATAGATGGAATAGCGCTAAGCGATAAGTTAAAAGATGGAGGCTTTGCGGAGTCAGACAAATCGGTTGTAATTTTGATTTCATCAACCCAATTAAGCGAAATAGAGTGGGGCACTCCAATGACCTTAGACAGATTTTTGCAAAAACCGTTGTTCCCGTCTGCATTGATTGGTGTTTTGGACGAATTTTTGGGAACGGAGCAGTCTCAACCGATAACGGAGGTAGAATTCGCCAAATCAGTCGGTTATTTCAGCGGCTATCGTGTTTTGCTGGTAGAGGATGTGTTGCTTAATTGCGAAATATTTATGGCTCTTTTCGAGGAAGACCAAATTGAAGTGGAATGCGCAGAAAACGGTATAAAAGCGATAGAAAAATTTACCGCCGCTCCCGAAAAGTACGATTTAATTCTTATGGATGTGCAAATGCCCGAAATGGACGGATACGAGGCAACCAAGCGCATAAGAGCAATGAGCGACATTCCGCAGGCAAAAACAGTGCCTATAATCGCTATGACTGCCAATGTGTTCAGAGAAGATATAGAAAGATGTTTGAAGTCGGGTATGAACGACCACGTTGCCAAGCCGCTTGATTACGACATAGTTTTTGAAAAATTGCGCAAATATTTGCCTAACAAAACATAAAAACAAGAAGAGAAAATTTCAGATACAAAAAAAATGAGAGACAAAAGATTTGTCAAAAAAAATCTTCCCATAAATATACTAAATATTGCGCCGAAATCGCATTTGATTATCGGCATATAGTATTTTATTTATAGAAATCAATATAATATATGTGCTTTTTGGAGAGCGTGAAAGGGAAAAGAAATGTCTGATGACGCAAAGAAAATTAATTCGGATTATGACGCGGATGATATTAAATCACTAAAAGGGCTTGAGGCGGTCAGAAAACGCCCCGCAATGTATATCGGCTCAACAGGGTCGGCAGGACTTCATCACTTGGTTTACGAAATTGTAGATAACGCCATTGACGAAGCGTTGGCGGGATATTGCGACAGGGTAGAGGTTGTAATTCACGCGAATAACGGAATAACCGTAAAGGATAACGGGCGCGGAATTCCCGTTGGCTGGAACAAAGAAGAAAATATGACCGCTTTGGAATTGGTGCTTTGCACGCTTCACGCAGGCGGAAAATTCGATAATTCCAACTATAAGGTTTCGGGCGGACTTCACGGGGTGGGGTCGAGTTGCGTTAACGCGCTTTCGTATTATATGCGCGCCGAAATAAAACGCGACGGCAGAATTTATGAAATGGAATTTGAGCGTGGCGACAAAAAAGACGACCTTAAAGTGATAGGGGAGACCACCGAGCGCGGAACGACCATAAGCTTTTATCCCGACCCGCAAATTTTTGAAGAAACAAAATACAGTTTCAAGATTTTGACGACTTCTCTTCGCGAAAAAGCGTTCCTTAATAAAGGAATAAAAATTCTGATTACCGACGAGCGTGAAAATACTCCCGAAGGCGTGCGTGAAAAATTGGAAGACGGCAAAGAAAACCCGCTTTGGACGGGAAGGATTGCAGGAGAGCCGACAAGGCACGAGTTTTGCTTTCCCAACGGAATTATCGACTACGTAAAATACCTCAACGGCGCGCACGTAAATGCCGAAACAGGCGAGATTGCTTTTGACGAGGACACGAAAAAACAGCTTTTGCTTCCCGATCCCGTGCATTTTAATCACGTGGAACCCGGTATGGAGCTCGATGTCGCTTTCCAGTATAACGACGGCTACGACGAAAGAGTGTTTTCTTTTGCCAACAACATAAACACCCGCGACGGCGGAACGCACCTTTTGGGCTTCAGAAACGGCGTTTGGGCGACGATAGAGAAATATATCGACGAAAACCGCGAAAATATTAAAGCGCTCAAAGGAAAGCAGAAAGACGGCAAGGCGAAAAAAGGCAAAGAAAAAGACGAAAAGGCGAAAAAAGAAGATAAAATCAAAATTGAGCGCGCGGACTTGTGGGAAGGTCTTACGGCGGTTGTCAGCGTGAAGCTCAGCGAGCCTCAGTTCGAGGGGCAGACAAAGCAAAAATTGGGAAATTCGGGCGTTTCTGCAATCGTGAATAAAAACGTGCAGGAAAGTTTGGGCGCGTATCTTCAGGAAAATCCGAAAATCGCGGAAGAAATTTGCAATAAAATAGTAAATGCGGCGATTGCCAGAGAAGCGGCTCGAAACGCGCAGGAAAACGTTAGAAAAGTGGTAAGGGAAGGTCGCGGAAAATCGGAAAAGCTTACGGATTGCACCAGCAAAATTTTTGCAGAGCGCGAAGTGTTCTTGGTTGAGGGTAATTCGGCGGGCGGAACTGCAAAGCGCGGACGAAACCCCAAAACTCAGGCGATTTTCTGCTTGCGCGGTAAAATTATCAACGTGGAAAAGGCGCGAATTGACAAAGTTTTGATGAACAAAGAAATCGAGGATATGATTTTCCGCGTTTTTAAGTGCGGAATTGGCGATACTTTCGATATGAACACGCTTCGCTACAACAAAATCATAATTATGACCGACGCCGACGTTGACGGGGCGCACATTCGCACGTTGCTTTTGACTTTCTTTTACAGAAAACTGCCTAAACTTATCGAAGAAGGGCACGTTTATATTGCTTGTCCGCCGCTTTTCAGAATTAAAGCAGGGAAAATCGATAAGTATGTTCATTCGGAAGAAGAAAAAGAAAAAGTTATTGAAGAGAATAATCTCAAAGAGAGTAAAAGCGTAAAAGTTTCGCGTTTCAAAGGTCTCGGAGAAATGAACCCCGAAGAGCTTTCGGCAACTACAATGCATCAAAAAACGCGTTATCTGAAAAAAGTGTTTATTGAAGACGCTATTGAAGCGGACAGAATATTTATGACGCTTATGGGCGAAGAAGTAGAGCCGAGAAAAAGATTTATCGAAGAAAACGCCGACAAAGCGGACATTGACGCGTAAAGTAAGTTTAATTTGGAAAATTGTAGGGGCGTATTGCATACGCCCAAAAACGGAGGACGAATTTGAAAAAACCGACAATGCTTATTTCTAACGACGATGGATATTTTGCATCGGGAATTGAGGCGTTAATCTGTGCTTTTAAGGAGAAATACGATGTGCTTGTCGTTGCTCCCGAAACCGAACAGAGCGGAAAAAGCCACTCGTTTACTTTCGGCTCTCCTCTTAATTACAGAAAAATTGAGCGCGCCGACGACGTGCCGTGCTTTTCTGTAGATGGTTCGCCGTCGGATTGCGTTAAAGTGGCATTTGCGCACCTTATGCCGCAAAAGCCCGATTTTGTAATTTCGGGGATAAATGCGGGTGAAAATATCGGAATAGCCAATTTTTATTCGGGGACTTGCGCGGTGGCGCGTGAAGCGGGCTTTTGGCGTGTCCCCGCGGTTGCATTTTCGCTTCATTCGGGTCAAAAAGAAAATATGGCGCAATACGGAAATCTTTCTCTCGAAGTTTTTGAAAAACTGCGTGAAGCGGGCTTTTTGGACAAAGCCGGTAAAACAATTTACAACGTAAATTTTCCCGATACTCCCGTAAATGAGGTTAAGGGAATGAAAATCGTTCGTCAAAGTCTGGCGTACTACAAGGACACATACATTCTCGAAGACGGCGAAGTGGGTGGAAAAATCCGCCTCCGCGCCAACGAGGACGGAATGGCGGAAAGAGAGAATTGCCACGAAACCTACGACATAGCGGCAAATTTCGCAGGATATTCGACAATCACTCCGCTTTTGTTAGATGCGACAGATGATTTGGAATTGGAAAAACTTAAATTAACTTACAAGGGAACAGAAAAATGAGCGCATTAATTGACGTGGATGCAAAAATTGTAGAAATCCAAGGAACAAAAGTTTTGGTGGATAGCGATGTCGCTATTTTGTATGGTGTCGAAACTAAGCGGATTAACGAAGCCGTAAAAAACAATCCCGATAAGTTCCCTAACGGATACATGATCATTGCAAATGATGCCGAAAAAAGCGAACTGGTCGAAAATTTCGACCGGTTCGAAGCGCTGAAGCATTCGTCAGCCCCAGTTAAAGCATTTACCGAAAAAGGGTTGTATATGCTTGCAACAATTCTAAAAAGTGAAAAAGCGACACAAACAACCTTGGCGATAATTGAAACGTTCGCAAAAATTCGCGAATTGACACGGACTGTCGGTGAATTAACGAAGACAACAACAAAAGAGGAAAAAGAGCCACTTGCTAAAAGAAGCGGTGAAATCATTTCCGATATTTTAGGTGATTCGCTGAGCGTGGCGGAAGATGAAATAACATTTGAAATAAACTTGGCGGTTATGAGTTTCAAGCATAGAATTACGAGAAAAAGAAACTCTTAGGCAGTTGACGGTTGTTTAGCGAATTGAAAAAAAGGAAAAGTAATGAGAAAGGATAATATCATTTTTCAGATTACCGAAGAAGATGTGCAAGCAGAGTCGATGGAAAGATTGGGCAGAAAATTGACCGATGATGAAATGCGCATTGCAAGAAAAGGTATTGAGTGGGGGCTTGGTGATGCAGCACTTGTTCCGACTTATGGCGCAATTTTTGGTGAAATGATAAAAGGAGGAAAGGGGGTAATGATATGAGCGATATAAATCCCAATTCAGATAAGTATTTTATTGATAGTCTCGATTTGTCAATTGCTAGTAATTTTCCTAAATTTGTAAAGTCAATAGAATTTATGTCATTTAGACATATAACAGATTTGAAAATTGAATTTCACCACCCTATTTCTGTTGTATCAGGAACTAATCGTTCGGGAAAATCGACTATTTTAATGGCTTTGGCTTGTAGTCATATAGAATTTAAGAAGCAAGATGTGAAAAACGGAAAATATAGAAGGCATACTTGGAGTGATTTAATGTTATTTACAAGGCACGATAAACAACAAGAGGACTGGACTTATTATATTACTTACAAATTAGGTGATAAGCAACCTGATAGAAAAAGAGGGCAAAGAAAGCACACAACTAAGAAATGGAATGGGATAGGTAAAAAAGAAACCCAATTTAAGGATAGGCAGGTTGTTTTTGTTGATATGGATAGGATTTTGCCAGCAAGGAATTTTGGTAATGCGGTGTATTGGCGAGCCAAAAATGCTCAATTGTCTAATATATCTGATAATAATGCAGTTAGAATGCAGAAATATATGTCTTATGTTTTAGAAGAAAAATTTACGCTTAATAGAGTAGTGAGTTATGTTGATAAAGATGTGTATAAATACACTAATTCAAATGAATATTCGAGTTATAATGCGGCAAGCGGGGAAGAAGTTTTGTCTAATATAATAATAGATTTGGTCGAAGCCGATAGAAATTCTTTGATTTTAATCGACGAAATAGAGATTGGACTTCATCCAAAAGTGCAAAGAAGGCTGATGCAAGTAATATATCACATAGCGAAAGAGGATAATAAACAGTTTGTTATTACAACTCATTCCCCGTCTATCCTTTCATCTGTTCCAGATAAGGCGAGAGTGTTTATAGATAAATCGTATAATGGCGAATTTAAAACAATTTCAAACATTAGTATAAACTCTGCTTTGTCTAGGATGGACTCTGAATCATACCCATTAGTAGATTTGTTTTGTGAAGACGATACCGCTAAATTTATTATAGAAAAAGCGGTGTCAAAAATTCAAGATGTGGGAAACCCGAATTTTTCAGAACTTGTCAATGTGATAATTGTTGGAAGTGCCGATAAAACTTATAATTGTTTTCAATCTCACAAAAATACATACAAATTTAAAAAGGTGAAAACTGGATATGCCTGTGTTTTAGATGGGGATATGAGAAGTGATTCACGGTTTTCAGAAGACGAATGTTTACACTTTCTTTATTCTGATTTTCCGCCTGAGAGATTCTTAACAGATGAATACGAAAAATTAAATCCTAATACAAGTTTGAGGTATCATATAAACGATAGCAATTGTCATTGTTTATTTGAGAAAATGAATGAATTATCTGTTGGAACAAACAAAAGAGAAGCGCTTGAAATTTGCTGGGGTAGTTTTGTTAATACACCTGATGGACAAGCATATTTTACAGAATTGCAAAGTTTTATAATTAGTGTAACTAAAAAATTTTCACCAGATTTATGAAAGAAGGAGACAAAATAAAATGACCGCCATCCTCTCCAAAATCCTCGCCGAAAAGCAGGCGAAAATGCCGGGCGGCTTGTACCACAAAACGCAGGTTAATTTGTGCTACAATTCAAACAGAATTGAGGGAAGCAAGATTTCGGAAGAGGAAACGCGATATATTTTTGAGACGAAAACCGTTGGATTTCAGGGCGATGGCGCGCTTCCGATTGATGATATTATTGAAACGGCTAACCATTTTGTGGCGTTTGATTATATGTTGGAAAGTATTGACGAAGACTTATCGAATGAGATTATTAAGGAGTTTCACAGGATTTTGAAAAATGCAACTGCGCAGGCGAATTCGGAATGGTTTGCGTTGGGAGATTGGAAAAAAATACCGAACGAAGTCGGCGGAATTGAAACAACTTTGCCGCAAAATGTTGAAGAAGAAATGTGCAAATTGAACGAATGGTATTTGAATTTGAAAGAAAAAACTATAGAAAATATTGTGGAATACCACTGGCGATTTGAAAAAATTCACCCGTTTCAGGACGGGAACGGGCGAGTTGGGCGATTGGTGATGTTTCGCGAGTGTTTGAAGCATAATATTGTGCCGTTTATTATTGAAGACCAATACAAAAGGTATTATTATCGCGGGCTTGCGGAGTTTGACAGAGCGCGGGAATATTTGATTGATACGTGCCTTTCGGCGCAAGATGTTTATCGCGAGTGGGTTAGGTATTTTTATTCCGAATTGGTGAATTAAAAAAGAAATAAAAAAGTAAGGAGTTTATATAAATGAGCGAAAACGAAGAAGACAAAATTGAAGAGGTAGAAACAGAAGTTGTTTCGCAGGTTGACGCGGACGGAATTGTTTCGCCTGTTCTCTTGGAAGAAGAAATGAAGCATTCGATGCTTGACTACGCTATGAGCGTGATTACGGCGAGAGCGTTGCCCGATGTGCGCGACGGACTTAAGCCCGTACACAGACGAATTTTGTATAGTATGCACGAAAACGGCTGGACGTCGTCGGCGTCTGCCAAAGTTAAGTGCGCAAAAGTTGTTGGTGCGGTAATGGGTGATTATCACCCGCACGGCGATATGTCAATTTATCACGCGCTTGTGCGTTTGTCGCAACCGTGGTCTTTGCGATATTGCGCGATTGACTTTCAGGGTGGTAATGGCTCGATTGACGGCGACGATCCTGCGTCATATCGTTATACGGAGTGTAAATTAGACAAATTTGCGGACGAAATGCTTGTCGATATTAACAAAAATGTTGTAGATATGGCAAAAAACTTTTCCGAAGATAAGGACGAACCATCGGTTTTGCCGTCGAGAATTCCGTTTTTGTTGGTGAACGGTTCTTCGGGAATTGCGGTCGGAATGGCGACCAATATGCCTCCGCACAATTTAAGAGAAATCGTTAACGGAATTAAAGCGACATTGGAAAATCCCGAAATAGAAACCGACGAATTGATAAAATACATTCCCGCCCCCGATTTTCCGACGGGAGGACTTATTTACGGAAGACACGGCGCGGTGGATGCCTACAAAACAGGTCGCGGGAAAATTCTTATGCGCGCAAAAGCCGAAATTGTCGATACCGACAGTAGCGGTCAGGGCGGAAAAATTATTATTACCGAAATTCCGTATATGCTCAGCAAAGACAATCTTGTAAAGAAAATGGAAGAGTTGGCGGCAGATAAAGAAAACGGGATTTCGGGAATTGCCGACATCGAAGACGAATCGTCGGATATTGACGAAGAGGGCAGCGGCAAGAAAAAGAACAGCGCCGGCAAAATCGGAGTAAAAATTATCGTTCACGTAAAGAGAGACGATTATGCCGAGGTTGTCCTTAATCAGCTGTATAAAATGTCGCCGCTTCAATCCAGTTTCGGAATTTTGAACTTGGCGCTTGTGGACGGTCGTCCGCGTTTGCTTAATCTTAAGCAACTTATTGAATATTATATCGACCACCGCTTGGACGTAATTACCCGCAAAACGCAGTTTGATTTGAACAAGGCAAACGCCCGCGCTCATATTGTGGACGGACTTATTATCGCTTCCGACAACACCGACGAAGTTATAAAAATTATTCGAGGAAGCGACGACGAAGCGGCGGCAAGAACTACTTTACAAAGCAGATTTTCGCTGTCGGAAATTCAGTCAAAAGCGATTACCGATATGCGTTTGGGATTACTTACCAAAATGAACAAGCTTGAACTCGAAAACGAGAAGAAGGACTTGCTCGAAAAGATTGCGGATTTGATGGATATTCTGGCAAAGCGCGAAAGAAAAGTTGCAATTATCAACGAAGATTTGGACGACATCATCAAAAAATACGGAGACGAAAGGCGCTCGATTATTGTTGACGCGGCGGGCGATATTGACATCGAAGATATGATACCCGACGAAGAAATGGTGATTACAATGACTCGCGCGGGCTACATAAAACGAACTGCCGCGGACACCTACAAAACGCAGGGTCGCGGCGGTCGCGGACTAAAAGGAATGACTTCCAAAGACAGTGATTTTGTAGAAAATCTTTTTGTTGCCTCGGCTCACGATACGATTATGTTCTTCACGGATAAGGGGCGTTGCTACGGAATTAAGGTTTGGGAATTGCCCGAAGGCGACAGAACGGCGAAAGGTCGTCCGATTGTAAACGTAATTGAAGGCTTGCAGGAAAGTGGCGAAAAAATCGCTTCTCAGGTTATTGTCTCAAAAGAAAATTTTGAGAACAGCGAAAATCTGTTTATTGTTCAGGCTACGCAAAAGGGAATTGTGAACCGTCAATCGCTCGATAAATACGCTAATTTGCGCAGAAACGGCTTAAACTCTATGAAGCTGGACGACGACGAAAAATTGGTGAGCGCGGTTTTGTGTGAAACGGACGACAACTTGGTTATCGCTTCGGCAGACGGAAATGCGGTGCGCTTCCCAGTCGAAAAAGCAAGAGCGGTAGGACGAAATACGCACGGGGTTCGCGGAATTAGACTGCGCGATGGCGACGAAGTTATCGGAATGGTGAAAGCAAAAGCCGACGACGAAAAAATCCTTACGGTAACCGAAAACGGCTACGGAAAACGCACGCTTTTGAGCGAATATCGAATTACAAACCGCGGCGGAAAAGGGATTATCAACATAAAAACGAGCGAGCGCAACGGAAAAGTAATAAATATTATGAACCCCGACGACGGCGACGATTTGTTGATAATCACCAAAAACGGAATAATTATTCGCGTTTCCGTTGCAAAAATAAACGTTATCGGACGAAACACCCAAGGCGTAAGGCTTATGAATTTGGACGACGGCGACAAAGTAATCGACGTAAGCGATTGCGGAAACAGCGACGACGACGACGAAATCGAAACGAGCGAGCTTCCTCAGGCAAATCCCGAAGATTTGTTGGAAGACGCTGACCCCGAAGAAATAGAAGTGGAAGAAGAAACGGATACCGAGGACTAATAAAAAAGGAGTGAGAAATGGTAACACAAATTCCAAGCAACGCGTCAAGCGAAACGTGGAGAATGTTCAGAGTAATTTCTGAATTTGTAGATGGAATTCAATCAATGTCGAATGTCGGACCTTGCGTGTCGGTTTTCGGCTCGGCGAGAACACCGGCGGACGACCGATATTTTAAGCAGGCGATTGAAATGGGCAGATTGTGCGCAGAAAACGGCTATGGAGTAATTACAGGCGGCGGACCCGGTATTATGGAAGCGGCGCATATCGGCGCGCGCGAGGTAAAAGACGGGAAAGCAATCGGCTTGAACATAAATCTTCCGATGGAGCAGTTTCCAAACCCTTATCAAAATATAAAATTGGATTTTCATTACTTTTTTGTGAGAAAAGTTATGTTTTTGCGTTATTCTTCGGCGATAGTTGTTTGTCCCGGAGGATTTGGAACGCTCGACGAATTATTTGAAGTATTGACGCTTGTTCAGACAAACAAGTCGCAGAAAGTTCCGATAGTTCTGCTCGGCAAAGATTTTTGGGGCGGAATGATGGATTGGGTTGAAAAGGTGATGCTTAAAGACAACAAGTATATCTGCCCCGACGACCCGAAATTGATGCATTTGACCGACGACCCGAACGAGGCGATTCGTATAATTAACGAGTTTAACAAAAAACGCACATCGGCGACAAACTTTTAATTTTTTGTTATGCTTATGGATGTTTACGATTCGGAACACAGGAAACGTAAAAAAACAGGCGCCTTGCCGAGCGAACAAGGTTCTGCAAGGCGCCCGTATTTGGGTGTGCGTTTCGATTGTTGCGGCGTATATACGCGGCTGTATCGCCCTGTTGAGCGTCCGTATTATTACGGAAATTGCCCGAAATGCGGAAAAGCGGTGCATATTCCTGTGGCAAAAGGCGGGAGTTCGTCGCGTTTTTTCTCTGTAAGCTAAAAAAACTTGCGCTTTGATGTTGCAATTTAGTATATTCCCCACTAAAAGGAGGCTAAAAATATGGAAACCGCAGATGTAATAAGATTGATTTGGGTTGTTGTATTTTTCTTCTCTGTGTTGATTTTGTTTTTTATTTGGTCGAAGACAATCGTAATAACAAGGACGCTCGCTAGAACAAGAGTGCTTTTGAAAAAATTGGATACGCTTTACGACCCCGAAGAGCCTAAAGGCGACGAAAGCAAAAATAAAAAATAAAATTTATATCAGTTCTTTGAAAAGAGTGTTTTTTAAGCGTTAAGTACGTGCTTTTTGTTTATTGTGATGTTTTTAGGAACAAAAAGCAACTTGCTGATATAATTTACAGATGAAAACATCATTGAAAAAGAGAAAAATTACTTTGGAGTAAAAATGGAACTAATTTTAGTTGTAGTTATTGCGCTTGTAGGATTATCGATAATTCTTCAGTTGACAACCTTGGTGAAAATCACACAAATTCAGAACGGTCAGAAACACAAGCCGCACAATCAAAATCCCGTGCATAATCACGGAAAAAAACACGGAAATCAAAACCAGAACCAGAACAAAAACAAAAATCCGCAGCAGGATAACCGTGTAAATCAAAACAATAATCGTCCCGCGCAACAGCAACAGGCAAATCCCAATCAAAACAAACAGCAGCAACCGAGTGCGCCCGAGAAAAAATTTGATAAGATAGTATCTAACGCACAGCCGTTGAAAGAGACGAACGCGCAGTTAGCAAATCGCCCGAAGCCACAACAGCAGGGTGGAAACAACAATGGCAAGCCAAAGGTTTACAGCGAAAGAACAGCACCTGCTCAAAATCAGGGTGTTCAAAAGCAGGAAAGACCCGCCAACGCGCCGATAAAACAACAAGAGTTGCCAAAATCGGAAGCGGATAGAGAAGAGCAACCGCAACAACCGAAAACGGAAGCGCCAAAAGCAACTCCGCAAGTCGAAGAAGCAAGAAACGACGACGCATCGGTTTCATACGGCAGACGCTGATTTACAAAAAGACATCGAGATTTCTCGATGTCTTTTTTTTTGTCAATTTTCACCCAAAACAATTTTTCCACCCCACTTTGCTGTAAACAAATAGTATTTTCCACGTAAAATCACCTAAATCTAACAAATGGGAGAAAAATGAACAAAATTATCACAAATATGAAAATTCCCTTGACAGAGGAGCGTGGTCGAAATTACTCTCTCTCTCTCTCTCTCTCTCTCTCTCTCTCTCTCTCTCTCTCTTAGTAC
>Ga0131853_10000101_pt1 | contig 129010 bp, 101 predicted proteins | sample TergutLab28metaG_FD_92764 | JGI IMG/M metagenome (GOLD analysis project Ga0131853, IMG submission 92764) | Labiotermes labralis P1 segment gut microbial communities from Petit-Saut dam, French Guiana - Lab288 P1 (version 2) (version 2) | ecosystem: Host-associated > Arthropoda: Insects >...
ATCTTGTACCCCAAGATTTGAAATGCCAAATGATTTTTTTGTTTTTCGTTCTTTAAGAGTTTCAGCCAATTTTTGGGAAACAGGATTTTCATAATTTCCATATGCCGCATACATAACCGATTCAATGAGCGGCTTTTGCAACTTATCGAATAAATGTATGACTTGGTATCGCTTTTTAGGATTACTTAATTGTTCACGTAATTTTATAGGTGTATCTTGGGCATTTTTAATTTTTACTGAAATTCCGGTTACACAATTTCCCATATGGTATGGTATTGGTATGTCCAGTTCGTTTCTTATGCTTGCTGCACAACCCATGTGAATTGTATTTTCCCCGTTATATGATTGAATAGCGCGTACAAAAGCTGTTGCAATAGCTTCGTTTATTGTAATCCCACGTTCTTTACTATTCATTTTTAACTTCGACAAAAATTCTTTGTCAGTTTCAACTAAATAAACCTTTGCCGGGTTTTCTGAACGATATTGTTTGAAAAATTCTACATATTCCTTATATATAAAATTCTTATTCGTTTTTCCCCATTGTTTATTTAATGAATTAGCAAAAAGTTTCAATAAAAAACCGCTATTTTTCTTTTTTAGCTGATTTTTTGTTGGGAGTTCCAAAACAATATTATCTGTTTTTCCGTCAAGCGCACAAAGAAAATCGCGGACTAAATTCAAATATCCTATGCCATCTCCTAAAATGTGATGCCCTAAAAAGACAATATCAGTATATCCATTTCCTTGAATTATAGCTATTTTAACAAGCGATTCATTTTCAAATTTGAAAGGTATATTATCCGTTTCATCACGCCATTTTTGCCAATCCGTTTCATCTGTCGTATAAAATTGGATTGATACACCGCCACTTGCTTCATAATATTTTCGCTTATCACTGTTAGTTTTAATGACATATTTTAACATTGGGTGTTTGTGTTCCACTATTTTTACAGCATTTTGAAAAACGTCACCCGGTAAGTTAATATCAATTCGTACTTTGAAACATACGTTGATATTAGGGGAGTGCAGATATATAATTTCATTGCCTATAAATTTTTCCATTATAAACTAATTCCTACCTAATCTTTAATATTTGCTGCAAGCGATAATCATCTTCCTTGCAGCGTATTATACCAAATCTTGTTCTAAAATTCAATCGCTATTTTTTCGCTCCCGCTCTACAAACATGTCTGCCTTATTTTTTTCTTTGTGTCAGCACTGCCTTGCCGCCGGAAAATTCCACTCTGCCAATTGCACCGTTGACAATCTGAATCTGCGGGGGGACATGGCCGATGTCGGCATCATAAATAACCGGTACCCCTAAGTCTGAAAGCCCCTTTTCCAAAGCATCAGTTAAGGTAAAATCCTTTGTATCTTTGTAACCATAGGGGCGGCCAAATATTATCCCGTTACAATATTTAAACCAACCTGCTTCGCACATCTGCCAGAAAGTCCGGTATATATCCGCCGCCGACATTTCGCAGCTTTCAAGGGTCCAGATAAAACCGGATTGCTTATATTTTTCCAAAAATTCTTCAACCGGCGCATAACTTGTCCCAAGCAATTTGCATAAAGTATCCATGCAGCCGCCAATCATCATTCCCGTAAATGAAATATTATCATCACCTTGCAACGACTTCCATACCGATGGCCGGTCAAGTTTGTATACATCACCGGTAAAGTCGTCCCATGACATATAATCGCCCCAGGTTTCCCAACTCTTTTGCCCGGTAACCTCATTTGACATCACATCAAATAATCGCATATCGCTGTCATGAATACGGGAATAACCAAAATTCATTGAATTGGAGCCATGTATTGTTGCGATATCACTTTTCAAGGTCATTGTAAAAATTAAAGTACTCATATCCGAATAACCACACACCCATTTGGCAGGTAAATAAGCCAAGCGGCCAAAATCCAGATGCGGTAACATATCCATCAAAAACTCGCCGCCCCAGGGTGGGATAATCGCCGCTACCTCCGGGTTTTCATAAAGATTCATAAACTCCGCCGCCCGGATTTCACTGCTTGCGCTGGTACACTTGTTAGCTAACCGGACTGAAGCAGTTTCAACCACATCATAACCAAGGGTTTTAATATTCGAAATTGCATTATCTAACCGCTTACCAAGCAGCTCACCCGGAGCCCCGCTTGAAGGGGCACAAATACCGATTGTATCCCCCTTATTTAATAAGTTTGGATATTTCATTTTCACCTTCCTAATCATTGACTCACTTAGTCAATTAATCGCCGGCCACAATAACAATCTTTTCAACCATTACATTTTCCACTTGCTAATATATTTTCCGCCAACCACTTCGCTACCCCGTCGTTATCATTCGTCCCGCAAATAAAATCGGCGGCATCTTTTACTTCAGCGATAGCGTTTTTAACTGCAACCCCGATGCCGCAGTTTTTTATCATTTCCAAATCATTAATATCATCACCAAAAGCAACCATATTTTCAGTGCTGATTTCCAAGTATCCGGCAACAGCTTTAACTGCATTCCACTTTACGGCATTTATATCCGCAAAACGATACAAATCCTCACCTGAATAACGCAGCAAATCACACATCGGATAATTTTTTGCAATCCGTTCCATTACTTCGGGATTTTCAGCTTCAAAAGAAATTTTCAGATAGGGAAAATCAGTTTCTTCTTTGAAATCCGAATACTGATAGTGGGATAAATCCCCTTCCATCAGGCCGGGTATATTGGTCATTGATATCGCTTCAGTCGTTGCATAAACCGAATAAACTTCTGGTTCGCTTAAACAATCTTTTATCAGCCGGTTAGATACTTTAGCCGGGATTTCAAATTTATTAATTATTTTATCCCCAATCAGCGTTAATGCCCCGCCGTAACCGATAAAGATATCAGGGGTAAACATTTCAAAAAACCGCGCGGCCGCTTTGGTCGAGCGGGCGGTGGCAAAAGCGGTTTTTATCCCCGCTTCCCGGCATTTATTCAGAACCGAAACCGTATAATCAGTAATATATCTATCACTGTAATCTGAACTATGCAGCAAAGTATTATCAAGGTCGGTGACTATAATTTTAATTTGCGGACACCGTGAATCATTTAAGGGGAAAGCCTCGCTTTCGCTTAAAAAGGCCGTTGCCGGGCGGCCTTTTTTTAAGGCCGGCATAAATAATCACTCTCGATGGTATATTTGTAACTGGTCAGCTCCTTAAGCCCCATCGGGCCGCGGGCATGTAACTTCTGGGTACTGATACCTATCTCTGCGCCAAAACCAAACTCAAAACCATCGGTAAAACGGGTCGAGGTATTGATATAAACGCAAGCGGCATCAACTTCGTTTTTGAAGCACTCGATGACAGCCTTATCCTCGGCAATAATGGCATCAGAATGCTTTGTATTGTACAAATTGATATGGCTGATTGCTTTATTTATATTACTTACGGTTTTAACCGACATGATATAATCAAGAAACTCTTCGGCATAATCATCTTCAGTAGCCCTTACGACATCGGTAAGCATTTTTTTCATATTATCACCGGCATCTTTAAAAGCATCAACCGCAAGGGCCGCTAATGTATTCATGCAGGCTTCGTCACCACGCAATTCAACATTAAAAGGCGCAAGAGCCGGGATTAATTCCATCATCAAAGCATTAAGAATATTCTTGTGGACAACTAATGACTCGCAGGAATTGCATACGCCAATCCGCTGGGTTTTTGCATTAACGATAATTGGTACTGCTTTGCTTAAATCAGCGCTTTCATCTACATAAATATGACAGTTACCGGTACCGGTTTCAATCACCGGAATGGTACTGTTTTCAACCACGGCCTTTATCAAACCGGCACCGCCCCGGGGAATCAACACATCAACAAAACGGTTAAGTTTCATAAATTCATTGGTCACTTCCCTTTCGGTTGATTCAATCAACTGTAAGGCATTAGGGTTATTAATGCAATCGGCTAAAGCCTCGCGGAGTGAGTTTGCAATCGCTTTATTGGAATTAATCGCATCTCTCCCGCCCTTCAAAATCACCGCATTTCCGGCTTTAAAACACAAGCCGAAAGCATCGGCAGTCACATTAGGGCGTGACTCATAGATAATCCCGATTACCCCCATCGGAACCCTTACCTTCTTGATATTCAGGCCATTAGGGCGGATAAAGGATTCCAGTTCCTCACCAACCGGGTCGGATAAAGCGGCGATTTCTTTAAGGCCGTCAGCCATACTTTTGACCCGTGCCTCATCCAAGCGCAGACGGTCAACAAGGCCGGGGTGCATTCCGGCGGCCTCGGCGGCGGTTATGTCCTTTGCGTTTGCTTTTAAGATACCGGCACAATCATTTATTAAAGCTCGCGCCGCGTTTATTAGTGCTTCGTTTTTGTCGGAGGTAGAAAGCTTTTGTAACTGATACGCCGCTTCTTTAGCGCGATGCCCCATTTCTTGAAGTTTCATAAGGTTACTCCTTTGCACATACTGTAAAGGGACATTTTGTCCCTTTTCACTTTATTATCCTTAATTCAGTCAAAATCATATCCGGACATACATCATTATCTTCTTTCGGAACTGATGAAACGATTTGAAATTCATAAGCTAAAGCAACTGTTTTAAGTTTTGGGTAACTAGCAAGAAAACGGTCATAAAACCCTTTGCCATATCCAATCCGCCCCCGCTGTCCATCAAATACTACCCCCGGCATTATCATCAGGCAATTATCACTTTCGCTGTCAAGAAAATCATTTATGGAGACTGCACTATTATCTCCCGGATGGATCGCCGCCGGGCCGTCCTTTACTACCGGTTCCCTGATTCCCTGATATCCGGCCGCTAATTCAGTCAAAGCTTTAATTTCATAAAAAGCTATTTCCCGGCCAACTCCCATGAGCCGCCTTTGGGCGGCATTCAGTTCAAGATGTATGAAAGATTTATCTTTCATTTTGGTTACTACTTTCGGGCAAAAGACCCGCTTTTCTTTCTGCTTTAAAATCTCCGCAACTAAACCGGTGGTAAGGACTTCATTTCGGAAGTCAATGTATGTTAAAATTATATCTGCTTTTTGATAAATATCAAGTGCTGTCAGCTTTTTTATGATTAACCGGCTTTTTTCATTCACTTCCGCTTCACTTAGGGAATCACGAATAGTCAGATATTTACGGCGCATTTCCTGCTTTACAACCATATTTCACCATGAAGATTGACCATTTATAGGCATTCTTTCCCACGAAACTTGTTCGTTTACGAAGCTTTAGATTTCCTAGTCGGTGTCCTTTGCCGGCTTAGAAGCCTCTTCGTTTTTAGCCCTAATAAACAACCATACCCCGGGAACTAGCACAATAATTGAAATCAATTGCGATACCGAAAGCGGGCCAACCGAACCCCGGTAATCGTTGCGCAGATATTCAACAAGGAAACGTCCCACTGCATAAAGGATAATGTACAAAGCCCCGACCCGTCCGGTTTTCGGTTTACGTTTTGCGTACCAGAGCAAAGCAAACATTATCGCGAAATTACCTAAGCTTGAAATTATTTGCGTAGGTATCAGCCTTATACCGTTAGGGGCCATGCTGGAACCGCTGAAAATTATGCCGAAACGTGAATCCGTCATCCGGCCATAACAACAACCGGCAAACAAGCAGCCAAGCCGCCCGATTGCCTGGGCAACAGCCATTGAAGGTACGGCAAGGTCAAAATAAGGTAAAAAAGGAATCTTTTTGATCCACAAGTAAGCAACTGCGGTAAATACACCGCCGATTAAGCCGCCATATACAATAAACCCATGACTGATAAGGGATTGCCAAAATAATCCGTTCCGGATAATATTCGGAAGGTCCATCGCGATATAAAATAGTTTTGAAGAAATAAAACCACCAATAATCGAAAGATACCCGACATTAAAAATAACATCAGGGTCAAGGCCGTATTTTTTGGCCCGGCGGTCGGCTATAAAAAAGCAAACTAAGATACCAATCGCAATCATCAGGCCATAACCGGTAACTGTCGCCGGCCCGATACTAAATAATTCGTTACGCATATAAATCTCCCATTTTGTGTTTTGTATTTTAGTGCAATGTCATTTGGATAAGCAAGTCAGGCAATAAACACTATCCGTTACTACGGCCTAATTGGTGTAAATTAAAAGTTTTATTTCGGGAAGAAGGTGGCCTAAGGTAACTCCTAGTTGTTTTTGCCTTCCTGGTGCTAACTAAATGACATTGATTTTAGTGAGTAGGCTTTGCCTCAACTATCGGTTCAAAGTGAATATTGTCAACCTCAAAATGCGGCCTGGTTTCTTCGACCCGTAAGCTATAGAAACCACTTTTGAATCTAGCCTTAATAACAATTTGCTTTACCCATTTGCCCATCGTGCCCCGGCATGAAATAAGCGCGGCCGGTTCGTCATTTATATATAGTTGGCCTGCGGTCTGGGCAGTGCAGAAATTTTTCGAAAGCATATGCGCCTGGATTGAATAAAGGCCCGGTATCTTCACTTCGAAGAATATGTTTTGACTCATTACAACCGGTACATCATAAGTAATGACTTCTTCATTATTATCAGAAGCCGGGGCCTCTCTTAACATCTCTTCTACCGCTTCATTATCCAGCGGTTCTAAATCAATCACCGCCATCAATACTTCTCGTTTACGCTCCATTGCTTTTGATTTCATCAGGAAAGTCAAAATATATTTCGCCCGGTCTTGCAGTTCACCAACCGTCAAAGTACTATTTTCAAGCGACTCTTCAATATCATCACCGGCGGAATTGATATCAGCACCATAGTTATTGACCGGCATATACAAATCATTACCGGCTCGCACCATATCACGGAGTTTGTTTTCCGCATCTTCGCCGCCTTCTTCAACATTGTTCATCGCCGCCCACCAGTCGGTCATTACGATTCCGGGAAAGCCCCATTCCCCCCGCAAAATAGTGGTATTCAAATCATAATTTGAGGCCGTCCAATGACCATTCAAAGGATTGTATGAAGTCATCAGCGAGCGGGCTTTTCCTTCTTTTACAGCGATTTCAAAACCGCGCAGATATATTTCCCGGACTGCCCGTTCCGAAACAACGGAATCCGCTTCCCGGCGTTTAATCTCTTGATTGTTGCAAGCAAAATGCTTAATCGTTCCCGGGCAGCCGCCGGCTTCCAAACCTAAGACTGCCGCTTTTGCCATCTGTCCCGTTAGCAGCGGGTCTTCCGAATAGTATTCAAAATTGCGGCCATTACGCGGGTTACGATGCAAATTCATGCCCGGCCCAAGCAAGGTATCAATATCATAACCATAACACTCGCGGCCTTCAAAAGTATATAATTCTTCGACTAATTCATCATTAAAGCCGGCGGCAAGCAAGGTTCCGATTGGCATCAAGGTCGCAAGATGCCCGCCGTCAAGACGGATCCCCGAAGGGCCGTCAGCCGTACAGGCAAGCGGGATTCCGTAACCAATCAAGCTTTCACTAACACTGCCAAACGCTGAAGTTGTCCCTTCCATTACCTCCGGATGCCCGATTCCCTCACCCCTTACCAAGGTTGCAAGCTCATGATTACTTAATTGGGCAATAAAATCATTAAGGCCGGCTTGCCCGCTTTTTACATCCTTAAGTAAAATGCCTTTATTTCCAGTCTGCTTTATTTCCTTTGGCAAATTGGCATTAACCCGCTCACGCAAATTAATCGTTTTTTTCGGTACAGCTTCAAAAGTAAGTTCATATGTACCGTCACTCTTTTGCTGCCCCGGCTTCATCCGTTCAAAATCTTTTTCCGGAGCCAATGCTTCGGTTAAACGCTCAATCACCCTAAGTTCCGGGATGTTTAAAGTAGTAACCTTCTCATTATTTCGTACACTTGTACCGGCATAAATATGATAATCGCCCGCTTCAAGGACATAAGCCGATTTATTCCCGGTCACTCCGCTATCGTCATAAGTCCGCATTTTTGCAACATCAATTGCAAAAGATAAATCTTGTTCTTCACCCGGCTTAAGTAAAGCGGATTTTTGATAAGCAAGTAATTGCCGGGCCGGCTGGCCAAGTTTTCCCTGCGGGGCCTCATAATAAATTTGCACTACTTCTTTTCCGGTGAAATCAGCACCGGTATTTTTCACATTTATAATAAGGTTAATTTCATTATTATCTATCACTGCCGATTTCACATTTACCGCGAAATCGGTATAGGATAAACCAAAACCAAACTCATATAATACTTTATCCGGGCAAAAAGTCTCAAAGTAACGATAACCGACATAGATATCTTCAACGTAAGCATTACTTACTTCATCACCATAATAAGGGGATGAAGGATAATCAGGTATCGAAACTGCAATCGTATCGGGAAGCTTACCGCTTGGGGTAATATTCGCAAGCAGCAAATCAGCCAATGCCCGCCCGCCTTCCTGCCCGCCTTGCCAGGCAAGCAGTAAAGTATCTATTTTTTCCCCGAATTTGTCAGCGGCCATAAAACCAAAATCAATGATATTGGAAACATTAAGAACCAGACAGACCTTGGAAAATTGTGCGGTAACAAGCGATATCATTGCCTCTTCTTTTTCAGTAAGCAACAAACTCCCGGCCACTTCGTGATTGTCCGTTTCTTCACCGGCTGTCCGGCCGATGATAATGATTGCCTTTTCTGATACAAGACGGGCGGCCTTGACAATATCTTCGGTTAAAGGCATTTCTTCTTGAAACCAAGGTTCGGAAGCGAAAGCACCGTCGCCTTTGTTAACGGGATTTTCTGTGACCCATTTTTCATAAACAGCCGCAAGCCCTTCATTTACAGCCTTACCTCTTGCCCGTAATTCAGCAAGGGGGTTGGTCTTATATGCAGTGTTCACCATCCCGCCGGAACCGGTGCCGCAACAATAATAGTCAATCTGGCAACGCCCGAAAAGGGAGATTTTTTCATTGCCTAAAATTGGCAGGACTTGATTTTCATTCTTTAACAGTACTGCACCTTCGGCCGCCGCTTTTTGGGCAACTTCGGCAAATCCTTGTAAGGGAGAGCTCATGATATTTTCCTCTTTCTATTCCTGCATTTTATAGTTTTGAAGAATGGCGTTCGTCAGACGTTCTTCAAAAACGAAGTATTAGATTTTTTTAGGCGGCCTTTTTTGACGACTTAGAAAATCTCTTCGTTTTATTATTATATATCGTCCATCCTATTTTAACAAGTTCTACAAGTATTTTTTTAATCTTTCAATATTATGCTCTTCAAAATCCATCAATTCTTTTGCCATCTCTACGTACATTCCACGGGCATTTTCATTCTGATTCAAAATCTTGCACATCTCAACTACACCCCGGTTACACCCCCCGATTACTACCTCGGCAAGATGGCTGGTGCTGGTATTCAAAAAAGTATTAGCCTTGATACTGCCCATTACCACTCTTTCGTTAAAACCGCCGCCATGATAGGTATCTTCCTGGGCATCAAGCAGTTTGTTAGTTGCTTCATTATAAATCTCCGAATAGCGTACATTTTGCCTTGCTAACTGCATTGCAAGGTCATCATCATAAATTTTGTCATTGATTACGTCAATTGCTTTCATTGCCGTTTTTGTATTTTTTTGGATTCCCCGTAGAATTTCCGCATCGTCTTTGCGCATAAATTTTTCCTCTTTCTTAATCAGATAAAAGTCTATCGGGCAAGAGGCTACTCTTACCCGCTGTGCGGGCCGCGTTTGCCTGCGAGTTTCAGGATTTACTCCTGAAAATCTCATGTTTAGGCAAAAAATTCATTTTGCGGCTCTGTACATAAAAAAACCAGAGATACATTTCTCTGGTTTAAGTTTTGCCGATATAGTAAGGTTTATTCAATTAATCATCAATCCTCAAACGGATATTTAAGCCCCCACTGCCCCCGGATTTCATCCATGATACTCATGATTCGGACAATCTCGGAATGAGGCATTTGTTTGCATTCAATTTTTCCCGCTTCTAAAGCCTTAATACAAGCGGCAACTTCATATTCATATCCGGAAATTTGCTTTTTCCGTTTGTGAGCCGCGATTTTTTTGTAATTAGTATCATAAACTGACAGCTTTTCGAAATTGTTGATATTCTCGACAACAACATAACCCTTAGTTCCGTAAATAATCCCTTTACGGTCGGTCTGGCTGACTGTTGTACTGCTCAAAATCGCCATCCGGCCATCTTCATAAGTAAAAGTAATGCTATTTTGCTGGTCAACACCGCTGGCAAATTTCACACAGCTTGAATCAATTCTTTTGATTGCGGTACCAAATATCATCGCCGCAAAATTAATCGGATAAACCCCCAAATCAAGTAAAGCCCCGCCGGCTAATTCCGGGCTCCATAAACGCTCGACATGACTAATCAGATAACCAAGATTGGCAGTTAATAATTTCGGCTCACCGATAATACCGCTATTCAGTACTTCCTTTATCGTTTTAAGAAAGGGCATATAACGAGGCCACAACGCCTCCGCCAGCAAGACATTTTTTTCTTTTGCTAAGCTAACTAACTCTTCCGCTTGTTTTGCATTGACCGTAAAAGCTTTTTCACAAAGCACAGCCCGGCCATGATTCAAGCATAATTTCGCATGTTCATAATGCTCGGAATGAGGTGAGGCAATATAAATTAAATCAATTTTTTCATCTTTAACCAATTCATCATATGAACCATATGCTTTTTTGACCTTGTATTTTTCGGCAAAATCTTTTGCCCGGCTAAGGTCACGGGAACCAATTGCATATAACTTTACTTCTTTCATCTTGGCTGCGGTTGCCGCCATCTGACCGGCAATCCCCCCCGCCCCAAGGATAGCCAAGTTTATTTTCTTCATATATTATACTCCTGGAACTAAACGAAGTTTTAGATATTATTAGTCATGGTATTTTCATGACTTAGAATATCTCTTCGTTTTATTCTCTTTCAACGAAATCATTCCTAATATATCCAATCTGGCCATCATAAACGATTTTCGACCAGCCGCTGACAACTTCAACAAAATCAAATCTGTCACCGGTATTAACTGTACCCATGATATTGCCGCTGGTACCTGCTGTCGAACGGACACGGACATTATTACTGATAACTCTCACTTTGCCGGCGGCCGCAACTGATGAAGCAGGCCCGCCGATTTCACTGATGACCTCAAGAAACTCACTTTTAATATAGGCATCACGGTTATTAAACCGAATCCGGCTCCAACCATTACCCTTTTGCTCAAGAACCGTAAACTCTTCACCAATAATAGCCCGGCCGAGGCGGTCAGCGGTTTCCGAATCGGAACTGCGGATATTTACTACCTCTGTTGCCCGTGCTAATACAGTTTGATTTATCGGCACTTGATTATCGTTGCCGGTATTATCCTCAATATCATCACCGGAATCATCATCGTCGTCATCATCTCTGAATAAATCAGCGGTGATATCCGGCTGAAATGATTGCGCAAGTACGACCCCGACATTTTCAATTATTTTCGCACTCATAAAAGCAAGATATTCTGCTAATTCCTTGTCTTCTGCAATCATATCATTATATTCAACCGTAACTTTATTGAATAAATCAATAACATTATCTTGTAAAGTTACGGCTTTAATATATTCAAAAACATTTTCATCAAATTCCGTTTTTCTGATAATCAAGTTGCCTTGACTATCAGGCATAACATAATAACTCTGTATGCCTGGTATTAATACTTCTACGTCATACGACATTACCTTTGAACTGACATAAACAACATAACTATTTTCGGTTAACCCGGGTTTTGTATAAACATCAATGGTATGATAATAATCAATAAATTCCGCCATCTCTTCTATGCGGATCATTTCCAGTTCGCCTAAGTCAATACTTATTTCAGAAGCCCGTACGCTGTCGCCATCTGCCCTGGCCTGATAATATTCCATTATCAAGGCATTTACTTCCGGATATTTATTAAGGTCTAAAGGAAGTTCCGGAATCAAAATCGTATCCGGCAATTCGATATCTTCCGGCACATACTCTGCCTGGGGTATTTCTGCTTTTTCGATTGAGGCCCGGTCTCTTGCATTGATGGCAATAATAACAGTTATTAATACGCAGGCAACTAAAACTACCGGCATTACAATCCTCGTATGTGAAAGGATGAAATCCGCTAGGACATTCATTATTCTTTTGAAATTATTAGAACCTGACATAAATTTCTCCTGAATTATTGTAAAAAAAATGCGCTCGGTAGGAATCGAACCTACATCTAAGGCGTCGGAGGCCTCCATTCTATCCATTAGACTACGAGCGCAAGTAAATGTTACGAAATTATTACATCGCTTAATTATATTAACACAAGTTTTTTCTGTTGTCTACAAAAAAATGATGTATTTTTAAAAAATCACCCGTTACTCATTTTTCGTCCACGGGCCTCAAATTATCAGAAGGCCCGTGAACATAAGCTTTTGCTTAAACAATCAGTTCAAGCACATCTAGCGGCCGGTTATAGAAATATACGGTATCTGCTAATACCTCTTCCGGGTCGACCTGGGTCGCATTTATTTCGCAGACCATTTTTAAAAGTTCGGCACGGTCATGGTTTTTTTCGGCCGGGCTGATTATTATTTCATGAACCGAGCTTGGGAATATGTAAAGGTCGGATTTAATCTGGCCGGCAAAATTCTTAATAAAATCCGGATAAAGTAATACCGCAGCACCATAATATTTTTGCTGGTTTCCGGCTACATACATTTTATAACGCTGGTTATCTTGTTTCATTTTTATTTCGTCAATATGACCTAAATCTTTTTCAATTAATTTTTTGACCAGCGCTTTCGTTTCGGTACCGTCACCATATTTTTCATATACCCGGATTTCCAACATTTCTTTCATTACTTCAGCCATCGTCTGGGTAATAGCCGGACGAAGTTTGGGAGTATTTAAAAGCGCATCGGCAAATATCTCTTCCAGTGATACACCCCATGATTTCAAATGCGAATTATTAAGCAAGATTGACCCGTTTTTAAAATTCTCATTTTTTATATCATAGTAAAAAACAAGTGCCAAATCATAAAACCGTTTATGAGGGATTTCAACAAGCGATTCTTCATTTTTCTGAAAGTTAATTAGCCGGAATAATACTTTACTTTTTATTTTTTCGTATGATTTGAATAACCCTAAATCAATACTTGCGTTTGAACCCTGTTCATAATAAAGTCGGATGATGTCACCGACTGTTTCACGGATCCTTATTTCAGTACATGAATTTTTGTCCGCTTCATACTGGCCGTCGAGGTAAAATACCGGTGATAAATTGCTTGTTTTATCAGTTATTGAAATGCCTTGATAAGCAACTCCGTTATTTTTCTTTATCGGTGATATAGTAACTATAAAATCAGGGCCCATTTTAATTTGCAATTCTTTTCTGATTATTGCGATATATTCGTTATAATTCATTTTCTTTCCTTTCGATGATTAAAAGTGTACACAAAAAAGCAATAGAGTTTTATTTCTATTGCCTTACAAACTTTAATAGATTCAAATAGATACCACCGCTTAAGCCCGGCCTAAGTAATCTCCGCTGCGGGTATCGATTTTAATCACATCACCCTGTTCGACGAATAAAGGGACATAAACAGTTGCGCCGGTTTCAACAACACAAGGTTTCGTTGCACCGGTAGCGGTATCACCTTTAAACCCGGGTTCGGTTTCAATGATTGTAAGTTCGACTGATAACGGCGGATCAATGGCAAATACATTTCCATTATGGCTGCAAACTTTGACCATTTCATTTTCTTTGACGAATTTCAAGGCATTGCCAATCGATTCTTCGTTCAAACTGATTTGGTCATAAGAAGCAACATCCATAAAATGATATAATTCACCATCATTATATAAGTACTGCATATCTTTTCTATCTATTCGCGCCTGTGGGTACTTTTCAGTTGGCCTAAACGTTTTCTCAACCACCCCGCCATTGATAATATTCTTAAGCTTTGTTCTGACAAAAGCCGCGCCTTTACCTGGCTTTACATGTTGAAAATCAATAATCTGGTAAACGCTGTTTTCATATTCAATGGTCAGGCCATTTTTGAAATCACCCGCTGATATCATCGTTAAATCCTCCCAATGTGTTATTACACATTTTATCCTAATTCTCTAACATTCTAAACTATAATAATCAGGATGTCAAATACTTTTAACGTTGCTTTTTGACGGAATTGTACAACCGATACCCACCATCAAATCCGTTCTGCATCATCATCCGTTTCTAAAATAGCCATCAATTGATTATATAAATCAGTAATATCCGCTCCCTCCGAATATATATAAACATTCCCGGGCCTCTCATCGATTTTCATATCACTGATAATAATTACATCTGATTTCAAATCACCTATTTCATTATTATTAACCGCCGCCAAAATGAGGTCGGCACCATAAAATTCAGCCATCTCATTGCACCGGTTATTTAATGAATCTATATCATCTAAATAAAAACACTCTGTCGAACAATCGTCCGCAGATTGTGAAAAAAGAAGCGGCAGATAATTGTCGTTTAGAAATTTTTCGGCAATCACGCGCATTAATACATTGCTTTCATTTCCTAAAAATACCGCCGCCGGATATACATCCGATATATTTTGATTTCTAAAATACTGAATAGTCTTTAAATAACATGTGTTATTTAAAGAACCTGCTTTCCGGTATAATTCTGTACGAAGCTCTTCCAGGCTATCTCCGCAACTCGCAGAAGATAATAAATTATATGTAACCGCCGATATAACGGGGGCCGCATAACTGTTAAAATTACTAACTTTAAATGATTCTATCATCGGCGAGAGGTTAACCTCATGAAATGCGCTTGCTGAAAACTCAATTCCGCCATTTGGGTTTTGACTCACTGTAAACCGGGGGCCAATCAAAGATTTATCAGCACGGACACCTATCGTATTCGCAAAGGATGCAGGAAAACTTACATTATGTCCGTTTTTACATGCGGCGATTATTATACCGCCGCTTTCTGCTACTTTATTTACTGTTTCATACAATATCGGGACATCACATGCCTGTATGCTTCCGATACTAAGGTTAATCAGCTTTATTTTATTTACAATGCACCAGTTAAGCGCCGCAATCAAGTCTTCCAATGTCCCCCAGCCATCTTTACTCAAAATGCGGATACTGCCAATTTCCGCCTGCGGGGCATATCTCCTTACGATTGCCGCGCAAATGCTGCCGTGGCTAAAACAACTGATTTCATCACTTTCTTCTTGCAAAATACCATTTTCGCAACTAAGGTTAAACTTTAAATTTGTGATGGTTTCTTTTGAAATTCCATCATCTATTATCGCTAATATTTTCATATTAAAAAGTATATCAAGTAACTAGTATAAAGCGCAACAGTTTTTGGCAAATACCTCAACTGTTACGAAATCATTACTCCTGCTCCGCAAGATAAATCCCAATCCGGTTTTCAATAATGTCGGCAACTGTATCAGCCGATTTTTGCCCGCTTAAATAGCTATCAACTTCTTCACTGATAATAGCACTAATGATTGGATTTCTTCTTGTTATTACTCTTGTTTCTTTAATAGCAGTCATTACTTTATCAATATCTGCTCTATTAAATTCCATATCTTTCAAATAATAAACACCGACATCTGTAAATACTGCCGCATCAGGGCTAGTCATTTCCAAATATGCTTTTTCCGCCATATTTTCAAGTAAAGATAAATTTACCGAGAGCTGAGTTCCCCAACGGCATTCAGCATTATTAAGGATATATTTAAGAAATGCCCATGCCCCGTCATGATTTTCAGTTTGCGCTGAAATACTAAAATAATTAAATGCAAGGAACATTAATCCGTTACCTTCAGATATAGGCCAACCTTTCAGGGTAGTTTCTTCGCCAAAATTAAAATATTCATCAATTTTTGTTCTCGAAAAACTCATGATAAGATTAGAATGCATTAGCGGGTCTCCGTCATTTAACCCCTTTAAAATCTCGTCAATTTTTGCATGTTGTATTCCAGCAGCAGGGAACCGCTCGGCGATAGCCAATATTTTCTTAAATTCATCGCGGTTAAATTGGGGTTCACCGGTCAAAGGGTTAATGAACTGATTAAAAATCGCCATTCTAATAAATCTCTCTTTAGTAAAATCACTAATTATATATTGCGGATTGGGTTTATCTTCGAGAAAAGCGGCAAATTCATCCAGTGTCCAACCGATATCAGAACCTACATCGGCAGTTTTAGCCTGGATTACATCGATAAGAAACAAGGGGAATATTTCGTAAATTTTGCCGTCCCGGTTTAATGCTTCAAAAAGGCCCGGCAAATATTCGGCCCGGTTAAAATCCGGATCACTATCCATAAATTGATTTAAATCCGCAAACAACCCTTTATTGATATAATTATTCGATGGCATACGAGAAGGCAACATAATGATATCAGAGATATTTCCGGTGATTAAGTCAATATTAAATCTAGTCACCGCATCATCAAAATCAATGCTTCCATTCATCGTATAATCATTCATTTCGACATAATAATACTCATTGCTCCGGTTAAAATCAGCGATTGCCATTGCAAGCCAATTATTATTATCTACTATCGCCGAAAGTGTTAATCTCTGCTTTTCTATCACGGTATCATCTTCAGATGAATCATTAATGCCAGCCTCTGATTGAACGAAAGGGATATATTTGACCAAGCGGTCAATTCCCCGTTCCGGTGATGCTTCAACCATGACAAAACTGTCATCGTTAAAAACAGATACTTCTACTAAGTTACTCAATTCAATACCGTAATTAAGACTATTAAAAATCAAATTTTGATTACCGGTTTCCAGTTGATAATCATAAAACCCGCTATCGGTACAAAAAAGAATTTCCGCATGTTTTCCGGCGGTGAAAAGATTATTCATATTTGCGGAAGTGATAATTATTTCTTCTGTTATCTTCTCTTCAATATTCGGAATCTGGATAAGGTGTGAAATTTCATTACCATAAACGTTTGATACCATCGCAACAGTACCATTGTTAAGTCTAAATAATGACCTGAAAAATGCAATATCCCTTGGATTTCCCCCAGCCGCTTTAAGCTCAAAAATAAGCTGTCCTGATTTGTCTAAAATATAAGCAGCTTGCGATGACATTACGTAAAAATAACCATTGTCAACGATTAAGCGATAAGGATAGATAAATTCCTCATTTTCGCCGAACTGCGAACCAGTTGCTTTAACCCGTTCAAGTACGCCCCCATCCTGCGAAAAATGAACAAAATGAAACTCATCCGGTTTTTCACCAATGATAATTTCATTTTCATTGTTAACCAAAGATATGCACCAAAAGCTTCCATCTGCTTGCACGTCAAAGGTTTCAAAAAATTCATCATCTAAAAGTATTGTTTTTCTTAATTCATTTCCATCTTGGTCAATTACTAAGACATTTTTTCCGTCAAACAAAAAAATTTCACTTTGCAAAAATCTGACAGCAACCGGAGTAAAATCATCCGGAACCGGGATATCGCTTTCCCGGTAGCTTAGCCCCTGGTCAGTAGTGATACTCGCGGTATTACCTGCCCGCAAATCTCTATCATTTCCCGCACATCCGGAAACCGTTCCTAAAAACAGCAAGATGAAGCCCAAAAATATCATTAGTTTCGTTTTTGTCATGTACTTAAACCTCCGTTGGAAATAGTATTAAACGTAGCAGCTTTGGCAGCTGCTTAAACTGCTACGCTCTTTACTTGTAACTTATATTGTGATTTTCTATTTAAGCCGCTTTTTCTAATTCAAATTACTTCAATTACTGTTGTACACCACCTATACGTTGATTTATCACTGCTGACCTACTAGCAGTATTCCAACTCATATGCGAACCATAGTCGGAAATGGTTGCGGGTTGCCGCAGGAGCAATTTATAAAAGGACAGTTACCACATGCTTCACATGCACAATTACTAGAGGCATAAGCTTCTACGGAACATAAATGCGATTTCTTTTTTTTAAGATTCATTAATTTTCCTCCTGTTATTTTTTTCAAATACATATTATTTTATTTTAGTGCTTCAGCGGCACAAATAGAACTATTAATAATTTTCTCAATTGTCGAAAATCCATAATCATGAAAATATTGCCCGGGAATCCTGATGCCGATAATTTTTTCGATTTCTAATAATAAGTACATTAATTGAATCGCAGTGAAGTTAAATGGTTCCCAAGTAAGCGGCATGTTTCGATACTGTTCGGTAAAATGCTCATCACTTACCTTAAATTTCTCTTTTAAAATTAGCAGAACTTTTTCTTCAATTGATTCTTGAAATGTATTAACAATCATCAGCTTCCTCCTAAATTTCTTTAATCAAATAAAATAGCGCAGATACCATCAGCCCCATCTTTGACCACATCAAAAAAAGAAATTTCCATTTCATTACTTTGCTTTTTTATTTGATTTTTTACCAAACCTAAATTTGTATGTACATAGGAAATTTTCTTTGAATGTGTGATGTCAGCAGAATCGACAATAATATTGCTAATATGGACTGCACCAATAGCTGCCCCTAAACGATATGATAAATCCTTATTGATTGCTTTAATAAAATTGCCATCTGCTAAATCATTAGGAATGCAGCAAACGAAATAATCCGGATTCATTGCCTGGCAAAGCATATAGGTATGTATTCCAAAATCATGAAAAATTGTATTATTGTATCGCATAACTGAATCCGGGGCCTCAACAATAATAATGTCCGGCATTTCTGATTGCTCTAAATCCTTCATATATGAATTAATTATTATAATTTTTTCCACTTCTGTCAGCTCATTATTATTAAAGATATGAATCAAACTATGAAACCGGCGGCTTAAAATCTTGCTATGATTATGCTTGGAGATAATAGTTATTTTCTGCCCCTGCTTTTGCAAACAATCAGCAATACTCAATGACACCTCTAATGTATCTTCGGCAGCAACTAGCCCGCCTACTATAATGACTGGTGTTTCAAGTTCTTTGAAATTTCCATCTCCTATTGTCAAATTAAGTAATTGAGTGTCCGCAGTTATAGTTATAATATCATCCGGATAGTCATTAGCAAGTGTCACTATTGAATCAGGGACATTCTTTTGATGATTATCAAAATAGAGAACTTTTTTTCCAGCCGCAAGGGCACTTACTGCGATACTTGAAATTTTTTTATCATTAAAGACATTAGGTTGAAAAACCCGCGTAATAATTAATATAGTCCATGATAAGTCGTCCGCATAAAATTCATCAGTAACTATATGACCAACACTAGGATGGTTACGGGCATAGGCGGCATCCTTTCCCCCTAACCCCAGTCCGGGAGGTGAAATAAGTCTTGCTATAACATATTTTTCTTGCATTTTTTCGAAATACTTTACTATTGGAAGTAGTTCCGCACAATAAGGATATATGGCAACCGGTATTCTCATCGCAAATCCTCCTCATTCTTACTAACTTGTTGCGGATAATATCTTGGTATCTCTTTGAAAAGAAGATATTGCTCCATTTTTTGATATGCCCGGTTTTTTGACTCCTCACAATTTGAAAGTTTTGCTTCGGCTGATAATTGTCCATGTTCATCTTCTGCCATTTTTGCACATAAGCTACAGTGCCTGAAACACCAACACTTTACGCATTCCTCTTTCGTAAGTAGGCCAATATTCAATACATTTTTTGCGTTTTCAAGATTAAAACCGTTATCCAAAGAGCCAATGCACATCGCCGGAGATTTTTCACTGACCCGTTCACAGGGAAAGAATAATCCATCAACATTGATAAAAAGCCGCATCTGGCCAGGAATGCATGGACCGGAAGGCACATCAATTTCACGTAAAGCTGCACCATTACAGCATTTTGTAGATTCGTCTATTGCTTGCAAAACACCTCTGTTAGCAATCGGCGATACATTTTTTTCAGGATACCTAACATAATTAGAAAGCATTGCTAAAAAGGATTGATACTCCATTTTCCATATATAATCACTAGAAAATTGTAAATTTCTATCACCATATTCTTGTTCCACCATATTTGGTGAAATAAATAAGTTCTGGATTTCCGAGCCGCTAAGACAGATTTCATTGATGCAGTCAAAATCATTTTCCGGGTCTATTACCATGCTGATATGTAGTCTTCCGGCATAGTTCGGGGCGATTTCTTTTATCCGGCTTATTCCTTCTGCTACCTTATCAAAACTTCCGCTGCCATCAGCAAAAACCCGGTTTCGGTCATTAATCTCTTTGGGGCCGTCAAGACTAATCATTAAAGTTACTTCTTGTTTTTCTAAATATAAAATCATTTCATCAGTCAGAAGTGTCCCATTTGTGGTCATATTAAACGTAAGCTCTTTACCCTCAAAGCACTCTTTACTGTATTCAACGATTTTCTTTACCAAGTCAAATTCAAGTAATGGTTCACCGCCATACAAGCCAACATTCACATTGGGGCTGTCGACTGAATGTTCCCGCAGAAAATCTATCGCCCTCTTTGCGCTTTCCCATGACATTGTTTTCGTTGAATGACTACGCTGTCCTTGGCTATGTTCTTCCGAATAAATACAATATTTACATCGCAAGTTACAGTCTTGTGTTACCTGAAGAGTTATTTTAGGAACTTTACGTTCAAGAAAAATTTTTAAATAATCAGTATATACATGACGTATTTCCTTAACGACACTTTCACTTTTGAGATATCCTTTTTCCATTAACTCTGATAATTCGCCAGGTACTTCTGCTTTAGAAATATCGTTGCCTTTCTGGATATCATTTAAATATTGATAAGATTCGTAACTTATTGATATCATCTCATCTTTATTCGCATCAAAGAAATAATTATTGTTTGGAGTTTGAAATAAGGCAATCATTGGATTCATATCTTTTGTACTCCCTGTTGGTTGTCCATCAAAAATAAAATTAAAAGTTATAAAGTATTTTACTATTCCTTTTTGTTTAAGTCAATATGTTTTTCATATGATGTTTTTTCATATGTTTTTCATATGTTTTCCATACTTTTCTCATTATAGTGCTTCTTTAAAGTTAAAATGCCGAAACGCTGTAAAATTCAGCATTTCGGCATTTTGATTTATTTGTTTAACGTGCTACTTCTTATGTAAATCCTATTTTTCCGATATTTATGTCATATTTTTATTGATACTTTCGTCTCTATTTTTTTATATTCCATTCATATTTAATTCCCCATCCCCTAATCAAAATAAGCATCAAATATCCGTTTCGCAATCGGGACAGCATAATCACCGCCCGAACCGGCACCTTCAATGATAATAGTCACGCAGATTTGGGGATTTTCGGCAGGGGCATAACCGGTGAACCAGGCATGGCTTACCCCTTTGACATTCCCAAATTCGGCGGAGCCGGTCTTGCCGGCAGCACTATAGCTTAACCCCCTTAGCCTGGTGGCAGTACCGTCTAAAACGACACTTTCCATTAACTTTTTCAATACCGCCGCTTCTTCTTCACTTATCATTCTTTTTTCGGTTGTGCTTGAATAACGCCGGACATTAGCTCCGTTTTCATTCACTACCGCCTCATACAAATATGGCCGCATCAAGATACCATCATTTGCTATTGCGCCGGTAATCATATTAAGATGAAACGGTGTAATCTGTGTCCTGCCCTGGCCAATTGTGATTTGCATCATCTCTGCGGGTGTTGTATCACTGTTCAAATCAATACGGCTGCGATTATAGGGCAGGGAAAAAGGTAAAACTTCATCAAACAATAATTCATCAAGAGTTTCCCTAAATAATTTTTCATCAAGAAACTCGCCGATATTGGCAAAAGAAGCATTACAAGATTTGGCAAATGACGTCGTGAAATCTATCCGGCCATGGGAAATACCCCGGAAACAATTAATCCGCAAACCATTTGCACTATAGTGGCCGGTACAATTATAACTATATGAGTTGATATTCTGATTATTTCTCCGGATATATTCCAAAGCGGTAATTATCTTAAAAGTAGAACCCGGGGGATAAAGGCCCTGCGTAACCCGGTTAAGTAAAATCGAACTCTCCGTACTGTTAACGAGGTCATCCCACAATGCCGGAATCTCGGCCGGGACGAAATCCGGTTTGGATACCATCGCAAGTATCCGCCCCGTCTGCGGTTCGGTGACAATCACTGCCCCTTTGTAAACGCCAAGTGCCCTTGATGCTACGTCTTGTAAATCAACCCGCAGGGTCGTCCGGACACTGTCACCGGCATTTTTTTGCCCCAAATTGCCATTTGTTGCTTTCTGGGGTAAGGTAATATTCGACTGAATCAAAAAGTAATTCATTTCTGCTTCAATCCCGGCACGGCCATGAGTGGAATAACCAACAACATGGGCAAAAAGATTACCATAAGGATAAACCCTTGACTCCCGGCCATTAATATCGGTAATTGTTTCGGCAAGGATTTCGCCGCCGCCGGCAAGAATCCGCCCGCGGGTATTTTGCTCCATCAAAATTTGCTGGAAACTATTATAAGGGTTTTCTGCCAATTCTTGTTCATTAGTCAGGGCAATATAGCAAATATAACCGGACATAAAAAAGAAAAGGATTATAAAAATCCAAGTAATCGCCATCACTTTACTGCGGAACTTTTTCGCCTGTTTACTCTTGGCTTTTTTAAGTTCCAGCGCTTCCTGTCCGGCAATAATATCATTTTCTTCGACATTTCTTGTCTTGCTCTTCTTCATTTAATGCCTCTTTTGGGCTTAAGTTTTGCGGGTCTCCAATATCATGCTTTTTCTTATGGGCATGAAACGCATGACTTTTCGATCCTGGTATCATATAAAGCCCGGAAATAATCGAAAACATCATAATTGTCGTTACAACAGAACTACCGCCATAACTTACTAAAGGTAAGGTGACACCAGTCATCGGGATAAATTTCACGCCCCCGCCGATGGTAAGGAATACCTGGGTTATATAGATAATACCAAGCCCAAATGCCACCAATTGATAAAACTTATCGTTAAGCTGAACCGCTATGTTCATACACATGACAAAACAGCTTAAACATATCAAAATCATGCAAATAGCAAATATCAGACCCAATTCCTCAGCAATCGCTGAAAAAATGAAATCCTGGTCAACAATCGGAATCGCCGTTGGATTACCCTGATAAAGGCCCAAGCCAAATAACCCGCCGCGCGAAATCGAAAAAATCGACTGGGTGATTTGATAACCCTGGTTGTCTATCACGCTCCACGGGTCCCGAAAAGCCTGAACCCGCACCTGGACATGGCTAAATACCTCATGCGCAACAACAGCCGCCGCACTTCCGCCAACAATACCAACTAATAGATACCACCATTTTCCGGTCGCAAGATAAACCATCAGTACATATACAACAAACAGCATCAATGCGCTTCCCAAGTCCCGGGAAACAACCAAAATCACGATATGAAAAGCCGCCGCAACCATTGTTGAAAATACTTGAAAAAAATTGGTTGACTTGTATAACGCCCCGGCGACAAACAGAACAAATAATATTTTCACAATCTCCGATGGTTGGAAAGCAAGGCCGGCGAACGTAAAAATACGGCGGCTTCCAAGATTTGACTGCCCCAAAATAAGTACCACCGCCAGCGTTGCCATTCCAACAGAAGCATATAACCAAGTGAGCTTTCGCAGGAAACCGGCTTTCCGGACTATATATGGGACCGCAAGAGCAATTATCAATGAAACAGCGGCGATAGCAAACTGTCGTTGAGCCCTGATATACGAAATACGGGTCAAAATAACAAAACCGATACTTAATAACATACAGATATTATTAAGTAACAAGCGGTTAAGACGGGGATAAACCGTCCGGAAAATAATAATCGTCGCGTATAGAAGAATCAATTGGAATATGTAAAAAAATAGATACTCTATTTCATTCTTTTCAAAGTAAATGCTGATAAAGCAGGCAAGATGAATCAAAAACATCAAAATATTTTGGCGGATATAAATATTAGCCCGCTTATCTTCATTCTCATAACGAAACACCGCAAAACCTTCATATGTATAAAGCGCCATAAGTAAAGTAATTGCATATTTTGATAATTCAGTATAATATACCTGAAATGCCGCCATGTATGTTCTCCGTATGTTAACATTTAGAAGAATGGCGTTTTACGACATTCTTCCTATATGAAGATGTGCCCAAGGCAAACAAGTTTGCCCGAAGCAGGTCTGGATTTTCTTTGTTTGCATTCCCATGGATGCAAATTTAGAAAATCCCTTCATATTACCCCCCGCTTAATGTGGCCGGTGGTATAATCTTTGTATGGTAATTCATTATTATATCCGCGATTAAATAACCGCTTTATTATATCACCAAAGTAAGTAAGTACTTGCCCGGCTTCGGCACCTGTTTCGGTCGTAAAGTCAAGGCGGTAAGTAGTTACGGCCGGCAATTTACCATTTATTAATACGTCATGTAATGATAAAGGGACAGAATTGTACACTATATTATAACATTGCCGGCAATCATGGTAAACAGGAAACTTCTTATTAAAGCGGTCGGTAATAAACGGAAACGAATTTTCATTTGGAAATGAATTTCCGTTCGGAAATGAACTTTCGTTTGTGAGCGAAGCTTCGTTTGGAAATGAAGCACCATTCGAAAATGAAGCTTCGCCCGAAGAATTACCGGCATCAAAAGCATTCCCTCCCGTGCAGGTACCGGTGGTTTTTCGCAAACAATTAGCCGAATGTATCATCGGAATCCGGCCGTAAACACAAAGCGCGGCTTTTGTTTCTTTGGAGTCAGTTATTTCCTTAAATTCAGTTTTTTCCTTAGAATCAGTTCTTTCATCAAGAATTTCATTCAATTCATGATAATTTAGCTCCAGTGGTAAATAAAATTCGTTTTTCCCTTTGCCGCGCCAAAACTTCACTGCTTCCCGGTTCCAAATATAAATTGAAGAATCAAGCACCACCGGCTTCCGGTAACTGATGCTTTCCAGCCATTCAAAACTTTCAATATTGCTAATCAGGACACCATTACATAATGGGTTAAGTAAAATATTTTCATATTCAGACCAAATAGATGAATCCAAAATACGGATAATCGGGGGAAGACAAGCATACCACTCGACATATTCTGCTGGTTTTTGCCCCTTTTTTTCAATCATCGTTTGTAATAAATCGATACTCGCATAAATACGGGAAATAATATTCTTTTCGGTTATACTCTCCCATTGTTCACTAGTAGTAACTTTTGCGTGAAGAAGTTTAACGTCATTATTGATATTCACAACAAGAGGTTTTTTATGTTCATCTTGATATAAAAACTGCGGGTTAACCGGCGCTTTCCGGCGATAAAGTTTCAGCATTTTATTTTCTAAAAATTCCAGCCCCTTGCGCCTCAATGTACATAACCCTTTAACCGAAATAAAGGTGTTTTCCATCATATCAACCTCTAAATCATTAATAATAAAATTAGTAGTTCCGGTTTTTTTTATCTTTTCATTGACCGTTTCAGTCAATACTGGTTGATTAGTTGCCTGCTGACAAGTCTCGCTCCATGTATTTATTGAGGTTCCTTCACACTCAAGGTCAATAATTGCTGATTCATTATGATACAGGCGTACCTTTGCATTGACTGATTTAGTCAATTTCGATTTAAGATATTTAGCGCGGATATTTTTAAGCAAAGCCGCATCACTTTCGTCATATGAAGGTTTCTCGGGAGTTATCATCGAGGCATTGTTTTTTTGAAAATAATAACCATGGCTTACTTCACTACGGATATATAGGGATTCAAGTAATTTTTTATCCTCATCCGTAACCCGATAAGATTTTGGCCCCTTTTCATAATACAAATCAATATATTTACGATAAATAGACGTAACACCGGCAGTATATTCCGGCCTTTTCATCCGCCCTTCAATTTTGAACGTACTAATTCCTGCTTCAATTAAGTCAGGCAAAATATCAATCGTACACATATCTTTTAAGCTAAATGGGTAAAAAGTCTTAGCCGCCGTTTTCTTTGCATAAGGAAAATTACTGTGGTTCTCCGGGTGCCGGACTCCATCCCGGGCATAAGGAAGGCGGCAAGGCTGGGCACAGCGCCCCCGGTTCCCGCTGCGGCCGCCAAATACGCTGCTGAATAAGCAACGGCCGGAATAAGAATAACACATTGCCCCATGAATAAAAGTCTCCAACTCAATATCAACATCTTTACGGATTTGCTTTAATTCTGCAAGGCTAAGTTCGCGGGCCGGAATTATCCGTGTGATACCATTTTTCCGCAAAAATTCCGCACCATAGGTATGGGTAACATTCATTTGCGTACTTGCATGGATTGGCATAGCAGGAAAATTTTCTTTAAGCCATTTAATAATGCCGAAATCCTGTACAATAACAGCATCAAGCCCCGCTTCGTAAAGCGGTTTCAAATAATAATATAAGTCATATAATTCCTTTTCTTTTATCAGGGTATTTAAAGTAAGATAAACCCGCCGTTTAAACAGATGAGCCAAATCAAGGCCTTTAAGTAAAGATTCTTTATCAAAATTGATGGCATATGCACGGGCGGAAAAACGGGCACCGCCAAGATAAATAGCATCCGCACCGGCTCTTATCGCCCCAACGAGGCCTTCATAACTACCGGCCGGTGAAAGTAATTCTACTTTTTCCATTTATATATCATGATTTATGACGAAATCATGCCTCCCCTTAACAACGTCCGTTTGGGATGCGCACTAAAACTGCGCAGAAATAATGTTTTAATGACATTATTTCTTTCGCTCCGCTTCCAAACGAATGATTTTTTTGGCACCTTCATTAATTTCATTTTGCATATTTCTAACATTTTTTTCCATATTTTCGAGCTTAATCTGCGAAGCAATCAATTCATGCTTCAAATCATAAAGCTCTTTCTCTTTTAGTTTGATTTCTTCATCTTGTTCATCAATTTGCTTTTTCGCTTTAAAATAATCATCGGCAATATTAAGCTGTAAGAGGGTACTTTGACGCTCTAAAGGCTGGCGCCGGAAAGACTCGACTTTATTGTAATCAGCGATCTTGTTATTGATATAAGATGCAACTTTTTGAAGATATTCTTCACTTTCGTATCCACTCAAAGTGAGAACTTTACCACCAATAATTACTTCCGTATCGGTTTTCCCTGCCATGCTTTATCCTCATACATTTTCGATTAGCTTATCGAGTTCATTCAAAAACCCGGGTACTTCAACATTTAATAATTCAATATCATTTTCGTTGCCTGCCTGCTCCAGCTTGAATGCGAAATGCGACAACTCATCCCGGCCTACTATACGCAAAGCATTTTTGATTCCATGAATACTAATTACAAATGACTGCATATCATCACCGCGCCGGTAACCATTTTTGTGAATTGTATCTATTGTTTCATAAGCTTTTTTTGCATCACGGACGAATATTTCCATAAATTCAGGCCCGATGTTGGCTGATTTCATTTCGATAGCTTTTTCTTTTTTTACTTTCTTTTTTTGCTTTCTTGCTTCAGCGATTACATCCGGCGGCTGCCGGTCGCGGATCAGCCTGTTCAAACAGGTATTAAGCTGCCTGATATCAATTGGTTTGGAGATGAAATCATCAAATCCGTTTGACAAAAACATTTCTGCCCGGCCGACTAAGGCGTTGGCAGTTAAAGCAACCACCGGATTTTTATATCCCATTAACCGGATAAGTTTTGTCGTTTCCATTCCATCCATCTGCGGCATCATATGATCCATAAAGATGATGTCATAAGTATTACCGGCCCTTAATTTGTCGATAGCTTCAAAACCGCTGACAGCAGTATCAATTAAAAGCCCATACGGGGAAAGGAAACCTTTAGCGACATATAGGTTCGTATCCACGTCATCAACGACAAGGACACTGCCGTATGGCATGTACTCACGAATCATATCGGCGCCTTTAACATATTTCCCGTGGAAACCAAACTTTTTGAGCTGTTCGACTACATCTTTTCCGATTGGTTCGGCACCATCATACCCTTGCCTGATACCCACTGTAAATACCGTACCGATACCTGCTTCACTATCTACTTTGATAATCCCGTTCATCATATCTACCAAACGGCGGACAATACTCATGCCCAAACCAACACCCTCAACTAATTTGACAGAGTCTAAGCCTTCTTCGGTATTAAAACGGGTATATTCGTCAAACATGATTTCTAACTGTTCTTCGGTCATACCGCGGCCGGTATCATTAATTATGAAGACCAGGTCAGCGTAATCCTCTCCCGGGTGAAATACTGTCGTTACTTTCAAACTGACCGACCCTTTATCAGTATATTTGAAAGCATTGGACAAAAGGTTGTTGAGGACTTGCTTAATCCTAAGTTCATCACCAATTAACTCAAAGGGAATCTTTTCATCAATTTCAAGTTCAAAATCAACCTCTTTGCTGCCAAGGCGCATGATATTGAGATGAACAGTATCATTTATCAAGCTGGGCACTTCATATTTTACAGATTTAACTTCCATCTTGCCTGCTTCGATTTTGGATAAATCAAGCATATCATTAATAATATGTAGTAAGGTATATCCGGCATCGTGGATTTTGGACAACCCTTCTTGTACATTCGTTGACAGGGACGGGTCCTGTAATTGGATTTCTGCAACCCCCAATATAGCATTCATCGGGGTGCGGATTTCATGGCTCATTGTAGCAAGGAAAGAAGTTTTGGCAAGGTTTGCTACTTCCGCCCTAATCCTTTGCTCTATTTCTTCCTGTAACTTGGAAATTACTTCTTTTTCCTCACGTAAATCCCTGGCATAACCAATCACAATATATTCTTCTTTGTGTTTCATCCGGATAAGGGTTACTTCACACGGCAACTGGGTACCATTTTCTTGCTGATGCATCCACTCTAACCGGCAATACCCGTTTTCATAAGCTTTTTTGACTATATCAAGTGCTTTGTCGGACGAAAGGGTCCCGCAAGGCTGATATTCCGGCGAAAGTAAATGGAATTTTTCAATGAAATCCTGCTTATTCAGCATATTGAACATCCGCACCGCTTCGGCATTACAATCAACAAGTTCATACGCCGGATTCCAAAAAACCGTACATATTGGCATCGCATCCAGCATAAGCTGAGTTTTTTCAGTTGCTTCTATTTTTCCGCGATTGATTTTAATCAGGATTGAACTGAGAATCATAGCAAGGCCAAGCCCTAAAATTGACATAAACCAGGCCATGTTACGGATACTCACATAATACGCTTCATATGGTGTGACACTTCCTAAAAACCAGCCATTATTAAGGCGCTTATAAAAAATCGATGAACGTTCACCCAAATAAGAATAGGACTCATACTCGCCAAACTCAATGCCGGCAAGCATGTCGGCGGCAATAATTTCACCGTCATTTAAAAGATAAATCGAACGGCCAAGATATTCCGGCTCCGGATGGGCAATAATGTCTAAATTACTATTAAGCAATATCCCATAACTTTCGTCAGTAAGCCGGTTTTCAATAGCATATGAAATAATTCTCTCAATCATGATATCTAAGACGACGACACCTAGCTGATTCCCGTCGTCATCAAAAATCTGGCGGGCATAAGAAATAGCGACAATCCCCATCGACATATCCAGATATGGATCGGTAATACCAACACCGCCGTTTGCTTCTACGGCAGCGATATACCACGGCCGGTCCTGGGGGACATAATCATCATCAGGTATCCAGCCGTTCCCGGCATGGAACTGCCCGTCAAAAACATCAAAAACACCATAAGCACCCATGACATAAGACATCATCTCATCATCTTCTGTCATATATTCAGTAACCGTATTCAGGTAATCACGGACAATATCAAAATCAACACCATGCATAATCATATGGCGGACCGATTCTGAAATATTTGCCAAGGTTGTTTTGGGTTCACGAAAATCTGCTTCTATGTAAGCCTGGGCATGGGTTAATGCACTTTCTGCTTCTTTTACTAAATGTTCACGGACAATTCTGCTTGCATAAAAATAACTAGTCCAAACCATTACAAAAAACGCAAAAAAAACAAATAGTACTTGAGTAGTACTTTTCATCAAGTTTTTGTCAGATTTAGTTTTCGTTATAATATTATTTATCATACTGTGAAAGTTTAACATAAAAATACAGATATTGCAATAAGTCAATCGTCATGTTTCGTAATTTTCTGCTTCGCTGAAGATTACAAAAGCGGCTTATAACAGTAACTGTCATGCTTCATACAAAATAATTCCAAGATGATGGTAGGCCAAGTCAGTTGCGACCCGTCCGCGGGGTGTCCGGTTAAGCAGGCCGTTTTTCAGTAAGTAAGGTTCATAAACATCTTCGATCGTCCCGGCATCTTCAGATATCGCCGCCGCAAGGGTATCAAGGCCGACCGGCCCGCCTTTAAATTTATTAATCAGGGTCATAAGCAGATTGCGGTCAATATGGTCAAGCCCTAATTTGTCGACATCCAATAAATCAAGGGCGATATCAGCCACTTCTTTGGTAATTATTCCATCATATTTTACTTGTGCAAAATCGCGGACACGTTTCAAAATCCGGTTGGCAAGACGGGGTGTACCCCGGCTGCGGCGGGCAAGTTCCCCGGCCCCGTCCTCCATGATTTTCACATTAAGGACCCGGGCAGAATGCATAATAATTATTTTCAGTTCTTCAATACTATAAAATTCCAGGCGGTGGATTACGCCGAAGCGGTCACGGAGAGGGGCGGTCAGCAAACCGGCGCGGGTAGTTGCGCCAACCAGGGTGAATTTCGGCAGCTCAAGGCGGATTGAGCGGGCTGATGCGCCCTTACCAATCATAATATCAATACTGTAATCTTCCATTGCGGGATAAAGAACTTCTTCTACTTGGCGGTTTAAGCGGTGGATTTCATCAATGAAAAGTAGGTCGCCTTCCTGGAGGTTGTTAAGAATCGCGGCTAATTCACCGGGTTTCTCAATTGCCGGGCCGCTGGTCACTTTCATATTTACGCCCATTTCATTGGCGATAATACCGGCGAGGGTGGTCTTTCCCAAACCGGGGGGGCCATAAAAAAGGACGTGGTCGAGCGGTTCGTTTCGCTGCTTTGCCGCTTCCATATATATTTTCAAGTTGTCCTTCACTTTTGTCTGGCCGATATAATCAGCGAGTTTTTGCGGGCGAAGGGAGCCTTCTATTTTCAGGTCTTCTTCTTTGATGTTGGTTTCGATTATTCTTCCTGCCATGTTTTTCCTTTTTCACATACATTATAAATCGTAAGTCAGACAATAAACTCTCTCCGGAACTACGGCCTAATTGGTTCAAATTCGCATTTTCTCTCGGGAAGAAGGCGGCCTAAGGTTCCTGCGAGATGTTTTTGTCTGTCTTACCTTTAATAATCAGAACAAGTTTTTTAATGCCTCTTTAAGAATAATGTCTGAAGTAGCATCTTCACCGGCGGTAATATTTTTCACTGCTTTCATCGCTTCGGTTGCGCCGTATCCGAGGGCAACAAGTGCTTCAATTGCTTCATTTTTTGCACTGCTTTCCAAAGCTGAGCTGCCAATATTTCCATATGAATTGCTTTCCCTTAGGGTTAAGGTATCGTCAAGGGTTACTTTATCTTTCAGCTCCAAAATAAGGCGCTCGGCAGTTCGTTTCCCAATCCCCGGGGCTTTGGAAATCGCTTTGACATCAGCCGACATAATCGCAAACTTAAGGTCGTCAGCACTCATAACTGAAAGAACGGCAAGCCCGCCTTTGGGGCCGATACCACTAACGGATATCAATTGCTTAAATGTATCCATATCATCTCTGGTAAAGAAACCATATAATAAAAACATGTCCTCCCGGACATAGGTATAGGTATAAAGGCGAATTTCCTGCCCGATACCGGGTAAAAGGTTCACTGTTCCGGCCGATATTTTTACTTCATAACCGATATTCCCGGTGTCTACCACGACACTATCTTCGTAAATCGCCAGGATTTCACCTTTGACAAATGCAATCATAGTTTTGCCCTGCTCTTTCTAAGAGGTTGTTACATGGATAAAATTATATTTCATTTTTCTTATAAAAGCAATGTTCTTTTGCTCCACCATGAACAACTATAATATTGTAAGCCAGACAATAAACTCTCGAACCAAACTTTTGGTTTCGTTGCATACGGTCTAATTGGTTCTAATTCACATTTTTTCTCGGGAAGAAGGCGACCTAAGGCAACTGCGAGATGTTTTTGTCTGTCTGAAGGACCTAACATCTAAGTACATATAATTCGTGCAAGGCCCTGGTGGCGGCGACGTAGAGTAGTTTTGCTTCTTTCGGGCTTGATAGTTTGCTGATTCGTTCGGGGTTCCAGAGGATGACAGCATCAAACTCAAGCCCTTTAACCAGGCGTACCGGCAGGATTGTAAGACCGGAATTACTATTCGCAGCTAATGCCCCGCGAGGTGCTAACAGGCCGGAAGATTCATTTAATAACAGGCGTACTTTTTCCGCTTCGCCCTCATCCCGGCAGATTACCGCTATCGTCTGGTATCCCCGCCCCCTTATCTGGCCGGTTAGCTCATCTACCCGGGCGGCCATCTCACCCGTCCCCCAAAACTCTTCTTCGCAAACCGCAAGGCCATGTCGAATAACAGGTGTTATTTTATATAATCCAGCCGAAGCTTTTTCAAGAATCTGCCCGGCATATTCCGATATCTCAATCGTATTACGATAGCTTTTGGCAAGCAGTTTAAATTTGTCTTTTGGCCCGGTCAGGAAAAAAGAACTAATTTCCTGCCAGTCATTCATTCCGGTTTCATAATTAATATTTTGGCTTACATCACCCATAATCGTAAAATAACAAGCAGGAAGTACCTGCTTCAGCACATAATAAAGACTGCTTCCGAAATCCTGGGCTTCATCAATAAATAATAAGCTAAATTCTTCATCGGCTGTCTTTTGAAAGATCCGATAATAAATCAAAACCATTGCGGCAATATCATAGATATCAAAGCAACCTTTTTTAATTGCAGTTTGGAATAATAAATCTTCTGTCGATAAGCTTTCTAGAAACTCCTGATAAAGCCCGGTGACAGTCACTTTCGGGAATTTATTAAGGCAAAAGCGCCGGTATTTTTTCCTTCTTTTGTCAATTTCTTCTTTTTCATAGATGCCAATTAAGGATTTTATCCGTGCCATTATCCGCTCATCCATCGTCATGAGCAAACGGTAAGCTGAATAATGTTCATTTTCATGATAAAGTGAATAGTTTCCGCTTTCTGTTATTAATATGCCAAATTCATTATCATTTACTGCCGCAAGACTAACATAAGAAGCTTTTTTATCCCTTAAAAATTGTTCCAGTTTTTGCATGAAATCAAACCCGCTTCGTTCCCGCGCATCGGGTTTGTCAGCGACTAGTTTGTATTTATCCTTCCATTCTTTCCTAAGTAACTTGATAAACAACTCATCCATCCGCAGACGTTTGTTTTTGCTGACATCAAGTTCCGGCAAACCGCTGGTGATATAGTCAAGCAAAATATCGCTGGAACCAACAACACAAAACTCATTCGGTTCAAACCGTTCCTTATAATTGTACAAAATATATGACATCCGGTGGATTGCCACCGTTGTTTTGCCGCTGCCGGCCACCCCCTGGACGATTAGGTTTGCATAAGGCGATTCACGAATGATAGCATTTTGCTCTTTTTGAATCGTTGCAATGATTTCGCCCAGAACAGCTTCTTTATTTTTGGATAAATATTTAACCAACAAATCATCGTTTGCGGTGACATCGCTGTCATAATAACCATTTAATTGCCCCGCTTCGATATCGTAAGTCCGCTTTAAGTGCAATTCAATCGGGATGGCCGTTTCATCAGGAAGCAAATAACTTCCGGGCCCGATTTCATTTTCGTAATAAACCGATGAGACCGGCGCCCGCCAATCGGCAACAATTATCTCGGTCCGGTTTTTGAAAACACCGTTTCTTCCAATATAAAGACTTTCTTGCGTATCATCCTTGCCGGTGATGCTGTCTTTATCCGCAAAACTATCTTTACCCGTTTTTTTAATCTCAATATCAGTATAATCAATCCGGCCGAAATACGGGCGGTTCCAAGCCGCCTGATTCTTCCTTAATTGATTTTCAGCATTTTCTTCAAGGCTGCGTGATGTTACCATCCGGTCATAAAGCTCGACATCACCGCCATGTAAGGCTTTTAACAGCTCCCTTGTTTCATCATGCCTTTTTTCATATTCAAATTCATAGGCGGTAATGTTTTTCCCGATAATGAGACGGGCTTCATTAAAAAATTCAATTTCCTTGTTATATTCCAAATCTCCAGTCATGGCTTTTTCCTCCTGCTAGATATAACTATAGTTGATAAAAAAAAATAATACTAGACTTTCATTTTTTTTTATGTTACAATGGTAACTGAAGGTGCGCCTATTTTCGAAAAATAGGCTTTTTTATTGCATTTATTGCAAATGAAGGGAAATTACTTATGAAAATTATTCTTATCCGCCACGGCGACCCCGATTACGCAAACGACAGCTTAACTGAAAAGGGCCGGCGCGAAGCCACTCTTTTAGCCGGGCGGGTTGCAAAATGGAAAGTCACCGGTTTTTACTCTTCTCCATTGGGACGGGCAGTCGAAACCGCTTCATTCTGCATGAAAAAATCAGACCGGAAAATAATAATGTGCGATTGGTTAAAGGAATTTTATTTTCCCGTCACTGACCCGGTCTCCGGCCGGTTTGGTGTACCCTGGGATTTCGTGCCGTCATTCCGGACTAATGAGCCTTTATTTTATGACCGCACAGGTTGGCCCGGTGCCAAAGTTATGCAGTCGGCCCCGGAAATAAAGGACAAATATTCCGAGGTTTGTACCGAGCTTGACAAGTTACTCGCCAAATATGGTTATCTCCGTGACGGCGGTTTTTACCGTGTCCCGGGAAAAAAAGAAGTTTTCATTAAAGAAACAGCCGCACCGGGAAGCACCGCTGCTTCTTTCCATTCCGACGAAGACGAAGATGTTATCGTAATGTTTTGCCATCTTGGCATCATCTCGGTGTTATTATCGCATTTACTGGGAATTCCTTTTCCCCTAGTCCCCCATAGTTTTTACCTCGCCCCGACTTCAGTCACTATCCTGGGAAGTGAAGAACGCTGGAGCAACGAAGCTGCTTTCCGGATTCAAGTCGCCGGTGATACTACTCACCTTTATACCGGCGGTGAGCCTATTTCTTGCGCCGGCGCGTATTTTAGTGCCTTTCAGGAATATATATAATATCGGCTTTTGCTGGATGGGGAATTGCGAAGCAATTTCCTATCCAGTAAAAAAGCGGCGCGCTGCCGCGTCACTTCTAAGAGAATTGCAAGCAAATTCCTATGTGGAAATAAAAGAGCTGGCTCAAACTTACGTTTTTACCAGCTCAGTGTAAAAGGGGAATTTTACCGAGATTCATGTAGCACTCGTTTGCTACAAATTTAATATAACACAGTTTAAAAAATAATGCAAGTACTTTTTTAAATTTTATTTTCCAATTTTATTTATTTCTTTCATTTTTTCCCAAACGCTTATTTTTAGCTAATTATTTCCAAAATATCATCACCGGCCATCGAAATTGCCTCAACTATTTCATCAACCGAATACTTGCCCTCATCAGCAAGTTCCAAAACTGTCACTTTCCGCCCAAATGCTTCCGCTAATTCTTTCGCCGCATCAGCGATGGCATTTACTCGTTCAACCATTTGCTTATCAACATTCCGGTTATCTGCCGTTTCCGAAATCAAAACCTCCATCGCTTCTTTTATCAAACGATGCAAATCAGCTTCAGCCGCATCTGTATTCGCGGCAAGAACGACATTACCCTCCCCGATTAAATCCTCTAGTAATACGCCTTGGCCGGCATATAATTTCGCAATTTGAACTACTTCATTAAGATAATAAGGCGGTTTATGCTGTTCCGCCAACAATTTAAGATAGTCCTTCAGAAAATCTTTTTCTTCGGCGGTCAGGTAATCATCAAGGTTAACCGCTTCATCAAGGCCAATTTTGTGCTTTTTCAAATAATCGTATATTAATTCATATTGCCCTTCACTTAAAGCAAAGCAAGAAAAAATTTCATTTACCTGCTTAGCAGTAATTAAATTACCCTGTTCTTTTGCTGACCTGCGTGCCTTTTCCAGGGCTTCGGCAAATTCAAGTTCTTTTTTATCCACTTTAATCTCCTGAAGAATGGCTCTGTCATTCTTCCCGCACGAAACCTTAATAGATTCTTAATCTTAGTACTTTCATGACATAGAATCTTTATCCGTATTTTTCACGATATGTGAATGAGTATAAAGATGCCGGTCACAATATTCATAATTGCCATCACACTTGGAGCAATAACGAAACTCCCGTTCCGGTGCTTCTTCACCGGTCACTCCGCAAGTAGCACATTGATGTCTCGCAACTGCTTTCATTTTTTTGATTTCAGTATTATAAGCCGCCCGCCGGATGACTTGTTTCGGTGATATTGTTTTGGTCCGGGTTATCAAAAAGAAAATAAGGAAATTCAGCATCGAAGCAATCAGGACAATCCGGTTGTACATATTGGAACCAAGAAATTCAAGTACCATAATAAAACCGTAAATAATTGCAATATATTTCATCTTAACCGGCAAAATAAACATCAGCATGATTGTCATATCCGGAATAACTACCGCAAGCGCTAAGAAAATTGACATATAAACATAGAAGGTACTGAAACTCATCGCTACCGAACTGAAAATCATCATCCTTTCATCATGGCCAAGTGATGCTAATTCCGGAACAGAGATAAAAAGATAGGCCATCAATACTAATGCCCCAATCAGGGTGAAAATCATTCCCGAAAGCAAGTAGAGATTGTAGCGGAAAGCGCCGATTGTGCGTTCAAGGCTGGTGCCAAAATTGTAAAATATATAAAGCAGGAGTAAAGTAAAGAAACTTATATTAATAGACGGCGGAATCATAATCCAGGTGAAAAGCCGCCAAATCTGGCCGTACATAATTGCGTAAGGGTTTAAACTCACATAATTGAGCAGTGATACATCCAGGGCGATAACAACATAAGCCGCCGCATATAGCATTACAAGATAAAGTGAAATATTCTTAATTGCATATTTCCCAAATTTCCGTTCGAGTTTGTTAATAGCTTCGTTCATGATAATTTCCTTTCTTTTGACGATTCATTCTACCACTGATTATAATAATTTGCAACTAATGATAAAATGTAATAGAATGAAACAGGGTCAAAAAATCATGTATTTCATGCTTGCATGAAAAAACATGATTTTGAGGCTCGCAAAACACGAGGAAGCAACCCTGACAGAGCGGGTTCCGAGTGTTTCAGGACTGTGAAACGTGCAAGCAGTCCGTAGTTTCATGAAAAAGGTTAATATATGAATAAATTTTTTGGCAAAACGGTCTTTCCCGGGATTAGTTACGGGGAAATAGCGGTAATAAAAAATATTGAAGGTATAATCCGCCGTATCCCTGTCTACGACCCCGAAATTGAGATAAGGCGTTTTCTAACAGCCCTGGATATGACAAAATTGCATCTTGAAAACTTATATCTTAGAACAGTAAGTGAATTTGGATTAAAAAATGCCGAAATATTTGATGCCCAGCAAATGATCCTTAATGATTGCGAGTTTCAAGTTTCAATTATAAATATTATTCGGGAACAATCTGTAAATGCTGAATATGCCATCGCAGTCACCAGAGCCAATTTTACAAAAATATTTGCCGATATGGATGATGAATATATAAAGGAAAGGGTTGCGGATTTAACCGACCTTTCTAAACGTTTAGTCCGTATTTTGCAAAACGTCGCTGAAGAAAACCGAGAGTTACCCGAAAAATGTGTTATTGTCGCTGATGACCTTGCGCCAAGTGAAATAATCAGGCTGAACAAAAAAAATGTAGTTGCGGTTATTTTGCGCTATGGCTCACTCAATTCCCATGCCGCTATCCTGGCCCGGGCAATGAATATTCCCGTAATTATCAATGTACCGCTGCCGGAGAATATTACCGGGCAAATGATTATTGTTAACAGTCAGGCTGGTTATGTAATTCTCAACCCTAGTGAAGATGAGTTCAAAAATGCCCGGCAGTTAATTGCTGCCGGAGTTAAAAACAGCAAAAAGCTTCGTGAAATGCACGGGCTTTCCAGTGAGACAAAATCCGGAAGGAAGATACGCCTTGCCGCCAATATCGGCGGGCTTAATGATTTGGAAGCAGCACTGGAAAATGATGCCGAAGCAATCGGGCTTTTCCGCAGCGAGTTTTTGTATATGGAAAAAAATGATTACCCTACCGAAGATGAACAGTTTCAGGTTTATAAACAGGCGGCGGAGACAATGGCCGGAAAAGAAGTGGTTATCCGCACCCTTGATATCGGCGCTGACAAGCAGATTAGCTATTTTGACCAGACAAGCGAAGCAAACCCTGCCCTCGGTATCCGGGGTATCCGTTTCAGCCTATGCCGCGAAAATATTTTCCGCACCCAGCTTCGGGCGATTTACCGCGCAAGTGCTTATGGAAAGATTAATCTTTTGATTCCGATGATTATATCACTTGAGGAAGTAAAAAAAGTAAAGAAAATCATCGCCGATATCAAAAATGAACTTACAAATGAAGGAAAAGTTTTTGGCACCCCTCTACTCGGAATCATGATTGAAACTCCGGCAGCGGTATTAATTGCTGATGAGTTAGCCAAAGAAGCCGGTTTTTTCAGTATTGGTACCAACGATTTGACCCAATATACCCTTGCGATTGATTGCCAAAATACCGGGCTGGATATTTTTTACAACCCTCACCACCCGGCTATCTTCGAAATGATTAAGCTAACTGTCAAGGCCGCAAAAAGAGCCGGAATCCGTGTCAGCATTTGCGGCGAAATGGCAGCTAACCCTGATTTCACCGACAAATTTGCCCAAATCGGAGTTGATGAACTTTCCGTTTTACCCTCATTAATCTTTCCGCTCCGAAAGAAGATACGGGAATTGGAGTAAGCAAGGAAGGCAAAATAACTCGTAGTGGAATTAGCAAGAAAGGTAAAATAACCCGTAGTGGAATTAGCAAGAAAGGCAAAAATAACTCATAGTTGAATTAGCAAGGAAGGCAAAAACATCTCGCAGGAACCTTAGGCCGCCTTCTTCCCAAAAGAAATCTTTTATTTTACACCAATTAGGCCGCAGTGACGGAGAGAGTTTATTGCCTGACTTGCTAAACCACAGCTTTTTTGATATAATTGTAAAATCATATTATTAGGAGCTTCAAAGTGAAAGACTTATCCACCTATCGCGGCAATTGTTATCTGGGTATTGATGCGGGAAGGACGGCAACAAAAGCGGCTCTTATCGCCGAAGATGGTGCTTTACTTTATTCATTTTGCCGAAATAATGAAACTAATCCGCTTACAACCGCTGCCACCGCGATAAAAGAAGTCTACGGAAAACTTCCGGCTGATGCAACTATCGTCCGTTCTTGCTCTACCGGGTACAATGAACATCTGGTTAAAGCCGCGTTTTTGCTTGATACATGTGAAGTTGAAACGGTTGCCCATTATTATGCGACCGTTTTTTTGAATCCCGAAGTCGAATACATCTTGGATTTAAGTGAGCAGGGCCCCGACTTCATCAAAATCAAAAATGACAATACTTACGATGAACCCCCTACTAATATTCCGGCTGGCTTTTCACGTATAATTATCGCTTATGGTGCCGCGTTAACAGCCCGGGCGCAATATGAAAAGCTTAATAACCCGGCGACAACCATGATTAAGCTTGCTAAAATAAATTCCCTCAATTTTGAAACCGAAAATATAAGGTGCAAAGGCTGCCAGGAAAATTGCCTGCTGACAATTTCAAATTTCACCGGAAGCCGCCGGCATATCTCCGGCAACAATTGCGACCGGGGGCTTGGCCTTAGCAAAAATCAAAGTGAAACCCCCAACCTCTTTAAATACCAACTTGAACGCCAATTTGATTACATACCCCTGACACCGGATAAAGTTACTCGTGGTACCGTTGGTATCCCGCGCGTTTTAAGCATCTTCGAAAGCTACCCTTTCTTTTTTACATTTTTTACAAGCCTGGGGTACCGCGTTATTCTTTCGCCCGGTTCATGCCCCCGGATTTATGAGTTGGGGGTAGATTCTCATTCTTCCGCTTCAGAATGTTACCCGGCTAAGCTTGTTTACGGCCATATTAAATGGTTGCTTAAGCAAGAATTGGATTTCATCTTCTACCCGGCTCTTATGTTTGATCAGAATGAGTTTCCCGCCGCACGCCCAAGTTGTTCAGCGTGCCCAAATTGTCCGCTGGTTATTTCAAGCTGCGATAATATCAAGAACAATATCAATGAAATAAACTGTGGTGATGTAACTTACAAGAATCCTGTCATATCTTTTAATGATATAAATACAATAACAAAAATACTCGCAAGCGAGTTTAGTAATATTCCGCCCCGCGAAATAATAGCGGCGGCAAAACTGGCGTGGGAAGAGCAAAATAAATCTCGCGCTGATATCAAAAACAAAAGCGAAGAAATACTTAAATACTTGGAAGATACCGGAAAGAAAGGCATTATTCTTGCCGGACAGCCATATCATCTTGACCCGGAAATCAATCATGGTATCCCCGGATTGATTAATTCCTATGGCTTTGCCGTCCTTACCGCAGATAGTGTATTATTCACAGCTAACACTTTTCAAAGTAATAATGCTTCGCTTCTTCTTTGCCGCGAAAATTTAGATTTTATCCATTTGAGTTCAAAAGGCTGCGGGCTGGATGTTATGTTGTCAGATCAATACGCCGATATCCTAGCTAGTTCAGGCAAGCTTTATACTTGCCTGAAAATTGATGAAAAAAATGAATCTTATGCGATACGGACCCGTGTTCGTTCATTGCTTTCGATGCTGGAGAGAGGCGCTGTTTCGCATTATGCACCGGATTCTGTTTCCGGGCCTGCTTCAGAATCTGTATCGGAAAATATACCGGAACCCGACATCCCGTTTTTTACCCCGGAAATGAAAGCAACCCATACAATTCTTGCCCCGCAGTTGTCACCAATCCATTTTAATTTAGTTGAACCGGCTTTTAGCGCTTTTGGTTACAATCTTGTAGTTTTACCTAATGATAATCAGCGGGCGTTTGAAATTGGACAAAAATTTGTCAATAATGAGGCATGTTATCCTGCTTTCCTTGTCGTTGGCCAAATCCTGGAAGCCCTGCTCTCCGGCTCTTATGACCCGGAACGGACCGCAGTGATGATAGCGCAGACCGGCGGGGGCTGCCAAATCACAAATTATGTAAATTTTGTCCGCCGGGCGTTGATTAAAGCCGGAATGCCCAATATCCCGGTTATTGCATTTAATTTGTCAGGGTTAAAAAGCCCGTCGGGGCTTAAAACAGACTTTAAATTACTTCTGCGGATTGGCTATGCGATAATCTTTGGCGATATTTTTATGCGCTGTGTATACCGGATGCGCCCATATGAAGAATTGACCGGTTCAGTCAACAAACTGCAAGCCGAATGGCGGACAAAATGCCAAGCTTTTTTAAGAAAAAAGCACTTAGGATTTTTTGGTTTTTTGAAATTCCGGCGGATGTGCCGAAAAATCATTAATTCTTTTGACAAAATAAAAATAACCGACGAAGTAAAACCCCGGGTTGGGCTCGTTGGTGAAATTTTGGTTAATTATTCCCCGGCCGCAAATAACTCTTTAATCGATGGGTTAGAAGCGGAAGGTGCCGAGGTGCAAGTCCCCGATTTGATTGATTTTCTGCTGTATTACTTTTATAATCAAATCTATCGGGCGGAAAATCTTGGAACAAGTAAAAGAGCTGCTTTGCTTTGCCGGCTTAAGATTCATATTGTAGGTTTAGTACGCAGCGCAGCTATCAAAGCTTTATTAAATAGTATTCACTTTACCCCCGGTTCCACAATCTTCAAGATAGCGGAATCAGCAAAACCAATCGTCTCACTTGCTAACCAGGCCGGCGGGGGGTGGCTTTTAACCGGTGAGATGATGGAGCTTATTGAAGACGGGGCGGACAATATTATTTATGTCCAGCCGGCACATTGCCTGCCGGGCCATATCGTTGGAAAGGGAGTTATCAAAGAAATAAAATCCCGTTTCCCGCTGGTTAATATCAATACAATAGATTATGATTCCACAACTTTGATTCCATCGTACAATGAATTAATAAAATCCAGGAGAGAAAAAACTCATGAATGATTTTAATAACATTTTGACCCCGAATGATTATGAAACCGCCATTGCCCATTCTGATATTTATGTTCTTCATTTTAATGTTAAAAATAAAGTAATGACGGTGCCAAGAAAAGTATCCGATACATTTATGATTAATCAGGTCATGGAAAATATCCCCGAATCCCTAATCGAATCCGGTTTAATTTTGGATAATATCGAGGGCTTCCGCGAGTTTTTTAATGAAATTCAATCCGGTACGAAGATTAGCCGCTTCAGAGTTGAACTCAAAAGCCGGGTTGGAGTAGGGATTTGGATTGAGGGGACAGGGACAACGGTCCTTGATAAAGATGGAAAACCTGATTATACGGTTATAAGTGTTTTTAATATCTCCAATCAGCGAAAACGCTCTTATTATTATCAGAAATGGGAACCGACTATCCGGGCGACGATTGCCGAATGTATGCACTATTATGATTTTAACCTGACTACCGATATGGTCGAAATGACCGGCGGTTATTCCCCGTCCGTCCTTCCGCTTGATATTTCCTTGAAATTTGACGACTCCGCGAAATTCGTTGCCGAAAACATTATTCATCCTGATGACTGTGATGAATATCTAAAAGATTTTAATATTCCCGCTTTAATCAATAATTATAATAAAAACGAAGTTGAATTTCATAATCATCACCGCCGCCGGGGAAATGACGGGACATATTTTTGGGCCGAGCGGATTGTACAGTTGTTCCCTGACCCATACAACAATAATATCCACTGTATGATTATGATCCGCAAAGTGGCTGATACATTGGCAAAAGTTAAAGAAGAGCTGAAAGCGGGTGCCCATGAGCTGGCAAGTGCCAGTGTCCCCGGCGGAATCATTGGAATGTACAATAAGCCTAATTATCCGGTTTATTATATTAATGAGCATATGCTGACTTTTCTCGGTTACAATGAGTATGATGATTTTATGAAGGCTACCGGGGCCGAAGCAGCAAACATCATCCACCCTGATGATGTTCACCGGACTAGCCGGTCGATTATCCAAGCCCTTAGAAAAAACGAATCATTTGAGTTGCAGATCCGTATTATCAAGAAAGATGAATCTGTCGCTTGGGTAATTATCCGGGGCAAGAAAAATAAAGAAGCTAACGGCAAAAATCTCATCATCTGCCATTTCACCGATATTACCCCGATTATTTCCTTGCAGGAAGAACTGCAAGATGCCGCCGCCGCTGCCGCAGAGGCTTCAAATATGAAATCGGCTTTCCTTGCTAATATGAGCCATGAAATCCGGACACCAATGAATGGCATCATTGGGTTTATTGAGCTGGCGTTGGATGAGCCGGGATTAAGTCAAGGAACAATCGACCATTTAGAAAAAATAAGGACTAGTGCCGACGGTTTACTAGCGATTATTAATGATATCCTTGACATTTCCAAAATTGAAGCCGGCAAAATGGAAATTGAGAAAGTTCCTTTCAAATTGCATGATGTCCTTTCGCATTGTGAAAATTTGTTCCGCATCAAAGCCGAAGAAAAAGGCATCAAATTATCTTTCAAATCCGAACCGGCCATCGACCAAAAAATAAACGGCGACCCTAACAAACTTGCGCAGATTTTGATTAATCTTCTATCCAATGCGGTTAAATTTACCGATCAAGGTTTTGTAAAATTAGAAGCTACTTTGATTGCCTCTTATGATAATAAGCTGGAAATCTGTTTTACCGTCAAAGATAGCGGCATCGGGATGTCCCGCAGCCAAATAAAAACTACCCTTGCCCCTTTTACCCAGGCAGACCAATCGGCAACCCGAAAATATGGCGGCACCGGGTTAGGGTTAACCATTACTCATAATCTGGTTAATTTAATGGGCGGGACCCTATTAGTTGAAAGCGAACTCGGGGTTGGGAGCAGTTTTTCCTTTACCTTGTTATATGAAGGGACTGTTGAAAGGGTAATTGCCCATAAGGCACCAGTGATGATTAGTAAACCGCATTTTGAAGGTGAAATTCTCGTTTGTGAAGACAATGTTATCAACCAGCAGGTCATCGTTGAGCATCTTGAACGGATTGGTTTAAATGCAATTATTGCTGAAAATGGTCAAATTGCGATTGATATTGTTAATGAAAAGATGATGGCCGGACAATTTTTCGATTTGATTTTGATGGATATTCATATGCCGGTGATGGATGGAATCGAAGCGACACACAAACTTTTATCACTGGGGATTACAACACCAATCGTAGCTTTAACTGCCAATGCAATGAAGCGCGACCGTGAAAGTTATCTTTCGCTCGGAATGAGTGATTATATATCAAAGCCTTTTTATGCCCAGGAATTATGGACTTGTTTGTTAAAATACCTTACTCCGCTTTCACTGGAAGAAAATGATGTGAAATTGCCTGATACCGGCAAACATGCACAACAGGAATTAGCAGTTGATGAGAGTATCGGGCTTGAGCATGCGGTAAATGATGCTGAATTATATGAACATTTAAAGCGTAACTTTTATTTGGAAAATTCAAGCCGGTACGAAGAAATCGCTGAAAGCTTGATTTCTGATGATCTTACCAATGCCCGGCGGATTATCCATTCTCTTAAAAGTAATGCCAACTGGATCGGCGCTATTAAGCTTTCGCTTATTGCTGCAGAAATAGAAGAAAATTATATCGCGGACCGGTTGTGTACGAATGAACAGCTTTTATTATTACAAGATGAACTTAACCGGGTGCTTAAGGAGCTTGCACCATTAGCAGACAAGAAATCAATTCAACAAAATATTGAAAAAACAACACTTATTTTGCTGCCAAGGGAATTGGTGGACAAATTAGAACCACTCTTAGATTCCGGTAATGCCGAAGTCGGCCGTTATCTTGGTGAAATTGCCGATGTTTTCGCCGATTTTTCACCATACTGCGAGGAACTAATCCAGCAAATCGGGGATTACGATTTTGAGGAAGCATATGTTACGCTTGAGAAGATAAAGGAGCGGGTGGAGCTGGGGTAATTATTTACAGCTATTTCACGACTGTATTATCAAGGAGGGCAAAAACATTTCGCAGCCAAACTTGTTTGGTTTGTGCCTTAGGTCGCCTTCTTCCGGGCGAAAGAGTTCATTAGAACCAATTAGACCATAGCGACGAAGAAAGTTTATTGCCCGCCTTGATATATTTAACTAAGATTGCTATAAATAATAAACTGAATAAGCCGCTAATTAGGCGCAGCGACGGAGAGATATTTTATCTGACTTATGAACTTAATACAACGTCACATCTTTCCCTAACCCGATATTCCCGGAAATAAGCTTCCTCCCGCGGAATCCACTTCTCTTTAAAAATTTGATACCCATCTACCCCGTTCCGGCTAATAATCCGCTCTTTTTGCTTTAACTCATCAATATCATAAAAAATACGCAAATCATATATCTCGTCCCACATAGGCAGAAGTGAGTATGCCCCTTCGATGATAATAAGCGGTTTCACCGCTATTTTTTGCGTTCCATGATAATCCATTCTGGCACAGTCAAAAATGCGATAAGATAAAAGAAGGGGCCCGTTATTTCTCACAGCCACTGTTCCACGAGGTGTTTTGCGCGCATTATGCGTAAAATCCCGAGTTGTGCAAGTACCAAATCGCTTTTCTTGCGATTTGTGTATATCATTGTTGCTATGAACAGCGTTAGCTGTGAATAGTGACATGTATTCTTTTATGAAAGAATATACTTCTTCTAAGAAACGTTCATAATGTACATTTATCCGCTTCTCTTCCCGCAGCCCGGGGGGGAGGAAAAAGTGATCCATGCGGATAACATCCCCATTATGCTCTTCCGCCAGCCTGTCTGCAAGCGTAGACTTACCGGCACCCGAGCGGCCATCAATAGCGATAACGACAATTTCTTTTTCATGAAGCAAAGTATTAATTATTTCCGGTAAGGTACTCATATTAACCTCTTCACACTATTGTTACAGTTCTGATATAGCTTGAAAAGAAGCCGCAGAAGGCAAAAAACATCCCGAAGTTGCCTTAGGCCGCCTTCTCACACATTATAATTGAAAAACTTTCCCTCTTCAAGCACTTGCTTTAAGGTAAATATATTCTTATAATATAAAGGGGTAAATTCATTGAGATGAGGGTTTATATAAATGAACAAATCCAATTTTGAATGGGCCAAATGGGTCCCAATTACTATCATAGCAATATTATTAATGATTCTTTACAAAACATTTGATAATCTTTCCCAGATTACCATTGCAATCGGAAAGTTTTTAAGTGTCCTTTCCCCTCTTCTTTTCGGGATTCTTTTTTCATATTTTTTATATACCCCTTTTAAGAAAGTGAATAAACGTTTCGGCAAATCAAAGTTCAAATTTATTGCCAAAAGAAAGAAATTTTTCAGCGTTACTACAATCTTTTTACTGCTTGCTTTAATTATTGTTTTTATTGCTTTGGTAATTGCCCCGATATTGATTGCCAGCCTTCTTGATTTAGCAAACAGCATTCCTTCTTATGTGAATAGCCTTATCGTTTTTATTGAGCGGCTGGATGATGATACGTACTGGGCGACTTTGAATATTTCGGAAAGCATCGCCGGTTTTGTTGATGATGCGATTAGTCAATATTTTAACTTTGCTCTTATGGAGCAGTTAACCAGAGGCGTTCTCGGCATCGCCGGCGGCCTTGCGAATATCGTCCTTGGCCTGATTATTACTCTCTATATTTTAGCTGACCTTGAAAATATTGCCGCTTTTTTCAAACGTTTAAGTATTGCCGTTATCAAAAATGTAAAATACCGTGAGCGTGCTTATAAATATTTGCGGCAGGTTAATACCGTCCTCTTTACTTTTATTTCCAGCAAAGGTTTGGACAGCATCATTAATGTTGTGGTAGTTACCGCTATCTTGCTTATTTTTAATGTCCCCTTTGCCTTTTTATTCGGGTTTATCGCCGGTGTTTTTAATTTTATCCCTTATCTTGGTTCATTAATTGCAATGACATTTATCAGCTTAATCAATATTATTACTGCCGGGCCGGCCAAAGCCCTCCAGGTTCTAATAGCTCTTTTGATTTTCCAACAGATTGATGCCAATTATATCGAACCCAAAATTATGAATACTTCCTTAAAAATCAGCCCGATTATTGTAATCGTATCAGTTATCGCGGCCGGTGCATATTTCGGTATTGCCGGAATGTTTCTTGCTGTCCCGATTGTGACAATTATTAAGCAAATTATGATTGAATATATGGATCACCATGTAAAAAACTAACACCAAAAAAGATTTGCCTTGGCAAACCCTCGCGCCGAGCGCGGTCGCTTCAGCGACATAATACCCTGCGCGCGAGTGCGCATCCTCCCGGAGGGTTTTTGCCGGATGGAGAATTGCGAAGCAATTTCCTATCCAGTAAAAAAGGGTTGGAGATTAACTCCAACCCCGCTTTTTTTCTTATATTCTGCAAATTCTTTCAATATCTTCTACCCCTTTTACTAAATCAAAGATACCTTTTTCGCTTTCCCTAATGCCGCATTCAATCTTGCAGCAACGGATTAATCTCAAACCTTTAAATTCTTCATGCTGTCCTTTTTCCAAGTTAGCTAAACCCTTTTTTATCAGCTTTTCATCTTCACAGCCAAAACATTCACAGGAACACCGGATAATTTTCTTAATTTCGTTAATGCCCCGTTCAGTTTTTTTTATGCCGTTACTTAAGCGATTTATGCCGCGACAGAAGTCGCCGTCACAAATAGCTTTAATTCCTCTGCGGTCTTCTTCAATTCCTTCCCTGATTCTTTTGAGACTTTCAGCAATCATTTTGCGGGCGTGTTTGCATTTTTCTTTTTCAGCACATTGGTCGTGTTTTTGCTGGCGGCGGCAGCCTTCAAAACAAACCGGCTCGAAATCACAATCACAGTTATTCCTAGAACGTTCATCACAACCGCAGTCATTTCTGGAACGTTCATCACAACCGCAATCATTCCTGGAACGTTCATCACAACCGCAATCATTCCTGGAACGTTCATCACAACCACAGTCATTTCTGGAACGTTCATCACAACCGCAGTCATTTCTGGAACGTTCATCACAATCGCAGTCATTCCTGGAACGTTCATCACAACCACAGTCATTTCTAGAACGTTCATCACAACCACAGTCATTTCTGGAACGTTCATCACAACCGCAGTCATTCATAAAACGTCCATAACCGGTCACGACCCCGCGTATTTCATCATTGCAGGGGCATCCGCATTCACGGCTTTCCCGGCAATTTTTTTCATGATTCATAGAAAAAATCCTCATCTAGTATATTTACTATACTTTATGCGGATTTTGTCATATTGTGTCAAATAAATCCCGTAGGGAAGATAAAGTACTCTTCGTCTCTACGGCCAATTGAATTAAGCGTAAGTTTTTATTTTATGAAGAAGGCGGCCTAAGGTTCCTTTGCGATAAATTATCTGCCGCATCTCATCATTTACTCCACCAAGTACGTCAGCAGCTTCTTAGTCTCGCTTTTCATCCGTAGGCGGTCTAATGCTTTCACTTCAATCTGGCGGATTCTCTCACGGGTTACTTGGTACTCACGGCCAACTTCTTCAAGAGTCCAGACTCGTCCATCAATAAAACCAAACCGCAAGCGGATAATCCGTTGCTCACGTTCGGTAAGGCCATCCAAAATTCCATCTATTTCATCTCCGAGCATCATATGGTCAATATCGGAAAAGGTGTCTTTCATGCTTTCATCAGCAACAAAGTCTAATAACTGTGCGCCCTCTTCTTTATTAATCGGGCAGTCTAATGAAGCGGCATCTTCATAAAGCTTGATGATTTCTTCTAATTTTCGCACCGAAAGATTCATCATCTTTGCTAATTCTTCAATACCAGGCTCACGCCCGTTATCAATTGTAAATTGGCGCGATGAACGGGATATCCGGTTCATCTGCTCTTTTACATGGACAGGAATCCGGATAATTCGTGACTGATCGGCTATCGCTCTGGTAATTGCCTGGCGAATCCACCAAATCGCATAAGTGCTGAATTTGTAGCCTTTACGATGGTCATATCTTTCTACTGCTTTCATCAAGCCAATATTGCCTTCCTGAATCAAATCAAGCAGGTTCATGTTTCCGTTGAGAACATAACGCTTAGCAACGCTAACGACAAGACGCAAATTCGCATTAGTCATCTTTTCCTTGGCATAATCATCGCCTTTTGCGACTTGTTTGGCCAATTTCAACTCTTCATCGCCTTTTAAGAGGGGAATCGAGCCAATTTCACGCAAGTAAGCACGAACCGAATCTTCAGTGCTAAGTGTTTCCAGTTCTACGGCACTTGTTTTTTCCGCTTCGGCGGCAATTTCTACAATTTCGGCAACATTTTCAAATTGCTCGGTTATTTTTGTATCATTCATGGTGCTATCCTTTAATAATCATGAACATAACGAAGAATATTTTACCTTATAATGCCAAATATGTAAAATATTATACACGTGCTTTTTCATAATAACATCATTTCACAAATAAAACAACGAAATATTTTATTAAATGATAGATTCATTTACGTAATTTACCAACCCGCCGGCATTAATTATCCTTTGCATAAAAGGGGGAAAGGCCTGGCCTTGGAAGCTTAAACCCTTAGTCAGGTTTTTGATAATCCCCGTATTAAAATCAACTTCAACTAAATCACCGGCTTCAATACCGTTAGCAGCATCGGGACATTCAATAATCGGAAGGCCGATATTAATCGCATTGCGGTAAAATATCCGGGCAAAAGTTTCAGCAATTACTACTGATACTCCGGCAGCTTTAATAGCAATCGGTGCATGCTCGCGTGATGAGCCGCAGCCAAAATTTTTAGTTGCAACAATGATATCACCGCTTTGTACTTTATTCACGAAATCGGGGTCGATATCTTCCATACAATGTGAACCTAATTCGGCAGGGTCAGTGATATTTAAAAGGCGGGCGGGAATGATAACATCGGTATCAACGTTAGCCCCATATTTAAAAACATTTCCTTTTGCTGTTTTCATTATAATTCCTCCGGGCTTGAAATAACACCTGTTATTGAACTGGCGGCAGCAACCGCCGGGCTTGCCAGATAAATTTCGGAATCTACATGCCCCATCCGGCCGATGAAATTACGGTTAGTCGTTGAAACACAACGCTCCCCGGCCGCGAGTACACCCATAAACCCGCCAAGGCAAGGCCCGCAGGTCGGGGTTGATACGACAGCACCTGCTTCAACAAATATTTTTAACAAACCCTCTTCAATCGCTTCAAGATAGATTTTCTGGGTCGCCGGGATAACAATACAGCGCATCCCTTTCGCTACCTTGCGGCCTTTCATAATTTCAGCCGCGGCCCGCATATCGTCAATCCGGCCGTTAGTACACGAGCCGATGACTACTTGGTCAATTTTTACCCCATCGGGAAACTCGTTAATTATCTCATCAATAGTTTTGGCATTTTCCGGTAAATGCGGGAATGAAACCGTCGGCCGGATGGTACCTAAATCAATAATATATTCCTCGTCATAAATGGCATCGGCATCAGCTTCATAGATTGTATAAGGCTTATCCGAATGAGCTTTTATGTAACTAAGCGCCAGCTCATCAACAGGGAAAATACCGTTCTTTGCCCCGGCTTCAATAGCCATATTGGCAATTGTAAAGCGGTCGTCCATAGTCAGATTTGCGATTCCATCACCAACAAATTCCATTGATTTATAAAGTGCACCATCAACACCAATCATGCCAATAATATGTAGTATCACATCTTTGCCGCTGACCCACTTATTAAGTTGGCCGGTCAGATTAAAGCGAAGCGCCGCCGGTACTTTAAACCATGCTTTACCAATCGCCATTCCGGCGGCCATATCGGTTGAACCGACTCCGGTTGAAAAAGCGCCAAGCGCACCATAAGTACAAGTATGGGAGTCCGCCCCGATAATCACATCACCGGCGACAGTCAGCCCCCGCTCGGGCAAGAGGGCATGTTCAATACCCATTTCGCCAATTTCGAAATAATTAGTTATCTCGTTACGATGAGCAAAATCACGCATGATTTTGCAGTTTTCCGCTGACTTGATATCTTTATTAGGGGTAAAATGATCGGGAACGAGGGCGATTTTGTCTTTATCAAAAACTCCGGTGACATTCATTTTTTCCATTTCTTTTATCGCAACCGGTGCTGTGATATCATTGCCAAGGACAAGGTCAAGCCTTGCTTCAATCAATTGGCCTGCTTTGACTTCACTGACTCCATCAACATGCGCCGCCAATATCTTCTGCGTCATGGTCATTCCCATTGGTATACTCCTTTATATATATTAAAATGCAACTGTGTAAATCATTTAAGGAGAATTGTTTACAATTCTCTTCGAAGTGTCGCCGCCGGGCGACAGTTTTTAGTTGTTTATAAATTTGTCTTCTTCATTATTCCAGCTATACAGCTTGCGAATATCTTCACCAATCACTTCTGCCGGATGCCCTTTTGCCGCTTCCCGCATTTTGACGAAGTTTGAATCCGCCCCGGCCGACATATCGGCAAGGAAATCTTTCGCAAATTTGCCCGATTGGATTTCGGCAAGAATTTGCTTCATCGCTTTTTTCGTTTCATCAGTGATGATTTTCGAACCGGTAATATAATCACCGTATTCAGCGGTATTGGAAATCGAATAACGCATTCCGGCAAAACCGGATTGATAGATAAGGTCAACAATTAATTTCATTTCATGAATACATTCAAAATAAGCATTACGCTCATCATATCCGGCTTCAATCAAGGTTTCATAACCAGCCTGCATCAGGGCGCAGACACCACCGCAAAGAACCGCTTGCTCACCGAACAAATCCGTTTCCGTTTCAGTTTTAAAAGTAGTTTCCAATACTCCGGCGCGGGCACCGCCAATTGCATGGGCATAAGCTAAAGCTTTGTCCAAAGCCTGGCCGCTGGCATCCTGATAGACAGCTACGAGACAGGGGACACCTTTACCCGCCTGGTATTCACTTCTGACCGTATGGCCCGGCCCTTTCGGGGCGACCATCGTAACATCAACATTTTTCGGCGGTACGATTTGACCAAAATGAATTGAAAAACCGTGAGCAAACATCAACATATTTCCTTCGGATAGATTCGGTTCAATATCAGCTTTGTACATCGCTGCCTGCTTTTCATCATTGATAAGAATCATGATAATGTCGGCCATCTTCGCTGCTTCCGCTGCGGGATAAACATCAAAACCTTGCCTGACTGCCTTGTCCCATGATTTGGAACCTTCATAAAGCCCGATAATAACATTGCATCCTGATTCTTTTGCATTTAAAGCATGGGCATGCCCCTGGCTGCCATAACCAATAACAGCGATAGTTTTGCCATCTAATAATGATAAGTTACAATCTTCCTGATAATAAATGTTTGCCATAAAAACCTAACCTTTCTTTATAAACAATACTTTAGTGTATTTTTTTGTCAGTGCTTTTCTATTTTACTTGGAAATGTAAAATTTTTCAAGTACTAATATTACGTCTAATAAAGAAAGCAACAACTATACCAATCACAACCACAATACAAATTACCATCACCGCAATACCCAGGGCTGTTTGAAATTCTATAACCGACTTCTCTTGATAAGATGGTAAGTCATTATTTTCAGATATCAAATTACGAGATAAAATATCAATTAATTCATCCTCGGTCATAGCTGAACCAGATACTACCTCATAAGAGAGTATCTCATTTGAAATATCAACCGGTTCAAGCTTTATTTCGGACATATCAATCGTAGTTTCTCCGGGTTGAAACAAATCTTCGGCCGTAAATCGCGCTGTAATTAGCTCAAAAATAAAAGTGTTACCTTCATCCGTACTAATCGCAATTGTATCGTCATAAAGGGAAGCTCCCGCAACTTGCCAATTAACAATATAAGCCGGGCCAATACTTGTAAAATAATCTTCTTCGCTTAAATAATCCTCTATAAAATCACTTCTCAAAACTTCCCTCGTTTTGATACCATAAGCGAAAGCTTCAAAAACAGGCAGCCCAGGTGCCGGAAAAAAGCGGATAAAATGTGTCATATCCTTTGAAAAATGAAAATTACTTTCGTAAGCAAAAGAATTTAAGCCTTCGGCCGCATAAATTAATTTCCGCTCATTACCATTGATTTCATAAACTTTAGCATCGGCATTTCCCATTCCATTCTCATCAGGGATAAACACGAAAACCCTGCTTCCGTCTTCCGAGAATATTTCAAATGGTACAGGCGCCGCCCAACAAGCTGTTACCGGTAATAAATTTGATGAAATAAAGAATAAAATTAAAAAAACGCAGAATAGTATTTTTTTCATAGATTGCCTCCATATTTGGTTTAATAAAAACACATATGTATTTTATACGTATACAAATGTGTTTTTTATGGTGCATTCTAAAAGAGTTGCTATTAGGCCAACTTTATTTCCGCGGCGGGGTAACTACAAATAAGTCACTCTCTCCGTCCCCCGTGTTAACCCGGCAATCCCGGTCCGGGCAAGCTCTTGGATTTCATAACCCTCTAATAAATTAATAAAAGCATCGATTTTATCCTGATCGCCAGTCATCTCAATGATAATACTTTCCGGTGCCACATCAATAATATTAGCCCGGAAAATGTCAACCAAAGTGATAACACCCTGCCGGTCATCCACCAAAGCCTTTACTTTTATCAAGGCAAGCTCCCGGTAAACGCTGCTCTCGGGCTTTAATTCCTTTATCTCACGGACATCAACCAACTTTGCAACCTGCTTTTCGATTTGGTCAAGAATCTGTTCATCACCGGAAGCGACAATTGTAATCCGGGTATAATTCGGGTCGGCGGTAATCCCGGCAGTAATACTTTCAATCGAATAACCGCGGCGGGCGAAAAGCCCGGAAATACGGCTCAAAACCCCGGCATTATTATCAACTAACAACTGAAAAATTTTGTTCATATAAAACATCCTTTCTTTTGAATCTCATGAAGAATGGCCTTTTGGACATTCTCCCAAACGAAGCTTTAGATTTTTTATAGCCGGTGTTTTATGCGACTTAGAAAATATCTTCGTTTTCTTCATTCTAAGCACTTAGATAATGCCAACGTCCCGGTCCTTGCTACTTCAACGATACTAATTGATTGAAGCAAATTAAGCAAGATTTTAATCCTCTCCGGGCTGTCACATATCTGAATCATCATTTGATTTTTGGACATATCAACAATCTCGGCATTAACAAGCTCACAGATTTCCATAATTTCCCGGCGGTTGTCTTTTTTGTACCGGACTTTGCAGAGCATCAGCTCACGGCTGACACAAGAAAGTTCATCAAATGTTTTAACTTTAATAACATCAATTTTTTTGTTAAGCTGTTTTTCAATCTGCTCAATCATCCGGTCATGGCCGCTTGATACGATGGTAATACAGGAAACGCCGGGGTCTTCGGTCTCGCCAACAGCCAAAGAATCAATATTAAAGAAACGACGGGAAAAAAGGCCGGTAACTTTGCACAGTACACCAGGGCGGTTTTCAACAAACACAGAATAGATTCGTTTCATAAGTATAGTTGTACTCCTTCCAACAATTTATGTTTTCACCAAATCCATCGGGTCAATAATACATTCCATCAGGACTGATTTGTCTTCAGCTAAAAAGCGGCCGATTGCTGTTTCAGAATCATCCATATTGTATAGGCGGATAAAGTCCATTCCGTAAGCTTCGGCAATTTTTTCAAGGTCAGGGCTGCCGGTCAAATCAACGACTGAATATTTATCCTGATAAACATGATGCTGAAATTCACGGACAAGGCCTAAATAATTATTTTTAAGGACAATAATTTTGACCGGAATATCATGCTGGCGGATAGTGGCAAGCTCCATCATTGACATTTGGAAACTTCCATCGCCGCAAACCGCAACAACCTGCCGCTTAGGGGCGGCTGCTTTTGCACCCATCGCTGCCGGGATTGAATAACCCATCGTCCCCATACCGCCAGTGGTAAGGAAACGGCCTTCACGGACAACATAATAAGTGCAAGACCAGATTTGGTTCTGGCCAACGTCAGCAACATAAATCGCATCACCCGCCATTTTTTCCGAAAGGCGGCGGATAAAGACAGCCGGGTCTACGTAACCGGGATTGGGGGTTCGGATGCGCTTCATTGTATCACGGTAATGTTCAAGGGCTGTTACCCATTCATCATGTTTACATTCACATTTTTCTTCTTCAAGCTGGTTAAAGATATGTTTTGCATCACCAACCAGCGGAATTGACGGGCCGACATTTTTACCGATTTCAGCGGTATCTACATCGATATGAATCAGAACTTTGTTTGCCATTATCAAATCCGGCTGGCTCATAGCGCGGTCGGCAACTCTTGCCCCCACCATAATCAGCATATCTGATTCGTTCATTGCCCGGTTAGCATAATTTTTGCCATTATTGCCAACCATGCCAAAATAAAGCGGATGTCTCGTTGGCATTGCCCCGATACCCATCATCGTAGAAACAACGGGAACACGATAACGCTCCGCAAAATGAATTAACTCTTCCGCCCCGCCTGACAAATGAATACCGCCTCCCACACAAATCATCGGCCGTTTCGCCTTTTCCAGTTCTTTAATAACCTTTTTAATTTGGACGGCATGGCCTTTAACGGTTGGTTTGTAAGTACGCATTGCGATTTCAGCCGGATAAGAAAATTTATTTATCACGGCATCTTGAATGTCAACAGGGATATCAATTAATACCGGGCCTTTTCTGCCGGAATTGGCAATAAAAAATGCTTCTTTGAAAACGCGGGGGATATCATTGACATTTTTAATTAGATAGCTATATTTGACAAAAGATTCAACGGCACCGGTGATGTCTGCCTCCTGGAAAACATCACTGCCAATCAGCTCCGAATTAACCTGCCCGGTGATACAAATCAAGGGAATCGAATCGGCATAAGCGGTTGCGACTCCGGTGATAACATTAGTCGCCCCGGGGCCGGATGTCACCGCACAAACGCATGATTTGCCGCTGATACGGGCATAACCAGAAGCCGCGTGGGCGGCACTTTGTTCCGTCCGGACAAGAATTGAACGGATTTTCGAATTTAATATACTATTATAAAAGGGGGCGATGGCAACGCCGGGATAACCAAAAACGACTTTAACATTTTCCGCTTCCAGACATTTGATGATGGCATCTGCTCCGGTCATCATAAATTTACTCCTTATCTGTTTGTGTTTTATTTAGTGAAACATATTTTTCTAAAAAAGGCAAGGATAAAAATCCCTATTGTAACCGTTTTATAATCCTCTGCACCAGCCGCACTGCTTCCGCGGCATCTTTTGCATAACCCGAAGCACCGATTTCATCGGCATATTCAGCGGTAATAACCGCCCCGCCAATGATAATACTTGCCCTTAAATTATTTTCTTTAGCAAGCTCAACGATATTTTTCATTTCTGTCATCGTCGTAGTCATCAAAGCTGATAAAGCGATGATATCAGCTTGGTGGTTTTTTGCCTGGCTGATGATTTCTAAAGAACTAACGTCTTTTCCCAAATCAACTACCTTAAAACCATGATTCTTAAGCAGCAGGACAACAAGATTCTTTCCAATGTCATGAATATCACCAGCAACAGTTGCGATAACAATTGTGACCGGCGAAACTTCGCTGCCGTCTTTTATCAGCAAAGGTTCGAGATATTCAATAGCCATTTTCATCGTTTCCGCCCCGGCAATTAATTGCGGCAGGAAGTAAATTCCTTTATCAAATAATCCGCCAACCTCATCAATCGCAGGTAACAAATATTCGTCAAGGATATTTTTCGGGGTAATCCCATTATCTAAAGCGGTTTTCACCAGTTCAATAATCTTATTCCGCCGCCCTTTTAGAACCGCTTTATTAATTAAGGTACCAGGATGAGAATCGTAAGTGTCAAGAGGTTGCTTTAATTCACTCAAATCAGCGCATTGACTCATTCGGTCAATATAGCGCAAGTCTGCCTCTTCCCGATTAAGCAACATATCAACCGCCAAAGTATTATTAATTAGTAGCTCCTGCGATGGATTAGCTATTGCCATCGTCAGGCCGGCATTTATCGCCATTGTCAGAAAAGCCGCATTGATAAAACCACGCTCCGGCAAACCAAAGGAAATATTCGAAAGCCCGCAAATCGTCGGATAGCCCTTTTCTTTGCAATAACGAATCGTATCAAGTGCTTCAAGCGCGGCATTTTTATTCGCGCCGATAGTAGTTACCAGCGCATCCACAATAATATTTTCTTTTGGAATCCCCAGTTCAGAAGCGCGGTTAGTAATTTTTTCGATAATCGTGATTTTTTCTGCTATATCAGCCGGCAGCCCGGAATCCGAAAGAGGTAACAAAATAAACATCGCGCCATACTTTTTCGCCAATGGTAAAATTTTATCAAATTTGGTTTTTTCCAGCGAAACCGAATTAATCAATGCCCGTCCCGGATAATTCCTAAGGGCGGTTTCAATTACTTCCGGATTGCTTGAATCGATTGCTAAAGGCAAAGATGTCCGGGTTTGAATCTCAGCGATTGCTTTTTTCATCATCTCCCGTTCATCAATTCCTTCCATCCCCATATTGACATCCAAAATCAAAGCCCCGGCCGCCTCTTGCTCCTCGGCAAAAGCACAGGCCATTTCGAGACTGCCATTTTTTAACTCTTCCTTTAGTTTTTTCTTGCCGGTTGGGTTAATCCGCTCGCCAACCACGATAAACGGGTCATTCAAACCAAAAGAAATTGTTTTACGTTCCGACGATAAATGACGGTTCTCTGTCATTTTCCGTTTTTTCGGAGTCATATTTCGATATTTAGTCGTCAATTGTCTGATATATTCCGGTGTAGTTCCACAACAACCACCTATTAATGCCGCCCCTGCTTCAATTAAATTTTTCATTGAATCAGCAAAAACTTCTTCCGACATATTGTAAACAGTTTGCCCTGATGCATTAAGAACGGGCATCCCGGCATTGGGTTTCGCAATAACCGGTAATTTTGATACTTTTGCAAACCCGCTGATTATTTCGGCCATTTTGTCAGGGCCGGCCCCGCAATTCACGCCGATTGCCGATGCCCCAAGACTTTCAAGGACGACGGCAACGGTTTTGGGGTCACTTCCGTATAAAGTACGCCCATCGGCTTCAAAAGTTAAAGTCGCCATCACCGGCAAATCGCATATTTCATTGGCGGCAATCAAAAAAGCACGGGTTTCGGCCAAACTGGTCATTGTCTCAATTACCAATAAATCAACCCCGCCGGCAACCAAATATCCGATTTGTTCTTTATAAATTTCAATCAAATCTTCAAACTCCATCTCACCGAGTGGTTTTAATAATGACCCGGTCATGGAAACATCACCGGCTACCAATGCCCGGCCGGCCGCCGTTTTGCGAGTTAATTTTACCAATTCGGTATTAATTTCAGCGATTCGTGGTTCAAGGCCGTATTCCTTCAATTTGACCCGGTTGCCGGTAAAAGTTGGTGCATAAATAATCTCACTTCCTGCTTCGATATAGCTATTATGCAGTGAAGTAATCACTTCCGGATTCTCTAAAATCCATTGTTCAGGGCACACGCCAGTGGGCATTCCCGCTTTAATAAGATTAATTCCGGTTGCGCCGTCCAGAAAAACTATCCTGTTATTAATAAAATTTTGAAATTCTTTTTTTGTCATGAAGTTATTATAACACAACGTGTAAAACACGCAAATCATTCTTGATAAATTTTCACTACTATGTTATTTTAAGTTCAGGCACCGTGAACAGTATAATGGGAGGGATTACCCTTGATAAAGAAAGCCAAAAAATTATATATTTCCGTTATCCTTTGTCTTATTTTATTTTTTAGTCTCGCGGGTTGCGGCAGTGACAATTACTTAGATGAATACAAAGCTAAAATGGAAAATTTTTTTGAACAGCTTAATGATTATGATAATGCAATTAATTCCTTAGACCCATATTCCGCTTCTGCTGTTTCCGATCTCCTTTTTTATCTTGACGGTGTCGCAGATGCTATTAGAGAAATGGCTTCATATGATGTACCGGATGTTTTTTATGGGGTTGATGAGCTTGCCAGACAAGCCAATGAATATATGGCTGAAGCCGTATCGCTTTATAATGAAGCTTTTCTTGCTTTTGAATATAATGACAATATCGCCGCCGCAGCTAGTGAAAATTACGAGCGGGCGAATTTGCGGTTGCGGTATATCGCTGAAATTCTCCGGGGTGATATTCCGGAGGAAATATTTAGTAGTAATTAAAGAAATCTAGAATAACCAAAAAGCCGGAAATGCTGAAAAAATTATTATTGCGACGAAAACAATAACATAAAACAATATCGAAATTGAACTAATAATGATACCGGCTATGGCCATGCCGCGACCGGGTTGTTTTTTCACAAGCGCCATAATTCCGGTAATAAGGCCGGCGGCCGAAACAAAGAATGAAAAATAGCAACAAAATATAGAAACGATACCACATACCAGCGAAGCAATCGCCAATCCGCTGTTTCCGGTATTTTCACTTCCGCCGGCCGTATATTTAGGTGGGGGATTATAAGACGAACCGGTATTTTGGTATGGATTTGATTGATCGGCTTTATTATTTTGCCTTGATGTATTTCCTTCATTGTACCACGGGGTGGATGACACCACTTCGGCATCAGCCCGCTCAATTGTTGGCTCCGAAGAAGCTTGCGGCACCGGGTTTGCCGCCTCGCCCGGGATAAGCCTTTCACCGCAATTCATACAAAAGGTATTTGTCGCTTTATTTTCACCGCCGCAGGCTATACAATTTATTTTTTTATCATTATTCAAAAATTCGCTCATGTTCTTATTTTATATATTATAATGCTGGTTGTCAACTTTTTATTTTCTTTTCTAAAAGGCTCATGCAATAACCAAGGCCAACCCCTGACAAACACGTAAAAAAGCAAATAACCCCTAATGAAAAATCATAATTATTTAGCTCACCATTTTGCAATACTTTGCCGTTCCAAGGGATAATCATAATTGTAGAAGCTATAATAATACCAATAATAAAGTGGTACATTCCGGTATAAGAGCGTTCAAATAAGTTATCAAAGGCTTTTGAAAGTAATAAAATACAAGCAGCGGCACCACACAAAACCGGAATCAAAACGCCCAAATCCACATTACCAACCCGTTCCATCATTACTCCGTATATCCCCATATAAAGCAAAAAATTCGAAGGGCTAAGCCCCGGGATAATCGCCCCAAGAGCCATCAGCACCCCGGCAAGCAGCCATACCAGCAGGTTTTCGGTTGGTATCGGGATTGTCGTTAATATATCTTGAATAAATATTAGGAAGGTAAACATTGCTGCAAATGAAATCAGCAAAATAATGAAGTGTCTGCCTTCCCGGCCTTGCTCTCCAGCCTTTCCATAAAGGTGGGGTAAAGTCCCAAGTACACAGCCGATAAAGAACCAAATCAATGGGACTTCCGCGATTTCAAAAAAATCACCTAATACTCGCGAAACTAAAATAATACTTATCAACCCGCCAAAGCCAATCGGTAAAAAGAATCTGACGTTCTTCCAAAAATCTTTGGTGATATTTCCGAAAAAATGAATCATGGGTTCATAAACGCCAAAAATCGCGGCAAAAACACCGCCGCTTACTCCCGGAATGATAAAGCCGGTGCCGATTACGAAGCCTTTAAGTAGTCTGAAAAGCCATGAGAGCATTGTATTAAACCTCATCTAAGTTTATATATAAATTTATGCCCTTAATGTAAAAAAATAACCGCGTGAATGCGATTATTTATATCTATTATATACGTAAGTCAGATAGAGTATCTCTCCGTCACTACGGCCTAATTGGCTGCTCTTACAGTTTTCTTTAGGGAAGAAGGCGGCCTAAGGTTCCAAACCAAACAAGTTTGGCCCGAGATATCAAACTTCGAAGGTCACGTTTTTCTTCGAGGCGGATTTTTCAACGATTGAGATGCCGGGTATGTTGCTGACGAAGCGGACGAATTGGGAGTAGCCGAAATCTTTGTGGTTAAAGTCGGCAAATTTGTTGTGTACTTTTTGGCCAAGTTTACCAAGGTCAACTTCTGTTTTTTTGACTATTGTAATGATAAACTGTTCTACTTCTTCGCGGGTATAATTTTGCTTTTTCCGTTCGACATAAACGGATGAGTTTTCGGTTTTCACTTCAAATTCTTTCATATCCCTAACGAAAGTAGTCATTGAATTATAGCCATAATTTCGTTCGTCAAAATCAGTATGAACTCTTTGAATCTGGCTTTTTATCCCCCCTAAACCGGCGCGTTCATCACGCTCTTCGCTCTGCTTTACAATATCCATGATGATATTTTTGATTTCACTGATTGCCACAATTGAACTTGCATCAGCAATAGCCTCATTATTTTCACCAAGGGTCTCTAAGATGATATATTTCGTACAGGCGGCTTTAAGTGCTTTTGAAGCATCACTCCGGCCCATTCCGATAACCGTCATCCCGCCTTCCCGCAGGCGGTTTACCAGGCGGGTAAAATCGCTGTCTGATGAGACAATACAAAAACCGTCTACATTTCCGGTATACAAAATATCCATAACATCGATTACCATCATAATATCAGCGGCATTTTTCACTTTTGAATAACGCGGCTGCTGAATCGGGACGATGGCATGTTCCATCGCTTTTGTATTCCAGCTTTTCAAGTAATCATCGGTGAAATCCCCATACATCCGCTTATATGTGACAATACCATAATGACGTAATTCTTTCAAAATATCATCAAGATATTTAACGCTGGTATTTTCAGCATCAATAACTAATGCTATTTTTTTTGTTGATTCTATTTCCATTTTTTCCTCACTCTTTCACTTACATTCAAGCAATAAATTCTTTTACATATAGCCTAATGCGATTGCTTTCCTTTAACCATACATTTTTTTCAATTTTTCAATCGTATCTTTCATCCGGCTTACGACATGGTCAGGCGAAATAATCTGCGCCCCTTCACCAAGGCCGATAATCCACGCAATAAACTGCATGCTTACCGCAACTTTAACCACTACCGTAAAGTGACTTTCGCCAGTCAGCCTAAAGGTAACATCTTTGCCGAAGCGGTCAATTACCACCCCGGCTAAATCATTCCGGAATTGAATTTTCACTAACTCGTCAGCCCCATGATACATGCCAAACATTTTTCGGGAATAAGAGGCCATATTGAATTTTTCAAAAAACTCACGCCCCTCGCGATTTTTTTCCGTAAGTGATAATTTCATCATCTTGTCAACGCGGTAATGTTTGATGATTTCATCACGGCTGTCATAAGCGACAAGATAGTAATTCTCATTATCCCAGGACAATGCCCACGGGCTTACTTCATATATTTCACCATCTTTTTTCAGTTCCAGAATTTTATCAACAGTCCATTGGGTATACTGAAAACGTATTTTTACATTACTTCCAATCGCATTATGTAAAATATCGACATTGTAGTAGATACTTTCATTCATCGTCTTTATCCGGTCGGCTACATAGACTTGGCGATTTAACTTCAGCGCTTCATTGAGGCTGGTTAAATTACCAAGTTTTTTAATTAACCCGGTTGATTTCTTGACGGTGATAAATTTGGAAGCCTGAACCGCATCAACTAGCAACTTAAGCTCTGCCAGCTCAAACTGGCGGCTTCCGATGTAATAAACATAACCCTTACCAAGTGATTCACCGATGATGTCAAGGCCGTATGCCCTTAACGCCTCAATATCATCATACAGGCTCTTACGTTCGGCACTAATACCATAAGCTAAAAGGGCGGCCTGGATTTCCTTTAAGGATAGGCGGTGGGTATCGTCGGTTTTCTCCTGGAGGATTTTCACCAGGTATAAAATTTTCAGCTTTTGGTTGGTACTCTTTGGCATAAATAACACTCTCTAATTTGAAATGTTAGTCAGGAAATAAACACTTTCCGCCACTATGGGCCTAATTGAAATTGCGTTTTCGTTCGGGAAGAAGGCGGCCTAATGCAACTTCAAGATGTTTTTGCCTTCCTTACCCTCTCACTTTTGACAATTTTTGCAAAAGTATGTCCCGCGGCCGCCGATGGCAATTTTTGCCACCGGGCTTTGACAGGATGGGCAGCTTTTCTGCCCGTGAACACTAAGTTTCGTTTGAAAAAGGCCGCTGATACCGCCGGTGGTAAATGAATGAATCGTCGTCCCGCCTAATTCAATCGCTTCATTAAGGATTTCGCCGGCAACTTTAATCAATTCGTCTGTCTGCTTTTCCGTAAGCCGGTTGCCGGGGGTGCGGGGGTCAATTTTCAGACGGTAACAAATTTCATTGGCATAAATATTTCCGATTCCATTAAGGAAACGTTGATCAAGAAGCAAAGATTTGATTGGTAAACGGCTTCTTTTCAATTTTTCATACAAAATTTCCGCATCGGCGAAAAAAGGTTCCGGGCCTAATTTGTTAAGCGGCGGTTCACTCAAATAAGTATCGCGGCTTACCAATTCCATCCGGCCGAATTTGCGCGTATCCTGATATCTAAGTTCGCGGTTATCAGCAAGATGAAAAATGATATGCTCGTGTTTATTTATTTCTACTTCCGGGCCGGCGATATTATATTTTCCTTCCATACGCAAATGGGAAATAAAAGCGATATCATCAAGGATAAAAATTAAATATTTACCTACCCGGCCGATATCACGGATTGTTTGTCCGCTAACTGCATCTATGAATTTATTTGTATCACCGGAAATTATTTTGTCATAAATGGCGGTAACATTAATTATTTTTGCATTTAAGACAAGATTTTTCAAAGTCCGGCGAACCGTTTCCACTTCAGGGAGTTCGGGCATTTATCATTCCTCAACTAAAGCTAAAAAACTGCTGCTGACAAAAGCAGCCCCGTCACCATGTTCGATTTTGTACCAGCTTGATGATATACTTTGGCCAATTACCCGGACTTCCTGGTTCGCCGACAGACTGCCGACCCGCTCAAAATCTGTACCGGGGCCGGCCCGCAAATTCACCGCCGAAGTCGCATACATCATTTGGTAAAGCCTGGTTATATCAGGGTCGTCGTCTTCTTCGACCTCTTCTTCATCCTCTTCTTCAGCGAAAAGATTAAGCGGTTGAGATGAATCATTTTCATCAGGAATCGGGGTAAGATTAAAAAATATCTCACGTTCAGTGGTTTTCGCTTCTTCTTCAATAGTATTCGTTTGTACGGCCGGCGGTTTATTAGCATTCATATAGGCTAATATAATAATCATAACCGTTAATAACGCCATTATGGCATACATCGCATACTTCATAAGGCTCCATTCTATTACATCTAAAGTTTAGATACCTATGGATTGCTGCTACTATCCTAGTATCTGGTATTATACATTATCCGGGCAAGCTTGTAAATTATAAGTATTTGTGTTATTATTTTTTTATGATTTTTCTATAATCAGGAGGTAAGGTTTGAATACTAATAAAGTAAAAAAAGATATACTTGAAAATATGGCACATGAGTTCCGGACTCCGCTAAATGCTGTCCTTGGGTTGGCCGAACTTCTAATGCATGAGCCGTTAACTGAACGGCAAATGGAATATGTTAATGATATTTATGCTTCCGGCCAGGCACTACTTTTCATTATTAATGACCTTGATGATGAAAATACCCAATCAGAATTAAAAAAAGCGAAAAAGCAAAAACTTGATGCTTCTTTAGCAAAGGTTTTAGTCATTGACGATAATGAATTTAATCTCAAGGTTGCAAAAGGTTTTCTTAAATTGTCACAAATTGATGCCGACATAGCTTTTTCCGCCAAAGAGGGGATTGAATTAATTAAAGCAAATGATTATAATCTTGTTTTTATGGATTATATGATGCCGGAAATGGACGGAATCGAAGCGATTTCCTTAATCAGAAAACTGGGCAGCAAATTTGCCGGACTAAAAATTATTGCCACAACTGCCAAATTTGGCAGCAGTGCAAAAGAAATGTTCCTTAGTAATGGATTTGATGATTTCATGCCCAAACCGCTCAACATTACCGAGATAGAAAGAGTACTTAAAACCTGGCTTCCGGCAGACAAAATCATCTTCGAAGAAACTACCTCAAAGATTGAAACTGACAACGAAATTAATAATGATAATAATGACACGGCTTTCATTAATGCACTGTCAGAAATAAAAGAAATTGATACCCTGCTTGGGCTTAGCCGGGTCGAGGATGATATATTCATTTATAAAGCAACCGTGGAAATTTTCTATAATAACCTAATGAGTGAATGTATTAAAATGTCTGAACTTTTAGCCGGGCACAATATTGATTTATTCGGCACCAATGTCCATGCAATGAAATCAATGCTTTCAACTATTGGGGCAATGGAACTGTCGGAATTAGCCCTTTTGCTTGAACTTGCGGCAAAAAAAGGAGAAGCAGATTATTGTTATGACAATTATCCGCCTCTCCATCAAAATTTGCTTTCACTTCACCAACGCCTTGCCGGCATATTTCCTAATTAAATCTGTTAAATTATTCATCTTGATTGAAATTTTCTAATGAATGTGTCAAACTTTGGTCAATAATCGAAATACTGATATGCGCGCGGTCAATATTAGCAATGATTTCATTTATCATATTAATAATTGAAGCAATTGATTCGCTGGATTGTTTGGAAAGAGCATCCGATTCGGATACTGTTTTCTTTGACTGAGTTGCAAGCTTGCGGATTTCTTCAGCTACGACCGCAAATGTTTTCCCTGCTTCACCGGCCCGTCCGGCTTCAATCGAAGCATTAAGCGAAATAAGATTGATAAATGTTGCTATGGAATTGATGTCACCGGAAATCGCATTATACTTCACGATAACTTCATTCAAGACATCAATTAGCTCACCAATGCTCGCTGATTTACTTTTAATATCAGCTATATCTTCGGTTAAATGAGCAATACTCTTCGTATTCGATTCCGCGATATCAAGAATGATTTTCTTCTCTTTTACTATTTCGTCACGGAGTTTCTGAATACAATTCTCCGGCAGGTTGGTTCCCGCCATAATCCCCCTTGCCATTTCATGGCAGGAGTCGTATCCACATGCACTACAGTCAAACAGCTTCGATTCTTCGGTCTTTTTGTTAAGCAGTTTGAAACCTTGCTCAATTTGTTCTTCTGTAACGTGCTTTTGACTAACCGGCCTGGTTGTATATCTTCTGATAAAATCATGCAATTTGAGCCGTGAATCAAAATCTTCAAGCAAAGCTATATACTTTTCCAAGTCAAATTGCTCATATATTTGCTGACGGTGCTCTTCCATTATCGCATTTGACTGCAATCTAGTCCGGTCATGGGTAATTCCGGTGCCGATATTACATCCGTCGTGACAGTTAAGAACGTCAAATATCGGCGGAAGATGATCCGGGTTTGCCTTGGCAAAGTCCCTAATCGAATCATATACGCCGGCACCTTCTGATTGGTCAACCCGGATTTTTTTTCCAAAATAGAATTCAATATTTTCTTTGAGGCCGCCCGGCATAGAATACAACCTGCCAAGTGCTGATTCCGGATGGTCAAATCCGGTTTCATCGTTCGGAAGGTGAATATTATTCTTCTGAACATATTCCAGCAAATTCTTGATTGTAACATTATATTTCACATAACCGGTTTCTTCAAATTCATGCGCTTTCGCAAGGCAAGGCGAAATTGCTGCAATATTGTCATGGATGCCTTCGTATTTTTTCATATAAATTGCGGTACACAACATCGGGCTATGTATCTGCGAAAGATATTTCACCAAACCCGGTTCATATAACTGGATAAAAGTGACGATTGCCGGACATGGCTGAGTTATCAGTGTTTTCGGTTTGTTTTTTTCAACAAACCGGATATGCCCCCAAGTACAAATATCTGCCCCTAAGGAAACATCATATATTTTCTTGACACCCAACCGTTTAAGCCAGGTAAACAGCCGCCCCCAGTCTTCGGTATTCGCCCGAATAGCCGGTGCAACCATTAATGAAATCTGAACCCCTCTTTTCAAATCATTAATAAAAACTTCGGTATCGTCCTCAAAACCCCTAACATCATGCCGGCATGTATACATACAATTTCCGCAGGCAACACAACGATCGCTAATAACTTTTACATTGATTCTCCCCTCACTCAATGTGACATTATTCGCGCCGTCTACAGGGCAGACACGGATACATCGATTACAACCAACGCATTTAGTTTCGTCGTTTGTGATAAGTTTACGCATTAACTTCCTCCCATAAGAATTTGATGCCAAAGCTAAGTATATGCTCTCGCATAGTACCATAGTATCACAATTTTTTCGCAAATTCAACCTTTTTTTACCCTTTTTCCGCCCCTTTTTCACTCCTGTTTCCGCACTTTTTGCGGCCTCTTTTATTTTTAGGCTAAAATTTCCATAAAATATATTTTTTTCAATTGCGGAATTGAAATTTTAAGTTTGATATGTTATCTTTAAAGAGGGGGAAAGAGAGTATAATGGAAATTGAAACTGGTAAAAAAACGAAATTGATTCGTGAGCCGATGCCCTATGGAAAAGTTCTAATCGTTGAAGATGTTATGGTAAACATCGAAATCGTCAAACTTTTACTGAAACCTTATTTGATAAATACCGAGGAATCAGAAAGCGGCTTTGATGCAATCGAAAAACTGAAAAACGGCAAAGAGTATGATATTATTTTTATGGACAATTTCATGCCGGAAATGAATGGCTTTGAAACAATGCTGAAAATAAGGGAAATGGGTTATACCCGTCCGATTATTGCCTTGACCGCCAATTCATGTACCAACCAAGCTGAACTGTTTTGTGAAAATGGTTTTGATGATTATATATCGAAACCAATTGATATCCGTCAGTTAAATGATATTCTGATAAAATACATCCGTGATAAACATTTATCACCATAATCACGAAAATAATTTTATAATTATAGAACAGCAGACTTGCAAAATTCTCATAAATTAGCTATAATATTTAGAAATACTGCATTGAAAGGAGTTCTTATGAAAAACTCTACTGCAAAACCTTTAATTGTCGCTGTGGATGACACTAGATTTGTCTGCGATACCCTTACAACCTGGTTAAAGGATATTTATGATATCAAGACATTCTTGAGTGGTGATGAAGCAATTTCTTTTTTATCCGAAAATCAAGTCGATTTATTTTTGCTCGACTATGATATGCCGGAGATGACCGGTTACGAAGTTCTGATGAATATTCGTCAAAACCTAAATTACAGCACAAAAGTCCCTGTTATCTTCCTTACTGCTGTTACAAATGACCGGATGGAGCAGGAAATGCTTGAACGGGGCGCTAATGCTTACATCCGCAAACCGCTTGATTTGAATGTATTAAAACGCACTATCGTGAAATATCTGAACGAAAAACTTTAATAATCATCATTTTTTTCACTATTCGGTGATGTTTAACAGCATCGTCTCTATTTCATTGACGATTCTCCACGCTTTTTGAAGAAATTCCGGAGTGCGGCAATTGATATAGCCCAAATTGCCGGAATTGGCTGCATTTTCCAAATCTCCGGCCATATTGCCGATTTCGTCGGCATAAACATCCAGACTGGCCCCTTTTATACTATGGATGCTTAGTTTGTATGCATCAAGATTATCCTCATTTACAATGTCTATCCCTTTTAATATCGAACGTATACTTTTTACATATATATCAAGTATTTGTAAGTAAGAATCCTCTTCATCATATTTCATGACTCCCTTAATCATATCCAGGCCGGCTATCTCAATATTTTCTATCCGGGATTCAGGTTCGCCGATATCTTGCATCTGTACCGCTTTGCTTTTCCCGGGCAAATATTTGTCACGGACAAGCTGATTCAAAACCGCATTAAGTTGGCGGATATCAATCGGCTTGGATATGAAATCATCAAAACCGTTTTGGATAAACATATCTGCTTGCCCTGCGACCGCATTCGCAGTAAGGGCAACAATCGGCGGCTTATATCCTAATTCGCGTAATTGCTTTGCCGCCTCAATTCCATCCATTACCGGCATCATGTGATCCATAAAAATTATGTCATATACCTTACCGTTTTTGACTCTGTTAACCGCTTCCAGCCCGCTTGAAGCCGTATCAATTTGCAACTTATATGGCTTAAGAAGGCCTTTGGCAACATACAAGTTTGCTTCGACATCATCTACAATCAGAACGCTTCCATATGGCATCGGTTCACGGATAATCTGACTCATTTTTTTACTCATTTGATTTATCCTGAACCGCTTTAAGTTTTCTGCTTTTTCCTTACCGATTACTTCCGGGCTTACCACCATTTGCGGTAGGCGTATCACAAACAGCGAACCTGTCCCCGGCTTACTCTCGACATGTATTTCGCCGCCCATCATCTTGACCAATTGCTGCATTATCGCCAAACCAAGCCCGGTCCCCTCAACTATCCTGCCTGATTGTTGGTTAAAACGGGTATATTCATCAAACAGTTTGCTTAATTGCTCTTCTGACATTCCATGTCCGGTATCTTGTACGCTTATGCAAAGAATTACATTTTGCTTATCCGGTGAAACTTCTGATGTTACTGATAATATCACCTTTCCTGCCTCGGTATATTTAAAAGCATTGGACAGCATATTATTCAAAATTTGTTTGATTCTAAGTTCGTCACCAATCAGCTTAGCCGAAACATTCTCATTGATTTGCAATTCAAATTCGATTGGTTTGCCGCCAATCCGCATTATATTTAGCTGTACCGAATCATTTATCATACTGGCTATTTCATATTGTGACGGGGTAATGTCCATCTTGCCCGCTTCTATTTTGGAAAAATCCAAAATATCATTGATGATTCCGAGCAGCATATCACAGGAACTATATATTTTGTCCAACCCTTCTTTGATCTCATGAGGAAGTTTTTCATTTTGCATCAAAATCATCGTAATACCGATAATAGCATTCATCGGTGTCCGGATTTCATGGCTCATATTTGCTAAGAATGACGATTTTGCTTGATTGGCACTTTCGGCGGCTTTTGCTGCGGACTCCAAATCACGCTGTAGATTAATAATCTTGATATTACGGCGTACTCTATGCTTAACAACCATCATATCAAATGGCTTGCGGATATAATCGACAGCTCCAAGCTCAAGGCCGCGGTGTTCATTGAAATCGTCACTCATTCCGGTAATAAAAATTACAGGTATGTTCTTGGTTTCATCAAGTTTGAGCAATTCAGTTAAGACATCAAATCCATTCATATCAGGCATAACAATATCTAAAAGGATTAAGTCGGGTAAGGTCTTTTGCGCCTGCATTAAAGCTTGCGCCCCGTCTTTTGCCGTATATATTTTGTATTTGGGCAATAAAATATGGGAAAGCTCCATCAAATTTGATACATCATCGTCTACGATAAGCAAACTATTCTTTTTTTCTTCAGTTATTTGGGGGGCAACTATTGGCTCAACAGGTTCCGCCGCTATTGTGGCGGCCGGACTGTCAATCAACATTTTAAAGTCGGCTATCGCATTATTGAGTTCTGCTTCCAGGGCCTCCATTTGCCAAGGGCTGACAAGGTTTTTATCATTTTTGAGATTTAACTCAACTTCAGCGGCCGCTTTTTGCAAAAATGGTTTATTTAATTGACCGGCATTACTCTTCAAGTTGTGAGCCAGCCGGTAGGCATGACTGATATCACCAATATCTATCGCCGCAACTATTTCATCGAATTTTCCCCGGTTATTTTCGACAAACATCTGGATGAGTTTCTCTTGAAATTCACTTTCGGACAATTGTTCTTCAGAGTCTTCATTCTGCCAATCTATGTATTTTTTCATAATAGCCTCCGTATGTTCCAAAATATTTTCTCATTATTCATCCATTTTCTCCATATTTCAAACAGAAAATTCCACTTTTTAATCTACTATTGTATTAATTATATACTTAAATTGAAAAATACACAATAAATGAGCTGAAAGTACTCTTTCTTTTTCTAATATTCTGTGATAGAATGTAGACTATCTAATTTATAGATAAATCATAAATGTTGATAAAAATACTATTGGAGGATTTTGGATGAAAAATATTAATATCAGCGACATGAAAATTACCGAAAAATTGAAAGTCAGTTTTAAAGCAATACTCAAATTGATGGTTATTGTCTGTGCAATCGGTGTACTTGGTATGTTAGTGCTTTCTTTTTCTAACCGGTCAATGTACAACAACAATGTTATGGCTATTGTCGATGTCGGCCATATGGAAGCAAGCTTTTTTGAAACCCGTGTCCAAATCCGTAATTTCATCATGTATGACAGCGACAGCCCTACTTATGCAAGTGCAGTCAATACATTAAGATCCGCCGAAGAAGAATTTCTTAAATACATGAAAGATTATGAAAAGGTGGTCAACAGTTCTACTGAAAGAACAAAATTGGAAGTCATTAGAAATACTTTCGCACAATGGCAAAATTTTACGTCGCAAATGCATTCACTTACTTCCGCAGGAAATGTTGATGATGCAAGGGCTCTGTTGAATAGTACCGGGGCAAGCCTAAACGATTCCCTCTCGGCAACGATAAAAGAAGTTGTCGCCTACAATGAAACGGCAGCAAGAAGCAGCCTGAATACGAACTTAATCATCTTTATCGCTCTGGCTATTCTCCAAGTTGCAATCCTGGCTTATTCTGTTCAGGATTCAAATAAAATCGCCAACCGTGTCTCTGTCAATATCAGCGCCCCGCTTGAATTATTATCCGGATTTATGAGCAGGGCCGGCTCTACCGGCGATATTGCCCGCAACAAGGAAGAAGAAGAAGCACTTCACAAATTTGGTGAAGCAAAAGATGAAATCGGTCAAATCATTACCAGCACCGATAGTTTTATGGGACATATCAATCATATTGCCGCTGAACTTGAATTACTTGCCGGCGGTGACTTGACTACTGATATCGAAATAATGTCTGATTCTGATATCATGGGGCAGTCGGTCAAACATCTTGCCGACAATTTGAACAATGTTTTCCAGGATTTGAATGCTTCATCAGCCCAGGTATCTTTAGGCTCCAACCAAATCGCCGAAGCAGCTATGAACTTAGCCGAGGGTGCAACATCACAGGCTATGTCGGTTAAACACCTCTCCGAAACAATGAGCGTAATTGCTGACAAGACAAAAGATAATGCCGAAATCGCTGACAAAACAGCTAATCATGCGGGATTAATCCAAAGTAAAGCCGAACAAGGCAGCCGTCAGATGGAAAATATGATTGATGCGGTCAAAGATATTAATGAAGCAAGCAAAGCAATCAGCGAAGTTATCAAAACAATTAGCGGTATCGCTTCAAAAACGAATATCTTATCACTCAATGCCGCTGTTGAAGCCGCCCGTGCCGGTGAGCATGGCAAAGGGTTTGCCGTTGTTGCCGATGAAGTACGGAAGCTGGCCGCCCAAAGTACCGAGGCTGTCCACCATACTACTTCCTTAATCCAAAACTCAATTGATAAAGCCGACCTTGGTAATAGCATTGCGCTGGAAACGAGTGAAAGCCTGATTGAAATCGTCAATCTTATCAAAGAATCAACCGAATTTATCAATGATATAGCCAAATTATCGGATGAACAATCAACCAGCATCGTCCAAATTAATGCGGAAATCGACCAAGTCCTCGAAGTCGTTGAAAACAACAGCGCTACCTCCGAAGAAAGTGCCGCTTTTAGTGAAGAAATGAGTGCCCAGGCAAATGTGCTTGAAGAAATGGTTGCCGAGTTCAAATTAAGAAACGCTGATCACGTCCGCAGCAAATTAAAATAGCGCTACTCGCTTATAGGAGGAACTTTTAAATGGAACGTAAAAATGATAGCAATGCATATTGTTACCGGGTAAGGGGTTTGTATGTACCTTATGAAACTCCTGCGAATATTGAAAAAGATATTGATAGTTATATCAACCGGATTGAGCAATATACCGACCGGCTGACCGATACGTACAACAACAAAGATAAAGCCGGTTTTATCAATACCTTAGAAACAGTACAAGGTATGTTACAGGCTGTGTTTGCAAAACAATGTTTATCATATGCTAATGCCTTAATTGATGCGGCTACTAACCGGAGCCTGGAATATTGTGAACGGCTTTTACAACAAGCAATCGCCGACTTTTTGCTGCTATCGATAGAAATGCAAAAAGCACAAAAGCTCAATGTAAACCGCCCGGTTAAATATCGCAATATCGAAAAGAATGAAGATATTTCACACGGCTTAGCTTCTATTAGCCGGAGTATTGAGGTCCGTGATTACACCGGTGCCGAAAGTATCGCCAATGACTTAAAAGACTTAAGCGATACCTTCTCAAAAGCCGGAGAAATGATTAAGTCACGCCAGTACGACCGGGCAAAAGAAATGGCTGAGAAAGTTGAAAAAGAACACATCAAGATTATCGAGCAAGGCGGAACCGGAAAATCAGCCAAAACGATTCTTGCTGTTGACGACCGTCCGGAAATTCTGTCCAGCGTAAACGCTGCCTTACGGAACCACTACAAAGTCCTTGGCGCGCCGAGCGGCAAAATCGCCTTACAAATCATGGCTAAGCAGCATATCGATTTATTTTATCTTGATATTGAAATGCCGGAAATGGACGGTTTTGAATTATACCGCCAAATCCGCATGATTCAAAAATACAAAGATACCCCGATTATTTTCTTGACTTCCAACGCTTCACGCGAATACATTTCCCGCGGTATCAACCTTGGGGTCAGCGATTACATAGTTAAACCCTCCAATCACGTGAACCTGATTGTTAAGGCACGAAAGTATATGGATGAAGCTTAGAAATGAATGAAACTTAGAAATAAAAAAGAGCCGCTCAAAAATAGCGGCTCTTTTTTTGATTATTCGGCCGATGCTTGTACCTAGCCAATCTTCTTGCATCTTCTATCTCTAAACCTCTCTCACCGGCTAATGATTCCAAATGATGGGTAAATTCATGTAAAAGTGTCTTTCTAAGTTTTTCTCTTAACTGTTGTGGCTGAAGATAACTAAAAGCTTTGGCGAAAGAACCATAATAAATAATGATAAACCGGCCAAGGCCCCTTGGCTGGCTATGATATTCGCCTAAAATATATAACGGAAGATTTCCGTCACTTGCCGGATGCATTTTCATCTCCGGTGACAAAATCACCCCGCCATTAAGGTCTTTATGAAAATCAACCGGTAGCTCATCATAGATATCATCAAGCATTTCCATTGCTTCATCGATTGTAATCATTCTTTTATTATAATTACCTATCAAAAAAAATGCAACCGTGTAAATCCTTGGGAGGATGCAAGATTCTTTAAATGCGTCGCTGCCGGGCAACGCTATCTCACGCCGTCAAATATCCTTTCATTACCCGCAGCGCATTCTTTTCAAGCCGTGAAACTTGAGCCTGCGAGATTCCAACAATTTCCGCAACCTCCATCTGTGTTTTCCCTTTAAAAAACCGTAAGTCTATAATTTCATTTTCGCGTTCCCCAAGATGTTTCATTGCTTCGCTTAATGATATGTGTTCGACCCATGTTTCTTCTTTATTCTTCTTGTCGCTGATTTGATCCATGACATACAATGTATCACCACCATCGGTATAAATCGGCTCATAAAGGCTCATTGGATTTTGGATGGCATCAAGGGCATAAACTATATCTTCTTTTGATATCCCGATTTCTTCGGCAATTTCAGTTAGGGTCGGCTCTTTTAAGTTTCGTTTGACCATATTTTCTTTGGCATAAATAGCTTTGTAAGCGGTATCTTTTAGCGAGCGGCTAACCCGGATTGCATTATTATCACGCAAAAAGCGGCGGATTTCCCCAATTATCATCGGGACCGCGTAGGTTGAAAACTTTACATTTAAAGTCGAGTCAAAGTTGTCGATTGCCTTAATCAAACCAATACAGCCGATTTGGAAAAGGTCATCAACGTTTTCATTGCTGGAGGAAAAGCGTTTAATCACACTTAAAACGAGCCGCAAATTGCCTTCTATATATTGTTTTCTCGCATCCAAATCTCCTTCTTCTATCCGCGAAAAAAGTGCTTCTTTTTCGGCTGGCTTAAGTAAAGGCAATTTTGCTGTATTTACCCCACATATTTCTACTTTTCCTTGTGCCATAATTTAAACCATGCCTTTCCCGTTGAATGATTACACATTAAATTAATCATTTACCAAAGATGGGAAAAATATACATGAAAAAAGACCATTCACAATTATGAAATAGTCTTTCTTTAAGTTTATTATAATTATATACTCCGTAAGTTAGATTAAAGTATATCTCTTCGTCTCTACGGCCTAATTGATGTAAAATACAAGTTTTATCCCGGGAAGAAGGCGGCCTAAGGTTCCTGCGAGATATCTTTATCTAACTTACTCCTACTATAGCATTACAATTACTTTTTAATCAAGAAATATTAGCCGCCTTATCATCCGAATAGGCCGGCGTTGCTCCATATTGGGATAGCTACCAATAGTGCGATAAAGCAGGCTATGAAATAGATAATTCCATAAACACCGATTTGCTTGTGGGTAAACGTCCGGTCGCCGGCTAGCGTTTTAGTCATCATAGCCCATATATTTTGATAAACTAAAACAAAGGAGTTAGCAGCCATAATAAAGACGAACATCCAAACTAACGGGCTTATTTGATAAGCTTCCTGAATTGAAGGCAGAATTGGCACGAGAATAGCAATTGTCGGTATAAATAATGCCACATCGAGAAACTTCCACAAAAATACGAATATCATCACCGAGAACATAAACAGATAAGGGTTTCCGGCTACCGGTGCTAAGACCGGCACAACGATACCGGCGAACCACATGGATATGCCGGTTTCAGTAAAGATAGCACCGAAACTAAGAGCCATTGCAATAAAGACGACCAAATCCCAATTAACCCCGTTATTAAAATCTTTCGCTTCAAGGACACCGGTCAAAAAGAAAAGAAAAACAGCGGCAAGGCATACGGCAGCATCGGGTATTCCATGTAAACCATGAGTTAAAAACATCGTAAAAGCTGCTACCAATATAAGGATAGTAATAATTTCGCTCTTTGTTATTTTAGTAACAGTCAGTTTTTTTATTGCATCTAACGCATCCGGAGGCAGCTTTTCTTTTGGCTTTAATACTAGCAAACTCCCGGCAATTAAAACTAAAGTAACAATCATCAGCGGAATAAATAATACGTTAAACCAGCTATAGAAAGTAACAATCCCTTCTGTTTCCGGAACTGAATTTATCATTCCCGAAATAATCGGCCCCCACAAAGAGCCGGACATCCAGCCCATCCCGGGAAAAACCGCCATCCCAAAAGCCGTAAGAATGATTAGGGAATTTCCTTTTGAACCTTTCTCAAGCCGGCAAAGCTCACAGCATTGTGCGGCTATCGGTATCATTATCGCAATCCTAACCGTACTTGACGGTGTCATTAAGCTAATAATTATCCCAATTAAAACCCAGGCAAACACTAATGACACATATGATGGTTTGAAAATTTTGATAATTCCAATGGCAATCCGTTTCCCTAAGCCGGTTTTTTGCAAAGTAAAACCAAAAAAGAGGGCCGGTATCAAGATCCATATTGCCGATTGGGTAAAGCCGGAAAAGACCACCGCCGGTTTAAGGCCAAGCGCAAGGGCGAAAAAGCCAAGAAAAAACCCGCCTACCGCATAAGACAAATCAAAGGGCTTAAAAATCCAAATACTTAATGAAATCAATATCCCGCCAAGCATTAACTGCGCCGTATCATTAAGATTTGCTGAAAAAGGCTTAATAATCATTATTAATAGTGCAAGTAAGATAAAAAACCCGCTGCCAAAATAACTTATATTTATTTTCTTTAGTGCTTTTAACATTTTTTAAATTTAGCACGGACATAGTAATTTGTCAAGAAAAAAGTGTCTATGCTGCTTATACAATAATTTTCTTCTGTATACATTAATTTATTTTTTTTTCATATACATTAATAAACATAATTAGTCAGGTAATGTGATGCTATATTCCGATTTAAAATGTAAAGATGTAATAAATATTAAAGATTGTAAATGCCTTGGCCGGGTTAACGATTTAGAATTTGATGATTGCACCGGGCATATCCATGCCCTAATAATTTGCGGCAAAAACCGGCTCAACGCCCTATTCTACGGTGAGCCGGATATTGTAATCCCCTTTCGCGATGTTATCAAAATCGGGCCGGATATCGTGCTGGTGGAAATCGGAAGGAAACATCACCGCTGAATATCCTCACCCTTCCTTCATCAACTCTTTCTTTAAACGTTTCATAATCTTTTTTTCCAACCGCGAGATATAAGACTGCGAGATGCCAAGGAGCTGGGCTACTTCTTTTTGGGTCATCTCATTGCCGTCCGGTGTGCCAAGCCCGAAACGCAGGTTAATAATCGTCTGTTCCCGTTCCGAAAGCTTACGGATTGCCTTAAGCAAAAGCTTACGTTCCACCTCATTTTCAATATCTTTATATATGACATCTTCGTCAGTGCCAAGAATATCCGATAAAAGAAGTTCATTTCCATCCCAATCGACATTTAACGGCTCATCAATTGATACTTCCAGTTTAGTTTTGTTATTGCGCCGCAGATACATCAATATTTCATTTTCAATACAACGTGAAGCGTAAGTTGCAAGTTTGATATTTTTGGTCGGATTGAAAGTATTAATTGATTTAATTAACCCAATCGTACCGATGGAAATCAAATCTTCAACCCCAACCCCTGTATTGTCAAACTTCTTGGCAATATAAACCACCAGGCGCAAATTGTGTTCTATTAAAAGTGATTTGGCTTCCTTTTCATATTCGGTACCAAGATCATTAATGACAGCATTTTCTTTGTCAAGCTCCAAGGGCGGGGGCAGAACCTCGGTACCACCGATATAGTGGATATCCCCCTGCTGCTTGATTACCCTGAAACCCATGTCTTTCCGATAAAGTTTAAACTTAACCTTTCCCGGGATTGCAATTTTAAAAACCATTTCTTTCTCCTTCGCTTTTTTATTTGCAGTTATGTAAATCCTTTAAGGAGAACGCTTGCGTTCTCTTGGAAGTGTCGCCGCCGGGCGACACTTTTTTAAATAGCTGCGGATTTAAAATCATCTGATATTTACCGCTGCCGGATATTTTTCCCGGCCCAACCGCAACGATTACATTTTCATATCTTACTTTCTGCCCTGACTTTTCAATATAAATCTCTGAAATCTCATATCCTATCATCATACCGTGGGCATTCCCGATATTGTGGTACGGGATGGCCTTCGTTTTTTCCGGTTTCATTAAAGGTTTTAGTTCTTGCCATACTGCTTCTTCAAGGATAGTTACCGGTTTTCCGTTGACTGGTTCAGTCAATCCGTTGCCCGTATCTACTAATGCCGTTACTTCTATCTCTTTTCCCTCACAAGGGATAAAAACTATAAGAAAAACATTTTCCTGATTGCGGTGATGTAGTTTCAAAAAATAATCACTTAGGGCAAAAACTGTATAACCTAAAACCAGAACTAACCAAACTTTATCCGAGTGTAAACCGAAAACAGTTATTTGGCGCTGTAAAAACAGGATTACTGCCCCGGTTAAAAAGGCATATATAAATAAAAATCCGGTTTGGCGCAGAATATTTTTTATTCCTTGTGACTTAAATGTGAGCTTTATCATGAGTAAACTTACAGGAACCAGGCCGATAAATACTTTCACCGGATATGTAACCGGCAGGGGCAGGGCTAAGCAGTATCCTAAAGCTCCGAAAACCCCGCCGGCCAAAATTCGTAATTTGGTTGCGGAAAGCTTTAAAGTCCTTGCCGTCAGAATTAAGATGAAAATATTGAGAACTAGGTTGATGATAAAAACTTTTCCGATATCGATTTCAAAAATCATATCTTTTCGCTCTCTGTTAAGGGCTGCTGAATGTGCTAGTTTCGTTACACTTGGCGACACTTAAGATTCATTCTTAATGCAGTGCTTGTTTCCTCATGTTTTTCATTATATACATTAACTTGTTCAGAATTTGTCAAACCTTAGGCTGGTATCGCCGTTATTTATCGCAGGTAATCGACAGGGGCGGGGACAAAAAAAGAATGGTTTTTACCATTCTTTGAAGTTACTATGAATCCTATACGTCAGGTTAATATATCTCTCCGTCACTGCGGCCTAAGGTTCCTGCGAGATATATTACCTGACTAACGGAATTTAGTTATCCACACCAACATACTTGCTCGCTTGTAGGTTAAATAGTTCGGCGTATTTTCCTTTTAAGGCCATTAGTTCAAGATGGGTACCGTTCTCAATTAGTTCACCGTCGTCTAATACTAGTATTTGGTCTGTTGAGATTACATTTGACAGGCGGTGTGATATCAAAACGGCGCACTTGTCGGCATATTCGGCTTCTAGTTGTTTAAATAACCTGTCCTCTGATTCTGCATCAAGGGCGGCTGAAGGTTCATCAAGAATCATAACCGGTGCTTCACGGAAGAACGTCCTTGCCGCCGATATCTTCTGCCACTCACCGCCGGATAATTCCACCCCCGCCTCATCGTATTGCCTGGTGAGATATGTATCGATTCCATCCGGGAACTTGGTAATAAGCTGCCCGGCATCGCTTTTTGCCAATGCCTTTTCAATCCGGTTTTCATCTTCTGCTTTCTCATAATCAGATACCGAAATTGAGTCCCGGACATTAAAAGCATAGGACGGATAATCCTGAAACATTGTACTAAAACACTTCCGGAGACTTTCAATTGTATACTTACGCAAATCAATACCATTTAACAGTATTTCCCCGGTGGCCGGGTCATATAACCGCATCATTAATTTCACGATTGATGATTTCCCGCTGCCGTTCACCCCAACGATAGCCGTTTTTTCCGGTGTCCGGATTGTAAAATTAATATTTTTTAGAACCAACGGCATATTGCTATTATAACGGAATGAGACATTTTTAAACTCAATCATGATATTATCAGGGCCAGAGTCAAACTCAATCTCACCGTCATTTTTAATAATATTATCCCAGCTCATGAATTTCTGATAATTCTCAATCCGCGCTTTGCCGTCCATTAATTGCCCGTAATTATAAACCATCACATACATCGCCCCCATTACCTGGCCGGCGATTCCATAATAGTAAGAATAATCACTTAATAAATAACCGCCGCCGATTACCCCGATACCCATCCGGATCATAATTGCCACCATAATCATTTCGGGCAAAAGATTGGAAACAGCTAACAAGACTGTATATTTGAATGACATTTTTTTCTTTTTCGTAAATATCAGCTTCCAGGTACCGGTGAATTTCGCTTTGATAAAGGGAAACAAGCTAAAAAGTTTCACATCTTTGACATATTCCTTTGAATATAAAATTCCCGAAAGATAATATAATTTCCGCTCCTCCCCTAATGTCATCCGCTGTAAGTTGTACATCGCATCCAACTGCTTCCGCTGGAAAATAACGTGGGGGATAATCGAAACGGCAAGAAGAAGCGTAAATACGATACTAAACCGTGACATCAGTACTACGGCCACAATTAACTGGATTAAGTTCTTGATGAAATCAAAGGTTTGGAATGCCGTTTGGGCAATTAACGGGGCATTATTAGTCGCATCACGCATTTCATTATAAAACCCGGGCGAATCAAAAAAACTTACGTCAAGGCTTGCACTTTTTTCCATCATCAGAATATTAATATGGTTATTAAGGATTTCACGGTACATTCCGTCACAGTACATTTTGAAATTATCAATCGCTTTTGAAAAGAAACCGACCACCAAAACTAAAATACATAAGAAAATAAAATGCTGAAGTGACTCGCTCCCTGCTTCACCGGCAAGAACCCCGATTATACTACTTGTAATATATATAAACATAAACGGCAGCGTTACCGAAACAACCGAAAATAGGATATTTAGGATAAAATATTTCCGGCAGTCTTTTGTTGCGGGGCTTAATGACATCCGGAGACAAAAAATGATAATTAAGATTAGCTCTTTAGTTTTGGTTATTGTTTTTTTCATTTGTTTTCATTCCTTTTGTTTGCTTATATAGTAATACAAAAAAACAAAATGTCAATAACAAACTGATAAATAAATCATATATTAATTTTATGGAGGGAAATTAATGCATGATTATATTGAAGCCGGAAAAATAGTTGTTACCTTGAATTGTTATTACTATCCCAACCTTTTAGAAGGAAATGCGTATGAAAAAGTGGATATTATTTTCCAATGCGACAACAATAAAATTGATATAATTTTAATTACTTTAATTGATAAAAATAAAGAAATGGTGTATCAGGAAATTGAAAAGCTTTTAACTAATCACAATGTAGTTTTTGCCGAACCGGCTTATTTATGCGAATCCTATCTTATCCCAAACGATCCGGAATATAGGTTTTTGTGGGGATTAAATAAAATTGAGGCACCTTCAGCATGGGATTATACAACAGGAGATACAAATGTTGTTGTTGGTGTAGTTGATAGCGGTATCGATTATACTCATTTGGATATAAAAGATAATTTGTGGGTTTCTCAAAATGGATTTTTCGGGTGGAATTTCGCTGACAATAACAGTGATTCCATAGACAGAACCGGCCATGGTACACATGTGGCCGGAACGATTGGTGCGGTAGGAAATAACGCTATCGGGATTACCGGGGTATGCTGGAATATAAAAGTCGCTTCATTGAAAATAGGGAATCATGCTTTTAGCATTGCTGCGGGAATAGCAGCAATTGATTATGCAAATAAAAATAATATCTCTATTCTTAATAATAGTTGGGGAGGGCGGGATTACTCAAATAGTTTAAAATACGCAATTGGCCAATATAAAGGTATCTTTGTAGCTTCAGTAGGCAACAATGGGTTGAATAATGATTATTATCCTGATTATCCGGCTTCTTATGATTGTGAGAATATCATTTCCGTAGCCGCTTCAGACCAAAATAATGAATTAACCTCATTTTCAAACTTTGGTGCTGTCAGCGTTGATATTGCCGCTCCCGGAACTAATATTTTGAGTCTAACATTAAACAACGGATATGATTACAGCAGAGGGACTTCTATGGCTGCACCCCACGTTGCCGGGGCCGCTGCCTTATTAAAATCATATCTGCCGGATTTGACCATTGCAAATATAAAAAATATTATTTTATCAAGTGTTGACAGAAATACTAATCTTTCTGGTAAAATACTAACCGGGGGAGTATTAAATGTAAATAGGATGATAAGTATGGCTAGAGCGGAAAATTTATAATAGAAATTGCGGATAACTATTTTATATGTATTGTATGTCTATCTATATTACTAGACAATCATTATTTTACACATGTCAATATTAGATATCAAAAAGAACGGCCATCACGGCCGTTCTTTTAATATCCTTTTAATATTATTAGATTTTTCTTTCTACTTCCCGTCCTTATTACTCTTTTGCAAAAAGTCCGGAATCTTTAGTGATTTTTCCTCAACATTACTCTTGATATCACCGGGACGGTTAATACCTTGTAATTGCCGGCCGGGGGCAAGCGGGGTGCGGGGCTGGACAGAGACACCGGGAATGCTGTTCGGTTTAACCGTACTACTGGGAATAATCGAACGGGCCACGGTACTTCCCGGTTTGTAAACACCGGCACCTACCGGCCTAACGGGGACACTCTTGTCCTCTAAACCGGTTGCAATAACCGAAATTTTGCAAATATCAGTCATATCTGCATTGTATGTAGCGCCGAAAATGACATTCACGTCATCACCGGCTAATTCTTTCACATAATCAGCGGCATCATATACTTCGGCTAAGGTGATGTCGCCGGAAATATTAATCAGGACATTCGTCGCCCCGGAAATCGTAGTTTCAAGCAGCGGGCTTTCGACAGCGATTTTGACCGCTTCACTAGCCTTGTCGTCACCTTTGCTTGTCCCGATACCAATATGGGCAATCCCCTTGTCCTTCATCACTGTCTGAACATCGGCAAAGTCAAGGTTAATCAGGCCGGGCACATTAATCAGGTCGGTAATACCCTGAACCGACTGTTGTAAAACTTCATCAGCCTTTTTCAGGGCATCCGGCATAGTCGTCCGGCGGTCTACGATCTCCATTAATTTATCATTAGGGATAACAATCAAGGTATCAACATAATCCTTAATCCGGTCGATACCGGTTAAAGCATTAACCATTCTGGTACGGGCTTCGAAACGGAAAGGTTTCGTAACAACACCAACGGTTAATATCCCCATATCTTTCGCTATCTTTGCTACTACCGGGGCAGCACCGGTCCCGGTCCCCCCACCCATTCCACAGGTGATAAAGACCATATCCGCGCCATTAATCGTCTGCGCTACTTCTTCAAGGCTTTCTTCGGCCGCTTTTTCACCGATTTCGGGTTTCCCCCCGCAGCCAAGCCCTTTAGTCAGCTTCTCCCCAATCTGTAACAGCTTCGGGGCTTTACATAATTGTAGTGCCTGCCTGTCCGAATTAATTCCAACGAACTCAACACCACTAATATTTTCATCTACCATTCTATTAACGGCATTGTTGCCGGCGCCGCCAATTCCGATGACGATTATCTTCGCGGCGGCCTCTATGTCGTTTGTTTTTATTTCAAGCAAAAGGATGCCCTCCTTATAATTTCCTATCTAATAAGTACAGATTACGTGCTGCCCTGCATAGCATAGTTACGCACTCTAACAATCCTAAAACATTCAAAATCCGCCCTATCGGGCTACTATCTCATGTTTTTTGGGTTTCAATGTCATGTTTTTTTATACAAGCATGAAACACATGACCTTTTGACCCTAGTATAATAATATAATTAAATCAAAAATTTAGCAACTACAAATTTGATAAATTTTTCAAAAATCAACCGATTTTCTTCTCAGTCATGTTCAAAAATCGTTTCCGGTGAATATTGATCATAGTTTTCCATCCTTAAAATACCGCTTAAACCAATCAGATTTGGCAAGATACCCTCTAGTACCATTATTTTTTCATCAATAAAACCTTCATTTCCTAATGCAACCCTAACCAAATCAAAATGGAGGGTTACTTCATTTCTTTCGCTAAAAGATATCCGGTCGGCCGGAATATTGTATTGCTCAAGCAAATGCCTGATATTAAGTATCTCCGTAAAAATCATCATATCCCTTACCGGCAGCTTCTCATGCAGCACCGCATAATCAAACTTAAGGCCGATGACTTCCGGTATCCCGGCATTTCTTTTATTTGAACTCTCAACAATAATCCCGTCTTTATCAAAATAAAGATACCGGTCAAGAAACTCAACAAACCCGGCAATTGCTTTCTCATAAACATTAATCCGGATGGTATCACGCTCAATAATCGTAACGTCGATTTTTTCGATAAAAGGAATGCCGTCAATACTTCTGTCTTTGTATCTTTGTGCCAGAACCAAGGAATTATTGCCAAAGCGGCCTTGCATGACAAAATCAATAATTTCCTGGCTTGTATACTGGGTATTTCCGTCAACATGAATCCTCGTTACCGTATAGTTATTAACTATATATTCATAACCTGTCCACAACAAAATACCCAGCACCAGGAGCGAAAGCGTGATAATTATCAAGCTTCGCCGCTGGCGCAGAAATTCCCCGAAAGTTTCTCTTTGTTTTTTTTCCCGTCTACTTAGCATATTCTTTGTTTCCGGCACCTATGGATTGCTGCGTGTATATGGAATCAAAGATTCCTTTGCAATATCACAATCCTAAAAAATTCAAATCCGCCCTATCGGGCTGCTTTTTCATTTTTTGCGGACCCCAAAATCATGTTTTTTCATGCAAGCATGAAACACATGACTTTGGCCCTGGTGTCTATACATTGTTAATAATAACCCCTAAATTGCGAAAATCCCTTGCAATATCCTCGTATCCCCTCTCGATGAAATGCCGTTTACTAATTATGGTATTTCCTTCGGCAATAATACCGGCAATTACCAGGGCCGCCCCCCCCCGCAGTTCTTTCGCTTTTACCTTTGTCCCTTTTAAGCGGTTGACACCTCTAATCGTCGCTGTGTTACCATTTACCGTAATATCCGCGCCCATTTTTTTAAGTTGCGGGACGATTTTTAGACGGTCTTCAAAAATCTTTTCACAAATCACACTCTCACCATCAGCTATTGTCAGAATCGATAAGAGCTGTGATTGCAAATCAGTAGGAAAAAGCGGATAAATATCCGTTTCCAGGTACGGTATTGGTTTCGCAATACAATCGGCAAGGACAGCGATCCCTTTATCTGTGATATCGACATCGGCATTCATTTCCTTTGCCAATTCTATAACTGCCCGCATATGGCCGGCCGGTGCATCCTCAAGGAAGACGTGCCCGCCAACACCAAGGACACCCAACATATAGGTCCCGGCGACAATCCGGTCTGTTGGAATCCGGAACGTAACCGGATTAAGGGCCCGCCCGCCATATATTACGATGATTACCTTCCCTTTTTCTTCTTTGATGTCGATTTTGGCCCCGGCCGCTTTCAGGAAATCACATAACGCAACAATCTCCGGTTCCGGGGCGGCATTCTTAAGAATTGTAACCCCTTTGGCATTTACTGCCGCAAGAATAACATTTTCCGAAGCGCCGACACTTGGGATTGGCAGCTCAATGACCGAACCGGTCAATTTATCGGTGGTTGCGGTAAAATAACTTTTTTCTTTTTCGATACTTACGCCCATTTTTTTCAGGGCTTCAAGATGTATATCTATCGGTCGCGCTCCAATTACGCAACCCCCAGGGTAGTTCATTACTGCTTTCCCAAAACGTCCCAGCATCGCACCAAGAAGCATAATCGATGAACGCATTTTTCCTACTGATTCGCTATTCATCTTATTATCATTGGCATTTGAAGCATTGATATAAAGGGACCGGTTTCGCCAGTGAATTATGCAGCCGATTTCAGTGAGCAACTTCTGCATATGGTCAACATCGGTGATTTTGGGGCAGTTTTCAATGACACTAACACCTTCAACAAGTAAGGCCGCTGCCATTATCGGTAGTACGGCATTTTTGGAACCTTGGATTTTCGTCTCTCCAAATAGAGGATTACCTCCCCTGACATGAATAGAGTCCAACATTTCACCTGCCTTTTCGTTAGTTTAAAAGAAAGACCTATTCTATCTATATGGGGAGTTTTCAATTTTTGTATCTTGTCCTATCATAGTAATCCGTAAGTCAGATAAAGTATCTCTCCGTCTTTACGGCCTAATCGATATAAATTAAAAATTTCATCTCGGGAAGAAGGCGGCCTCATACATCTTTTAACCTAATACCACGGGCTACGCTCAAAACAATCCCTATTTCAATCAGCAAAAACATCGCTGAAGAACCGCCGTAACTGATAAAGGGTAAGGAAATACCGGTATTGGGAATGGTATTAGTTACTACCGCAATATTCAAAAAAACTTGGATTGCAATATGCCCCATTACGCCAACCACAAGCAGGGCGCCAAAGAGGTCATTGGCATTGTTGGCAACCACCATAAACCGCCAAATCAAAAGCAGGAACATCAGGATAATTGCAACCGCGCCAAATAAACCAAGTTCCTCGCATATTATTGAGAAAATCATATCATTTTGGGCTTCGGGAAGAAAACCTAATTTTTGCATACTTTGCCCAAGCCCTTTGCCAAGGATTCCGCCGGAACCAATCGCGTAGAGAGCTTGCAAGGTCTGGAAGCCTTTATCCATCGCATAAGCCTCGGGGTCAAGCCAGGCAAGGACCCGTTCACTACGGAAACCCATGTTTTCGGAAGTAGATATATTAATAATCGTAAAAATAATTATCGTAACTAAAGCGGTCACAATCGCCCCGATAATAACAAAGCGTTTATAATCGGGACTAGCGACGAATAACATTAGCAGGGCAATACCAAAAATAATGATTGCCGAACTTAAGTTAGTCGTAATCTGCCATACCATCAAGCATATTGGCACCGGCATTGCAAGAACCGTAAGAAAACCTTTAGTAGTACGGATTTTCTTGGTACCCATTTGGCAGACTAAGCTGGCAAGAAAAAGAATCATCCCCAATTTTGCTACCTCGGCCGGTTGCAATGAGGTCCCGAAAACGTCAATCCAGCGGCGGGCATTATTACGTTCGATACCAAGCGGGGTGAGGACGAGCAAAATCAAAACATGGGAAGCAATAAAAGATGCCGTCGCGAATTTTTGCCAAAAATGATAAGGGATATTAGCGACAACTATCATCAAAGCTAAGCCCAAAATTGTCGCGACTAACTGACTTTTAAGAAAATAAGCGGCATCACCATATCGCATCGCCCCTTCGTAAGAGCTTACGGAATAAATCATCACCAGGCCGAAGCAAGTGAGGAAGAGGACGATGAAAAGCAGGCTATAATCGAAGAATTTTTCTTCTTTTCGTTTTGCCACAAGTAAACTCCTTATAAAACCAACTCTTTGAAAACCCGGCCGCGTTCTTCATAGTTTTTGAACATATCAAAGCTGGCACAGGCAGGTGAAAGTAAAATAGCATCACCGGGGGTAACGATTTTTTTACCTATCGTTAATGCTTCATTCATTGTTGCTGTTTTATAAATATTAGTAAAACCTACATTAATGGCGCAAGCGGCGATTTCATCCCTGGTTTCACCAAACAAAATCAGAGCTTTTATTTTTCCCTTGCATTCTAAAAGCCACAATGTATAGTCGGTTTTTTTGTCCGAACCCCCGGCAAGCAGGACAGTCGGTTTCGTCATCGCCCGGACACCCTGAATTGCGGCATCAGGATTTGTTGCCTTTGAATCATTATAATAATCCACACCATTATGGGTTGCAACATATTCAAGGCGGTGTTCAACCGCACGGAAATTTCTGATTGCAGTTATAATAGTTTCGCGGCTAATCCCCATCTTAATACCCGCAAGCAAAGCTGCCATGATATTTTCCATATTGGCGCTGCCTACCAGCTTTGTCTCATTAATATTAAAGATAGCCTCCGCGCTTCCATCTTCACAATAAAAAATCGTACCGGATTTTAAATAACACCCGTTATTTAATTCTTTGGTTGCGGAAAAACCAAGTATATCCGCCGGGCAGCGTTTTCTAAAGTCAGCAGTATATTTATTATCTAAATTTAAAATACAAGTTTTATCTTTATCCTGATTTTCGGCAATCCGCTCTTTTATTGCAACATAATTTTCCATATTGCCATGGCGGTCAAGGTGGTCGGGGGTGATATTTAGAATCGCCGAAATAAAGGGGCTAAAGGTTTTTATTGTTTCAAGCTGGAAACTGGAGACCTCTAAGACAATTACGGTTTCGTCAGTTGTTTCTAAAGCAATTTCACAAAATGGCCGGCCAATATTACCAACAATGAAAACCTCTGGAAAATGGGCTTTCATGATTTCCCCGATTAAAGATACAGTTGTCGTTTTCCCATTCGTCCCGGTAATTGCAATAATCCGGCCTTTGGTATTTATGTAAGCAAGCTCAATTTCACTGATAAGCGGGATTCCTCTTGCCTTAAATTCTTTAATTGCTTTAGTTTCAAGGCTTATGCCGGGACTTACAACTACCATCTTAAGGCTGTTCACTATTTCATCCGGCGGCAGGGCCCCGGTATAAATAGGCACCTCCAGCCCCGGAGGTAATTTATCCTTTATATCATTGATGGTTTTTTTCGCATCACTATCATAAAGAATCGGGGCCGCCCCAATATCAGCAAGTAGTTTTACCGCACTAAGGCCGCTCAAACCGGAACCGAAAACCAATATGTTTTTATTTTTTAAGTCATTAACCATTTTCTATCCAATCACATTGCTATCAAGCCGATAACACATAAAACCGCAGTAATAATTGAAAAAACCGCAACTACTTTTGTCTCTTTCCAACCGCATAATTCAAAATGGTGGTGAATCGGTGCCATTTTGAAAACCCGTTTACCGCCGCTTAATTTAAAGTAACCAACTTGGATAATAACCGAAAGCACTTCAAGCATATAAACCAAACCAATGATGGGGATAAATAGTTGCATTTGGGTAATATAAGCACTTGCGGCCACAAAACCGCCTAATGCAAGTGAACCGGTATCACCCATAAAAACACTGGCCGGGTGGACATTAAAAAGCAGGAAACCTAATAAAGCGCCTACCACCGCACAGGCAACCGGGGTAATTCCGGCGGAAAGCCCGATCGATACCACGGCAAAAAATGTTGCTATCAGAACTGTCACGCTTCCTAGCAAGCCGTCAAGGCCGTCAGTAAAATTAGTCCCGTTAACACAACCAATGACGATAAAAAACAAAAGGGGGATATTAAGAAAGCCAAAATCCAGGAATACGCCGTTTGTAAAGGGTATTTTCATCGCTAAAGGAATATCAAGGATATAGACAAGATAATAAGCCAAAATGCTCGTTACTAAAATCTGACCCAACATTTTTTGCCAAGCTTTAAGCCCCATTGAACGTTTGAGGACCACTTTTAAATAATCATCTAAAAAACCAATCAAGCCAAATCCCAGGATGGTAAACAAAACGGGGATGATTTTCGGATAATCTTTGACATAAAAGAGTGATGTCGCCAAGATGCTTCCAAGGATAAATAATCCGCCCATTGTCGGAGTACCGGTTTTTTTAAGATGTGACTTAGGGCCGTCATCGCGTACCATCTGTCCCGCTTTTACTCTTTTGAGAATCGGTATCATAACCGGCCCTAAAACAGCGCTTAGGATAAATGCGATAACGACGGGCATGATTACTTGGTAGTTGGTGAACATAAATAAATTACTCCTTTAAATAACAAATAATGAATTGGCTTGGGTTTTCTCCGTAAGTCAGGTAATAAACTCTCTCCGTCACGACGGCCTAATTGGTTTACCCGTTAAGTCTTATTTCGGGAAGAAGGCGGCCTAAGGTTCCTGCGAGATGTTTTTACCTGACTTCCTCCTGGAATCCAGCAATAAACTCTTCATCATTCTAAATTATACATGACATCTATACTTAAAACAACTTATCTTTCCATATAATACGGCAGGATATTTTCAAACAAGTGCCTGACTACCGGGGCGGCTACTTGGCCGCCATAGTAGATTCCTTGCGGGTTGTTGATAATAACAATGGCCAAAATCTGCGGGTTGTCAGCCGGGGAAAAGGCTACAAATGAGGCAATATATTTCCCGCTGCCGCGGGGCAGGGTCTGGCTTGTTGCTGTTTTACCGGCGATATGCCACCCTTCAACATAAGCATTACGGCCGGTCCCGTCCTCTACTACCAGTTCGAGAACTTCCTGAAGTATTTCATTGGTAGCATCAGAAATGATGTCCCCGGTGTATGGATACATGAAAACTTCTTCACTTTCAGGGCCAACCGACTTAACCGCAAAATGGGGGGTAACCCGGTTTCCGCCATTAACTAATGATGCTACTGTTACCGCCATTTGAATGGGCGTAACTTGAAAGGACTGGCCAAATGAAACAGTAGCTAATTCAACAGCTTTCATGTTTTCCCTTTTGTGCATGATTGTGGCGGCTTCACCCGGAAGGTCAATCCCGGTTTTTTTAAGTAACCCGAACTGCTCAAAATAATTATAGAAATTGTCAACCCCTAAACGCATTCCAATTGTTACAAAGGCCGGATTACAACTATTTTTCGTTGCTTCGCTAAAATCCTGCCCGCCATGCCCCCCGGGCTTATGACATCTCATCCTGCGGTCCTCAACCATGATATAACCGGGGCAGCCGAAGGTATCGGAAATTGATAATACCCCGCCCTCCAAACCGGCCGCTGCCGTCATTATTTTGAAAGCTGAACCGGGCTCATAAGTATCATTAATACAACTGTTCCGCCAGACTCCGTTCAAAATATTCTGGGTCTCTTCCGGGGTAAGGGTGGTTTCACTATATTCCGGGGGCAGGGCAAAGGGGTTGTTCAAATCAAACTCGGGGGCATCAACCATTGCGATGATTTCACCGTTATTCGGATTCATAACAATGATTGAGACACTGTCGGCTTCTTTGTTTTCCATTACCTGCATTGCCAACTGGGTGGCATAACTTTGGATATTCATATCAATACTGATATGCAAATCATTACCGCTGACCGGCTCAATCCGCTCTTCACCGGCAGTACTTATTTCTACCCCTCTTGCATCAGTCACCGTCAGGATTTGCCCCGGGGCTCCCCGCAAATATTCTTCGTATTTTACCTCTAAACCAATGATTCCCTGATTATCGCCGCCGGTAAAACCAAGCACCTTTGATGCAAGTGAACCATACGGATAATAACGCTTATAGTCATCATCCACCTTAACCCCGTCAAGGCCTAAATCCCTGATTTTATCACCGGTAGCTTTATCAACATTACTTCTTATTCTTTCAATCGAGGTATATTTTTCAACTCTTCTTCTGACAAATTCTTCCGAAAGGCCCAATTCCCGTGAAAGGGCGCTGATTACTGCCTCGGGGTCGATTATCTGATTATGGATGACAGAGATGGTGCAAACCGTTTTGTTGTCGGCGATAACTACGCCGTTTGCATCTATTATCCGCCCCCGGGCTGCTTTAATGCTTCGTTCCCGCTCGTGCAGGCTTTTCGCCCGCGCCGTATAATGTTCAGAGCGATATATCATCAAATAGGCAAGCCGGCCGGTCAAAAGGATAAATACAGTAACACAAAGAAAAAATACAATCACTATTTTGTGGCGGTTATGGGTTTTATTTCGGGCCGCAACTTTGTCCGGCATAACTGACCTCAGTTTAAGGTATTAATATAATCTATTACCGTTTTTATGAGGTTATGCTTAGTATAAAGAGATTTTCTAAGGTGTCGGACACTAAAAACATTCTCCTGCCATTATTTATCAAGGCGGTTCGTCATCAATTCCGCCCACCGGGGGAAGGATGTCAAATCCGGTACTTGAGAAACTCCCGCCGATGGTTACGCCGGTCTGGCGGTCCACAAAAGCGTTGGTCTCCGGGTCAATCGCATGGCCGGTTTCCGCATCGATAGGGAAAGTACGCCAGATTTCATTATGAACGGATAGCGGCGGCGGAAGAACCTCTTCTTCATCACTCTCGCCCCCTTCCTCTTCTTCACTTCCCGTCATAATCGGTGAAAGAATTTCTAACATCAAAGCTTCCAATTCTTCTCTTTCTTTGTCACTCAATTCTTCGGTCATATAAATATTAAGATAAGGTAAAACCTCGGTCAAAATATTCCGGACAATCCCGGTCGCATATCTTGCACTATCCTGAAACCTTTCATTGGGCCGGTCAACAACAACATAAATAGCAATCCGCGGGTTTTCAACGGGGGCAAAGCCCATAAATGAGACAACATAATTGGTTTTATCCCGCGGCACCATTTCAGCGGTCCCGGTTTTTCCGCCGATAATATAACCGGCCGGCCTTGCACTGTGCCCGGTGCCCTCTTCCCCTATTACTGCCTCAATTAGCTGCTGACGGATAATATCCGATGTTTCGGCTGATATAGTTTGCTTGAGTAAACGCGGTTCAATATTCCTGACGGTCGCCCCGGTCGGGCTGACAATCTTGCTTACCAGGCGGGGCTCATAATAATTTCCGCCGTTAATCAATGAACAAAAACCGGTTATCATTTGAATCATTGTCGCATTAAAACCTTGTCCAAATGAACAGGTAGCCAGTTCAGTAACCCGCATATTACTTTTATTATAAATCAGGGCCGCTGTCCGCGCTTCCCCTTCAAGGTCAATATTTGTCCTTAAACCAAAATTGAATTTCCGCTGAAAATCTACAAAAATATCACGGCCGATAATATTGGCAATACGCATCATCGCCACATTACATGAGACCTCTACCCCCCGGGAAACCGAAACATCCTGATGGCCGTAAATCATGTTGCAATGGATTTTAAATTGATCAATTTCCAGAAACCCGTTACACTGGAAGTGTTCATTTCCGGTAATCCGGCCGCTTTCAATTCCGGTTGCAACCGTAAAAGGCTTAATAGTTGAACCCGGCTCAAAAGTATCACTAATTGTAAAATTCCGCCATAAGGCATTCAGATTTTTATTTATCTGGGCTTCACTCATCAATACCAGATTTTCCCTGCTTACTACAGTCTGGGGAACTACTCTTCTTCCTTCCTCATCAAGCATTTGCATCCCAATGATTGCATCGGTATTCCTGACATCATTTAAATCAAAATCAGGATATGAAGCCATTGCAAGAATATTCCCGGTATCAACTTCCATAATAATTACACCGACATTAAAAGCCCCATTCCCGTCACGGTGTTTGTCCACTCTCTCTTCAGCAAACCGTTTGATATACTTTTCACATATCGCCTGAATATTCGAATCAATCGTTGTTACAATACTATTTCCGTCAATCGCAGCAATCGTCGTCCGCTCAAGCTCGGAATCTTCATTAAGGAATCCATACTCGCGGCCATTTGTCCCCTGCAGAACATCATCATAAAACCTTTCCAGGCCATAAAGGCCCTGATTATCTCTTGTCGTAAAGCCGATAACGTGGCTTGCAAGTGAAGAATTGGGATAAATTCTTCTAAACTCTTCCTCAAACCAGATACCCCGGATGTTATTTGTCCGGTCAGCCTGTAAGGCGCGGAACTCGGCAATTTCATCAAAAGACATCCGCCGCAGCAAAACATGGTACTGGGAAGAAGGGTTTGTTTGGATAAAATTTCTGATTGTAGCAACATCCAAATTAAATTGCGAATTTAAAGCCGCCAAAGTCGGTTCAAGAAAATCGCTGCGGTCAAGGACAGCCCTTGCATCAAGAATAACATTATATACCTTTTCACTAAGCGCAAGGGTCGTGCCCCGGGAATCAAGAATTGCCCCCCGCCGGTAAGGGATGCTGGAGCTGTCATACCGTTGTTGGGACAACACCTGTTTTTTGTACTGCTCACCACTGTCACGGTTAATTAAGAATAATTGAACGGACAAACCAAGAAAAGCCAGAAATACTATCCCTACTAGCATTACCAGCTTTTTTTGCATCCGTTTTGTAAATTTTTGTTGTTTCAGTTCATCAATTTTTTTCATGGTTACTGCCTTATTGTTTATACCCTATCTCTTCGTTCTTTTCTAAGGTAAGGGATTAAGCTGTCTGACAAAATCGGTATTATTTCCGGCAAAATCAATAACTTGGCCTTCTTTTGCGTATATCATGCCTAGTTCTTGAATTGCGACCTGACGAATATAATCAAGATCGACGTTATTAGTTATTCTACTATGATTTTCCTCATTTGCAAGCCTTAAATTATTTAATTCCCTTTCCAGCCGGGCAATCTGCTTAATCGAGGTGGTAATATCCGACTGTAAACCGATATAATTTGATAAAGTAAAAGCAGAAATAAGCAGGGCGCAGACAAGAAACAAAACATAACCCAGGTTCATATAACGTGCTTTGTCACGGTTTTTTAGGTGCCTTGTACTTTTTTTCTTGGGGACAACTGCAATTCTTCTTGGGGCTGGTTTGAGTTTCCGCGCCGTATTACCATCAATAATGCGGCTTGTACTTCCATGGATTGAATCAGCGTAGTAAGTATTCTTTCTTCCTTGAGTACTCATTGAAATCCCTTTCTAACTTTTTTACTATAAACTCTTCATACTTTTCTCGAAAATGCGTAATTTCGCGCTTTTTGCCCTTTTGTTGTTTTCAAGTTCTAAAGAGCTTGCTTTGACTGGTTTTCCGGTAATCATCTTTCCCCTACTTTCGTTTCCACAGATACACACCGGAAAATTGGATGGGCAGGTGCAAGGGTTTTCAGTATTTTTGAAAATAGTTTTTACAATTCTATCTTCCAGTGAATGAAAGGTTATTATGGCTAACCTTCCGCCCGGTTTCAGTAAATCTATCAGTTCATCCAAAGTTTCTTTTAAGATTGATAATTCGCGGTTACACTCAATTCTAATTGCTTGAAAAGTACGTTTTGAAGGATGGCCGCCTTCCGCCCGCATTCTTGCCGGTATCGCCCCCCTGATAATATCATTTAAGCGGCCGGTCGTTTCAATCGGGGCTATTCCTCTTTCTCTTGCGATATGTTTGGCGATGTTCTTTGCAAATTTATCTTCGCCGTAATCGCGGATAACCCGGTATAAATCCATTTCACTATAGTCATTAATTATTTCTTTTGCACTTAGTGTTTTGCGCCTATCCATCCGCATATCAAGAGCGGTATCGGTATTGTAGGAAAATCCCCGTTCCGGCTGGTCAAGCTGATATGATGAAACACCTAGGTCAAGAACCATTCCGTCGATTGCGTTGATATTTAATTCTGCTAAAACATTTTTTGTATTTTCATAATTATCACGGATAATTTTTACTTTTTCACCAAACTCCGCAAGATGCGCGGTTGCGGCTCTAATCGCATCTTCATCTTGGTCAATTCCGATTAACAAGCCTTTATCATCAAGCCCTTTCGCTATCTCATAGGCATGGCCGCCGCCGCCTAAGGTACCATCGACATATATTCCGTCCGGATTTATTGTTAATCCGGCAATCGTTTCATCTAATAATACCGATGTATGGGCAAAGTTCATTTTTATTCCTACCTACTCTTATATTCCCATCCCTAGCAAAGCCATTTTTTCAGCGATTTCTTCAGCATCAACATCTTCCATGACACCTTCCCACCTGTCGCGGCTCCAGATTTCAATCCGGCTGCCATAGCCGGTTACAACAACATCTTTGTCGATTGCGGCAGCGGTACGCAGAACTTCGGAGAGCAGGACCCGGCCTTGCTTGTCCACAGCGACATTCTCTGCCCCGGCAAGGAAGTAACGGGTAAGCTGACGGGCATCTTTGTTTCCGGTTGGTAATGCCATGAGCTTGTCCACAAATTTTTGCCATTCACTGTTTGCAAGAACAAATAAGCAACCATCCAAACCTTTTGATACCACGAACTCTTCGCCTAAGCTATCGCGGAACTTGGCCGGAATGATTAATCTTCCTTTTGCATCAACTGTATGGTTGTATTCACCCATGAACATGGTTTATTACCACTTCCTTGATTTTCTTGTAAAGAATTATTAGAAATCCTCCACTTCGTGGCACAACACACCACTTTTTACCACTCTATGATGATTTTAGCGTAATTTTCATGATTTGTAAAGCGAAATTTAAGAAATTATTAAGTTTTTTCAATTTAGTTTTGGGGAATAAAAAAACCACAAGATGTTGTGGTTTCAGAATTTGTATTATTAAAAATTATTATGGGTTAGTACACCACCCCAATCTCAAGATAAACCGGAAGCGCCACCCGGTAAACCATCCATAAAAGGCAGCTAATAATAAAAAGACAAGCCATAATAACCCCGGCCCCCTTCCATCGTTCCGGTATCCATTTCAGCGCGGTTATTTTTTCAAAACCAGCCGTCACATAATACATCAGCGGAATGATTCCCGGAAGCAAATACCGGCCTTGCGCTTGATAATCAGTACTGTAAGCATAATAAATTAATAGGATAAGCGGAAGAATTGCACAAAAAATCATATTAAGATGAAAGAAGAAAATTTTCCCCTTAAATGAACTAACTACTTTATCCCCTTTTTTAATTAGAAAATAAGCAAGAATACCAACCGCAAGAAAAGTCAAATACAAACGGTATAGCCATATATTAGCAAAAATTGCCAGCGAACCATATCCGGCAACAAATGAATTAAAAGTCATGCTAAAAAAATCATTCATCTTAAGCATCTGCCAAATAGTAAAACCTTTTGCTTGATAAGTATCCATGTAATTAGGGTTGCCATACAAGACCGCCATTTTATCCCGGGTCTCAAACCCGATGATATCACCGTCATACAGAAAGAAACTCCGGACAAACCACCAGCCAATCCCCAAGAGGACTATCCCGCTGATAATGCTTCCTTTTATCAGCATATTTTTCCAGTCATAGCGTAACTTGCCCCTGTCTTCATTTAACAGAAAATTGTTGTGGTGTGAATCATTTAATGAGAATTGCAAAGCAGTTCTTTTAGAAGTGCCGCTGCCGGGCGGCATTTCTTTTTCCAGAAAACTGCTAAGAAATAATAAAATACTGCTTAAGATAAATCCATACGCATTATAATAAGATAAAGCACAAATGATGATACCGCCGCTTAAAAAAATAATACTCCGGCGATTGTACCCCTCTTGATAAATCAAAACCCAAGCGTAACAAATCATTGCCGACGAAAGTAGGGCAAACGAATCGGTATTAATATAGGTGTGGGTAAACAGGCTTTGCGGAAGAAACATTATCAGAAAACAAAAAAGCCAGCGCATACGCTGCTCGTAAAAAAGCCTGTTTGCCAGTTTGTAAACAATGATTGCCATCAAGGTACCGGATAAGATATTTATGAACCGCCCCGCATACAATAAAGCTAATTCTGAGGTGGTAAAAAAATTGACAAGGCGCATGAAATAGCCTTGGATAATATAGGGTAGGACATTATAAAAAGCATAAGAAAAACCGTACCCTTCCAAGCGGATTTCTTCTTCAAAACCGGTTGGGATAACCCCATATTCACAGATATAGCGGGGGATTAAATACTTTGCATGTTCATCGGGCGGATTTCCATATAGGGGCGGACTATCAAAATGGGGTTGAAAAAATGCCAGCGTGCCGGCTACGATTAAGAAAATACTAATATAAAATAAAAAAAGCGGTTTTTCAGAGAACTTTAGTTCTTTACGCATATTTAATTTATAAACTATTTACTCAAGTTATGCAACTGCTTGTGGACATTTGCCTTAAAAAAGCGTAAGATAATGTTACTATCCATGGCTCACTATTCTGCATAGAAAGACAAACAAAAACATCTCGCAGGAGCATTAGGCCGCCTTCTTCCCGGGATAAAACCTTAATGGGAGCCAATTAGGCCGTAGCACCGAAGAGAGTTTATTGTCTGGCTTATTAAGTAGAATAATAGTTGTGAATAGCAACAAGATAATCAGTATATAAACCAAAGAAAGGCGGGTTATTTAAATGGGTTTAATTCGGGCAATAAAGGGTGCCGTCGGCGGAGTAGCTGCTGATCAATGGCGGGAGTATTTTTACTGTGAAGCATTAGCTTTAGATGTTCTTGTAGCTAAGGGAAAAAAGCGGACGAGTGACAAACGAAGCGCAAATAATAAGGGTGAAGACAATATTATTAGTAATGGTTCGTTGATTGCAATCAACGAAGGCCAGTTTATGATTATCGTCGACCAAGGTAAAGTCGTTGAGTTTTGTTGTGAGCCGGGTGAATTTACATATGATACTTCGACAGAGCCTAGCTTATTATATGGCAACTTTGGTGAAAGCCTGGCCGGGACATTTAAAAATATTGGCAAACGCTTTACTTTTGGCGGTGATACGGCAAAAGACCAACGGATATATTATTTTAATACCAAAGAAATAATGGGTAACAAGTATGGTACGGCTAATCCGGTCCCCTTTCGGGTCGTTGACTCAAATATTGGTTTGGATATTGATATTTCGATTCGCTGTAACGGCGAGTACTCTTATAAAATTATCAATCCGCTGTTATTTTATACTAATGTATGCGGCAACATCACCGAAAACTATCTCCGAAGCAAAATTGACAGCCAATTAAAAACGGAATTAATGACCGCCTTGCAACCGGCATTCGCGAAGATTTCCGCAATGGGGGTTCGCTATAGCGCGATACCGGCCCATACAATGGAACTCGCCGATGCTTTAAATGATGTTTTATCTTCTAAATGGCACGATTTGCGGGGAATAGATGTTATTTCTTTTGGGATAAATACTATGAAAGCTTCGGAAGAAGACGAAGCAATGATTAAAGAACTGCAAAAAACTGCAGTTCTGCGTAATCCCAATATGGCCGGTGCATCACTTGTTGGCGCCCAGTCTGATGCAATGCGTTCGGCCGCCGCTAATCCGACTGCCGGTCCGATGATGGCTTTTGCGGGAATGAATATGGCAAATAATGCCGGCGGAATGAATGCCCAGAATTTGTTTGCAATGGGTACGCAAGAGCAACAGGCAGCCCCCCAACAAGCACAAGCAACTCCGATACAAGTTTTTTCGGGCCAGGCGGCCCCGCCGGTTGTTTCCGCCCCTGCCGATGGCTGGGCTTGCCCGTGCGGCAATTCCGGAAATAAAGGTAATTTCTGCAGTGAATGCGGCAGTGCCAAACCAGTCTCAAGCGACTGGAGCTGTGCTTGCGGAATGTTGAACAAAGGAAACTTCTGCAGCGAATGCGGGATGAAAAAACCATGAATAACATTAATACGGCAAAAACCTTAAAAGAAACTGACAAAAAATGTCCGGCTTGCGCGGGGGTTTTAAACTTTGACCCCCTAGCCGGCGGGCTTCTTTGCCCCTTTTGCGGTTATACGGAAAAAGTTAAGGCTTGTGAAGATGACCTTTCAGCCGATGAGTTATGTATTACAACTGCCGACCGCCTGGAAAACTGTAATTGGGGCGCTGAAAAAAAAATTGTTACTTGTCAGGCTTGCGGGGCTGAGTCCATCTATGATGTTTTGCAAATATCGTCGGTCTGCCCTTTTTGTGATTCGAATAAAGTAATGGAAGCCAACTGCGAAAATACAATGGCACCAAATGGAGTTGTCCCCTTTAAAATTTCCGAAAGTCAGGCCGGGGAACTATTTCAGAAATGGATTGGCAGGAAATTTTTTGCCCCGAAAGAGGCCAAAGAAAGCTCGGCGGCGAAATGCTTTCTCGGTATTTATTTGCCATACTGGACCTTCGATACCGATACGATTACCGATTATACCGCTGATTATGGCATAGACAAAAGAGTGAAAAAGGGAGACAAAATTCAAACCGTAACGAATTGGTTCAAAACACGCGGAAATTATCTGGAAGATATTGATGATGAATTAATTGTTGCAACAACAAATCATAATCAAATAATGCTGCGGGGCCTTGAACCATTCAATACCGCCGACAATAAAGTTTACAAACCGGAATATGTGGCCGGTTTTGTTGCCGAACGTTATGCGATTGGCATCAAAGAAGCCTGGAAGCTGGCAAAACAATATATTAGCCAGCGGTTAAACAGAAATGTCGAGGCGAAAATTAAAAAAGATAACCGGGCCGACCGGATCCGCAATCTGAAATTATCAACTTCTTTCACAAACGTTACATACAAATATTTACTGCTGCCGATTTGGATGTCACATTATCAATATCATGATAAAGTTTATCATTTTATGGTAAACGGCCAAACCGGCAGAGTTTCCGGCACCGCACCAATTTCCATTCTTAAGGTGGCGCTTACTGTTGCCGGGGTTATCACAGTTTTAGTATTAGCTTATTGGTTAGGGTTCTAGATAGGTGATAGTTACTATGAGCAGCCACTGTTCCGCGAGGTGTTTTGTGCGCTTTTTGCACAAAATCCCGAGTTGTGAAAGTGCCAAATCGCGTTTTTGCGATTTGTGTGCATCATGCTTCAATTTATAACGAAGCAATAAATCGAAAGGAATTTTATGAAAACTTTAGAATTAATCAACCACCGCACCAGTTATCGGGGAACTTACAAAGATACAAAAGTGCCCCGCGAAGATTTAATCAAGATTATGGAAGCTGGGTTAGCTGCCCCCTCCGGCTGTAATAAACAAACCACAAGTTTAATAGCAATTGACGACCCTGAATTGATGGATAAATTGCGGATAGTTATTGATAAACCGGCCATTAATTCCGCCCCGGCGATGATATGCGTTTTAACCCAAAAAATCATTGCTTACCGCGACCGGAGTTTTTATATTCAGGATTATTCGGCGGCAATTGAAAACCTATTGCTTGCAACGGTTGCGTTAGGTTATGAAACATGTTGGTATGAAGGATATATTACCGATGTTGATGCAATCGGGAGGCAAATGGCTGATGTGCTTGGGGTCCCGGAAGATTATGAGCTTGTTTGCTTTCTACCGATTGGGATTGCCGATCAGCCTATTACCTTTAAGGACAAAAAGCCATTTGCCGAACGAGCTTGGTTTAACGGATTCGGGGGTTGAGCCTTATCGGTTCGAATAATGGCTTGATATGGAGGTTAAAATGGAAATAAAGCACGGTGATTTTGTCATAAGCGATGACCCGTCATTAATTAATTTCGATATTGTTCATGAATTATTATCAAAAACATACTGGGCACAAAACCGGACAAAAAAAACAATGAAAAAGTCAATTGAAAATTCTCTTTGTTTCGGGGTATACAAAGATGGAATTCAAGTTGGGTTTGCCCGCTGTGTTACGGACTATGCTTTTATGTTTTGGCTTGGTGATGTAATTATTGCTGAAGAATACCGGAGTTGCGGATTAGGCAAAGCCCTTGTCGGATTTATCACCGGCCATGAAAAAATGGCCGGTTTAATTGGTTTCCTTGGCACAAAAGATGCCCATGGATTATACGAGCAGTTTGGTTTTGTGATGGATGCAAGGGCAATGCGCAAAGCGCCATAATGATACTAGTTATATTATCCGGTGCTTATATGCTTGCTTATGTAGTTAAACGTTAAACCTAAAATTTATCACATCGCCGTCTTTGACGATATACTCTTTACCCTCAATACCAACCAGCCCTTTTTCCCTTGCCGCCGCTTGAGAACCGCAGTCAAGTAAATCACGGTAATTAACTACTTCCGCCCGGATAAAACCCCGCTCAATATCGGAGTGGATTTTTCCGGCGGCCCGCGGGGCTTTAGTGCCAACTTTTATCGTCCACGCCCTAGTTTCATCTTCACCGGTAGTAAGGAAACTCATTAGGCCTAGCAAGCGATAACTGGTTTGGATTAATTTATCAAGGCTTGATTCACTGATACCAAGGTCTTCAAGAAACATTAATCGTTCATTTTCATCAAGCTGGGCGATTTCCTGCTCAATTTCAGCGCAGACAAGAAAAATTTCACTGCCGGAATCAGCGGCATGTTCCCGCACTTTTGCGACATTAATATTCCCGGCCCCATCATCAGCTAAGTCATCTTCACTAACATTTGCGGCGAAGATAACCGGTTTAACCGTCAGTAAATCAATCGTTTTTATTAGTTTATAATCGTCTTCACCGGCGGTTTCAAAACTACGCGCCGCTTTGCCGTCTTCCATATGAGTTTGTAAAGCTTTTAAAATATTAAGTTCAGTGATTAGTGACTTGTCAGCTTTAGCCGCTTTCTCGGTTTTGATGATTTTTCTTTCAAGAATTTCAAGGTCGGAAAAAACCAGCTCCAAATCAAGGTTTTCAATATCCCGCCGGGCATCAACATCGCCGTCAACATGAATAACATTTTCATCTTCAAAGCACCGGACGACATGGATAATCGCATCAACCTCACGGATATGGCTTAGAAATTGATTGCCTAAACCTTCACCGCGGGAGGCGCCTTTAGCCAGGCCGGCGATATCGACAAACTCTATCGTTGTAGGTGTTACTTTTTTTGATTTATTCAAATCGCCTAAAAGCTTAAGGCGTTCGTCCGGCACAGTTACGATGCCGACGTTTGGTTTGACAGTGCTAAACGGGTAATTAACTGACTCGGCACCGGATTTGGTGAGGGCATTAAAGAGGGTGGTTTTGCCGATGTTTGGTAGTCCGACGATTCCTAGTTTCATATGGGAGCCTTTCTGTCTATTAAATATTATTATTTATAACCGTAAGGAAGATAAAGCTATCTCTCCGCCGCTACGGCCTAATTGATGTAAAATAAAAGTTGTCTCTCGGGAAGAAGGCGGCCTAAGGTTCCTGCGAGATAGCTTTATCTTCCTTACTGTTATCAGTATCTCTTAAAAGCTTTTAACTCTTCATGCAGCTATTAGTATTTCTTCACAGCCTTCAATTCATCATACAGCTTCACATAATTCCGGTACCGTACTTGGCTGATTAGTCCTGCTTCCAAAGCCACTTTTACTCCGCAATCGGGTTCACTTAAGTGGGCGCATTCGCGGAATTTGCATAAAGCAGCATGGTTTGAAAATTCGGGATAACAATTTTTAAGTTCTTCTTTATCCATCTTGCTTAGATAAAGCGAGGTAAATCCGGGGGTATCACATATATATGTATTTCCGCCGAGGGCAAAAATCTCCGAATGCCTGGTTGTATGGCGGCCGCGTTCGATTTTTTTGCTAAGGGTTGCCGTCGCCATTTTGGCATCCGGATATAAGTAATTTAATATTGTTGACTTTCCTACCCCGCTTGGGCCGGCAAAAACAGTACTTTTCCCTTCGAGAAGTGCCCGCACCTCTTTAAGCCCGTCCCCATCTTCGGCACTGCAAAACAAAACATTAAAACCACAGGACTCATATCCTTTTTTAAGCTCATCCTGTTCCGCTTTAGTAGCAAGGTCTTTTTTATTAAAGCAAATAATGCAGGGAATTTCTTGTTTTTCCATCGTTACGAGGAAACGGTCGAGAAGGTTGTAATTGGGGTCTGGTTTTACAATAGCAAAGATAATCATCGCCTGGTCAATATTGGCGACTGCCGGACGAAGCAGAGCATTTCGGCGAGGCAGAATGTCAATAACATTTCCTATTTCGTTTTGCTCATCTGTCACTTCTAAAACGACATTATCACCGACTAAAGGTTTGATTCCCTCTTTCCTGAATATCCCCTTTGCTTTACACTCATATACTGTCTGTTTATTTTCGACATGGATATAATAAAAACCTGCGATACCTTTAATTATTTTACCTTGCATAATTTTCCTTGAAAATTTTATTGCTGTATAAACTCAACCGGACGGACAATCTCCTTGCTTTCAGTCCGCGCAGGGACTTCTTCAACTGTACCGTCTTCATGAGTGATTGTAAAAGCATCTATTTGATTCACATAACGCAAAGTGACAAAACCGTGGGCTGATTTAATATTAGAAAAGTTCACCTGGGTCGGCAGGGTTGTTGTATTATCATGTAACTGAACTTCATCGGTAGTCGTTATAATTACCCGCACGTTTGTCCCCGATTTGAAATCCGGGTCCTCATCATAGGAGGGCGGGAGGATACTATCGATATAGCTATAAAGCGCCCCGGTAATTCCAGTCGCAATATGAAAATCAATTTCTGTATCCGCATCCACGAAAACCCCTACTGAAATCGATTGATAGTTAACCCGCATAAACAGATTTTCATTATCAGTAGTTGATTCCGATACGTTTCCAAGTTTTAATCCTGCTTCAATAATAGCCGCTGTTGCTGCTTGTTCGGTTAAGCCAATCAAATTAGGTACTTCGACCCTTTTTTCTTCCGGCCCTAAACTAACCCACAGGTTTATCATTGCCCCGGCAGCGGCTTTGCTATTACCCTCCGGGCTTTGTTTATAGACATAACCGGCAGCAATAATATCATCATGGTCATCAGAGCGGCTATAGGTAAAACCTTCACGGTTAAGGGTTGCGATTGCTTCTTCAATAGTTTTATTAAACAGATCGGGGACTAATACCCCTTCGGAGCCAATGCTGACGGTCAAAATTACATTATTGCCAACCCTTACCCGGTCCCCGGCCCGGGCTGAAGCCTTGATAATCCGTCCCTCGGGAACATCAGTACTTTCCTCCAGCTCAATTTCCGGAGTTAAACCCAGCTCAATCAAAGACCGTTTGGCATCTTCTTCCCGCATTCCGACAACATTAACCATCGTGACAAACTCAATCTCTTCATTCTGGTTAGCTGAATCTCTGTTACCAAATAAATCAAATGAGAATAATCCAAAAGCCTGTCCGGCAACAAATAAAACAACACAACCAATTAATACCGCCGCAATAATTGCTAAAACTGTTGTGACTTTTTCCATCTTTGGGTTATAATCTTCTTCGTCGTCATAATCATCATAATCTTCATCATAGTCGTCATTTTCATTGTCATCTTCATAATCGTACTCGTTATCGTCGCTATACTCTTCTTCATGTTCAGGATAAACCTGCTCTTCCCTTATATCGGCCATATCGGTATTTAATTCCCGTTTACGGCTCTTTTTGATTTCGGCTACTTCCCGCCCTGTTATCGGCCTGGTTAAAGCATCTTCATCAGGATGTGTCAATTTAACAAAGTCTTCATCAGGGTTCATTAATGATTTTTTGAGGTCATTAATCAACTCTGCCATTGACTGATAACGGCGGTCAGGGCTTTTCTGACAGCATTTGAAAACAATCTGTTCAACACTTAGCGGGATTTCAGCGACGTATTCGCGCGGTGAGGGCATATCTTCCTGAATATGTTTTATCGCAATCGCGACTGTCGTTTCACCATTAAAGGCAACCCGCCCGGTCAGCATTTCAAATAATGTAATGCCTAGCGAATAGATATCACTCTTTTCATCAGAAAAACCACCTCTTGCCTGTTCCGGTGAGGTATAGTGGACCGACCCCATTACATTAGAGGTTATGGTATTACTTGTTGCAGCTTTCGCGATACCGAAATCGGTAACTTTTACTTTTCCATCTTTCGAAATAATGATATTTTGCGGTTTGATGTCACGATGGATAATATGGTTATTGTGTGCTGCTTCAATTCCCATGCAAATCGGAATCGTAATGCTGATTGCTTCTTTGACGGATAAGCGCGCCTTTTTTTCAATGTATTTCTTAAGCGTTATTCCTTCAACCAATTCCATGACAATATAGTAAATGCCATTTTCTTCACCAACATCATATACATTAACGATATTTGGGTGACTTAGGCCGGCGGCCGCCTGCGCTTCAATCCGAAATTTCGATACAAAATTGGCATTTTCAGAAAATTCTTGCTTTAGCACTTTAACTGCAACGAAACGGTTTAATTTGTGACATTTTGCTTTATATACATCACTCATTCCGCCGGTGCCAATTTTTTCTAATATTTCGTAACGATCTCCGATTATCATTCCGATTTTAACCATTTAATAATTAACCTCCAAGCTTACTAGCTTAGAAGAATAGCAATTTTTAGCCATTCTTCCCGTTTGAAGTCTAGTTTATCTTTGACGGCGGGTTATTACCCGGCACCTTAGATAAATTCTTCAAACTTTTATAAGGATTACGGTAATATTGTCTTTACCGCCATTATCGTTAGCAGCATTAATTAGCTCATTTGCAAGTTGTTCAATATCTTTCTCCCGGGCTAATATTTCACCAATTTCACTATCAGAAAGCATATTACTAAGGCCATCCGAACACAACATAACAAGTTCGCCGGCATGAATTTTTTCACTAAAAAAGTCTATTTGTAATTTTTCTTTGGCTCCAATCGCCCTGGTAATAATATGCTTATTCGGGTGATGTTGGGCGGCTTCTTTTGCCATTCCGCCAAGCCGGACCATCTCTTCCACCAAAGAATGGTCTTTTGTAACCTGCCGGATACTTTTTTTCTCCGGCTCAATAATATAAAGGCGGCTGTCACCAACGTTAGCGATTTGTAAATGATGCCCGTCCAAAGTTGCCGCTACAATCGTAGTACCCATACCATAAAGAACCGGGTTTTCGTAAGCCTTGCGCCGGATTACATTATTCGCGGCCTGCATTGCCTGCTCAAAAACTTTTCTGGGATTTTTCTCGTCCGAATCAACGATTTCATCAAGCATTGTTTGCACTGTCCATTGTGATGCAAGTTCACCGCCATTATGCCCGCCCATTCCATCGGCGACAATAAAAACATTCGGCAGATGTCCTATTTTCTCCCGAGTTGCATAAACATAGTCCTGATTCAAACTGCGTTTCTTACCGATATCAGTTATTGCAACTGATTCAAGCATTAGTTCTCCTTAATTGTCCGCATGCACCATCAATGTCACTTCCCATTTCCCTTCTTATGGTAACATTTATTTGATATTTTTCAAGTATATTTTTAAAATCAAGGACATTCTTTGCCGGTGAAGCGCAAAAATCATGCTCTTTTACCGGGTTTAACGGAATTAAATTAATATGACAAGGCAGCAGTCTTTCCTGCTTTCTGAACCTAAGGATCAAATCCTTAAGTTCCATTGCATCTTCTTTACTATCATTAATATTATTAATTAAGCTGTATTCAAAAGTAATCCGGCGGCCGGTTTTCTTAAAATAATACTTGCAGGCTTTCATAAGTTCATCAAGCGGATATGCTTTTGTTACCGGCATTAGCTTGAGCCGTTTTTCATCAGTTGTTGCATGAAGTGAAATCGCTAAATTGATTTGCAGCATTTCGTCGGCAAGCCGGTAAATTTCCGGGCTAAGCCCGCAAGTTGAAACGGTTATATTCCGCTGGCTAAGGTTTAAACCATTATAATCAGACAGGATTTTAATAAAATTAAGCAGTTCATCATAATTATCCAAAGGTTCGCCGATTCCCATCACAACGACATTTGATACCCGTTCATTCGTATTACGGGTAATTGCATAAATTTGTTCTAACATCTCTCCCGCTGTCAGGGAGCGGTTAAGCCCCCCGATTGCAGAGGCGCAAAATGTACAACCCATCCGGCACCCGGCCTGACTGGAAATGCAAACCGAATTGCCATGTTTGTATTTCATTAAAACACTTTCGATTAAATTACCATCAGCCAAAGCAAAAAGATATTTCCGTGTTCCATCAAATGCTGATTCCTGCATTTTTTCAAGAGTAAAAACGGGCAGCTCAAAATTTTCAACAAGATAAGTGCGGGTAGCCCGGGAAAGATTCGTCATTTCCGAAAAGCTCTCAACCAGATGTTTGTGGAGCCATTCATAAATTTGCCTGGCCCGGTAAGGTTTCTCGTCGGAGGCCAGGGCATCCTGGAGGCTAAGCAGGGGAAGGGATTTGATGTCGGTCATTAGTTGGTTTCCTTTAAACGTTTTAACCGGCAGATAAAAAATCCGTCGGCTAAATGTATACCGGGAAAGAGTTGCAATATCCCGTTCTGTGATTTTCCTTGTGTTAAATCCGCAAGCCTTTCCGGCAATTGCTCATATATAAAAGGAAAATTTGCTACAAACCAAGCCATCATTTTTTCATTTTCATCCTGATTAATTGTACAAGTGCTATAAAGCAAAATCCCGCCTGGTTTGACGTACTGCCATATAGTTGATAATATCCGGCGCTGCAGGTCACATAGTCCGGAAATAGAATCTGGTGAAAGTTTATATTTAATATCCGGTTTTTTACCAATAACACCAAGGCCGGAACAAGGTAAATCAGCCAATAAAATATCTGCTTTATTAATAAGTGATACATCTAATTTGCTTGCATCATAAACAGATATTTCAAGATTAGTCTGCTTCAAACGGCTTGCATTTTCTCTGATGTAATTACATTTAGTTTCGCTGATATCGCGGGCAATAACTTTTTTCGCCCTTTCAGCGGCGTGGAGGGCTTTTCCGCCGGGGGCGGCGCAGACATCTATCACAATATCCTCCGGCTTAATCCCGGCCGCCTCACAAACAAGCATTGAACTAACATCTTGCACCGTAAGAAAACCGGCCTGAAAACAAGGTAAGTCAGCAATATTTTCGATACAATTTAGTTCATAGGCATAATCCAGATAAGGGTGGCGTTTTACTTCTGTCCCGGTTGTTTTTATCTTATTTTGCCAATCTTCCACTTGCTTAGCCGAAGGCTTGTTATGTAAGCGTACTGTAACTGGTTTGACTTCAAGTAAGCCGCGGCAAATTGATTTTGTTTGTTCATAATCATATTCTTTCAGCCATTTTTCGATTATCCATACCGGAATTGAATAATAAACCGATAAATAATTAACCGGCTCATCCGCTTCATTTGGCAGTTTTAAGTTTTCTTTATTACGGCTAATATTACGGAGGATACCATTTATGAATCCTTTTAAAGAAGAAAAACCCCGCTTCGCCGCCAGTTTGACGGCTTCGTCACAGGCAGCACGGTCAGGGATATTCGTCATAAAAATAATTTGATATACGCTAAGGCGCAAAAGATTGCGAATCAGCGGTTTCATCTTTTCTACCGGAATTTTGGCAAATTGATTAATGATATAATCAATTTGGATTTGCTGTTCCAGTGTCCCCTCAGTTAAGCGCTTAATTAAAGCCTTATCCCGTTGAGAATAGTGGCCTAATTTTGCTAATGTTTCCCGCATTAGAAGGTGACTAAAAGCCCCGTCCTCATTTATCCGGATGAGCATATTCAAGGTGATACTGCGTGTTTCTAATCCGTTCATAATAACCTTTCACTGCCTGCGGTTACGCAGAGCGAGTAACCGGAAGAGCTGCAAAAGGGCGGCAGCGGCGGCGGCAACATATGTCAGGGCAGCAGCAGTTAAAACCTTACGGCTTCCTCTTGTTTCTTCATCACCCATAATCCCATAATCTGAAAGAGCGGCTAAAGCACGGTTGGAAGCATCAAATTCTACCGGTAAAGTAACAAGCTGAAATAATACTGCAAGGCCAAAAGCGATAATACCGATATTAAGCAGCATCATTCCCATCGGTAATTCAAGCCCCATGATAAAACCAACAAAAACAAGCGGCATACCCAGCCTGGAACCGATGGTTGCAACAGGAACTAATACCGAGCGTAACTTAAGGGGGGCGTAACCGATATTGTCCTGAACAGCATGGCCGCATTCATGGGCAGCTACGCCAACAGCGGCAAGTGAGCTTGAATCATAAACAGTTTCTGAAAGACGCAAGACTTTTTTGCGGGGGTCATAATGGTCGGTTAAATTTCCGGCAACTCGTTCAATTTTTACATCATTGATACCTGAACTTCTCAGGATCCGTTCAGCGGCGGCGGCCCCGGTCATTCCGCTGCGGCAGCGGACACGGGAGTATTTATTAAAGGTACTCCGCAGATAACCGCTTGCGGCAATGCTTAGCAGGGCGCCGAGCAGGACTAGGATGTAGGTGCTGTCCATTATATACATGATTTTTTTCCTCCTTGATACTATAAAATTAGTAAGGTTTATTTCTCTGAAAGGGAAAGCCGATAACAAATCTCCCCGGCGGTCATTTTACATCCTAACAAAAAGGCGCGGGCGGGCATTCGTTTTTTGCCTTCGAGTTGTAGTTCGGTGATTGCAAGGCAGCCTTCACCGCAAGCGATAATGATATTGTCTTTTGCTGCTTCGATAATTATACCAGGTTTGGTATTTTTTTTATCCCGGTCCGGAACCGGGTCAGCCGCCCAGATTTTCAAGGTTTTGTTATGGTAATAAGTATACGCGCCGGGCCGGGAATTTAACCCCCGGATTAATCTTTCAATTTCAACCGCGCTTTTCTGCCAATCAATTTCACCTTCTTCACGGTTAAGCATTGGCGCATAAGTTGCCGCATCATCGTCCTGTTTTTCGGCAGTGACTTCACCTTTTTTAATTTTATTCAGAACTTCTGCCACCAAATCAGCGCCTAAATCCGATAATTTTTCATGAAGTGAATCATTTGTTTCTTTATCTCCAATCGATATTGAAGCTGCTAATAATATATCACCGGTATCAACACCGATATCCATTTGTTGAATGGTAATTCCGGTTTCTTTTTCACCGCTGATAATTGCGCGCTGAATCGGAGCGGCACCACGGTACTTGGGTAATAATGAAGCGTGAATATTGATACAGCCATAGCGGGGCAGGTTCAAGATTTCAGCAGATAAAATCTGCCCGTAAGCGGCGACAACATAAATGTCGGCATCATATTTTTTAAGTTCTGAAATTGCTTCATCTGTTTTTATTTTAAGCGGTTGAAGAAGCGGTAAATTTTGCTCAAGTGCATATTTCTTAACCGGTGAAATTTGCACTTCCCGGCCCCGGCCTTTTTGTTTATCCGGTTGGGTAACAACTGCAAGGACCTGATGTCCGGAAGCCAAAATCGCTTTCAGCGGCGGCACCGCAAAATCAGGGGTTCCCATATATATGATTTTCATTATATATACATTGCTCCAATCATGTTATTATTTATATTTCAATGCTATTTTGATAAGCAAGTCAGGCAATAAACACTCTCCGTCACTACGGCCTAATAGATGTAAAATATAAATTATTTCTTAGGAAAAAGGCGGCCTAAGGTTCCTGCGAGTTGTTTTTGCCTGACTTGCTTGCTAACTTAATGACATTGATTGATTAGTCGTGAGTGACATTCTGACTTCGCAAGCAGACCCTTGAAAAACATCGTTACTAGGTTTCGTATTTCAGAAACCGTATGTAACGCGATGCTTTTTCACGGAGCGAAAGCGTGTCCTGCGGCCGAAGTACAGAGATGTCACACGCGGAAAAACTAAATCATTCTTCGTTTTCCTCTTCATCTGCTTCAGAATTATCCCGCAATTCCCCTTCAATCAAATCAAGATATAAACGCCCGTCAAGATGGTCAATTTCATGGCAAACCGCCCGGGCTAATAGCTCGGTTGCTTCAAACTCAAATGGTTTGAGTTTTTCATCATAAGCTAATACTTTGACATAATTGGGCCTGGTGACGGTACCATGCTTGCCCGGAATACTTAAGCAACCTTCATTGCCGGTTTGTTCCCCACTGCTTTCCAAGATACGGGGATTAATCAGAACAAGGGGTTCTTCGCCATATTCTTCATTTGCATCAACAACAAAAATACGTTTCAATACTCCAACCTGACAAGCCGAAAGGCCAATCCCCTCAATACTATACATTGTATCTATCATATCACTAATCAGTAACTTCGTACGGGGTGTCATTATCATCACTTCTTTACTGATTTTTCCTAGTATTTCATCACCGATTTCTCTAATGTTTCTAATAGCCATTTTATCTCTCCCTGCTTTTTATAAGGTTCATAACGGGTCAAAATCGAATTGAATACTAATCCCAGTCATCTCATTTTGCTGCCGCCGCCTTAGTAAATTTTCCTCAAGAATATCCTTACACTTTACCAGTATATCATAATTATCATGTTTAATAAAAATTAAAAAACGATAAACATCATTAATTTTCGCTACCGGTGCAGGAACCGGGCCGATAATTTGCAGTTTTCCGGCCTTTATCACAACTTCATTGACCGTTTCGGTCAACGAAGTTTTTCCGAATAATTTCAACAATTCTTCACCTAATAACCAACCACTAGATTCTTTTTCCGCATTAATGAGTACTGCAAGCATATGAGCCGCCGGGGGATATGAAGCAAGCTCACGATAAAGGATTTCTTCATTATAAAAAGCCGGGTAATTTTGGTTCGCCGCATGAATAATACTATAATGATCCGGCCGGTAAGTCTGAATCACAACTTCGCCCGGTTTTTCACCCCGCCCGGCCCGGCCGGCAGCTTGGGTCAGTAGTTGGAAAGTCCGCTCTCCGGCCCGGAAATCATTTATATTAAGGGATAAATCAGCGGCAATGATTCCAACCAATGTCACATTAGGAAAATCGTGACCCTTAACAATCATTTGTGTCCCAACCAAAATATCCGCTTTGCCATTCGCAAATGCCGCCAAAATTTCACCATAGCTATCTTTTGTTTTGGTAGTATCGCCATCCATCCTAAGTACCTTAGCCGCCGGCCATAATTTATGGATTAACTCTTCTATCTGCTGTGTCCCGGCTTTGAACCCAAGAAGATATTTTGAATTGCATGAAGGGCAAAGCTTTATATCACTTTGACCGTAACCGCAATAATGGCATAACATTTTTCCGCCCCGGTGTTTGGATAACGATATATCACAATGAGGGCATTTCAAAACAAAACCGCAAGAACGACAGGAAATAAAACTAGAATAACCACGACGGTTAAGGAAAAGCATTATCTGTTCGCCTGAATTAAGGCGGGCAGTGATTAATTCCTGTAATTTGATGCTGAATATCTGGCGGTTGCCATTTTTAAGTTCTTCCCGCAAATCAACAATATATACTTCAGGCAAAACCGCACCACTTAACCGGTTTTCTAAGGTAAAAAGACGATATTCATCATTTTTCGCCCGATAATATGCTTCCAAAGACGGGGTTGCCGAGCCTAGAATAAGGCAGGCGTTTTTAATCTTTGCCAAAGCAGCGGCGGTCTCACGGGCATGATAACGGGGTGTCTGTTCGCTTTTATAGCTGATTTCATGTTCTTCGTCGATAATTATCAAACCTAAATCAGGAAAGGGTACAAATAAGGCCGAACGCGGGCCGATAATAATATCAATTTCACCACGTTTTGCCCGTTCGCACTGGTCATATTTTTCGCCGGAAGAAAGTGTTGAGTTAATAACCGAAACCCGGTTGCCGAAACGCTTATAGAAACGAAGTAAGGTCTGATAAGTGAGCGCAATCTCCGGAATCAAAACGATACATTGTTTCCCCAGCGCAATCACATTTTCGATTAATCCCATATACACTTCAGTTTTGCCGCTTCCGGTAATGCCCCTGATTAAATAGGTAAACCGATTACCTGCACGATACTCATTATTAACAGTATCAACAATTATTTGCTGTTCCTGACTCAAAATTGGTCTGCTGTTTTGCTCTGCCTCTAATTTCACCGGGTTCCGGTAATAATGAATTATATCAATTGCAATTAAACCTTGGAGTTTAAGGCTATTAAGAGTCGCCGCTGTGATATGGAGTTTTCCGGTCACTAACTCATATGGTAAAATTTCTTCACTTAATAGTTCGCTTAAAATACGTATCTTTGCCGCCTGTTTTTTATTGACTGATTCGGTCAATGCTGCTTGTATTTCCGTTTTTGATACTAAACAGCGAACTGTCTTTTTTTCTTTTGGCTTAAATTTCCGTTTGGCAGGTAAAACTGTTTTCAAAGCCGCAATCATTGTGCCGCCATAGTTTTTCTTCATCCATTCCGCCAACTTGATAGCATCGGTGGTCATATTTACACCGGCTTCTGTTGTCCCGATGACCTCTTTTAATTTTTCCGGCGGATACTCGGCTTGATTCGTCAGCTCAATAACAAAGCCGGTTATCTGGCGGTTGCTTTTCCCAAAAGGAACCGTTACACTCACTCCCGGTGCAAGCAAACCATCAAGGGACGGCGGTATTTTATACTGAAAAGGCCGGTCAACATTTTCATGGGCGATTTCTATGATGATATTGGCATATAAATATGATGTCATTTTATCTTTCTCATGATTGCAATGAACCCGATAACAAAAAGCTACTCAAACTTTTTATTTAAATATTTCTTGCACAACTTCGCGTTCATCAAGCGGATACTTTACCCCTTTTATTTCTTGATAATCTTCATGGCCTTTTCCCGCAAGCACAATAATATCACCGGCCCGGCCATGCCGGATTGCATATGCAATTGCTTCGCGGCGATCGATAATTTCGACATATTGTCCGTTTGTTTTAGTAATTCCGGTTTTGATATCGTTAATGATATCCTGCGGTTCCTCATCACGGGGGTTATCGGAAGTTATAATCGTCAAGTCGGCTAACCGGCCGCTCACTTCCCCCATTTTGTCCCGCCGTGACTTGTCACGGTTCCCGCCGCAGCCAAACAAGCAAACTAACCGTTTCGGCTCATATTCTTTCAGCGACTTAAGTAAACTCGCCAAACTCATCTCGTTATGCGCATAGTCAATCATCAGCGAAAAATCCGCTGCAACCGGAAGTATTTCAATCCGCCCTTTAACACGGGCATTCAAAAGTGCTTGGCAGATAATCGTTATCGGCACATCAAAATGATGGCACACCAAAATTGCCGCAAGAGCATTATAAACGCTAAATTTACCCGGTGAAGCTACTGATGCCTGAAATTTCAACAAACCACTAACCCCAAAGCAGACACCCAAGCTACTGTTATCACGATATAATTCCAAGCCATCCGCCTGTAAATCCGCCGGGCTATCAATTCCATAGGTAGTAATTTCGCAGGTATGACCCATGATAATCTCGGGATAATGTTCACTGTCAAGGTTCACAAAACCCTTTTTACATTGGGTAAATAACATCCTTTTACAGGACAAGTATTCAGCGAAATCAACATGTTCGCCGGGGCCGATATGGTCAGGCGACAGATTGGTGAAAATCCCGATATCAAAAATTATCCCGGCTGTCCGGTTAAGTTTAAACCCTTGTGATGCTGCTTCCATTACAACTATATCGAGACCGGCTGACACCATTTCGCGTAAGTACTTATGAATCAATAATGACTCCGGGGTGGTATTCTTTGCTGCGATATGTTTATCACCAATGATGATTTCAATTGTTCCAATCAAGCCAACTTTGTATCCGGCTTGTTCCAAAATCGATTTTATCAAGTAAGCCGTTGTGGTTTTGCCTTTCGTTCCGGTGATGGCAATTGTTTTTATTTCATTCGCCGGATGGCCAAACCAATTAGCCGCTATGATGGCCTGGGCATAACGGGTACATGGCACTTTAATAACCGTAACTAGTGCCCCTGCGGTTATATCCGCACAAATGTCCCGCTCAACCACCAAAACCCGCGCCCCTTTTTCAATTACCTGACTGACAAAATCATGACCGTCACTTTTCATTCCGGTTATACAAATGAAAAGGCCGCCGTTTTCTACTTTACGAGAATCATTTATAACCTCATTAACCTCACATTCCAAACTTCCATATAAGCATTCATAATTAAGATTACTTAGTAATTCTTTTAACTGCATTGTTTTCCCTTTCGAAATTTTCATATCTGCAAAACCCTGCAAATTTTGAGTTTCCTACTATTATATGTTTTTATATAAAGAATAATAATCTGCTTCCATATTATCCATATATCTTCTAAACCATATTTGAATGTCATCAAGAGCTTTGTTGTAAACCCGGGCACCCATTATTTTAATAAAAAAATCAAGCACTGTTTCGGCGGCAATAAGACCAATCTCCTCATCGCGTTTGTCCTTGAAAAAGGCTTGAATTTCTTTAATCAACTCTTTTTTTTCTTCCGGTTTTAAAATAAGTTTCCCTAAATCCATTATTATAAGCCTCCTAAATTATTACTTCATATTTGCCGGTAAATATACCTATACTATAGCATGTGATTATTTAAAAGTATATTCCTTAATAAATTCTTTAGTCTTTCATTAGAAAGTTGACACACTTTGGACACACTTTTGTTTTAGTATTGTAGATAAGATAGTTGTTGACTCACTATCTCCCCCCTCATAAGACTGCGCTAATGCGCGCAAAAGGCCTCCCACGCGGGAGGCTTTTTGTATAGCAGGCCCCTGACATTAAAAATTTGGTCACTTTGTTTATTTTTTTGTAAATTTTTGATTATTTTTGCAAAAATAGTACTAGTAAATATTAGCACGGCATGGTAAAATTAAACGATTATCCGAATATAATTATTGGTAATTATGAAAGAGGTACTATCAATGTCTATAAAAATAAAACTGCTAATCCCGATGATTGTTGTCACTATTATTACTGCTTTGACACTTCTTATATCATCAATCATTTTATTTAACCCAAGTCGGGGTATGATATGGACTTTTATCGCGGTGAGTCTAATTACAATATTAATATTGTTTGCTGTCAGTTTAAAATTTATCTCATACATATCAGATTGGATTATCGCACCGATTAGTAAAAATCTTAACCAGCTTAATTATGATGAATTAACCGGTATTCATAGCCGGCGTTACTTTATCGAAAATATTAACCGGATTTTAACAACTCTCGCCCGTTCAGGCGATTCGCTTAGTCTGATGATAGTTGGTATTGATTTCTTCAAAATTTATAACGATACCTATGGCCAGGTAAAAGGTGATGAATGCTTAAAGCTCATCGCTGAAACTTTAATGAAAACTTTAACCAGGACTGATGATTTTGTTGCCCGTTTCGGCGGTAAGGAATTTGTTGTTGTTTTACCGAATACAGATGAGGGCGGCGCCCATATTATCGCTGCAAAATTACTCAAAAGTATCCGCGCTTTAGCTATCCCTCATGAAGGGAGCAGTGTGGCTGATTTTGTTACTGTTTCGGTTGGGGTGACTTCAGGGAATGTAGAGCATGTACAAGGAAGCAGTGAATACATCAACCGCGCAGATGAGATGTTGTATACTTCCAAGCTAAACGGGCGGAACCGGTATTCATATTTAGAAATTACCGGCAAATCACCTCTCACCTTGTCATCAGCGAAAAAAACGATTGATACCTTAAGGCGGAGTAAAGAATTAGCCGAAACATTAACGAAAGTTGCTATCTCATTCCTGACAATGCAGAATATTACTTTTGATTATATAATGTCTTCAGGGGTAAATAATATTGCAAATTTTTTATATATCGACTGCATATCGGTCTGGCGTTATATCTGGAAACCGGAGGGCTTGCATTTATCGCAAGTTTATTTGTGGGACAAAGAAGCCGGCGGCACTATCCCGCCGAAAGCTGATTTAGTCGATGTTGTCTGTCCTGAAACTGAGCAATGCTGGGAAAAAATATTATCAACCGGAGGGGTGATAAACGGCCCTCTGCGGGTAAGGTCGGATTTTGAAGCAGGGTTACTTAGAGAACACGGGTTACTTTCAGTTCTTGCTGTCCCGATGTTTATTAACAATACTTTCGGAGGGTTTGTACTATGTTCCGACGGTCAATGTGAACGTATTTTTGATGATGCAGGTACTGACCTAATGCGCTCGGTCGCAGTATTGTTTGCCAGCGCCGTTAATCATACCGATATTGCAAATGAAGCAAATTAATTATCAAACCCGGTAATTATTATCTCGTTATAAAGTTCCTTTACTTTTTCAGGCGGAATTATTGCGATGCCCGGCAGAGTTGCTGCCGCCGCCGAAATAGCAACAGCATTACGCAAAGTTTCTTGCATATCTTGCCCGCTTAACTGCGATATACAAAACGAAGCTACCACACTGTCGCCACAGCCAATAGTATTCTTCACTTTGATTTCGGGGGCTTTGGCATACAGAACTTTATTTTCCAAGGAGCTGGCATATACTATACCCTTTCGGCCAAGTGAAACCAGCACATGGGTTATGCCCTTTTGCACCAGTCCCCTGCTTGTTTCTGCAACCGCTTCCACCCCTCTTACCGGATGCTTTACCAGATATTCCAATTCTTTTAGGTTAGGCTTTATCATATAAGGCTTTTCCCGTACCCCCTCGACTAATAAATCGCCGCTGGTATCAAGAATTACTTTTCTATCTTGTTTTTTGGCAATGCTGATTAATTTTGCATAAATATCCGAAGCAATTCCCCGGGGCACACTGCCGGAAAGAACGATTAAATCACTATCTTTCAGCGATAATTTGAAATCCGCAAGAAAGTGTTCCAATTCCATTTTCGTTATCTCGGGGCCCGGTTCAAGGATTTCCGTGATAAAACCATCGGCGGCAACGATATTTGTGCTGACTCTTGTTTCTTCGTTTACTTTTGTAAAAGTTGTTACTGCCTTTATTTCCCGCAAATGGTTTTCAATAAAAGTCCCGGAATAGCCCCCGATAAACCCAAGGGTACTTACGCCTATATCGTACTGCCGCAGAATCCGGGCGACATTGATTCCTTTTCCGCCGGCATGGTTATGGATGGTCTGCATCCGGTTTACTTGCCCAAGCAATAAGCTTTGGGTGGTACAGGTTTTGTCGATGGCGGGGTTTAAAGTAACGGTAGTTATCATAATGGTCTCCTCTCTAATTTCAGAGGTCATTTACTACGTAAGTCAGGTAATAAATTCTCTCCGTCACTATGGCCTAATTGGTGTAAAATATAATTTTTCTCCGGGGAAGAAGGCGGCCTAAGGTTCCTGCGAGATGTTTTTACCTGACTTACTCATTATCTGCCATCAGGTATTAACAATAGTTTTGCATTACTATTCTGATGTCTTCTTTGCCTTTATAGGTGACCATGTCCGGGTAGTAGGTGATGTTGATTTTCATCGGTTCCGTACCGCAAGAACCTTTGTATAAAAGTTCCTTTTGGGCGGGGGAAAATTTGTCGGATAAGAATTTGTCGAAGGCATCAATGTCACCAAAGTGAAGGATTTCAAATTTGCGGCCGTCACAGTCGGAAACTTTATATTTGGCGGCGCGCCCGGTTTTCCCCATTACCCGGCCGTTAAGCAGAATTAAATCTTTTTGGGCAAAAACCGGTTTAGGGTTCGCTATACCAAACGGCTCTAATAAGTCAAATTCGCGAATCAACTGCGGAGAAATATATGATAACGGCATTGCGATATCAATACTTATTTTCGGGATAAAGTCGCCTTCCGTTAAGGCAGCATTTTCGTTTAGCGCTTGGCGGAGCTTTTCGATGTTTTCCGGCGGCATTGAAAATCCGGCCGCTTGTTTATGGCCGCCGAATTTCGTAAATAAGTCTTTACATTTGCACATTTCATCATACATATGATAAGTTTCAATGCTGCGCCCCGAACCCTTAACCCCATCGTCACCATCTGTCAAGACAAAAACCGGGCGGTGGTAACGTTCCTTGATTCTTCCGGCAATAATCCCGGCCAGGCTTTCATGGCAATCCGGCAGGTAAAGGACAAGAACTGCGTGAAACATTTCTTTATCTTTGTCGTGAAACAGTTCTTCCACTATCGCTATTGCCGCCTCCACGCCTTTTGCGGTCATTTCTTTACGATTCTCGTTAAGGCTTTTAAGCCCGCCGGCTATATCAATAGCTTCCCGGTAATCAGTCGCTTTTAATAAAGCAATCGCCCGTTCAGCAGTATCTAAGCGGCCGGTTGCATTTAAGCAAGGTCCAATAATGAAACCGATATGGTAAGGGGAAAGTTTAGCCGCATCAATCCCGTTGACTTCGATCAAAGCCCGGATGCCAAGGTTTTCACACTCCCGCAAATGTTTTAAACCATATTTAGTTAAAATGCGATTTTCATCGCTTAGTTCCATCACATCACATATCGTTGCCGCCGCCGCAAGACAACGCAATTCCTCATGCAATTTATCCGGAATTGACAGCGAAAGCTGAATATACAAAGCTTCAATTACTTTTAGCGCTGCCATACCCCCGCAAATTTGCTTAAAGGGGTAGGGGCAGTCCGGCTGCCAGGGGTCAACAATCGCATCGGCGGGCGGTAATTGATAAAAGCGTTGATTTTCTTGCCCCGGCAAAGTGCATTCCTCTTCATACGGTACTTCGTGATGGTCGGTAACAATCACTGTCATATTCATTTCTTTAGCTAATTTAACCGGCCGGGTAGCCGCAATCCCGTTATCGCAAGTGATAATCGTATCAATCCCGGCCTCATGAGCCTCAATAATCAAATTTTCATTAAGCCCGTAACCATCTTTTATCCGGTGAGGGAGCACTGTATCAGCTTTCCCCCCTAGCGAGTTAAGCCCTTTCAGCAAAATAAAAGCTGAACAAATCCCATCAACATCATAATCACCGATAATCCTCATTGGTGCTGATTTTTGAATTTTATCCGCAAGAATAATCACCGCATCAGCCATTCCTTTTAGTAGAAATGGGTCATACATTTCTTCAATCGTACCATGCAAATATTTGCGGATATCTTCTTCATCAATTATATCCCGGTTCCGGATCAGGCGTGCAAGAATCGGTGATATGTTGAACTTCCGCCCAATATCATCGAAATCAGCCTTTTTTGCGCTAATAAACCACTTCGCCATAATAACCTCTCTATACAAGGAAGGCAAAAACAACTGCATCCAAACAAGTTTGGTTGGCCGAATGTTTATTGCCTGACTTTAAGTATCACAGTAAATCGAATATGTTCATTTGGTTTGATTCCGGCAACTCTCCAAACAATCCTAACCGTTCCATTAATTCAACTACTGTTTTACTCACTTTCGCCCGTTGACGGAAGTCGTCACGCGATAAATATTTACCCATCTCTTTCGCTTCGACCACGGCATCAGCCGCTTTATCCCCCAATCCTTCAATACTGCTAAGGGACGGCATTATTTTTCCGTCAATAAGCTGAAAATCATGAGCCTTAGCCGTATAAATATCCAGCGGGACAAACTCAAACCCCCGGGCATACATTTCCTGGACAATCCGCATATCACGATATGAGTCCTGCTCTTTTTTAGTTAATTTCCCTATTTCCTCGCGTTGTTTATAATCTGCCATCGCCCGTTCCAAATGTTTTTGCCCCTGACACATGATTTCATAATTAAATGCCGAAGCCCTGATTGAGAAAAAAGCAGCATAGTAGGCTAGCGGGTAATAAACCTTAAAATAGGCAATCCGCCACGCCATCATCACATAAGCGGCCGCATGGGCTTTCGGGAACATGTACTTAATTTTTTCACAAGACCAGATATACCAGTCCGGGACTTTCGCGGCTTTCATTGCTTCCTTCCACTCATCAGTAAGCCCCCTGCCCCTTCTGACACTTTCAGTAATATTAAAGGATAAAGAGCTGTCCACTCCCTTATTAATCAGATAAGTCATGATATCGTCGCGAGTACTGATAACCGTCGAAATTGTCGCTTTCCCCTCTTTGATAAGCTCCTGGGCATTACCTAACCAAACATCAGTACCGTGAGACAAACCGGAAATACAGATTAAATCAAAAAACGATTGCGGTTTAGTATCTTCCAGCATCTGAATGACGAAATCTGTGCCAAACTCCGGCACCCCCATCGCCCCTAAGCGGCACCCGCCAATTTGCTCCGGTGTTACTTTCAACGCTTTTGTGTTTTGAAAAAGTGACATTACTTCTTCATCTTGAAATGGAATCGATAACGGGTCAACCCCGGTTAAATCCTGAAGCATCCGCACCATTGTCGGGTCGTCATGCCCGAGTATGTCTAATTTCAGAAGATTGTGGTCAATCGAATGATAATCAAAGTGAGTTGTGATAATATCGCTATTTACATCATTAGCCGGCCGCTGAACCGGGGTGAATGAATTAATTTTTTCGCCAAGCGGCAAAATGATAATTCCGCCGGGGTGCTGGCCGGTACTCTTCCGGATCCCGGTACAACCGGAAACAATCCGGTCAATTTCACAATTCCGTTTAACTTGCCCCCGTTCGTCAAAATATTTTTTCACATATCCAAAAGCAGTTTTGTCCGCCAAAGTTGAAATTGTCCCGGCCCGGAAAGTCTGTCCGGAGCCAAAAATAACTTCAGTATATTTATGAGCTTTGCTTTGATACTCGCCCGAGAAATTAAGGTCAATATCCGGCTCTTTGTCACCGTTAAAACCAAGGAATGTTTCAAAAGGAATATCAAAACCATCTTTCTTAAGTTCTTCCCCGCACTTTGGACAAGCTAAATCCGGCAAATCAAAGCCAGTCCGGCCGGCAAATCCCTGTACCACTTCCGAATCAAAATCACTATAAAAACAAGTCAAACAATAATAATGCGGCCGTAAGGGATTTACTTCAGTAATACCGGCCATTGTTGCAACAAAAGAGGAACCAACCGAACCACGGCTGCCGACAAGATAACCGTCTTCAAGCGATTTCCAAACCAATTTCTGAGCTATTATGTACATAACGGCAAAGCCATTTTGGATAATCGAATTAAGCTCTTTATCCAAACGGTTTTTTACCAGCTCCGGCAAGGGGTTGCCATATAATGTGAAAGCACGGCGGAAGCAAATTTCCTCAAGCTCCTTGTCACTATTTTCGATGACCGGCGGACATTTGTCAGCACGGAGCGGTGAAATCGGGCTAATCATCGCCGCAATTTTGTTGGTATTTTCAACAACTATTTCAAAAGCTTTTTCCCGGCCAAGATAAGCAAATTCATCAAGCATTTCGTCGGTTGTTCGCAGGTATAACGGGGCTTGATCGTCGGCATCGTCATAACCCTGCCCGGCCATAATAATCCGCCGGTAAACTTCATCATCAGGGTCAAGAAAATGAACATCACAAGCGGCAACGACCGGTTTATGGTAATCCTCACCCAATTTAACTATCTTTCGGTTCAGTTCATGGATATCAGCAAGTGAATTAACTGCCGGAATTTTTTCTGATTTTAGCATAAACTGATTATTCGCGGCCGGCTGAATTTCCAAATAATCATAAAAATTCACAATCCGGCTCATATCAGCGGCGGATTTCCCCTCAATCAATGCACTATAAAGCTCGCCCGCTTCACAGGCACTTCCAACAATCAAACCTTCGCGATATTCCATAAGCAGGCTTTTGGGGATTCGCGGCCGGCGGCGATAATAATTCAAATGCGATTCGGATATTAATGTATAAAGATTCTCACGCCCGATATCATTAGCCGCCAAAATAATCACATGAAAGCTGGGCAGTTTTTTAACAAGTTCCGGCGTTGAATTATTAAGCATATTCACTTCTTTAAGAGATTTTACCCCTTTTTCCTTAAGGCGGGAACAAAAATCATTAAAAATTTGCGCAGTGCATTCGGCATCATCATCGGCCCGGTGATGGTTTTTTTGATTTATTTTTAAAGCCTTACAAATTGTATCTAAAGTATGTTTTTTCAGCTCCGGGAGAAGGATTCTTGCCATAGCTAAAGTATCAAGATAGGTAAATTCCTTTACTAACCCCTGCCGGCGGCAGTTTTCTTTAATAAAGCTCATATCAAAGTTTGCATTGTGGGCAACCAAAGGCCTTTCGCCAACAAAGGAAAGAAATTCCGGAAGGACTGCTTCGATATCAGGAGCTTCCAAAACCATTTCATCATTGATTCCGGTTAAGCGCTCAATTTCATAAGGAATCGGCACATTGGGATTGATAAAAGACTGATAACGTTTGGTGATATTTCCCCCAATGACCCTTACTGCGCCAATCTCGATAATCCGGTTATTAAGCGGAGAAAAACCTGTTGTTTCAATGTCAAAAACTACATATTCATCATCAAGGAGCCGAGTGCCGGCATTAGTGGCTATCTCGCGCAAATCATCAACAAGATAAGCTTCTACGCCATAAATCACTTTGAAAAAATCCGCTTCCGCCGGCGGCTCTTTACCCTCCTTTTCCCAAAGGCGTTTTTTTTCTTGATTATATATCTTCTTCCAGGCTTTGTATGCATCAGGAAATGCCTGTACCACACCATGGTCAGTGATTGCAATAGCACTGTGCCCCCATTCAAAAGCCCGCTCAATCAGTCTTCCCGCTTCGGAAACCCCATCCATATCACTCATTTTGGTATGGCAATGAAGCTCAACCCGTTTAAGTTTTGCTTCATCAAGCCGCTTCGTAGTAAAATTAAGCGTTTTTTTGATTCCGACAATGGAACCGATAGTCAAGTCACCATCAAACTTGTCCATCAGTACAATCCCCTTGATTTTCACAAATACACCGTATTTAATATTCTCCTTAAGTTCATCGAGCATTTCATCACCGACGAAAAGCTTTATTTTTATCGTATCCGTAAAATCGGTAAGGCTAAATATCACAATCATTTTTTCATTTTTGATTGAGCGAAAATCAAGGAAGATAATCTGGCCCCGGATAATAACTTCGCCAATTTCACCAATGATTTCTTTAAGCGGAGTAAATTCACCGTCATCAAAATCGCGGCCATACAAAACATCAGGGTTATCGGAACGTTTGCGGGATTTTCTGGCCGGGGGTCTTTTGATCTTTTCAGCAACTAGAGTATCAGTTTCTTCCTTAAGGATAATGGGTTCATTATTTTCTTGCGGCTGAATCCGGATACTGTCAGGGACGGAATCTTCATTTACCTTAAGCTCGCCCCGGGCAATATTTGTCACTTCATTAATTCTTGCCCGTATTTTTGCATCATCATCGCGGGATTTGCGCTTATTTTCTTCATTATCAATTATAATTTCAACAGAAAGGCCACAGCGTTCATTAAAAACCTGGCTAAAATATTGGGCTAATTCTGCTGCTTTATTTTCAATTAAAAGCGAAGCATCAATCGTTAAAAGAAGTTGCTTTTCATTAGGGTAACTAATTTTGGTATTTTTTAAGATACTTAAAAGCACCGGTTTATCTTTTAATTCAAGGATAATGCTTTCCTGATAAATATGCAGAAGTTTTTCCGCATTATATTGGGCTGAAAGTTTGAAGTTTTCAAAAATTTTGATTCTGACCGGCTGTTCCCGGAAAAGTTGCTTTTTTATTTCATTTTCTACTTTGTAGACAACCGCCTTATGAATCAGGCGGTTACTTGATATGTAAATACGGATAAAATCCCTCTGTCTGGTCATTTTCACTTTCTCGACCCAAACTTTCGAGAATAAATCGTGAATTGATTTTTCCAACTTGAGCGCGGGAAATACTTCTGTAAAATTTTGTGCCATTAATTAATCATACTCCTCAAAATCCATGAAGAACGCGCTTTCTGCGTTCTTCCCGTGTGAAGCTTTAAATTTTCTTTGCAACTGAAGCATTAGATTTTCTTGAATGGTGTATTATACCGTTTTAGAAAATCTCTTCAGTTTGGACAATTGTCCGATTCCTTAGAAAATCTTTTCACACTATTATAGCATGAGAATTGCTTTTTATTCAAGATTAGTATAATATCACTTCAAAGTGATTATTCTATACAAGGGGTAAAGGTTGAAAGAAAAACATTTCAACGCCTGAATGTAATTCAGGTTTTGATTATCAAGTCCGCCGATGGCGGAGATTGGGTGTATATGACATATCTTACGATTATTATCCACAAAATTGATTACAAGATTTTTTTGACAAAGTTTAAATCATCCATAAATCAAAATCCGGCTTCTTCACGCACCGGTTTTCGTGACACATTTTTGAGTATAATTCAGCCATTGTTGCCAACCTTGGAATCTCTTACTTTAACCAGAAATATAATTGCTATGCAGGCTAACAAAATTGCGATGGATTATGGGCTTGCTATTAACACGTATCTGGAAAAAACTGACACATATTTCAAGAAAATAAAAGAAGGGAATACGAATTGTATGCTTACTTTATCCATTACAATTGAAAAAATTGACTATCAAAAGATAATCAATGAGATTAAGAAAAGCGCTTCTTCCCAAAATGATAATGCTATTTTATCCGACGTTTTAAACATCGTCGAGCCTTTTGCCGCCGAGACACTTAATACTATCCCACCCGCTGCAATCGCCGATTTGTTTATGTTACTTGGAAAAGATAAAATTATTGACCTTGCTAAAAAATATGGGGTGAAGCTTTCTGATTTGTCGGTGACCGGGGCGGGGTATTACTAAAAATCATTAATTTTTTAATACCGTAAGCCAGACAATAAAATCTCGAACCAAACTTATTTGGTTTCGTCTCTACGGCCTAATTGGTTTCCATAGTCGTTTAATCTTGGGAAGAAGGCGCCCTAAGGTTCCTACGAGATATTTTGTCTGTCTTACTCCTTGAAATTTAACAACTGCTCGCGCAAGGCCCCAAGCAATTCACTTTCGGGTAATTTTTTGATAATCTCACCTTTTTTGATTAAGAGGCCTTCACCTTTACCCCCGCAGATACCGAGCGCGGCTTCTTTTGCTTCACCCGGGCCATTTACGACACAGCCCATTACCGCGACTTTTAAATCAAGGGGAATATCGGCAACCATATTTTCAACTTGATTAGCCAGATTAATTAAATCAATTTCCGTCCGTCCGCAAGTCGGACAAGATATCACTTCAATCCCCCCTTTCCGCAGCCCTAATGTACGTAGAATAATTTTCGCTGCCTTAATTTCTTCGAGCGGGTCGCCGGTTAAGGAAACACGAATCGTATCACCGATACCTTGATTCAAAATTAAAGCAAGGCCGGCCGCTGATTTTATACTACCGCTTAATATTGTCCCGGCTTCGGTAATCCCAACATGCAAAGGATAATTAGTAAGTTCGGCAATTTTTTCATGAGCCGCAACCGACATCAATACATCCGACGATTTGATGCTGATTACCAGATTATCATAACCGATTTCTTCAATTAGACGTACTTTGTCCAAAGCACTTTCCACCAAACCATCAGCAGTGACACCACCATATTTTTCAACTAAACCTTTTTCCAGAGAACCGCTGTTAACGCCAACCCGAATAGGAATGTTTCGCTCTTTCGCCGCATTGACCACCTCGGTCAACGCCTCTATTCCGCCGATATTACCCGGGTTAATCCGGATTTTGTCAGCGCCGTTCTCAATTGCCGCCAACGCAAGCCGGTAATCAAAATGAATATCGGCGACTAAAGGAATATTGATTCTTTTTTTAATCACTGCAAAAGCTTCCGCCGCTTCCATTGTTGGTACCGCTGCCCGGATAACATCACAACCGGCGGCTTCAAGCTGTAAAATTTGCGCGGCTGTCGCTTCGATATCTTCGGTTTTGGTATTCGTCATCGATTGAATAAGAATCGGGTTGCCTCCGCCGATGACTTTATTTCCGATGTGGATTATTTTACTTCGCATAAAAAACCATATCTCCTTTTACATCTTTAAATCCAAATTCTTCATATAATGGTTTACCCTTATCTGTGGCATTGAGGGTTAATTTGCAATAACCGCGTTTCTTGGCTTCTTCAATGATTCTTGTAAAGAGTTCCTTGGCGATTCCATTTTTCCGGTATTCAGGAAAAGTATACATATTCATTATGTATGCTACTTTGCCGTCGAGCCGGTCTATTGAGGGCGGAGTCATATAAAAACACAGTCCGCTAGTCGCAATAACCTTACCATTTTCAACCGCAAGCCAGGCGACAAAACTATCATCTGCAAGGGCATAGTCAAAATAATTCTTACTTGCAGCTTCTAATTTTTCACGTTCAATTTCCGTACAATTAGTGATTTCTTCAAAAAATTCACTTCTGATTTTCGCAAGTTTGGCAGCATCATTTATGCTTGCTTTTCTATATTCAATCATTATAAATCTCCTTCAAATATATTATCACGCAGGCCGCTGTAAAGCAAGATTGATGAACTTCATATATTTTATTATTAGTTAAAGTCTAATCACTCACTTTCTTTTGATAATTAATCAAAACCACACCAATTAAAACCAGCATCCCACCCAGATAAACCGAATAATGCGGCGCTTCTTTTATCATCACGAAACCAAGGAGTGTTGTCAGGATTGGGGTCAAAAACATATAGTTCGTAGCTTCACTGATCCGTTTTGCATTTTTTAACGCATGTGACCAAAGCAGGTAGGCCATACTTGCTGAAAAAACACCCAGGACAAAAACCGACCCTAACCCAACCACCGAAGCATCCGCCGCCTGACTGATTGAGCGCGGCGCAAATGGTGAAAGCAATAATGCCCCCGCGACAATACAGTAGGTCGTGATTTCCAGCGGACTATATCTTGTAAATAACTTACGTTGGAAAATTGTATAAATACATTTAAGTATCATCGAAATACATACCCAAATAATACCGGAGCTAAAGACAAAACCGCCGCTAAAATATGTAATGATTCCAACGCCCAAAAAAGCACAGCCGATTGAAAACCAGCCTTTAATTCCGATTTTTTCATGTAGCAAAAATAGGGCTAAAAGGGCTGTAAATACCGGGGCCGCGCTGACAATAAAACTAACTGTAGCGGCTGGCAATGTTTGTGAACCTTCATTAATAAAGTAAACATAAACCGCAATACCAACAGCACCGCCAAAGATAAAAAGCGGAACATCTTTCAATTTTGGCAAACGTATTTTTTTAATTAATGCATAAATAATCAACGTTATTGCAGCAATCAAATAACGCAGAAACGCCAATGTGTCAGAAGTAAAATCCGCAATTGCAACACGGGTAAGAACATAACCAAGCGCCCACAAGGCTGATGCAGTAAAAGCGCAAATATGCATGATTGTTTTCTTATGTTTGAACATAGGATTCTCTATCTCTTTATTTATCTGCTGATTTAAGTTCTATTATTATTCACTACAACTCTAGACCTGCGGTCTATCGTTGAAGAATCAGGTGAAAACAAATGCCCGCTGCGCGGTCGCTTGTTTTCCTGCTGATTTAAGTTCTATTATTATTCATTACAACTCTAGACCTGCGGTCTAGCGTTGAAGAATCAGGTGAAAACAAATGCCCGCTGCGCGGTCGCTTGTTTTCCTGCTGATTTAAGTTCTATTATTATTCACTACAACTCTAGACCTGCGGTCTAGCGTTGAAGAATCAAGTGAAAACAAATGCCCGCTGCGCGGTCGCTTGTTTTCCTGCTGATTTAAGTTCTATTATTATTCACTACAACTCTAGACCTGC